>ERZ1370068.8046-contig-6928_pt1 | contig 43604 bp, 70 predicted proteins | sample MGYA00561227_ERZ1370068 | MGnify/ENA primary metagenome ERZ1370068 (study PRJEB38410, sample SAMEA6850437) | metagenome | study: Metagenomic assessment of the ecological functions of the soil: analysis of the soil microbiota associated with the...
TTATTACGTATTGCTAGCGTGAAGCCGCTGCCGGAATACACGCCGTCGAGCTACGGAAGAACGAGTGGCCTGGCGGCGGTTACGCCGCCGACGAGCTCGAGGATGCCTGCGCCGTTTCCGTCCGCGGGTCGGCGGAGTCTTTCTTTTTCATGGTTCGGCGCGCGCCGCGATCACCGCCTGGTGGCGTGTCCTGCGCCGCTGACGTCTGACCTGAAGAGGCCGGCACTGAGAACCAGAATTGCCGTGCACCTGACGCGACGTGGCGCGACGCGGATCGCGATGATAGCATCGTTGACGCCGCGCCACCGGCGGACGAGATAGCGCCGTGAGCGATTGCAGAAGCTGTTTCCGGCCGCGGGTGACGCGCCCGTCGTGCCGCCGAGGAGCTGATACGCCAGGGGCGGCGGTCGCCCGGTCGGCTGGACTCGCACCGAGTCGGCACCAGGCCGACCTTTGCGCGCGACGGCGCGTCCGCGTCGACGGCCGCCGCGTGAAAGCCGTCGCGCGCCATCGCCAGCCTTCTCGCCAACAAACTGAAGGCATGACGACGCTCAGAGATCCGCAGAAGCGCCGGAACGGTACGGAGCTGATCGGGAACGTGTGCGCGACTACGCCTACCCCGTCGGGGCGCCACCCGACTGAGGGCTGCTGCTGATGACCAACGACGGGGATCTGGCGGCGGCGCTCACGCACCCGCGCCACCAGGTGGAGCGCGTCTAAGGTGCGCGTGGCCGGCGTGCTGATCAGCGCACTGATCGACTGTCGCGAGTCGTGCTCGACGGCCGCACGCGCCAGCCGGGGTGCGCCTGGTGCACGGCGCGATCGCGATGACGATGCAGCTTCCGGGCCGTGCTGCTGATGACACCGGATGCGGAAGCGACTGAACCGCAGGTGCGCGACGTGCAAGCGTGGGTCGATCCAGCTGACGCGCATCCGGACAGGGCTGATCATGATGCGGGCTGAGGCCGGGTCAGCCGTGACCTGACAGCGATTTAGCGGCGTGCGCTGCAGCAAAGCCGTCGGCACCTAGGGTCAGAGGTCCATAACCGAAGTGGGTCCATAGGTCCAGGGTCCGCATGAACCACGGGCCCGGCCCCCTGCTCGCCCCGCTAGCCCCCTCGCCTCTCGTCACTCCGCGCCTTCTCCGAACATCAGCGCACCTGCTGATTCGGCGTGGCCTACTGGCCAGATCCGCCTGCTGTAAGATCGGCCGGCGGATCGAAGCCGAGCGCGTCGGCCATGTCTTCGACCTTTGGCAGATCCGCCAGAGTCCTTCAGCCCGAACCGATCGAGGAACTCCTGCGTGCGTCGAGTAGAGGAACGGCCGCCCGACGACCCGCTTGCGGCCGCTGATCTTCACCAGGCCGCGCTCGAGCAGCGTGCCGACGACGCCAGTGGTGTTCACGCCGCGGAATCTCGGCGATCTCCATCGCGGTGACGGGCTGCTTGTACGCGATGACGGCGAGCGTCTCGAGGGCCTGCACCGACAGCTTCTGGGACGCGCTCGTGGAACAGGCGCCGCACCCATTCGTGCAGCTCAGGTCGCGTGACGATCTGATAGCCGGCCGCGACCTCGACGAGCTGCAGTCCGACCGACCGCGCGCAGCGGCGCTTCAACCTCGAGCGCCGCCAGCACGTCCTCCTTCGGCTCCCGAGTCCAGCACCTTCAGCAACTGCTTCGGCGTGATCGGCTCGGGCGACGCGAACACCATCGCTTCGGACGATGCCGACGCAGGCAGCCGGCGGCGTCCGAGTCCTGCCGCGGTCGTCCGGCTGGATCGGTGGGCGCCATCAGGCGTCCACGGTGACGGTGTCGTCCGCCTTCCGCTGTTCGTCGCTCATGGCTCGTTGCTTCTTCTGCTCGTCGCTCACGCGCTCGTCGCTCGTCGCTGTCTGTGCCAGCTCGTCACTCTTCGTGCTCGTCGCTCGTCGCTGGCGTGATGATCCCTATACACCCGCTCAGGATCCGCGATGCGGGTGCGGCGCATCGGCAGGACGCGTCGCGCTTGTAGACGCGGATGGGCCCGAAGCTGCCCGACTGGAACACGCGAATCAGCTTCAGCCGGATCATCTCGAGCAGCGCCAGGAACGTCACGATCAGCGCGGCGCGCGAGTCTGGCGTCGGCGAAGAGATCCTCGAACCCGACACGCCTCGGTCTCCGACAGCCGCTCGAGCAGCTGCTCGATGCGCTGCTCGATCGACATCTGCTCCGGCGGGCAGCAGCACGCTTCGGCCGCGCGCTTGGCCCGCTCGAGCACCGCGCGGAACGCGCCGATGCAGGCTGAAGAGATCGACCTCGAGCTCCGGCTCTGGCGCGTCGCCCGACGATCCGGCGATCGCGCCGATCGGGGCCGGCTGTACTGCGCGCTGCGCAGCGTCTCGCGCTCGTGCAGCAGCTCGGCGGCGGCCTTGAACTTCTGGTGCTCGAGCAGCCGGCGCACCAGCGCCTCGCGCGGATCCTCCTCGTCGAGCTCGTCCTGTCGATCCGGGTCGGGCCGCGGCAGCAGCATCCGCGACTTGATGTGAATCGAGCGTCGCCGCCATCACGAGGAACTCCCCCGCCACGTCGAGGTTCAGCTCCTGCATCAGCGTCGAGTACTCGAGTACTGCTCGCGTGATGAGCGCGATCGGAATGTCGTAGACGTTCACCTCGTTCTTGCTTGATGAGGTGAATGCAGCAGATCGAGCGGCCCCTCGAAATGCTCGAGCCTGACCGGATAGGCCTCGAGGGCCGACTCGAACTCCGGTGCGTCCTGCGCCATGTCTTCGTCGTCCCTGTCAGCGTATCGCAGCTTCATCGCCGTCGCGCACGCGCGTCCATCGTCTCCGGCCGCGCCTCGACGCGCGCGCTTGCGCGATCCGTCGAACAGCACATCGCGGAGCGTAGTCCGGCCTGCGCCAGCACGCTCGGCGCGCCGCTCGCGCATCGGCTCGAGCGACGTCGTTGATGCGCAGCGGCGAGCTTCGTCTTCACCTCGACGTCGCCGACCTTGCCCGCGCGATACCGCGCCTTCAGGTCGTCGACCTCGGCGACGTTCGGGTTGAAGGCGTCGTGGTAGATGAACACCGGGTTGCCCTCGACCGTGCCGGGGATGTCGGCGCGCACCCGCTTCGGGATCCAGTGTACATCTGCCGCACCTTCTTCTTCACGGTCTCGGCATCGTCCGACAGGTCGATGGTGTTCGCCGTAGCTCTTGCTCATCTTGCGGTTGTCGAGGCCCGGGCAGCCGCGGCATCGGCGGTCAGCAGCGCCTGCGGCTCGACGAACACCTCGCCGTAGAAGTTGTGGAAGCGGCGCACGATCTCGCGCGAGAGCTCGAGGTGCGGCACCTGGTCGTCGCCGACCGGCACGAAGCGACGCGTCGTAGATGATGACGTCGGCCGTCTGCAGCAGCGGGTAGCCGAGGAAGCCGATCGATCGACAGGTCCTGCTCGGACGAGCTGATCGATCTGCTCCTTGTAGGTCGGCACGCGCTCGAGCCACGGGATCGGCGTGACCATGCCGCAGCAGCAGGCACAGCTCGGCGTGCTCGGGCACGAGCGACTGGACGAACAGCGTGCTGACCGCTCCGGATCGAGCGCCGGCGGCGATCCAGTCGGCGACGTTGTCGAGCGCGTTCGCGACGATGCTCGCCGGTGTCGGCGTAGTGGCTCGTCAGCGCGTGCCAGTCGGCGACGAAGTAGAAGCAGTCGTACGTGTCCTGCAGCGCCACCCAGTTCTTCAGCGCGCCGACGAGGTGTCCGAGATGAAGCTTGCCGGTCGGGCGCATGCCCGACACCACGACGACGGTTCATCGCTGTCACGATCTCGCGCAAGCGGCCATATGGATGCGCGGGAGCGAACTCAGCACTGCCCAAGCACACCAGCGTACGCCGAGAGCGGCCGGCACTCGGCAGCGACCCGCATGCCTCGACCTATCTCACGCGAGCCTGAAAGTGGCGCAGCACGGCGTCGGCCACTTTCGCGCCGACGACGGCTTCGAGCTCCTCGCGGCTGGCGCGCCGCACGCCAGGCGAGGCTGCCGAACCGCTGGAGCAGCAGCCTGCGGCGACGCGGCCCCAGCCCCGGCACGCCATCCAGCTCTGAGGTCGAGCGTGCGCTTCGCTGCGCGAGGCGCGGTGGAAGGTGATCGGCAAACCGGTGCGCCTCGTCGCGGATCCGCTGCAGCAGCAGCAGCGCCGGCATCGTCGGCTCGCCAGCGCCGATCGGCTCGACGCTGGTCGCGCGTGAAGATCAGCTCCTCCTTCTTTGCCAGGCCGATGGCCACCAGGTTCGCCAGCCCCAGCGACTCGAGCGCCTCGTAGGCGGCCTCGAGCTGCCCTTTCCGCCGTCGATGACGATCAGGTCCGGAAATGGGCCGCCGTCCTCGAGCACGCGCCGATAGCGGCGCTGAACGACCTGTTTCATGGCCGCGAAGTCGTCGAGGAACTCGCCTCGTCATCGTCGCTCGTCATTCGTCGATCGTCGGTCGTCCTGATCTTGAACTTCCTGTAGTCCGCCTTCTTCATCCGGCCGTCTTCGCAGACCACCATCGAGGCGACCGTCTCGCTGCCCTGGATCGTCGAGATGTCGAAGCAGTCGATCCGGCCGCGGCAGCGCCGGCAGCGCGCAGCACGTCGCGCAGTGTCTCGAGCGCCTGGTAGTTGCCCAGCGGTCTCGGCGTTGAAGCGCGCGTCGTAGGCGAGCGCCGCGTTGCGCGACGGCGAGCTCGAGCAGGCCCTTCTTCTCGCCGCGCCTGGGCACGACGATGCGCACGCGGCGCCCGGCGCGATCGCTCGAGCCACGCCTCGAGCGCCTCGCGTCCTCGACCGCTCGACCGGCAGGTGCGATCTTCAGGCGGCGCCGGCGTTCTCGTAGAACTGCGAGATCGCCGCCGCCAGCACGTCTCCCTCGCTCGACATCACGCCGAGGCCCGTCCGCTCCGGACACAGCTCGATGCGATCGACGACGCGGCCGCCGCGGACCTGGAAGACCTGAATCACGGCGCCCGCGGGCCCCATCCTGAGGCCGAACACGTCGCGCGCGCCGAGATCGGGCGATCGCCATCTTCTGGTGGCGATCCGTCAGCGTCTCCACCGTGCGCATCGCGTCGCGCAGCTGCGCGGCCTGCTCGAACCGCTCGGCGCCGGACGCCTCCTCCATCCGCTCGCGCAGCGTCGCCGGCCAGCTCCTCGGTGCGCCCCTCGAGGAACAGGCGCGTGTCGGCGAACCGCCGCGCTGGTACGTCCTCTTCGCTGCAGATCGTGTCCACGCACGGCGCGATGCAGCGCTTGATGTCGATCTCGAGGCACGGCCGGCCGCGCTTGCCGGTGATCACCTCGTTGCACGACCGGATCCCGAACAGCCGGTGCGTCAGCGCCATCGTCCGCCGCGCGAAGCGGGCCGGCAGGAACGGGCCGGCGTAGAAGTGATCGTCGCGCTCGACGCGGCGCGCGACGAGCACGCGCGGGAACGCTCGCCGGTGGTCAGCTGCAGGTAGGGATAGTTCTTGTCGTCGCGCAGCAGGATGTTGTAGCGTGGGCTGCGCGTGCTTGATCAGATTGTTCTCGAGCGCCAGCGCCTCGACGACCGAGTCGGTGACGATCACCTCGAGCCTGGTCGATCTCGTCGAGCAGCGCGTCGGTCTCGGGTTCAGCCCGAAGGCGCCCAGGTAGCTGCGCACGCGATCCCGCAGGCTGCGGGCCTTGCCGACGTAGATGGTCTCGCCGGCCTGATTGAAATACAGGTAGACGCCTGGCTGCTCGGGCAGCCGGGCGATCTGGGCCTTGAGATCGTGAATCGCCATCGGGTAGCTATGACGCGTTTGATGCCTGTCCGGGAACCTCTCCATTATACCGAGCCCGGCCGCACCCACCGGCGTCATGACCGTCACCGGCGCGATCGGCGCAGCCTGCATGCTGCCGCTGCAGCGCCATCATCAGCGCGTCGCGTCGCGCTCGGCATCCATCCCAACGTCCTGACGCTCATCGGCGTGCTGATCAACGTCGCCGCCGGGATGCGCGCTGGCGCAGAACCGCTTCCTGCTGGCGGGCGTCATCATGATCGTCGCCAACATCTTCGACTTCATCGACGGCAAGGTCGCGCACATCACCGGCACGCAGTCGGCGTTCGGCGCGTTCTGGGACTCGACGCTCGATCGCTTCTCGGATCTCGCGCTGTTCACCGGGCTGATCTATCTCGTACTCGACGCTGGGCCGCACGACTACGTGCTGATCACGACGCTGACGCTGATCTTCGCGACGATGACCAGCTACGCGCGCGCGCGCGCCGAGTCGCTCGTCGCAGAAGTGCAAGGTCGGCTTCATGGAGCGGCCCGAGCGCATCGTGCTGTTCATGATCGGCGCGTTCACCGAACCGGATGGCCGGCGTGCTGTGGGTGATCCTGGTGCTGTCGGTCGTGACCGTCGCCGACCGCATCTACTACACCTATCTCGCGCTGAACAGAGCTGCCGATGCCGTCGCACGACGGCGCTGGGCGGCTGCTTCACGCGCGCGTTCTTCTGGACCGACGAGCGCGCGACGCTCGCCTACGACCTCGTGGGTGATCGCGATTCTCGCGTTCGTCTGGCTCACGCCGCCTGGCGTGGATCGGCGACCCGACGGCCACCGGTCACGGCCTCGCCGGCTGGATCATGCGCGGCGCATTGCGCCCATAGTCGTAGGCCGTGACAGTCGTAGAGGCGCGAACTTTGGTCCTGCCGGAGCGCGGCGGACCTAAAGCTCGCGCCCTACGACGCCGAGCGAGCTGCGTCCTATCACGCGCGCTCCCTTCGGGCTCCGCCTTCGCCAGTCTTCTTCGCCGTCAGCTCCGCCTTCGCCGGCTTCTTCTTCGACGCGCTCGCCGCGTCGAGGCTCTTCGCGAGCGCGGCCATCAGGTCGACGACGTTGGTCGGCGGCTCCTCGACTTCTCGCGGCGACGTATTCCTCGCCCGCCATGCGCGCGTCGATGATCTTCCGCAGCTCTTCCTGTATCTCGTCCTTGTAGTCCTTCAGGTTCAGCTCGCCGTCGAACATGTCGACGACCTGCTTGGCGAGCTTCAGCTCCTGCGGCTTCACCGTCCGCGGCACGGTGCTCGAGCTCCTCGATCTGATCGATCGTCCGGATCTCGGCGGCGTGGTGCAGCGTACATCACCAGGCCGTGCTGCTGCGGCTTGATCGCGACCAGATACTCGCGCCCGTAGAGCGCGACCTTGCCGATGCCCACCTTGCCGCGCATGCCTTCGCGCATCACCGCGTAACGTCGGCGGCCACCTGGCCGTCCGGCGCCAGGTAGTAGGCGCTGATCCACGTACATCGGATCCACCGCGGTCTCGTCGGTGAACTGCTCGAGGTCGATGATGCGGGTCGAGGGCGTGGAGACCTTGGCGAAGTCGTCTTCCTGCATCACCACGTAGCGGCCCTTGGCGAACTCGTAGCCCTTGACGACCTCGCTCAGGGCACCTCACGCTCGCAGTGCGGGCACCACCGCTTCTGCTGGATGCGCGTCTGGCACTCGGCGTGCAGCTGGTTGAAGCGATGAGCGTCGCCGCCGACTCGGTCGCCGGGAACACGCGGATCGGGATGTTCACCAGGCTGACCTTCAGAAATCCCTTCCACGTGGACCGGGCTGCCATTGAAGTCTCCCAGGAGTGCGAAGTTAGAAGTGAGGAGTGCCAAGTGAAGCGTGCTAGTGCGAGTGCAGGAGTGCGAGCGTTCAGCCAGTCTGGCAGCTTCTCACTTCCAACTTCGCACTTCAGACGTCTTGTCGTTCGTCATGTCCGCCGAGGTTCAGCGTGTCGCCGGCGAACATGATGTCGTGCGCTCCGATCTTATCGTCGAAGCAGCCGCCGCACGGCCCGCATAGTAGCTGGAGGCACCAGCAGCGGCCGGGCCAGCTGCCGGAACCGCGAAATCAGCAGCAGCGTGACGGGCTCGCCCTCCCGCCAGGCGATCCCGCCAATCTGGTGGTACGGGATGAACCCCTGCTCCGACCACACGCCGTCGGCGTAGAACCCCGGCCGATCTTCCGCGACAGGGGCACCGCGTAGCCGAAGTAGATGAACATCATCACCTCGCCGAAGATGCCGAGGAACCCCGGTGCAGGAACACGACCTTGACGAAGATGAGCACGCCCAGCGCGACGCCGAGGAACAGGACGAGGCCGTAGAACGGCGGCGGCGGGCCAGGCCAGATGAGCACCGCGTCCTTGCGGCGCCGGCGGTAGCGGAAGAAGTCCGTGAACGCGCGGACGTTGGCCACGAGGAACCCGACGCCCAGACCGATCAGGACGTATGGCAGCAGCCAGGCCATGACAAGTGATGTTAGATCGGGTCCATGGGTCCAGCGGTCCATGGGTCCATGTGGGTCCATGGGTTACGCGCGTGGGGCCGAACTGGTTGGCCCTATCGGCCTACGTGCGCGAGCGCGTGACGTGTCGATGAGATCGAGCAGCTCGTCGTGCATCGCGTCCGCGCTCCGCGCCGCCGTGACGGATGGCCTCGGTCGCGCAGTGCCGAAGGTGATTGCGCAGCAGCTCCTTGCCGACCGCGCGCAGGGCCTCCTGCACCGGAGGCCACCTGCGTCAGGATGTCGGCGCAGTAGCGTCTCCCTCGACCATGCGCTGCAGGCCGCGCACCTGCCCCTCGATCCGCCGCAGCCGGTTCAGGCTCTTCGCCTTGACGTCGGGATCGACCGCGACGGCCTTGCGGCCGTTGCCGTCCTGCACCGCGCAGCCGCAGCCCGCCTGCTTTGGAGTGCTCACGAGAGCCTCGCCGTGCGCAGCCGCAGGCTGTTCGACACCACGCTCACCGAGCTGAACGCCATCGCCGCGCTCGCCAGGATCGGGCTCAGCAGGAGACCGAATGCCGGGTAGAGCGCGCCGGCGGCGATCGGAATCCCGACGACGTTGTACGCGAAGGCCCAGAACAGGTTCTGCTTCATCGTCTGCATCGTCTTTCGCGAGAGCGCGATGGCGTCGGCGATGCCGCCGCAGGTCGCCGCGCATCAGCGTGATGTCCGCCGCGTCGATCGCGACGTCGGTGCCCGTGCCGATCGCGAGGCCGACGTCGGCCTGCGCCAGCGCCGGCGCGTCGTTGATGCCGTCGCCGACCATCGCCACGCGTGCCCGCCCCGTGCGGCGCCGCTCGATCTCGGCGACCTTGCCCTCCGGCAGGACACCCGCGACGACGTCCGTGATGCCGACCTGTTTCGCCACCACGCTGGCCGTGCGCTGGCGCGTCGCCGGTCAGGAGGGCGACCTGCAGGCCCGAGGCGCTTCAGGCGATCGATGGCGGAGGCCGACGACGGCTTCACGGGATCCGAGACGCCGAGCACGCCGGCGATCACTCCGTCCACGGCGACGTAGACCAGCGTCCTGGCGGCGGCTGCCAGTCGTGCGGCCTCCTGCTCGATCGGCGAGGCGTCCACGCCCAGGTCCCGCATGAGCGCCAGATTGCCGACCGCCACACGCCGGCGGTCCACGAGCGCCGTCGCGCCAAGGCCAGGACGCGACGCGAAGCCGCGCGCGGTCGACGTCGTGCGCGCCATCTGCAGTCGCGCGCGCGATCACAGCCGACGCGATTGGATGTTCGGACAACCGTCTCCGACGGCCGCCGCGAGCGCGAGCAACGCTTTCATCGATGAGTCCGGGCACGACGCTCACGTCGGTCACCGCGGGCCGGCCTTCGGTGATGGTGCCCGTCTTGTCGAGCACCACCGTCGTCACCTCACCGGCGCGCTGCAGGGCGTCGCCGCCCTTGATGAGCAGACCGAGCGAGGCGCCGCGGCCGGTCGCCACCATCACCGCCGTCGGCACGGCCAGTCCCATGGCGCACGGGCACGCGATGATCAGCACGGCCACCGCGGCTGCGAAGGCGCGCACGAGCGGCGCCTGATCGGCCGCCACGTACCAGACGAAGAACGTCAGCGCCGAGAGGCTCGATGACCGACGGCACGAAGATGGCGCTGATGCGATCGGCCAGCGCCTGAATCGGCGCCCGGGTGCTCTGGGCGTCGCGGATCAGGCGGACGATCTGCGCCAGCACGCTGTCGGCGCCCAGGGTCGTCGCGCGGTAATAGAGCGCGCCCGTTCGATTGACCGTCCCGCCCACGACTGCGATCGGCCGGGTGCTTTTCCACGGGCATGGGCTCGCCGGTCAGCATGGACTCGTCGACCGCGCTCGTGCCCTGCACGACGACCCCGTCCACCGGCAGTCGCTCGCCCGGCCGCACCAGCACGACGTCGTTGCGCCGGACGTCGGAGAGCGGCAGATCAATCTCCTGGTCGATGCGCACGACGCGGGCGATCTTCGGCTGCAGTTGTGCCAGCCGCTTCAGCGCGGCCGTCGTCTGGTGCTTGGCGCGAGCCTCGAGGCGCATTGCCGGCCAGGACGAACGCGATGATGAACACGACGGCTTCGTAGTAGACGTCCGGCGAGACGCCGCGCGCGAGGAACGCTCCCGGCGCGATGGTGGCGACGAGCGAATACAACAGCGCGGCGATCGTGCCGACCGCGACGAGGGTGTTCATGTCGGCGGCCCGGCGCTTCACGCTGGCCCAGGCGCGCACGTAGAAGTGGCGTCCGGCCCAGCCCATCACCGCGAGCGTGACGGCGAGCAGCGTCCAGCTCAGCACCGCCGGGTCGAGGCTGTAGAGAAAATGGCATCGCGGTGCGGAGCGGCGGCGTGAGCCTGATCATCGCCCAGCGCATGAACGGATCGACCGTCGCGTCGCCGTGATGCGAGGCTGCCGCCATGAGCGGCATCGAGAGCAGCATCGTCAGCAGCGCGGCGGCACCGCTCACGATCGCCTTGAGGCGCAGGGAGCGGTATTCGGCCTCCTGGGCGCGGTCCCGTGCTTCCTGCTCCGCGATGACGTCGGCGCTGGAATCCGGCAGCGACGCCTCGTAGCCGCTTTCGCGGACCGCCTCGACGAGAGCGCCTCAGGCGAGACGACGGACGGGTCGAAGGTCACCGCGGCGCGTTTCATCAGCAGGTTGACGGACGCCTCCGTGACGCCGGCCTTGCCCGCCAGCGCCTTCCTGCACGTGGGCCTGGCAGCCCGCGCAGGTCATCCCGTCCACGTTCAGCGTCACCTGTTCAGTTGCGGCCATGAGTGCTCGCTGCCTATTATACCCTATGGGGTATAGTACGGCCGAACTGAAGTTCGGCCCTACGACAGTATGCAGTCGTAGGACAGTCGTGGCAGTCGTAGGGCGCAACTTTAGTTGCGCCGTCTTTCTCAGTTCTTCGCGGGTCAGGACGGTGTGCAGGCCGGCTGGCGGCAGGTCGACGCCTGCCTCTTCGAGCGCATACCTGCACGCGCCGTCGGAGCTCGCGGCCGATTTCTGCCTGCCGTTGCGGGAGGGTCTTCAGGCGGGAGCGGATCATGACCTGGCCGTCGCGAAACCCCTCGATGCCGAGCACTTCGAGCGGCTCGAGGATGCCGTCGGCGAAGGCCGGATCCTGCTGCAGCTTCGCGGCGGTATCACGCAGGACCTGAACGACGCGATCGCTGTCGGTCTGGAAGTCGACCGCCAGATCGACGAGCGCGTAGGCGAAGTCGCGCGTCTTGTTGGCGAGCGTGATGATGCCGCCCGCCGGGAAGATGTGCACCGCGCCTTCGACGTCGCGCAGGACGATGGTCCTGAGATTGATGGCCTCGACCGAGCCGCCCTGTCCGTTGATGACGACGCCGTCGCCGACCCGGACCTGATCTTCCAGGATCAGAAAGAATCCCGAAATCAGATCGCGTACGAGCCACTGCGCTCCGAAGCCCAGCGCCACGCCGGCGATCCCCGCGCCGGTCAGCATCGGCAGCGATGTCCACGTTCAGCTCGCGCAGGATCATCAGCAGCGCCACGCCGCAGACGAGCGCGGTCGTCATGTTCTGGATCAGCGCCGCCCAGTGTCTGCGCGCGCTTCAGGCGGTCGTCCATGCCCGACGTGCTGCGGGCCAGCTCGCGCTCGAGGCGCGCCGACGAGGTGGTCACCATGCGGATGACCAGCCACGCGAGCGTGATGATGATGACGATGCGGAACCCGGACGCCAGCACCCAGCGAAACGCTGTCCGGCTGTCGAGTCCGACGTCGAGGCGTTCGCCGATCCCGTCGAGGCTCGGGATCGTGGTGACGGCGAACACGAGCAGGAAGGTCACCAGCCGCGTGACGAGCACCGGCCGGCTGACCAGCGCGGGCGCCATGTCCGCCGCCTTGCCGTAGATCTTCGTCAGGGCCAGCCGCACGAGCCGTGCCGTGAAGCTGGAGGCGACCGAGGCCAGCAGGAACGTGACGGCGACGACCAGCGCCATTTCCGATCCACTCGGGCTGGCCGTCGAAGAGCGAGAAGGCGATCGGGCTGGACATGATGGAGGTGCGCGCCTGCGGGCGCGGACGTCAGTAGTTGACGGCGCGGCGCGGCACGGCCTGCGTCACCGGGACGAGCAGGTCGACCTGCCGGGCTGCCGCGCTCGACACGCATCCGCACGGTCGTCCCGACCTTCGCGTCGGCGATCAGCCGCTGGAGCTGCCCGCCGTCCTCAATCGTGGCGGACTCGAAGGTCAGGATCACGTCGCCGGGTCGCATGCCGGCGCCATACGCCGCGCTGGTGCGATCCATCCGGTTGACGACGATGCCGCGGGTGCGCGAGACGCCGAGCTCCGCCGCGATATCGGCCGTGAGCAGGATCGTCTCGAAGTAGCCGAGGTATCCGCGCCGCACTTCCCGCATGCGCACCAGGTCGTCCATCACCTTGCGCGCGAGATTGCTCGGCACCGCGAAGCCGATGCCCTGGTAGCCGCCGCTCTGCGAGTAGATGGCCGTGTTGATGCCGACCAGCTCGCCGCGGCTGTTGATGAGCGCGCCGCCCGAGTTGCCCGGGTTGATGGCCGCGTCGGTCTGGATGAAGTCCTCGTAGCCGGCCGCGCCGATGTTCGACCGCCGCAGCGCCGAGACGATGCCGAGCGTGACGGTCTGGCTCAGCTGGAACGGGTTCCCGATGGCGAGCACCCACTCGGCGACCTTCAGCTTGCTGGAGTCGCCCCACGGAATGCGTCGGCAGGCCGCGCGCGTTGATCTTGAGCAGCGCGATGTCGGTGAACTGGTCGGCGCCAACCACCTGCGCCCGCAGGTCGCGCTTGTCGGAGAGCGCCACGCGCACCTCGGTGCCGCGCGTGAGCGCGCCGAGCACGTGCACGTTCGTGAGCACGTAGCCATCGGGCGAGACGACGACGCCGGAGCCGAGCGACAGGTCACGCTGGCTCTGTCCGCCGAAGACGTCCATGTCGCCGAAGAAATGCTGCGATAGAACGGGTCGTTGCTGAACGGGCTGTTCTGCCGCCGCAGCGGCTGCAGCGACGAGATGTTGGTCACCGCATCCACCGTCCGCGCGGCGACCTCCGTGAAGTCGGGACCGGTCGGAAGCGGGCGTGACGCAGGCGTCGCGGACACCGGCTTGCTGCCGAACCCGTGGCGGGCGCGGCGCGTGGCCTGGTCGGCCGACCGCATGCGACCCGTGAGCACGAGGCCTGCGGCGAAGCCGGCGATGACCAACAGGCTGATGAAGGCGAAGCGTCGGGCCACGTCAGCTGACGTCGATGCGGCGCGGCCCGCTGCCGGCCGCCTTGGGCACGGTCACCGTGAGCACGCCGTCGCGGAACTCGGCGGTGATGTCATCGGCGACGCACGGAGCTGGGCAGCGCGAAGCGGCGATGGAACGAGCCATGGCCGCGCTCCACGCGGTGGTACCGCTCGCACGGGACGTCTGGCTTGCGCCGCGTGCCCTGCAGCGTGAGCTGTCCGTCGTGAAACCGGATGTCGATGTCTTCGCGTCGAGAGGCCCGGCAGCTCGGCCGAGACAATGAAGGCGTCCGGAGGTCTCGTAGAGATCGACCGGCGGCGTCCATCCGGCCGCTTCGACGCCCGAGAGCCGCTCCATGCGTTCCTGGAGCGCGAGCAGGTCGCGCAGCGGATCCCAGCGCGTGAAAGCCATGAGGAAAATCGTAGCATGTTTGAAGGATCCGCGGGATCTGTGGTACCCTCGCAAGGTTCTGCACCCCGCCAGTGCCCGCAACCTATGGCCACGATTCAGGCGACCAAGCTGCGCAAGGGCATGTTGTTCAAGCTGGACAAGGACCTGTTCCGCGCGCTCGATGTGCAGCACGTCACGCCCGGCAACCTCCGCGGCTTCGTGCGCGTGAAGGCGCGCAACATCCGCAGCGGCACCCTGGCCGACAACAAGCTGCGATCGGAAGATCTTGTCGAGCGCGCGACGCTCGACGAGCGCGCGATGGCAGTCATATACAACGACGGCACCGACTACTACTTCATGGACACCGACACGTTCGAGCAGACCCACATCTCGAGCGAGGCTCTCGGCGATTCGGTGAACTACCTGCTCGCCGAGATGGTGATTCAGGTGGGGTTCTACGGCAGCGAGCCGGTCGGCATCGAGCTGCCGCAGACGGTGGACCTGGTGGTGGAGGAGACGACGCCGGCGATCAAGGGCGCCACGGCGAGCGCGCAGCTCAAGCCGGCGACGCTCGAGACCGGCCTCGTCGTGCAGGTGCCGCCCTTCGTCAACACCGGCGACAAGATCCGCGTCAGCACCGACACGGGCGATGCACTCGGCCCGCGCCTGAGCACATGTGGCGGCGGGGCTTCGGCCCGCGCACGAGTTCCTCACCGAGCCTGCCGATGGACGTCATCCGCAAGATCCCGAACCAGGGCTGGATCGAAGTCATCACCGGCAGCATGTTCAGCGGCAAGAGCGAAGAGCTGATCCGCCGCGTGCGCCGCGCGCAGATCGCCCGCCAGAAGGTCCAGGTCTTCAAGCCGCGACTCGACGACCGCTTCGGCGAGGACTACGTCGTCTCAGCCACAGCGCAGATCCGCGTGGCGGCCGAGACCGTCGGCTCGGCGCGCGATCTGCTCGAGGCGGTGCTGCCCGACACCGAAGTGGTGGGCATCGACGAGGGGCAGTTCTTCGACGCCGAGCTGCCGATGATCTGCAACACGCTCGCCGACCAGGGCAAGCCGCGTCATCGTCGCGGGGCTCGATCAGGATTACCTGGGCAAGCCGTTCGAGCCGATGCCGCAGCTGCTGGCCATCGCCGAATACATCACCAAGACGCTGGCGATCTGCATGGTCTGCGGCAACCCCGCCAGCCACACGCAGCGGCTCGTGGCGAGCAGCGACCGCGTGCTGCTGGGCGCGCAGGGGACTTACGAGGCCCGCTGCCGCCAGTGCTTCGACCTCATCGGCTGAAGTAATTGGGGTCGGGATACATTACTCCCGACCTGCATGGCTTCGACACGGCCGCGCTGCCGGCCTCGTAACATCGCCAGACGCGATCGGTCCCCACGCGGATCCCGATTCTGCGGGCTTCCAGATCCGCTCACCAACCGGCAGCCCCCCAGTCCTCGACGCTGATCGCCGCGAACGCGTGACGTCGAGGCCGTTCTGCCAGCAGCGTGATCCCGAGCGCCTTCGACAGGTTGCCCGGTCCCCGGCAGAGCGCGTTGAGGTCGATCGCCGACGGTTGTGTATCGCGTGCCTCGGGCGCGCCGCCGACGCATCAGCGGAATCCCCTCCAGCGGCTCGAGCGCGCGCAGCAGCACGGCGGCGGGGAACCCGTCCGACTCGGTGACGATGTTCGCGAGGTAGTGAACGCCGTAGTTCAAGTAGACGTAGGCGATGCCCGCCGGCCCGTAGAGCGGCTCGTTGCGCTTCGTGGGCCCGGGCGCGGCGTGGCATGCCGGGTCGTCTTCGCCGATGTAGGCCTCCACCTCCACGATGCGGCCCGCCGCGCGGCCGGCGGGCACATCGTGCACGAGGACCTTGCCGATCAGATCGGCGGCGACTTCGAGCGTCGGCCGCGCGTAGAAGCCGCCGCCGGAGGCGGGACCGCCTCACGGCTTGGCGAGGGTCCCGTAGGCGCGCAGCGCGGCGGATCGCTTCGGACGTGACCTCCACGACCTCGGGCGCCGGATCCTTCAGCAGCGGCTCGAGCGTCGCGATCTCGTCGACATGCCGGCTCGCGCCAGAATGCACTCCAGCGCAAGCATGCGCGTCGAGGGATTGGGCGTGCGCAGCAGCGCGTGGATGGCGTCGGGCTTCAGCACCGCGATCTCGGCCAGCACGACCTTGGCCTGCACGGCGATGTCCGGGTGCTCCAGCGCATCCGCGATCGCGACGACGTCCGCCTGGCCGAGCATGAACCGCGCGTGCGAGGCCGCGAGCGCAACGCCCGCGTCGTTGACCCCGGTGGCGGACTCGTTGATCGCGGGGAGCGAGCCTTGATCGCCGATGCGGCCGAGACCTTCGATCGACAGCAGCCGGAACGGGATGTGCGTGCTGGCCAGCAGCGCGCGCAGGACCGGCGCCGAGCCCGAGCTGGCGATGCGCGCGACCGCGTGCAGCGCCCCGCACCCTCTTCGTTCTTGCCGTAGTAGCTGGCGCGATCGGTCAGCGCCTGGACGGCGTGCTCGAACTTCAGCCAGCCGAGCGAATCCATCGCCCACCGGCGCACCAGGGCGTCCTTGTCGTTCATCGCGGTGATGAGCGCCGTCGCCCACGGCAGCCGGCGCCGACGCGCCCTCGCTTGGCGCGAACACGCGCCCGGCCACGCGCGCGATCACCTGCCGGGTCGCGGCATCCTGGTGCGTCAACCCGCTGACGACGTCGGCGATGACTATCGGCTGCGCGGACGCATTCATCGGCCCCATCGCCGGCGATCCGAGAACGCCGAGCGCGTAGGCCGCTGCAAAAGCGAATCCGGCGACGACTCGTCCTGCCGCATCACCGAGCACAGGTTGACCGGACTTCGCCGGGCACCGCCGCGGGGATGGCTGCCAGCGGGCGGCCTCCGAACGCCAGCTCCGGCAACGTGCTGGTGCGGCCGATGCTGGTCACGCCCCACGGCCGCTGAGCCAGGTCGGCGCGCACGGTGTAGACCTTGAGCAGCGACTCGATCGCGGCAAACTGAACATCGTCGTTGCCATCGAGGAGCAGCGCAGCCTATGGGCACGACCGCTTCGGCGCGGGCGGCGTCGCCAAGCGAGTGGAGCGCGTCGATGCGTGTGCGTGTGCTGGGGTTCTTCAGGGCGTCGATCAGGCATCACTGCCGGTCTGCGCGGCGAGGGGCGCCGCCGCGAGCCATCCAGATGCTGCCAGTCCCACGCAGCGCGCTTACTCATCTTTCCTCCCGCATACGCATGCGTGCGGCTCGAAAGCCAGCAACCGTCTGAAGAAACCGTCCCGTGTGCGACGCGGCATTCGCCGCGATCTGCTCCGGCGTGCCCGTCGCCACCACCGTGCCGCCCGCCTCGCCGCCCTCGGGCCCGAGGTCGATGACGAAGTCCGCGCGTCTTGATGACGTCGATGTTGTGCTCGATGACCAGCAGCGAGTGGCCCTGCTTCGAGCAGCTTGCGGAACGCCGCCGAGCAGCTTCGCGATGTCGTCGAAGTGCAGGCCCGTGGTCGGCTCGTCGAGCACGTAGAGCAGGCGCTCGCCACCGGTGAGCCGCCAGGTGCGCCGCGATCTTGATCCGCTGCGCCTCGCCGCCCGACAGCGTCGTGGCCGGCTGGCCGAGGCGGAGGTAGCCGAGGCCGATCTCGTCGAGCACCTGCAGGCGCCGCAGCACCTTCGGCGACGTGCTGAAGAAGGCCAGCGCCTCGCGCACCGTCAGGTCGAGCACCTGATGGATGTTGCGGCCCCGGTAGCTCACCTCGAGCACCTGCGGCTTGAAGCGCTTGCCGTCGCACTGGTCGCAGGGGACGAACACGTCGGCCAGGAACTGCATCTCGACGCGGATTTCGCCCTCGCCCTTCGCACGCCTCGCAGCGGCCGCCGGGCACGTTGAAGGAGAAGTGGCTGGCCGTGAGGCCGCGGCTGCGCGCGTCCTTCGTCGCCGCGAACAGCTCCCGGATGGGATCGAACGCCTTGAGATAGGTGACCGGATTGCTGCGCGGCGTGCGCCCGATCGGCGTCTGATCCACCAGCACCGTATCGGAGATGAACTCGGTGCCCTCGATCGACGTGAACGCGCCGAGCTTGCGCTCTCCGTCGACTCGCCCTTCGCCCGCTTCACGCCGGCGTAGATGATGTCGTGCACCAGCGTGGACTTGCCCGATCCGCTGACGCCGGTGATGGCACGTCAGCGTCCCGAGCGGGAACGCCACGTCCACGTGCTTCAGGTTGTTCGACGCGGCGCCGGTGATCCGCAGGCGCTGCCCGGTGCCGCGCCGGCGAGTCGCGGGCACCGCAATCGACAGCTCCTCGCGCAGGTAGCTTCGCGGTCAGCGACCGCGGCTCGCGCCTCAGGCCCTCGAGCGTGCCCTCGAACACGACGCGTCCGCCCTGCTCCCCCGCGCCGAGCCCCAGGTCGACGATGTAGTCGGCGACGCCGATCATGTCGGCGTCGTGCTCGACGACGACCACGGTGTTCCCCTGGTCGCGAAGCTGCCGGAGGATCGCGATGAGCCTGAGGTTGTCGCGCGGGTGCAGGCCGATCGACGGCTCGTCGAGCACGTAGAGCGTGTCCGACGAGCGCCGAGCCGAGCGAGCGTCGCCAGGTTGATGCGCTGCGATTCGCCGCCCGACAGCGTCGACGACAGCCGGTCCAGCGTGAGGTAGTCGAGGCCGACGTCGGCGAGGAACTGCAGGCGCCGCGTGATCTCGGCCAGCACCTTGCCCGCAATCGCGGCGTCCTGCTCGCCGAGCGCGAGATCGCTGAAGAACGTGCGGGCCTGGCTCACGGTGAGCGCGGAGACGCGATCGATCGTCTTTCCACCGACGCGCACGTCCCGCGCCTCGCGCCGCAGCCGCGTGCCGTTGCAGTCCGGGCACGTCAGATAGCCGCGGTAGCGGCTCAGGAACACCCGGACGTGCACCTTGTATTTCTTCCGTTCGAGCCAGCTGAAGAACCCGCGGATGCCGCCGTAGCCGGCGCCGTCACCCTCGACGACCAGGCGGCGCTGATCGTCGGCCAGGTCCTGCCACGGCGTGTCGAGCGGGATGCCCAGCCGCTTGCGCCTCGCGCTTCAGCTCGGCCAGCTCCGACCGGTAGTGCGGCTTCGTCCACGGCTCGATCGCGCCCTGGCGAATCGACTTCGTCGGATCCGGGACGACGAGCGTCATGTCGAGCTCGATGACGTTGCCGAAGCCATGGCACGTCGGGCAGGCGCCGAACGGGTTGTTGAACGAGAACAGCCGCGGCTGCGGATCTTCGTAGGTGATGTTGCAGCGGCGGCACTCGAAACGCTCGCTGAACTGATGCAGCGTCGGTGCGAGCCGCCGGAGTCCAGCTCGAGGCAGAGCTGCAGGGCAAACGCGGCGCCGCCACCTTCGCGATACGCCGTCTCGATCGAATCGGCCAGCCTCGCGCGGGCCTCGCCGTCGATCTGGATGCGGTCGACGACCACCCTGGATGGCCGCCCGGCCGGCCAGCGCGGCCAGGTCCACGTCCTCGAGGCCGACAGTCTGGCCGTCGACGAGCAGCCGCCGGAACCCGCGCCTCGACAGGCTCTGGATCGTCTCGCGGAGCGCTCCGGTCGCGGCCGAGCTGGCGGACCCGTTGCCGTTGCGCTCGGCCGGCTCAGCCTCGCGGCTGTCGCCCTCTTCGAGGTCCGCGGCGCGGCGGCTGATCCGGCACCGCGACCACCGGCATCTCGAACCCGACCAGCAGCCGCGCTCCCCTCCGGCAGGGCGGCCAGGCGCCGCGCCACGCACGTCGGCGGTCTCGCGGGTGACCTCGTTCCCGCAGTTCCTGCAGAGCGTCTTGCCGACGCGCGCCCACAGCAGGCGCATGTAGTCGTGGATTTCCGTGGTCGTTCCCACGGTCGATCGCGGGTTGCGGATGCTGTTCTTCTGGCGGATCGCGATCGCCGGGCAGATGCCCTCGATCCGGTCGACGTCGGGCTTCTCCATCCGCTCGAGGAACTGCCGCGCGTAGGCCGACAGCGACTCCACGTAGCGCCGCTGCCCCTCGGCGTAGATCGTGTCGAAGGCGAGCGAGGACTTGCCCGACCCGCTGACGCCGGTGACGACGATCAACCCGCCGATGGGCAGGGTGACGTCGGCGTCCTTCAGGTTGTGCGTGCGAGCGCCGCGGACGATGAGATGTGCGGTCGAAGTAGCGACATCCGACATGAAGCCCACCAGCGAGGCCTCTGGGGAGGACCCTAAACCACTGATGGTACCTGAGAAATGGTGTGAACTGAAAGGGGCGATTACGCCGGGATGTCCAGCGCGTCGTCGAGCGGCTCGGAGGCGTCGCGCCGCCAGGGCAGTCGGATGGTGACCTGAAAGCCGCCCTCGCCTGCCGGCCCGGCCGACATCGTGTGCGCCGGGGTAGAGATGCTCCAGACGCTGGCGGGTGTTCCCCAGCCCGATGCCCTCGCTGATCGGGCGTCGATCGTCCGTCCCGCCCGCGCCCGTCGTCGGCCACGCGGAGCTCCGAGCTGATCGCCGAAGCGGCGTGCCGTCACGCTCACGGTGCCGCCCACGGTCAGGCCGCCGAACCCGTGCTTGATGGCGTTCTCGGCGAGCGGCTGCAGCGGCAGCACCGGCACGAGGACGCCGCGCGCCTCCTCGTCGATGTCGAAGGCGCTGCGCAGGTGTCCCGCGAAGCGCACGCGCTGGATGTCCAGGTACTGCTCGAGCAGCGTGAGCTCGCGCGAGAGCGGGACTTCCTGCTGGACCTGGCTGCGGAAGACCGCGCGCAGCAGGTCGCCCAATCGCACGAGCATCGACTCGGCCCCGTGCGGATCGCGATGCACGAGCCCCGTGAGCGTGTTCAGCGCGTTGAAGAAGAAGTGCGGGTTGAGCTGGCGCTGGAGTGATTCGAGCTGCGATTCGACCAGCCGCGCTTCGAGACGCGCTTCACTGACTTCGCGGCGGCGCAGCTCGCGTGAGGCGCGCAGCGCGTGGTGCGCGGCGACAATGCCCCAGTACAGGAGAAATTGCCATTCGAACGTGCAGAGCAGCGCCCATGGTCAGCAGCGGGCCGAACGCCAGCGGCCTGCCGAGCAGCATCTCCTGGCCCGCGACGCTCAGCACCGCGAGCTTGAACACGGCGTTCAGCGCGGATTGGATGAATGCAAACACCAGGCTGGCGCAGACGTGAAACGCCAGCGGAAGGGCCCGGCGCCCGTCGCGGATGGGCACGCGATCCGCGACCATCCATGCGACCGGCAGCGACGCCAGCCACACCGTCCAGGAGAGCACGTTGAAGAGGACGACCCAGCCGTACATCGCCCCTGCAGGCGTCGAGGGCATCGACGGGATCAGCCAGCCCTGGAGGATGTAGGAGAGCGTGCCCGGAGGCCAGCCCGACGAACGGCCCGAGCGCCAGGAGGCGCCCGAAGGGGACGGGGAACGTCAGGGGCGAGGACTCGCGCGAACTCATGCGCTCGCCGCCATGATGCCACAGGGCCCGTGACCGCCCGTCCCAGCCTGCACGGGTTGGTCACGCGAAACTACCGCTTCGTCACTCGCCGTAGTATGCGTGCGCTTCTCCTTGAGGAATTGGACCGAGCGCGCCAGTTCGTCGAGGCCATTCATCCCATCCTCGACGGAAATCCAGCCCGTAAAGTTCACACTCTTCAAAATCCGGAAGATGGCGTCGTAGTCGTTCGCGCCCTTTCCCGTCTCTCCGTGGCGGAGCTTGTCGGGGTAGCCGACCGGTCCCGTCGGCCAGGCGGATCTCCTCCAGGGTCGTCCCCGGCACCAGGTACCGGTCCGACGCGTGCATCGTGACGACCCGGTGCTTGATTTTCTGGAGGAACGCGATCGGGTCGAAGCCGCCGACGACGGCGTTCGAGGGGTCGTGCTGGACGCCGAAGTGGGTGGACTCCCCACGGCGTCGAGCAGCGCGAGAAACGGCTCCTCCTGCTGCGCGAACTCGGCGTAGAGCCAATCGCCGACCTTGTAGTGGTTCTCGAGGCACAGGATCACGTCCCGCTTCGCCGGCGTAGTCGATCGACCGCGTGATGCACTCAGCCGCGCGCGCGACGCCTTCGGCGATCGAGAGTCCAGGGTATTTCTGCCCGCTCAGCGTCCTGCAGTATGCTCGCGCCGATGCGCACACTGAGGTCGATGGCGCTTCTTCTGCCGCTCGACCTGGCGGAGCCGCTCGTCGGGATCTGGATGCGTGAAGTCCGGAGAGAAGCAGAGCATCGACGGACTCTGCCCCGTCTCGCGCATCGCGTCCATCACGGCCGCCACGTCTGGCTCGTCGTAGCTCGGAAAGAACTCGTCGTAGTGCTCGACGCCTTCGCCGCCGAGCGTGGCGGCGTCATGGATCCACCCGACGTAGCTGCGCTCGCCGCGCACGCAGCTCGTCGAAATAGCACTTGGGAAGACGGAGATTCGTGGATGGGACATTGAACTGACATTGGCTGAACAGGGCTTAGCCCTGCTCTAGCTGCGGTGCCTGCTACTGCGTATCGACAGCGCGGGCACTGAGGCACATGTCTAAGGCCTGTGCCACTGAGGCCAGCGCTTACCAGAATTGGGCGGCGCGCCCACCGGATACTGTTCCAGATCCATCACCGCGCCGGTCACGAGCGCGCTGGCGTCCGGACGCAAAATACACGACGGCGTTGGCGACATCGGCGGGCAGCAGCAGGCGGCCCCACGGCCGCGTGCGCATCGCATCGTCCAGCCAGTTGTCGCCCTTCCCTTCCAGCTTCTTCACCTTGTCCTCGCCCTCGGTGAGCGTCCAGCCGACGTTGATCTGGTTCACGCGGATCCGGTAGCTGTTCAGACGTACGACGCGCAGTTCTTCGTGAGCGTCATCAGCCCGCCCTTCGAGACCGAATAGACGGCAGAGCTTCGGCTCGCCGATGTAGGCGTTCACCGAGCCGATGTTCACGATGCGCCGCCGCCGTTGACCTGGAGCAGCGGGAATGGCCGCCTGCGTGAGCAGCAGCGGCGCGCGCAGGTTCACGGCGAGAGCATGCTGTCGACGACGTCGAGCGGCACGTCCTCGATGTCGCCCCGCGTCGTGAGCGCGGCGTTGTTCACCGAGGATGTCGAGGGCCGCCGAAGGTCGTCTGCGCGAACTCGATCAGGCCGCGACAGGCGGCCGCGTCCGCGAGGTCGGCGCGATGCCACGCGCGCCTGGCCTCCGCCGCGCGTGATCGCGTCGAGCGTGTAGCCGCGCGCCGGCCTCGTCGCGACCGTGGACAACCACCGTCGCGCCCAGCTCCGCAAATCGAATCGCGATCCCGCGCCCGATTCCGGACGTCGATCCGGTGACCACTGCGACCCGTCTGCTCAACATCCCGTCGTTCCTCCGCGCGAGCGAAGCGAGCGCGCACCGCCGATGGAGCGAGGCGCCGCGACGCCGATGGCCGATGCGCCCTTCTATGCCCCGAGCCCCGGCATGAGCACTGACTTGATGACCTTCCCGTTGTGCATGGCCGCGAAGGCGTCGTGCCACCCGGGAGATCGGCCTTCAGCCCGACGATCAGATCAGCTTTCGTGAGACCAGCGGCGATCAGGCCGATCACGCGTTCCCAGATCGGGTAGTTGTGACTGAACGAGCCCTGGAGGCGGACGTTCTTGAGCACGAGCGGGTTCAGATCGATCGGGATCTGATCCGGCGACCAGCCGACTTTCACTACCTGCCCGTCAGGCCGCGCGAGCTTCAGCGCGGCGTCGAGCGGACGGCTTGCGCCCGACGCGTCGCAGACGACGTCCGCGCCGATCGGCGACAGATCGCGGATGACATCCTCGAGCGGCTGCTCCTGGATGTTGACCGTGTGCGTGGCGCCCAGCTCGCGCGCGGTCTTCAGTCGCGCGGCATCGCCGGCCAGACCGGCGACGACAAGCGGGTACGCGCCTGAGAGCGCGGCCATGCGCGCGCACAGCAGCCCGATAGGGCCGGGGCCCAGCACGACAACGAGATCGCCCGGTTTGATCTCCGCGTTCCCGCACATCGCGTTGTAGGCCACCGAGTGCGGCTCGGTCAGGCACGCGAGCTCGAACGGCAGTGAATCGGGCACGTGGTGCAGGCAACGCGCCGGCACCTTCACGTACTCGGCCATCGCGCCGTTCACGCCGTAGCCGAATCCCTTTGCGCGAGGGGCACAGGTTGTAGCGGCCCGTCCGGCACATCAGGCAGGTGCCGCAGATGACGGCAGCCGTCTCGCTGACGACGCGGTCGCCTTCCTTGAAGCCGGCGACGTCACGGCCGGCGGCCGCGACCGTGCCGCCGAACTCAGTGCCCAAGCGTCACGGGGATGTTCACCGCCCACGAGTGCGTGCCGTAGGCCTGGTGCACATCCGACCCGCACACCGACACCGCGCCCACTTTCAAAAGGACGTCGGACGGGTCGATCTCCGGGACCGGAACCTCGCGCAGTTCCACCGCCATCGGCGTCACCGCATATTGCACGACGGCCTGCATCCGACTCATAGCTGCTCGCACCTTACGCACCTTACGCACCCTACGCACCTGTCGCACCGCCTGCGCACCCTACGCACCCGTCGCACCTGCGCACCTACCCCCAGCTCCTCGGCCGCTTGAGCGGCGTCTTCCGAATCTCGCCGCAGATCTCGCTGAGGATGCCGTGCAGGTCGGTGCTGGCCGCCTTGAAGTCGTCGGCGTCGATGACGAGCGGCGCGCCGAGGCACGACGAGAGGCGCGCCGTGCGCGCGGGCACGAGATGGCCTGGCGAATCGACAACCCGCCCACCGCCTGCACCGGCACCGAGACCGCTTCCACGACGTCGTCGAGCTCGTCCATCGGGCTCAGCCCCTTCACGAGCCGGCGCTCATCGCAGCCGATGTGATGGATGACGATGTCCACGCCGAGCGACTCGAGCCAGACCGCGTTGGCGATGCGATCCTCTGCGGCCAGGTTGTCGCCCATCACGCCGATGTCGTATTTCTTCGCGGCGTCCACCACACGGCGCACCGTCGCCTCGTGCGCGCGGCCCATCACGACGACGTAGCTGGCGCCCGCCTTCGCCATCATCTCGGCTTCGAGGTATCCCGCCGTCCATCGTCTTCAGGTCGGCGACGATGGGATGGTTGGGAAAGCGGACGTGGAGCGTCTCCACCGCGCGGAGCCCTTCCGCGAGCAGCAGCGGAGCATCCGGCCTCGAGCCAGTCCACTCCCGCCGCCACCGCGATCTCCGCCATCTCGATCGCCTCGGCAAGGTTGGTCAGATCGAGGGAGATCTGGACGATGGGCGAGTCGAACATTGCGAGGCGAGTGTACCAGAAGAGTGTCTGAGTGCTGAGGTGCTGACGTGCTGAAGTGCGGTGCTCGAGTGCCTGAGGTGCTGAAGTGCGGTGCTACGTGCCAGGCACCCGGCATCGGCACGTGCTCAGCAGTGCACGCACTCAGCACCGGCACTGTCAGCACTCGGCACTTCAGCACCGGACGTCAGCACCTCGGCACTTCAGCACCCCAGCACTGGCAGCCTACTCAGGCACGAATCTTCTCAATCCGGTATCCGCCCGCCGCCTTGTCGCGCATGTAGATGGCGCCGAAGATCGCGATCAGCGCGACGGGGATGATCGCCCAGATGGCGAGCATCTCGCGCGGGCCGAAGCGATCGTTGAGCGCGCCCATCACCGGGACCAGCGATCGCGGTGGCGAAGCTGCCGGTGCCGCCGATGATGGCCAGGCCCAGGCGCGCCGGCGCGCGGGAACCGCTCGGAGGTGATGCCCAGCATCGTCGGCCACCAGAACGCGGTGCCGATCGCCAGCAGCGCGGCGGCCGCGAAAGCGGCTGGCGCGGAGTCGGCGCGGCTGAAGAGATACAGGCCCGCAGCCGCCGGAATGGCCATCGTCGCAATCAGCGCCACCGGGTGACACGCGATGCGAGATGCCGCCGGCGAACTGCCGCATCAGCTACATGATGCCGTTCACCCACACCAGCACGCAGGATCCCGGCCCGCGCCGAGCTGCTCATCACCTCGTTGAAGACGTTGGCGCACCACTGGCCGGGCCCCAGCTCGGTCACGGCCGTGAGGCACATCGAGACCCAGATGACGAGGAACAGCGGCCGCACGACCTCCTTGAACATGTCGCCAAACGGCACGCCGGCGGCCGCGCGCTCGGTCGGCGGGAACTGCTGCCCGTGGAACAGTCACGGTGTAGATCACCGACGGGATCGAGCATCAGCAGCATCTTCGCCTGCCAGCCCAGGCCGATCTGCGTGAAGAGGAACGCCAGCACGCCGCCGATGACGATGCCGCCGGGGAACCAGGCGTGGAGCGCCGTGAGCTTGGCCGTCTTGTCCTTGTCGAAGATCGTCGCGATGAGCGGGTTGACCGCGGCTTCGACCAGCCCGTTGGCCGATGCCGATGATCACCGTCGCGAGGAACAGCACCGCGAAGTTCGGCGCGACGATCGTCAGCAGCGTGCCGCCGATGTGCCCGGCCGCGGCCAGCCGCATGATGGTGCCCATGCCGAGCAGATCGCACAGCGGGCCGCCGATGAAGATCGACAGGCCGAAACCCCAGAACGCCGCGCCCGCAATCCAGCCGACGTTGGTCTTGTTCAGATGAAAGATCGTCTCGAAGTCGCCCATGATGTCGCCGCGGATGGCGAACGACATCGCCGTGGCAATGAGCGCGATGCAACTTGCCGTGAAGAGCCGTTGCTTGTTCATGGCCGTGTGAGACCTCTCGGGTGGCGGGCGCGCCGGCGTTTCTCCGAAACGCACGCGACCGGCCAGACTGGCTCGCGCGATCCTACTTCATGTCCCTTTCGTCCTGGCTGAAGCAAGCGTTCTCGGCGCGATCCCACCTGGATCAGCGGCGGATGCTGGCAGTCCGCCAGCCTGTCGTCGCGGTTCCTGCTGCTGGCTGCGGTCTTCTTCCTGTTCGCCTCGGTGGGCCTGCTCGGCGACATCACCAGCGCTCGGCAAATCGCGCCTGTCCACGCTGGCGATCTGGGCTCGTCTTCGGCGGGACCACCGCTGTCGCCTACCTGCTCGTCATCATGCTCCGCCTCCGGTGGCTGCCGGTGGTTGTCGTCCTGCAGCTGCTCGCCCTCGACGGCGATCGGCCGCATTCCGGATGGCCCGGCGTTCGTGCCGCCCGGGCCGGCCGAGCAGGCGCTCAAGAAGCGCCTCACCGTGAACGCCATGGGCACGGTGGGCTGCATCGCGATCAGCTACGCGCTGTTCGTGATCTTCGTCACCGAGTCCGGGAAGCGCTTCATCCAGCTCGATACGGAACTGTCTCTCGCACGAGACATCCATCGAACGCTCGTGCCGCGTGTGGAGGACAGGACCGAAGGCTTCGAGTTTCTCGGCGTGTCATCGCCGAGCGGCGAGGTGGGCGGCGACCTGGTGGACCTCGTGAAGCACGACGGCGACCCGCCGTGGACGGCCTACCTGGCCGACGTGTCGGGCCACGGAGTGCCGTCGGGCGTCCTGATGGGGATGGTGAAGAGCGCGACGCGCACGAGCCTGACGACGCCGCCGCCGCTCGGCGAGATGCTCGGAGACGTTGAACGACGCTGCGTATGAGGTGAGCCAGCCGCAGATGTCTCGCCACCTTCGCGGCGCTGCGTCCGGCCGGCGAGGGGCGGATGCTCTTCACGCTGGCCGGCCACCTGCCGATCCTGTGCTGGCGCGCCGTCACGGGCACGATCGACAGCCTGCTGGTGTCGCAGGTGCCGCTCGGCGTGCTGCCGGGCCGCGAGTTCACGGCGCAGGAGACCACCTACGCCGCCGGCGATCTGTTCCTGGTGCTGACGGACGGGTTGACCGAGGTGTTCGACCGCGCCGATCGCGAGTTTGGCATCGAGGGCGTGCACGCCGTGCTGGCCGCGCACGCGCGATCGCCGCTGCCGCAGGTGGATCGAAGCGCTGCTGACGGCCGCGCGTGCACTGGCACGCAGCTGGACGATCAGTCGCTGATCGCGATCCGATGCCTCTGACGCAGGTCCTCGTAGGGCCGAGCTTAGCCTGGTCAGAGCTTGGCGCCATGTTCGGCCGAGTGGAGCTCAGTTACGCATCCATGGACTCCATGGACCCATGGACCCATGGACCTTCCTAGCATTCCGGCAAACTGACGGCGATCGCCAATCCCCCATCCGCCGTCTCCTTGTATTTCGCATTCATGTCGAGCGCCGTCCGCCACATCGTCTGGACGACCTGATCGAGCGAGCACTTTCGCGCGGGCGGGATCGCTCTGGCAGGCGAGCTGCGCGGCGGTGATCGCCTTGATGGCGCCCATCGCGTTGCGCTCGATGCAGGGCACCTGCACGAGACCGCCAACCGGATCGCACGTCATGCCGAGGTGGTGCTCCATCGCGATCTCGGCGGCCATGAGCACGTGGCGCGGGCTGCCACCGAGGCATTCGGCCAGGCCCGCCGCGGCCATCGCGGAGCTGACGCCAATCTCGGCCTGGCATCCGCCCATCGCGCGGCGGAGATCGTGGCGCCCTTCTTGAAGATGCAGCCGATCTCCGACGCGGTGAGCAGGTAGCGCAGGATCACAGGCGCGAACTGGGAGTCGATGTCGAGCGGCCAGTTGTCGAGCGCGTCGCCGGCAAGCGGCTCGAAGGTCACGCAGGTACTGCCCGACGGCCGGAATGACGCCCGCCGCACCGTTGGTCGGCGCCGTGACGACACGGCCGAAACAGGCGTTCTCTTCGTTCACCGCCAGGGCAAAGCAACTCACGCAGTCGAGGATGTATCTGAAGGTGACGCCACCGGTGCGCATCATCTCGATCCACGGCGCGAAGCCTGTGCCATCCGTGGCGCCGGCCTCCCAGCAGGTTGCGGCTCAGATCCGGTGCGCGGCGATGGACGCCGAGGCCGCCTGGAAGACTCGCCCGGCTGAGTGGCAGCCGCGGTAGATGCAGTCCTGCATCACGTGCCAGATCCGGAGCAGGCCATCGCGCGTCGCTGCCGCCGGCCGCCACGCCCGCTCGTTTTCCCACACGACACGCGAGACGGGCCAGCCCGTCTTGTCGCACCACTTCAGCAGATCGGCCGCCGTGTCGATCGGATACGGGAGCTTCGCGGCGCCGGAGGTCGAGGGCGTGTCGCCATCGCGCACGATGAAGCCGCCGCCAATCGAGTACCACGTGCCGGCCCGCGTTTCTCCCGGTGACGAGGTCCGCGCTGAACGTGAGGGCGTTCGGATGGAACGGCAGCTGTTGCGAGCGGGTGAAACCGGATGTCGCTGCGCTGGCTGGAAGTCGATCGCGTCCCGGCCACCGGATCTCGATCCGATGCGTCTCGGCGATCTCGCGAACGGCCTTCTGCAGATCGGACGTGTCACAGGTCTCGGGATCGAGCCCGAGCAGGCCCGCTGCACGGCCAGGTCGGTTCCGTGCCCATGCCCGGTCTTGGCGAGCGCACCGTAGAGATCGACCCGGAGGCTGGCGACGTGTCGCAGGTCGTGGCTGGCGTCGAGCTCCGCGACAAATGCGAGCGCGGCGCGCCACGGGCCGAGCGTGTGGGAACTGGAGGGCCCCACGCCCATCTTTGAACATGTCGAACACCGAAAGCCGTTCGTAGACCATTGTTTCGCTGGACCACACCTCTACGTCACCCGCGCGACGATCAGCGTCAGGTCGTCGTACTGGTCAGCGCCGCCGTGGGCGCCGACTTCCTCGACGATGGTCTGCAGCAGCTGAACGGCCGGCTGCGTCCCGGTGCTCGCGGATCACGGCGAGCAGTCGATCCTCCCTGAACTCCTCTCCCGAGTCCGACGTCGCTTCACTGGCTCCGTCGGTGAACACCACGAGCGTATCGCCGGCGGCCAGGTTGACCGTGCTGGTGCAACACTCCCACGGCGTGAACAGGCCGATGACGCCGGCCGTGACGCCCGAGGCGCTCGACGCTGCCGTCGGCGCAGCAGGACGGGCGGCAGGTGGCCGCAGTTGGCATACGTGAGCACGCGCGTCGAGTCGTCGTAGAGCCCGAAGAAGAGCGTGGCGTAGTGGTTGGCCGCCGTCGAGTCGTAGAACGTGCGGTTCACGCATCCGAGCAGGCGCGCGAGATCGTGCGGCGCCTGCGCGTAAAGCGCGCGCAGGTTGGCCTGCAGGCTGGCCATCAGCAGCGCCGCTGAGATCCCCTTCCCCGAGATGTCGGCCAGCACCAGTGCGACCTCGGTGGGGCTGACCGCCGCGAAGTCGAAGAAGTCGCCGCCAACCACGCGCGCCTGGAGACAGGCGCCCGCGTAGTCGAGCGTCGAGATCGGCGGCCGATCCTGCGGCAGCAGCTTCGACTGGACGTCGCGCGCGATCTCCAGCTCGTGCCGCGCGCGCCGCTCGGCCTCGAGCCGCGTCGGCCATCGTCTCGGCCAGCCGGATGTTCTCGAGCGCGAGGCCCGCCTGCGTGCCCACGGATGCCGAGCAATGCGACGTCTTCGCCGGAGTACGGCTCTTCCGACAGGCGCGGACCGAGCACGAGCAGGCCTTCCATCTGCCCCGATCGGCCGACGAGCGGCACCAGCGCCTCGGGGGCCAGCGCGGCGAAGCTTTGCCAGAGGCCGCCGAGCCCGAGTTGCGCCGGATCGATCAGCACCGGCCGGCCGCGGCGCGTGAGCTCCACTGAGCTGGCCGGCGAGGCCGGCAGGTGCGCCGTCGCCGGAGAGCGATTCGTGTGCCGCGGCGATGAGGCTCGACTCGTCGTCTGCCTCGAAGGAACACGAGCAGCGACTTCGGATGCAGCGCCTGCATCACCGACTGATCGATCAGCTCGGCCAGCGCCGCGCGGTCGGTGGCGACGCGCGACTGATCGGCCAGCGTCTGCAGCAGGCGCCTGGCATCGTATTGACCCGCGGAAGAACGCGCGATCGAGGCGCTCGGCCGCCGGCTGCCACGCTGTCTGGCCGACGATCGCGAGAATGCCGCCGAAGAGCGAGCCGGCAATGAGGCCGGCCGAGAGCTCATCGCCTGGCAGGTCGGTGATCGCTGTTGATCACGCTGCGCGAAGCCGAACGTCACGGCGACGCCCACGAGGATGGCCAGCGTCACCAGGCCGCGCCGCACCAGCAGGTAGCGCGCGCTGCGGCGCAGCAGCACCGGAATCTCCATCGCGCGGTGCTTCACGACGGCGTAGCCGAGCGAGAGCGGGATGGCGAACAGCGCCAGGATCGAGAGCACCCAGAACATCACCGGCAGCCGCTGAATCGGCACGCCGAAAATCCCGACGGTGATCTGCAGCGCCATGATCGGCAGCAGGCCGACCAGCATGCCGAAGAGGATGACGCGCGTCTTCCGGCGCACGTCGGGCGGGCCGAACGCGTTCAGCGCCAGCGAGACCATCGCGAGAGCGAAGAAGCAGAGTGGAGTACACGCCGAGGATGTTGTTCGCCGTGAGCCTCCCGCCCGCCGTGCGCTCGTCAACCCACGAGACCGGGCATGATCCGCCGGCGGCGAGCAGCGCCACGGCGGATACGCCCGCCAGGCTCGCGGCAAGCAGGCCGATCGTCCATTTGAGCCAGGGCACACGCCGATCGAGCGCGGAGTGCGCCGGGAAGATCGCGAAGAAGGCATACGCCACGGCCGGCAGCGGCATCGTTCATGAGCGCCCAGAAGGCCAGCGTGGCGCGCGCGCCAGGCGTGTGGAATGCGGAACTCGAAATCGCCGATGGGGGCGAGCGCGATGAAGCCGCTAGCATGAGCGCGAGGAGCCACGCGCGGGTATCGTGCGGCCGCTGCAACAGGACGGAGACGGCGACGGCCAGGAATGGCAGCGGGTAGAACGCGAGGAGCGAGAACAGGAACTGCGCGATGTGCAGCCGCGCGAACGTGCCCGAGAGCCCCGGCGGCACCGTCGGCCGCAGCGCGGGCGTCACGACCAGGTCGAGCGTCTGTCCGCCGCGCAGCACGGTCAGGTGGACGGGCACATCGACGCGCGCCCCCGCTCGCAGATTGAACAGCGGCTCGACGGTCCGCAGGCTCTGGCCATTGATTGCCGCGACGCGGTCGCCGACTTTCAGGCCGGCCAGCCTCGCCGGCCCTCTTGGGCGGGAGCGACTGGATCTCGCATCGCCGGCGATCGGCCGGGCATGCGCCGTCGAAGCCGATGCCCACTGGCGGCAAGTGGCGCACCAGCACATCCGCACTGCGCGCGTACGCCGTCAGCAGCGCGCAGAAGACGAACGCCAGCGGCCGGCGAGAGATCATACGCGGCAGTACGACGGATGGACTGGGTGCTGAAGTGCCGGGGTGCTGGGGGTGCCGAAGTGCCAGTGCTGGAGTGCTGAAGTGCTGACGTGCCGTCGTGCTGGAGTGCCGTCGTGCTGGAGCGACTCCAGTAGGGCCGAACTTCCGTGCGGCACGTGGCGGCCGAACTTCTAGTCTGGCCAGAACCAGCGGCACAAACCTCACGTCGATCAGCGCTTCGTCGGTCGTGCCGTTGGCGCGCTTTCTCAATCAGGTGCAGCGTCTGGAACTCGTCGCCGCCGACGGGGATGATGAGGCGCCCGCCGACGCCGAGTTGCTCGACCAGCGGCGGCGGCACTTCGGTCGTCGCCGCGGCGACGGTGATGGCGTCGTACGGCGCGTGCTCAGGCCAGCCCTCATTGCCGTCGCGCGCCGCGATGGTGACGTTGGCGATGCCGAGGGCGTCGAGAGTCTCCCGCGCACGCCGCGCGAGCGCGTCCACGATCTCTGATCGAGCACACGTGCCCGGCCACCCGCGCGAGCACTGCCGTGTGGTAGCCGCATCCGGTGCCGATCTCGAGCACCCGGCTCGCGGGCGTTAAGCGGAGCTGCTCCACCATGTAGGCGACGATGTAGGGCTGCGAGATGGTCTGGCCGTGCCCGATCGAGAGCGGATAGTCGGCGTAGGCCTCGCTGGCCTGTTCGGGTGCGACGAACCGGTGGCGTGGCACGTGGCGCATCGCGTCGAGCACGCGCGGATCGCTGATGTCGCGCGCGGCGAGCTGGCGAGCGACCATGCGCTCGCGGGCCTCGGCGAATGCGTCGGACACGGGCGGAGTGTAGCGCGGGACGACGGACCGACGGGCTACGGACTCCGGGCTACAGACTACGGGCCTGCCACGCTGCCAGGGTGCCTGAATCCCAGGGCTGCTGTGCTACGATATTCAGTCGCCGAACAGGCGACACCCACCAGCCGGCCGGCGTAGCTCAGTTGGTAGAGCAGCTGATTCGTAATCAGCAGGTCCGCGGTTCGAGTCCGCGCGCCGGCTCCAGAAACGCTAACAAATCTGAAGACTTCGGCGACTCTGGGATCACACTTGATGTGTTGACCCCAATGTTGACCCCAATCGGGCAAGAAGCGACTGCATCTTCCGCGGCGACTTCGCTCTTGGCTGCTGGCATGACATGCGCGTAGTGTTCATCGTCAGGCCTATCTGGCTGTGGCCAAGCCACTCCATCACGACACGCGGGAAAGACCCTGCGCGAGAAGAAACGTCGCACACGCATGACGAAGGTCGTGGAACCGCTGGGTTGGAGCTTCGCATCCCTTCCAGGATCTTCTTGAAGTCTCGGGTGATGCGCGCCTCCTTCAAGGGGACGGCCTCGGCGCGTCGTGAAGACGAGTCCCCAATCCTCCCACTGTTCCCCCGCGAGCAGGCGTTCCCGCCCTTGCTTAGCCCGGTGCTGGCGCAGCAAGGTCCGCGTTACCGACGGCAGCGGCAATGATCCGCGTGGAGGGCTTCATGTCGCACGCGTGTCGGTATTGACGGCGATCATTGTGCTGGCGAAGCGGCGTCTACGGAGCTGTCTTGATCGCGTCGGGCCTTCTGATGCTGCTCCAAAATGACAACCCTAGTGGCTTCGGCCTCATCGGATTCGGCGGAATGTTCGCGGCCTTTTGTCTTGCGTTTCTGAAGGGTGATCCACATGCCCACTGGCTCGGATGGCCCTGTCATCGTGTTGGGACTATCTGTGATCGCGCACGGCCTTGTTCCTCTTGAGATCGCGGCGTGGGGTGCATTTGTAGCTTTCGTCTACAAAAGCAGCGGAATGTCAAGCGACGTCCCCCACGCTGTGGTCCCGCCCATCATGCCCGGCATGACGCGGCGAGCTGTCTTTGGGGTCGTCTCAGTAGCAGTAGCTGCGGGTTTTGCAGTATGTTCGTCTGGCCGACTCCCTACCGTTTCGATCACTTCAAAGACTTGCCTGTGAGGATCAACCGCGTGACGGGCGCTATGGAGTTCTTGAGTGCTACCAGTGGACCAGCCCGGCCGACTGCCTCTTTCCGCCGGGGTTCCGCGAGTTGCCTGGTGAAGCTGGTGGCGACGTTGTCCGGCAATGCGGGGTTCGCCAGCGGCCGATTCGGGGGCAAGCTTTATAAGGAACCGCACATCGCGACTCGATTGAATAGCGTGACAGGGTCTCCTAGGACAACCGAGGAATTGCTAGCGGCGTCCGGCCTTGAGCAGATTCAAGTCGCGCAGACTTCAGTCTTCGAGGTCAACAAATGTTTATCGGCAGGGGAGGGATTTCTGGCGCGTCCATAGAGGGGGCGCCTTCGTGCACGCGGTTCTCACGGTGATGGGTATTCTAATCATCTCTCTCGCCGGGACTTCGCTTCTCAAGCGATATCGCAGTGGTACTTGTTTATGGGGGGATTCCATAAGTGAAAGCGGCCCGATAGCTATTTGGTTGATAGTAATCTGGTCACTGGCTGGGCCACGCTATGCTAAACATAGGCCGGCGAAGCTGAGCGACCGCCACCAGTCGCAGGGTCAATCGGGCAGACCTGGTCAGAAGGGGTCAGCTAATTTGGCCTTATTGGGTGCGATGCTGATAATCGCGGGCGCCGCCGTTTTGTCCTTGGGTCTTCCTCCAATCCACTGACCCCGTGGTTAGGAAGCGGCCTATGGTTCGGAAATGGTCTGATCGCGACTGGGACAGCTTTAATACTCATGCTTTTAAAACAGACACACTTGCAGCGCGATCGTCTGGTGCAATACAAAGCCTCGATACAGAGCAAACAATCAGGAAGTCTGGAAGAATATTTCCGGACAAAACTGATTGGCAGGAAATAGCGATCAAAGAGGTCGAAAGCGCGATCCGAGACACGCAGGGTGGAAATCCTCGATCTGGAAGCGCTCTTGAAGCACACGGTTGACGTGCTCCACGGTGAGGTGATGGAGCGTCAACGAGATACGGAAGAAGCAACCAAAGGGGAGCGCGGACAAACCTTTGGCGTTCAAAACGCTGCAGAACGCGCTCAAGCAGCAGACGAGGCATTGTCGGTGTCAACCAAGATGCCAGAGGGCTTCAGACGTCAGGTGCGCGAATTAGAAAGTAAGAACCAAGACTTGAATGACAGATTAGCGACAGGGACCAGCTCGTGGCCTTGGCCGCTAAAGAAAGGGCCGCAATGGGGAAGACGGTCGAAGAGGCTCTCGCACTTAGAGAAGAAGCCGAGCTAAGGGCACGGGAGTCAGATCGGCTTTTTCTTGAAGTAGAGGAGGATTTAGAACTTTAGACGAATCAAAGATGATGCGGACGAGATAAAACTCCACTAGCGGCTGACATCCAAGAGTTGCGCCGTAAGTTGGCGCTTGCCGAGGAGGATTTGCGCTCGGCCGCGGATGCGCTTCAGAAGGAAGAAAAACTCAGAGATTATGACCATATGAAGCAAGTCGCGCAAAACCTGATGGCCGATACAAGAGAAAGCGACCGCGACTTATTGGCTAGTGCTGTTAGGAATGAGACGAAAAGAAAGCGATGTCTGCGCGGCTGCAAGCTATCACTGAGCAGAAAGAAGAGGTCGTTACAGCTCAAGCAGTTGAAGACTCTAGAAGCCGAATTAAGAAACGAAATAGGCGCGGCTTGCCGCCGATCTGGAAAAATTAGAGCGACATAATGCCGAACTGGTTGACAAGCATGAGGCCAAAAAGAAGGAGGCTCTCGAGATAAAGAAAGAAGCCCCTCGAAGTGATCTGGATGCAGCGCAACGGTGATGATCGACATAACGGCAAGGCTCCGGCTCCAGTAGAGAACCGGCACTCATACTTCCGGCTTTTGCTTCAGAGGAACAACAATATGAGGCGCCGATTGACCTGCCCCGAAACCGCTGGACGGCTGAAACGCGACTGAAGCGCCTGTGGTCTCGAGTTCGGTCCCGGTCTTTCTTGATCGCAGTCTGACTCACGTGTGCTCACGAGTCGACCCACATGGTGCCCACCGCGGCCGGCGTCCGATCCTGCAAAGCGCGCTGTGGGGGCGGACCGCATTGTAATCCTCACGCCAGGCGTCTAGCACTACCTGGGCTTCGGCGATCGACGCGAAGACGTGGCTGTTCAGGCAGTCATCGCGCAGCTTGCCGTTGAAGCTGTCGATGAAGGCATTCTCCACCGGTTTGCCCGGCCGAGATGAAATCAAGCGCACGTCGTGCGCGTAGGCCCACGCGTCCATGGCGCGGCTGACAAACTCGCTGCCATTGTCGACCGTGATCGCCCGTGGCGCTCGACGCCGACCGCAGCACGTGGCCGAGCGCCGCCGCGACCTTGACGCCCGTCAGCGATCGATCGGCGACAAGCGCCAACGACTCGCGTGTGTAAGAGATCCAGCACGGTTAGGGTCCGGAACCAGCGACCGTCCGCCAAGCGGGCGCTCACAAAGTCCATCCTCCACCGCTCATCCGGGCCGCGCGGGCACGGGGAGGGCACGCGCACGGCTCGCCAGCTTCTTTCGCGGTTTCGTGCGCACCTCGAGGCCTTCAGGCCATAGAGCCGATAGATGCGCTTCGCATTGACGCGCCATCCAGCAGCTCGAGGACTTGTCGTCACCGATCTCGGCATCTGTTCGGGAGCAAGGGCCGTCTCGCGACGGCCCTCGTCCCGCGTCACGCTTGTTGCTTCGCTGTCAGGATGCCTTGCGCTGTCGCCAGCGCCGCGCCCCCATGCCGGCGACGCCGACACCAAAGCAGCGTGAGCGGGCAGGCTCGGCCCGTGTCAGTCCTCGGCACGATCACTTTCCGATATTACCCGGACCTTCCGGCAGCGACGGTGGCGGCCCAAACCCTGGACTGGACACGTAGAGGTTGCCGTCGGGACCGAACGTCATCGCCGTCGGGAACACGAGTCCGTCGGCGATGACCGTGGCCTGCACCGGACGGCTCCACGCGAGTAATCCGTCCCAGGCCTGGGGTCGGGCCATCGAGGTCGTCCGGTCCATCGTTCGCTGTGTTCTCGAGGACGCACATCCGGCTCCGGGCGTCAACGACGCCACCCAGGGTGGTCGAGAAGCCCCCCGGCCCACTTCCGAGATCTGACCACTGGCGTGACCTTCCAGGATCTTCGACACGTTCGGGCGAATCGGGAACGTGTCGAGGTTGCCGAGGAAGAAGTTCCCGTGGAACGCCACGGACGTGGGCACCACGTACCCTGGCTGGCCGAGACGTCGATCACGCGGCTGACGGTCCCGTCGGTGCTGACCTTCACCATCTCGCCGTGATTCGGCTCGACAGCATAAAGTCGCCGCGAACCGCCGTCATGCTGCACACGTGCCATCCGGCTCGAAGTCGCCTTCCTCCGGGTTCGCGACCGGATGATTGAGGGACCAGTCGCTGAGGTTCGTGACCTGCGTCCATGTGGCATGGCGTCGCGTCGATGCGCAGGATGCTGTTCGGGAAGTTCGCGATTCCGTGTGAGCATCCGCCACCGGCAATGAGCGTATAGCGTCGTCCCGATGAACTCGACGTCGGCCACGCCGCTCACGAGCGGCACGGGGAATGGACTGCGTCTGGCTCGACGGCAGACCGCTCACCACGGTTGTGTATCCGGCTGGCGGATGCGGAGATGCGTGCGGTGAAATCCCCCTGTAGGGGCCGACCGGGCCGATGACCTGTTCGCAGAGGTCGTCGGTCGTGTTGCCGCCCCCCGCGCCGCCTTCCGCAACATACAGGTCCCCTGTCGGGTCCGGAACCGGAGGCCTCGCGGATTGTTGAGGCCAGTGGCGGCGAACGATTACCTGCCCCGTGGCTGCGAGCCGTGGCGTTCCACCGGAGCCGAGCACGCTGAAGGCGAGAACCACGGCCAGCATCCCGATGTGACTGACGATGCCAGAGCGACGCATGGGAACCCTCCTGTGAACGTGACTGAATGTATGAGATGCGGTGTATAGCAGAAGCAACCTGCCCCTGCAATGCACAGCGCAGTAACGCTGTCCGACAAGGCGCCGCCACGGATGACTAGTGGGCGGCCGATTACAGGTTTGTGATCGCCTCAGCTCGTGGAGCTATCAGTGCCGTCCCATGCCGCCGATCCGCCCGACGGGACCCGTCTCCGGCTGGTGGTCACCGAATCACAGTCCAAGCAAGCTGTCTAGTAGAGCCGCCCGTCACGTCAGCACAGCCCTTGTGGCGACTGGTGAAGGAAGGCCACGTCGCGAGGCACGAGTGCGGCCGATCGAGGGCCTCGGCGTGGAGCTGCGCTACGAGTGGAACCGGCGAGTTGCGCGTCAGCCAGATGTTCAAGGCGCGGGAGGCACTCGAGGCCGCAGCGAATGAGAAGCGCCAGGAGCTGGAGCCAGAGGCTGGCACTCAGGGCTGTGATCCGGCGGCAGCACGAGTCACTGCTCCGGCCCAGCAGCGCCGATGTTAGCATCTCGCCGACAACTGCTCGCGGCTGCGACACGATCTTGGCTTCCGGGATAGGCTCAACCGGCTAATCCCACTCGACGGCCGAGCGGCGGTAACCCTGAGGACCATGCTGATCGACATCTCTCCTTTGACTTCAGGACTGCACGCTGGGGACCAGGTGCGGAGTGACGGATATGAGCATCCGTTACGTCGTGCGTGCCCTCTGCGCGTAGCAACACTACGCCTCCGGAGGAGCCGCGCAAAGTAATCCCGCGGCCGACCAGACACCCTCCATCGCCGACTTGGCGTGCCCTCATCTCCGATGGCCGGTCGGACACACTGCTGCAGCTCGACCCAGAAAGTGCGAAACCGATCCCGCTCGGCAACCGCGACGTCTGGATCGTTTGTCGAACCGCGTGACCCTTCGCGACTGCTAATCTTCGCGCAGCGACGGCTTCGGCAGCGACACGCTCAGATTCTGCAGTCGCCGCCGCGAACTGTCGGCCCCTGTGTCTCCTGGGTGACGACTGCCGTAACGCCCTCGGTCGTCGCCGGTTCCAAACCTGGTTCACTCGGTCGTTTAGCGATCGGTTCTTCGAGAGCGGCGACGGGCGCCGGCTGATGCTCCGCTGCGGTAGAGCTGATCGCTCGTCAACATGGACCTGCGCAGCGGAGAGGTGAGTCGACGCTGCCGCCGCCGGGGGCGACACTCCACCTGCTGAATGATCAGCTCTGCGCCGATCGGCCTGGGCCGCAGCCAGGGATCGATCTTCGACCGACGTGGTTATCTGCGACGCGAACACGCTGGCCGGAGATCGCCCGGAACCACGCGAATACGCACTTGTCGCAACCGGCTCTTGTTTCGGGTGGGCGCGAGATCCCGTTGGTCGGAAACGGTCAGGTGCCAATCATCGGGCCGAGATGCTCACTGCGGTGGCTCAGAGGCGGCGCCGGGCGCCGCGCGACCGGGAGCGACTGATAGCTGAAGGCGCCCTTCGGCGCCACGGGTTTTCGGCGGACAGTCGGGTACGATCTTCGCCAGCAATATGGATCGCAACGGCCTGCGTACGGTGTGGCACAGTGGTGGATCGGGTGGCTACAACACGGTTTTTCTTCGCTTTCCTGAGCAGCACTTCGCGATCGCGTGTTTGTGTAGCAACGGAAAGGTGCACTGGGGATACCAGACGTTCGCATACGCGGTCGCCGATGCCTATCGGGTCCCCCGTGATGAAGGCGCGTGAGCTGCCGCAGGATGCCGCGGCGGAACAGCTCCGTATGTGGGCCGGGCACCTACCGTGATGAGGAAGCGGGCGATGTTTGGCGAATCGCGGATGCGGATGGGAAGCTTCAGCGGGGTCGGAGATAGCGTGCTCGACCTCCGCGCACTGAACGCCACGACGTTCGACTCTCCGACCAATTGGTATGTCCACTTGGATCCTTTGCGCCGGCTCGAGGCGGCGCGGTGCCGCACACTCACCGTTACGTCGGGAGAGCTACTCCCTCACACGCTCGAGGGCATCCAGGAAGCAAAACCAACCGCCGCCGAGCTGGCGGCGCATAGCCGAGCGACTATCGGAGCACCGAACTACGCGCCACCTATCGTCTGGCGCTGAAGGACGGCAAGTTGTCGCTGGCGGCGCTCATCGGGGTCTGACGGCAGTGTGCATAAGGGCACCATTCCATCGAACGACCTGAGGCCGGTGCTGCACGACGAGTTCGACCTGCGGGATGCAGCACTCGTGTTTCGATTCAGACGGGACGCCGAGCGTCGCATTACGGGCTTCAACCTCAGCGGATTTCGCGAACGCTGGATTGGGTTCGAGCGGCTGACCGGCCAGAAGGACGCGAGTCGGTTCTAAAACTAGAGCGAAAGTAGGGAAAAACTGGCGGCGGGCTCCTGGCTCACTCAATAAGGCGACCATCGAGGCCGGGAGTAGCCGCCGAACTCGTGGACGATCCTGAATATCGTCGCAGGCTGGCTGAACGCCTGCGCGGTGGCACACTCGCCGGCGGTCGAATGCGCCTCTGGACTACGCGAGAGGGAAAGCCCAAGTGACGAAGTGCAAGCCGCACAGAACATGGCGGATCACCTGCGGAAAAGCCCGACTGGGTACACCAAGGACTCTTAGGATCGCGGACGCGCTTAACGAGCGGCGGGCCCAGGACACAGCCTGGCGGGGATCGGCCTGTCAGTGCCCGGCGATTTGCGGGCGGCATTTACGTCGGTGCCGACTGCACGGTGGGCGGAGCACTCGGACCCCGAACGTTCGAGGGTCGAAAGCGGGCGCGAGCCTCAGTCCTGAAGCATCGCCGATACTCGGCCATCGAGCGCGAGGTTGAGGGGGGTTTTTGGAGACTTCACGAGAGTCGATGCGGCAGTTGGCCGCGTCCACGCGGAACAAGAGATTCATGCGCCAACTCTACAGCCATCTGCGGCGCAACCGCCCACGCCGGAACTGCTCGACAGGATCCTTGTGACATTGCACCGTGATCACAGTGGAGGCGCGGAAGATCATGAAGGGGAGCTCATGAAACGGACGGCATGGTGGTACTTCCTGGCGAGCGACGTCCGTCATCGTTCTGACCTTCCCCGTGGGATCTGCAGAATCATCCCGCACTGGCAGGAAGGTGGCCTGGGTTCCGTTCGTGACCGGCATCGTCAGGCCGCAGGACCTGCTCGGCAATGCGGCACTCTATTTCCCGTTCGGCTTTACTTCATGCCGGCCGAGTCGCGGGCATTGCGTGTCAGCCGCGGCCATGGCCCTGTCGATGCTGCCGATCGGCATCACTCCGAGCTGGCGCAGGTCTGAGAGTCGTGCGGTGCCGGTCAGCGACCGACGTCGTGATGAATGTGGCGGGAGTGTCGCCGGGGCGCTGACCCGTTGATGCAGGCCCAAAAGAAAACGGCTGCAGCAAGGGCCGCATCGCTGCGGCCCTGCGCGCTCCCCGATGACGACGCGCTTATGTCTTGGTGCTTCCGGCTTGGAACAATAGCCGAGCCACGTTTCTGGCCACCGCCAGGCGGACACGATGGCTCCCGCTCCTCTCGCTGGATCTCGTGCTCGAAAGCATGGCCGTGACAAGCCGACCGCTGCGCGCCGACGCAAGACGCCGGCTCTCATCTCCACTCTGGTGGCGCCCACGCGGACGCGTCATCGAGGAAAACGCGGACCAACCGCCAGCGACGCCGGACTATGACCCGTGTGCAGCACAAAGGGCTCGGCTTCAACATGAAGCCGCTCACATCAAAGACGGCTATGTGGTGAGCAGAGCTAATCTGAACAAATAGCTTCGAGCCATCGGGAGTAAGACTCGATCCCTTGCTGGCGGGATGGCTCCGATGGGGAGGTGGTACACGAGCCTGGACGGGCGGCTCGAGAGATCAATAACTCGCCAAGTGGCTGGCGCGCTGGGACCCGGGGAGACGTTGTCGATGCACGACCACGGCCATCCGGCCACTCCGGGTGGAACGCCACACTTTCCAATCCGTCGCCGACCTGTGGAATCACCTCGGTGACTTGAGGGAGTCTGAAGGGATAGGTCCAGAACCAGTGCGTCATCCAGGCCAAGCTTGGCCGAGTTCGCGAAGTCCGTTGAGGACGACCGCCCGGCGCCCGTCCGGTGCGATTCTCGGAGCGAACGGTCCGTTTATGATCCCCACCCCCTCCTTCACGTCGATGCGCTGGGAGGTATTCGACCGCCGCGTCCCTGATCGCAAGAGGTGGATTTCGAATCGGACCCTCCGGAAGCGGAGTTTATGGCGCTGTAGGCGCTGGGGCCGGCAACGACGATGCGGTCCCCCCGTGGGCTGATGTCGAAGAAGAGCACTTGCGTGGAGCAAGGGGAACTTGAGTTCTACGTTGGATGAGTTTCGCGCCGCCTTCGTCGACGGCAAAGACATAAAACGCGTTGCCACCTGTGCTGACAAGCGATCCGCTTCCCGTCCGGATGAGCGACGGCCATCCAAAGGATTTGCGGGAAGCGGGAATCTGCTTTGCACAACCTGCAATAACGGGGTCGGCCAGGTCAATCACCGTGAGGAGGTTTTGACGGTCTGGCGGAAGGCTGCTCGAGTCTGGTTTCATCGGTCTGGGAGTCACCGCGCCCGGTCGTGGTTCAGAAGCCTGCTCCCGTTGCCGGAGATCGCCATACGGGGAACGCCGATGCCCGTGTTGGGTGCGGTTCCATACACCGTCTTTGGCGATGCCGGCGGATGATCCGGGCCGAGGTGAATCACCGTGATCGAGTCGCCTTGGAGGTGGGCCGCCGAGGCACCTGCGCCCCAGTCTCTCCCCCGTCGTTGGCGCTCAGAAGAGTGATCGGGGTCTCGGTGGTCAGGTAGGGGCGATCTTCGGCATTCGTAAGCAGGACCGGGGTGACCAGCAGCACAGGCCAAGCCAGCCGCGAAAGTCTTGAAGGCGCAGACCTTGGTCATCGCTACACCCGGATTCCAATTTGCGTTCCCCGAACACGCCGGTCGCTACACCCGCGTGAGCCGGCTGTCAGGCGTCCCGCCATCGCAGCGCGCTTGAGTCGGTGACGCTCGGCGCAGCCCTTGTGGCGGCGCTGGTGAAGGACCGGCCCACGTACCGTCGAAGCCCGCGTGCGTCCCATCGACGGCGTGGGCGCGGAACTGCGCTACGTTTGGAACGGCGAGTTGCGGGTCAGCCAGGTGTTCAAAGACCTGGCACGAACTCGAGGCCGCGGCGACTCAGAAGCGCTCGCGAGCTTGAGCGACTCAGGAGCTGGGAGCCTGCACGGTAGAGAGCGGCGGGAGCAGTTGGTTCACGCGCAACGCGCTGCCTGCGAGGCCATCCAACTGATCCGGTGATGGTGCGTGGGAGCCACCCGTCTCGGATGGCACCGCGGAAAATGCAGGTGGCGTTTTTGGATTGCCGATGACACGCGTCGCGCCTTCAGTTACGCTTCGGCTCTGCGCCGTGATGAAGCACTTCCTTCGCGGTTCGGTCGCAGGCCTGGCACTGGCCGCGGTGCTGCACGCGCAGCAGTTCGACACGCGCATCGCGACTCCATCATTCCCGCCCAAGACCGGGCCCCGCATTGTGATTGACGCCGCTCACTTCAATTTCGCCGAGAAGACGGAGGCCTTAGCAATGCGTAACC
>ERZ1370068.11116-contig-976_pt1 | contig 43600 bp, 70 predicted proteins | sample MGYA00561227_ERZ1370068 | MGnify/ENA primary metagenome ERZ1370068 (study PRJEB38410, sample SAMEA6850437) | metagenome | study: Metagenomic assessment of the ecological functions of the soil: analysis of the soil microbiota associated with the...
CTAAGCCATATTGTTCACGCCCGGTGTTGCATTCCGGCTCGGCGCCGCCCGATCTGATCTGGCTGCGCCGCGCTTCCATGAAAGTCGCCTGCCGAGCGCCGATTCAAAAATGGGCGATGACGACTCACGTCGCCGACGGCAGCTGTTCGCTATAGCTGGGGGCGTCGCCTGGGGCAGGATACGCTCACGATCCTTCACTGGCGGATTCAACTACTTGTCCGAGGTCGATATTCCCGACAGTTCGTCGCCGATCGACTGCCGGATCGATCGGTCCATCGATATCGCCGGGCGAATAGCTGACGCCGCCCGGTTCGCGATCGGCACACGACGTTCACGGGGATCAGCTCAGCTCGCAGGGAGCCTGATGGTCGACTACGGCGAGATCGGGACGCCGGGGGTTCCTTGACGATGAAGCGGTGGGGCCTCAGCTGCCGCGGCGCGACATTCGGCGTCAGCGGACACCTTCAGGATCTCGGCGCGAAGGTGGCCAGCGCGTTCCGCGCTGACTCCAGCCCGCTCATCCGCCGAGAGAAAGCGCCCGTCGTGAAATGAAGAGCCAGGTCCGTCGTACTCGACGGACCCGGCACACTGACATGGCGACGACGCGTCGAACAGATCCAGTTCCCGTTGAAGCTGACGCCAGGCCTGCACCATCGGCCGGACTGCATTGACGAAAGCGGGCTGCTCATGCCGCCGATCATGCGCCCGGATAGTGGCAGCACGTCTGCCGCAGCTGCCCAGCCAGACAACCCGCGATGTCCGGACAGCCGCGGATTCGCCTGCACGTCGTGTCCCGGCGATTGCCGACGCCGCGCCGACGTGGACAGAGGCCGAACCAATGGCGGCCGTCACCCGGGAGCGTGACCGCCCGGAGATTGCAGGCGCCGCCGAAGGCGATTCACTGCCGAGGAACGCCAGAACAGGGTTGTTTTCACCGACTGAACAGGGCACTCCGATAGAGGCGGGCGCAGTCGATCGCGCTGCAACATCGACGGCGTTCAGCCAGATGTTCAACGTTTCGCCATAGTTTAACGCGCCGCGTTGAGTTCTGCTGGCGCGCAACATACGCAGGTGCCAGATCGTCGTCACACCAGGTAACCCTTCATCGCCGAAGCTCACAGCCGCCGCGGATGCCAGGAGCCGGCCAGCTCGTCGCCGGAGCCGCCCGCCACAGATTGAACTGCTGAAACCCGCCGCAGTAGTCGTGATGTAGCCGCTCGATCGCGTCGTTCGAGGGTCACGATCGCCCGGACGTACCAACGCCACGATCGCCATTAGCGCACGTCGCAGTACGTGAAGATCGCCGATGCGGTCGTCTCTGAACGATTGTCGCTGCGGTGCCGGCAGTGCCAGCCTGCTAATCACCGGCACCGACGGATCAACAGACATAGGTCGCAGCCCGCGCGAGGCGCCCACTTCGAGCCGAATCGCCTCGGCCCGAAGATGGCCCTCGATGACGACACGCTGGGTGCCGAGCTTCCGAGTTCGATCGACGAATGATTGATCCATTTCGAGATATCGCTCGCGACTGAGTTCATTGGCTGACTGGTGCTGCCACCCGTTCGAGGTCGATCTGAGTGCCAGCACCAGATTCGCGTTATCAGCCGTTGCGACGGCTGGTAACCACGCGAATGGTGACTGGCACTGTTCGCTGATCATGCGCGCCGCGGCCGTGGTGGACGGGCGTACGTGCACGAAGGTCACGGTCAGCACGTGTCGCCCGTTGAGTCAGTTGGGCAGACGCACCTCCATAGGTTGAAGTCGTTGACGCTCGGCGGAGTGGTGTTAATCACGTCGTCACCGTAGCTGCCCGCCGTCTGATGGACATTAGTACGAGGGCGTCGGCCAGATGCGGAGGAACGCCGGCGGTGGCATGCGCTGCGGCTGGGTTCTGATGCGCGTACGGTTTGTTCGCTTCCGATCAGCTCGATCGCGCGGTGGAGGCGGCGGCGGAGTGGGGCGGCGGTGGTGGCGGCGGCAGGCGGGACGTCGATGTTCGCAATCGAATGCGCATCTGACATTCTCGACGACAGGTCATGGTGATTCGCGCGAATACCGCTCATCGTCACGAACGGCGCTCGTGATAGCTGGCGAGATGTCCGCTCGTAACGGGCGCGACACCCGGCGGCTGGAAGATCGGCGACGCTGATGCCGCCGCACGTCGGTCACGCGAAAGACGCCGGGAGGACACTGGAGCGGCAGGCAACCAGTTAATGGCGGCTGGTTACCGACAGACACGTCGGCGCCCGCCGTCGACGGATTTCATCGTCGACTCGACGTGTCGTTTCAGATGGCGCTGCGCCATCCGCCGAGTGAAGAAATACGCCTGGTGGATACAGCAGGCAGATCAGATACATGAACACGAGATTGTTCTCGAAGTTAGTATGAACGAGCTCTGCGCCCGTGACGGTCATCGCAACGACTCACGAAAATGCAATCAGCCTGCCAGCAATCGCTTGGCGCCGGCGCTGGCATGAACGTCGGCTGATGGTGTTCCGGATGGCTGTGAGGGTCCTCGGCGACATAGTTTGTCACGTTGCCGACCGAGCCGCTGTGCCACTGCGTGCCGCGCCGCGCCGGCGCTCAGCACGTCTGCGCATCAGGCTGACCCGCGAGCATCGGCGACGGCGCACGATCGAGCGTCGAGTCGTCGCGTGATTCCAGTAGCCTGATCGTCCGCGGCGTGGCGATCGGCCAGTCTTCTCGCCCGTCGACGCCTCCAGCGGATGAGTTCGATCGATGCGGTCGCAACTTCTACCCGGCAGCGCATAACCATGAGCGGCCGACTTCGCGTTCAGCAGTGAACCGCCTGCGTCGCCAGCGCCCACAGGCGTGAAAGCCGGCGATTGAAGACCGGGAACAAAGATCGCCTGTTTCTTCGTCCAGGTGATTGGGAGACGCCGCCCCATCGCACACGCATTAACCGCCCGTCGAAGTACGGCAGGCCCTGTCAGCTGATCGAAACCATACCAGCTGCGAGCGCGATCTCTCGAGAATCCAGAGTCTGGAGCCAGCTCGCATGATTGCCCGCCCATCACGAATCCACGACCGACAGATGGCGCCGTCAGATACCGGATGCTGCCCGCCGAGCTGGCGAGCGCGAGGACCATGCCTGGCCGAGGTAGCGGATTCTGCCAGCAGCGACAGCGGCCGTCGAGCTGCGCCGCTCTGCGTGGTCGGCGAAGCGAGCGAACGGTCGAACGGCGGGCAACGAGTGAAGCCTGATTACGCCGCTCGACGGCGCGCGATGCAGCTGTCACGTCGCCTGCCAATCACGCCTTCCACCCGTTGGAGTAGTTCGACGACGTCCGCATCGAGCGTGAACGATATTGAATCAGCCGATCGATCATCGCAGCGGCCCACCGGCTCGAAGGTCAGCCGCGCCGACTTACTGGGCGCGCCGTTGACGGCAGCCCAGATCCGCGCCGTCGGAGGCGTAATATCGCGTAGAACTGATCTGATGGCTTGCCGCACATTGGCTACCGCCCAGAAGTCGTATTAATTAATGAGCGCGAAGGCTGCCGTCGCTCGAGCGGCTATCAACGTCGCGCGAGCGACGCTGCCAGCTTCGACACCACGATCTGCACGAATCAGACGAGATTGGTCGAGTGGAGTGGCGTCGACGTCGCAGATGCCCAGCCGGGATCGCATTCCCGACGATCGGTGACAGCCGCAGATTAGCCCCGTCCGCCAGCTGCGAGCGTCCGTAGGAAATCGCCGGTGTCGACGTCGCGACAGGAAACATTCGCCATGAGTGTGGCGACATTCGAGCATCGATCGTCGATCCGGCGATTGTGAGCTGCGAGCCGGGCGCCGCGGTCGAAGGAGGCGTAGATCGCGAGCTGCCGGAGGTCGCGTCGATGTTGAACGATCGGCACTGCTCCGCCACCACTGACATATGCCCTCTGGTAAAATGATCAGGCGGGTTGGTCATGCATCACGCCCGACAAACGGCGCGACGCGAGATCGATGGCCGGTATCCGCCGCCGATGTCTCACGCGCCCGTGATGTGAACGCGCCCGGTCAGGTCGTGAACGCAGACGCCCTATCCACCGACGGTTCACATCAGCAGGCGGCGGAGCTGGCGAATTGGGCAGGCGAGAGATGCCGAATTTCTTCGCCATCGGCGATAACGTGGTGACACGGGCGGTGCTTTGCCGATACCAGCGCGACGCTGGCCGATATCGCCGTCGGTCTTGACCGAGATCGCTGACACGCTGGCGCACGATCGCCGCGACAGTCGGCGATGCCGGATTCGGGCATCCGCGCACGAAGCGAACGCGATCGCCGTCCGTTCCACCGTTGGCGCCGGCGCGGGTCAGCCGGCAGGTGATCGGAGGCGTCGTCCGGGCGGCGACGTGCCGGCGCCGACGTGAAACCACTCCGCTGTGACATCCTGCGCGCTCGATCGTCGACTCAGCAACATGAACCTTCCGTCGGGAAGCGGATTGCGCCTCACAAAGAAGACAAACCGCACCGGCAATGACGAGCTGAGAGCTGCCGACAGCTGATAGCAGACATCGCCCAGAAGCTTACGCGATTGAGATTCATTGCACAAGCCGGTGCCATGTTTCAAAGAGCCTTCGATCTTTGCGGCGTGGACCTTCGGGCTCACACGTAGCTGGGCATGCCCGAGGTCTGCACTACATCGGACAGCGGTCCTGCCTGATAGCCGGACGCGCGGCAAGACGTCCGACTTGAGGCGCGGCAGCGAAATGCTGCGACGCTGATCGCCTTCGTCACGGCGCGGCGGAAGGGAACGTCTCACGCGGATAAGCGCCTTCGAGACGATGTATAACGTCGCGGCGCAGCGTGGCGGTCGTCGCGCATGCAGGCCTGCCGCTTATACCATCGCGACTCGGCGATCGAACGCGACGATGGATTGTCCGCGTCGCCGTCGCGATCCCGGCGATCGGTGAAATGTCTGGATGACGCCGCTCAGAGTCAGACACCGAGCGCAGATATCGGTCGCCGTCGATTGGGACACATAGTTATCAGGGGCGCGTAGCGAAGAGGCATCGCGTCGCCGCGCACCGAGGTAAAATGACGCCGGTACATCACGTTCTTCGCATTGTCGAATGAGTTTGATCGTCAGCCGGTCGCCGTCACCAGCATTACTCGAGGATGTCGCGATACCCATTCGGAAGCTGGCGCAAAAGAGGTTCGCCACGGCGGATTCGCAGAACGCCCGAAGGCGCCGACCCGAGGGCGCGTTCGTCGCGACGCATGCCGGGCCGTCAACGAACTGTTGGTTAATTGTGTTCCGGCAGCCGCTGAGGCGTGGATGTGCGGATAGAGAGCCGCGCCAGATCGAGTTCGCGAGCCGCCCGCGTCCGTACCATCGCCTGACGGCTGCCCTGCCTCTCGGCGTCCACGCTGCGCGACGCGATTATCGCCGCGCCCGACTGACGAGTGGCGCCCAGCGCCAGTGCACATTCACCGGCGGTCTGCCCTCGAGAAATGCCGGCTGTCGAGCTCGTGGCGCATGCACAGAAGACTGACGTCGCCGCCGCATCGGCAGGTCGCAGGTCGCGACAATCGCCGCGTTCGCGGGGCAGGTCAGCCCAGCGCGATCGAGACGTGGGCTGACGCGCTATCGGATTGGCGGCATCACGGCGACAGTTGATCGCGCCCTCTGTCGCGCTGGCACGGTGCGCTCGGAGACGCCCTGATCTGGCAATCGCTGATGAGCGAGAGCCGCAGAAGCCAACTTCGCCCGATCATGCGCCGTCAGCGCACCATCGCGTCGCGACGAAGGCGATCTGCGGCTGTCGGCGTCGCCCGCAGGACACGAACTGAGTTCTCGCCGCGCTTCTGACGTCGGCTGAGTCACGATGCCCACGCCACACATGAAGCTCCTGTACCGGATTATGCGCAATGCTGGGATGCCCGTAGGTCTGCAAAGGCCAGCCGGCCTGTACGTGCCGCGCCGGCTCGCGAGCGTGCCATCATGCAGCCCCTTATACAGGCAGCAAGTAGTAAACAGTGGCAGGTGCGGTCTCTTGTCTCGGCGGCCGTGAGATGCAGAAGTGGAGTCCACAGACTCCTCGACGGCCGAGGTTCGGTGAGGTGCCGGTAGCTGCGTCCCAAGACACGGGGTGGTCTCACTGCTGGTGGACATGCACTCCTGAGGTCGAGCCTCATTGCGCTCACGACAGCAGGATGCTTCCCGCCATCCTTCAGCCTCGTGAGCTAGTCATGAGGTCTGACTGGTCCCAAGCCAGCCAACAGTCGGCTGCGCACGATCCCAGATACGCGGAGCCCCGCCAGTAGCAGTTACTGGATGAGCGTGGTTGAAGGCACAGGCATCGGCCACATTTTCAGGCACCGCCTGAACCTGACGGAATGGGAAGCCACTGGTTCAGCGTCAGCAACGCCATGCTCAAGGCCGCGGAGAGCGACGCAAGCGCTTCTGCGAAGTCCGCGGGGTAGCTTGGGCTCCGGCCACCGGTGCTATCGGCTCCAGCGCAACGAATACAGAGTCGCCCACGTCTGCTCTCGCAGCCTTGAGCATGGCGTTGCTGACGCTGAACCAGTGGCTTCCCATTCCGTCAGGTTCAAGCGGTGCCTGAAAAACGTGGCCATTGAACGTGCCTTCAACCACGCTCATCCCCGCGAGGGCAGCTTGCCGCTGGCGGAGTCCGGCAGTCCGGAGAATCGTGCGCGAGCCGATGGCTGTTAACTTGGCTTGAATCTGATCTTCGGCATAAACCGATCAAACCTCGCGGCCTTCTTCCTCGCAGGCTGAGAAAGGGATTGGCGGGAAACATCCTACCGTCGAGCCTGTGGGAAGCTCGACCAAATTCTCGAGTCCTGGTCCCGCCAGCTAGTGGAGACCACCGTGTCTTGGAGCGCACCAACCGCAGGCCGGCCCCTCATGGCACAGGCGTTCCGGTGGCCGTCGAGAGTTTAGCCTTTCTTCGTGGACTCCACTCTCTCGACACTTTCACGGCCGCCGAACAGGGAGACCGCGCCGCCGCGGACACACCGCTTGCTGCCTTTGTATAAGGAGCTGCACGCGATGGCGCAGCTCGAGCTCGCGAGACGCGGCGCCGGCGCGACCCTGGGCCCGACGACGCTGCTGCACGAGACCTACCTGATATCTCCCTGGCGCGTGCGCGCCGTGCTTCTCCGACCGCAGGAGCTTCATGGTGTATGCGTCGCGAGTGATGCGTGGGCTCATCATCGACTCCGCACGCAGCCGGCAATCCCAGCGCGCGGGAGACTTCGAGTTCGTGTCCCTCACGGGCGACATCGCCGACGAAATACCGGACCGACCGCCCTGACCTTCGTCCGCGACGCGATGGACGCGCTGGCGAGCGTCGATGCGCGGCTCGCGTTGATCGTGGACTTGAAGTTCTTCTGCGGCTTCTCGCTCATCGAGATTGCCGGAATGCAGGGTGTCTCCGAGCGCACCGTGCAGCGCGATTGGAGAAGGCGCGAATCTACTCCGCCTGGCGCTGCAAGATTCGTCCCCATTCTGCGTGATGCCGCCCGTCGACCGTGCGCGCTGGAATCGCGTCAGCCCGCATCTCGATCGCGCACTGGAACTGATACCCCGCGAACGCGAGCGGTGGCTCGCGGCGCTGCGACGCACCGATGCCGGGCTGGCGGCCGACGTCGGAGGCTCTTCTGACCGTGCACCGCAGGCTCGACGCCGAGCAGTTTCTCGCGGGCGAGACCCGGACGCCGCCAGCGGAGGCCGTGCGCGCCGGCATGACGCTGGGCGCCTACACGCTCGTCGGACCCATCGGGCGCGGCGGCATGAGCGCAGCGTATGCTGCGCGTCGCGCAGCGATGGACGCTTCGAAGGCAGAGCGGCCGTCAAGCTGCTGATCGCCGACTCGACTGAGCCCCACGGACGCGGAGCGGCTCACGCGCGAAGGCTCGATGCTGGCGCGGCTCCTCACATCCACACATCGCACGCCTCAGCGACGCCGGAACGTCACCCGCCGGCCAGCCCTACCTGGTGCTCGAATTCGTTGACGGCCGGCACATCGATCAGCACTACGCGACGACACGCGCCTCCGAGTCGAGGCGCGCCTTCGGCTGTTCCTCGACCTGCTGTCCGCCGTGGCACATGCGCACGCCAAACCAGATCGTGCATCGCGACATCAAGCCCTCGAATGTCCTGGTGACGGCGACGCGGCGACGTCAAACTCCTCGACTTTGGCGTGGCCATGCTGTTGAAAGGCATATGACCCGGCACCGGCGTCTGGCGCCGGGGCGCGGCGTCGGCGACGCAGTACGCTGATCTTCGCCGCGCCCGAGCGAGCTGCATGGCGGTCCCATCACGACCGGCGACCGATGCGTCGTGCGCTCGGTGTCCTGCTGTTCGGACTCCTGAGCGGCCGTCATCCGGCGCACCGGGGCGGGTTCACCGATGCCGGGATCGCGACGGCGGCCGTGGACAGGCGCAGCCGCGTCGTCTATCGGTCGCCGTTTCCGATCCCACCGAGTCACCGATGGTGCTCGCCCGGCGCGCGGCTCTCGCGCGCGACGACGCCCGCCAGACTCCGCCGCCTTCTCCACGGCGATCTCGACGTCATCGTCTCGAAGGCGCTCCAGATCGATCCGCGTGAACGTTACCCTTCCGCCGCGCCATTTGCAGACGAAGTGCGCCGCTTCCAGGAGCATCAACCGATCACAGCGCGGCCCCGCACATTTCGCTACCGCGCACTCAAAATTCGTCAGACGTCTCGCCGCTGCGTCTCGGCGCCGGCCCCGTCGTAAGGGCGGGACCGCCTACAGCGTTTTCGACTCCGATGTAGTGCAGGCCTTCAGGCCTGCCCGACACGGCGGACCTAAGGGTCCGCACTACATCAAAATCGAGAACGCACTCTCGCGCAGAACGGCGTCAGCCCGCGCACCGAGCGTGCAGGATCCGGACAACCGACGATTCTCGATCGCGCACTTCTGCGCGATGTCCCTGTCCAGTGTCGGCGGCTCTCAGCCTCGTCGATGGCGGCTGCCGGTTGCGGTTTGCGATCTTCTTTAATGAGGCGCATCCGCTCCCCGTGTGCTCCGGAGGGTTCATGAACACTGAGAGTCTGAACGGTCGAATACGGCGCAGGGTGTGCCTGGCCGTGGGAGTGAGTTTCCTGTCCGGCGCCGGCCTGGCCGTCGCCGCGGACACGACGCCTCGACCATCACCGCGGCGGTCACGCCCGCGCCGAACGCGAACGGTTGGAACCGGACGAACGTCACGGTTCGCTTCACGTGCGCGGACACCGAATCGCGGCATCGCGGTCTGTCCCGCGGCGATCGTGGTGCGCACCGAGGGCAGTCAGCAGGTGATCTCGGCACGCGCGCGCGACAAGCGCCGGCAACAGCGCCTCGGCCAGCGTCACGCTGAACATCGACAAAACGCCGCCTGTGGTCACTGCGACCCGATCGCCGATGGCGAATTCGAGTGGATGGTCGGCATCGCCGGTGACCGTGACGTTCGCCGCCACGGATTCGCTATCGGGTGTCGCGCCCGGGAGCCTCACCGCACCTGCCGTGCTTGAGACCGTCGGAACGGATCGGCCAAGGGCGTCGCCACCGACCTGGCCGGCAACGTGGGCACGTTCACGCTCACGGGCATCAACGTCGACACGCGCAAGCCCACCATTACGGTCGCGCTGTCGCCCGGTGCGGTCGGCGGATACCGGCCCGCCCCGTCACCGCCCATTTCACGTGCGCCGATCCGCTGTCGGGCGTGGCTCGTGTGCCCGCCTGATCAGGTGTTTACCAGCGAGGGCGCCAACCAGATGGTGACGGGCAGTGCGATTGACGCGGCCGGCAACGCGGCGACGGCGTCGAAGTCGTTCAACATCGACGCGACGCCTCCGGTGCTCGCGATCACCGCGCCTCCTTCGACCGCGGCGTCAGGCTCGCAACTCACACATCGCCGGATCGGCGACCGATGCGCTGTCGGGTGTCGCCACCGTCATGGCGAATGGTCAGCCTGTCACGATCGGCGCCAACGGGGATTTTCCTACGGACCGCTCACGCTGGCGGACGGAGCCAACGTCATCACGTTTGTCGCCACCGATCGCGTCGGGAATGCGGTCCAGCAGGCGGTGAGCGTCACCACGACGTCGACGCCACCCTCCGCCTGGCTCGACCAATCTCGTGCAGGATCCGCAGTTCGATGCAGGCGAGTCGGGATTCGCGGGCCAGGACCAGAGCAGCAGCGTCGCTCGCACGACGTTGTCGCCGCTCGATGGCGGCAGCAGCCTTCACGTCGGCATCAACGGGCATGGCAACAACGTATGGTGGAGCTACGACTTCACGGGCGGACGCGCCAGCGCCTTCCGCGTGAGCGCGCACCTGCGTTCCGATGCGGCAAGCTCGTCGGATCTCCAGTTCTGCGCGATGGTACTACGCCTCCGACAGCGCGGATCTGAACTGCGCGACCGTCAGCGGCGCGCCCGGTGACAAAGGCACGATCGGCGCGGCGCTGACGCTCGACCCGGCGAGGCCGCTCCAGTCGGTCAACATCCGGCTGATTCAACAGGGCGGCGCGCCGGTGTCGTTCACGCTCGATGCCGCAGCGGCGTTCCTCGACGTCGTCGAACTGCCTCCAACGGGCGGCGGCGGAGGCGGTGGTGGAGGCGGCGGCGGCGGGGGCGGCGGGGCGGCTGCGTGCACGCCGCCAGGCGGCGCGAGCGCGTATCCGGGCTTCACCTATCAGTTGCCCACCGTTCGACCGTTCATCTCGCTTGCCGACTACACGCAGGGCGGCGCGAACTCGACGGCCGCCGTGCGCCTCGCGCCGGCGCCGACGATCTGCTGGCAGGAAATCCACCCTACCTCTACTCGGCCAGGCACATGGTCCTCGCGTACCGGCTCAGCGGGCAGCTCCGATATCTGACGAGCGCCATCTCGCTGGTCGACGAGTTCGTGACCGAGGGCGAGGCGGCCATTGCCGCAGGCGGCACTCCCGCGATTGCCGGAGACTCGCACTCGACGTCGGCAACGTCCTCGAAGATCTCGCGCTCACCTTCGACCATGGTTTCGATCAGCTGACGCCGGGCAGCGGCAGCGTTGGGCCGCATCGCCGAGCAGGCGGTCTTCAACGTGTGGCACCCGAACGACGCGTCGTGGGGCGGCGTCTCGCATCCCTGGACGGGCTGGTCGATCTGCGACCCGGGCAACAACTATCACTTCAGCTTCCTGCGCGCCACGATGCTGTGGGCGCTGGCGACGCAGAACACGGCCTGGTTCGACTTCCTGCAGACGCAGAAGTTCGGGCCGCTCATGGACTACTACGCGGCGCTGCCGGGCGGCGGGACGCGCGAGGGCACGGGCTACGGCACCGCGCTGAACAATCTCTTCGGGAACTACATCTACTGGAAGGCCTCGACGGGCGAAGATCTGGCCGGCATCACGCCGCACACGCGCGAGACGATCGACTACTGGGTCCACGCGACCGTGCCGACGCTCGATCGGTTCGCGCCGATCGCCGATCTGTCGCGGGAGTCGATCCCGAACTCTACGACTACCAGGAAAACCTGATCCACGAGGCGGTGCGTGCTGAGCGCCGGCACGCCGCAGGCGCGGCGCGGCACCTGGTGGCTGCAGACACAACTCGGTCAACGGCGTCGGCGAGCCTCTTCAACATCGCCGGGGACCTGCTGCCGTATCCCGACGCGCCATCGGCGCCGACCGACCTGATGTATCACGCGCCGGCGCAGGCGCGCTGTTCGCGCGAACGAGCTGGGACGACCGACGCGGCCTGGGTGTCGTTCGTGGCCGGCAAGCACGACCAGTCGCACGCGCACCAGGAACAGGGCTCGTTCACCTTCTTCAAGAACGACTGGCTCGTCGGTGACCAGCAACATCTGGTCGCACAGCGGCATCCACCAGGAAGTGGACGTGCAACAACGTGATCCGCTTCGAGCGGAGCAACGGCGCCGTCATTCCGCAGAACCAGAGCGACACCGTCGCAGTCGACGATGACTCCGTCGACGGCCGGCGGCGTGACGACGGTGTCTGCGGATCTGACCAACGCGCTACTCGGCCAGCCGCGACGCTCGTTCAGAGCTGGACGCGCACGCTCCAGTTGTCCGGCGACGTGCTGCGCGTGACCGACGCGTGCAGCGTGGCAGCGGGCGTCCGGCCGATCTTCCAGCTGCAGGTGCCGTCGCCGCCCGTGCTGCAGGCGGACGGCTCCATCCTCGCCGGCGGCCTCCGCATCGTCCTGCTGCAGCCTGCGAACGCCACGTTCGTGGCGATGGATCCGACCGAGTATTCGCGCGGGTATCGCATCGACCTGACGTCGAGTGCCGGCTGCGCATTCGGCGTGGAACTGCAGGCTACGATCGGCGTCCGCACCGCCGCCGCCACCACCGCCGCCGCCACCACCGACCGCCGCCACCGCCGCCTCCACCACCACCGCCGCCGCCGGGAGATCCCGTCGAGGCGATCTGGAGCGAGCAAAGCACGGCGACGCGCATCAAGAGCCCGGCGCAGCACATGCACTTTACCGCCGGCGTTCCGCTCCGCATCCTGGCCGACGCCCTCGACGCCAACGCGTGGGTGTGCCCGCCGGGACATCCTCCGCATGTCTGCCCGGGCAGCGAAGAACGCTTCTACGTTGACGGCCAGCTCGTTGGCACCGCGCCGCCGAGCGTCAACGACTTCAACCTATGGGAGGTGCGTCTGCCCAACGGCCTCGCGCAGGGCGACCACGTGCTGACCGTCACCTTCGTGCCGCACAACCCGTCCACTGGCCGCGGCGGCACGCCGATCAACGGGCTGGTGCCGGTCACTATTCACGTGGACGCGCCGGCCGTGCATGGCGGCACGATCGCGCTCACGCAGAATCTGGTGCTGAGCGGATCGACGGATCTCGACTGGACCGACAAGACCGTGATTGGCAATGGTTTCAAGGTCACGAGCGCGGCTGGCTACTCGGGCCGGATCGTCATTCGCAACTCGATGATCAGAGGCCTCGGAAGCTTCAGCGCCCCGGGATGACGGTCACGACGTCCGGCTCCGTCGTCATCGAGGACTCCATCTTCGAGGCCACGGGAGCGATGCAATTCACGGCTCAGGGTGGAGCGCCGGTGACCGTGCGAGAGCAATGAGCTCCGCGCGAACAACCTCGCTGACCTATGTCGCCGACGATCCGTCGGTGCCGGTGATGCTGGAGCTGGCCGCCGGCGCCGCCGCGACCAAAGTCGTTCAGGGCAACCGCATCGGCGGCGGCATGCTTCGCATCAGCGGCGGCGACGGATGGCAGATCGGCGGCCTGGCGGCGGGGCAGGGCAATATCTTGATCGGTGTCCGGGCGGTCCTCGACGTGGCCGACTCCTCGAACGACGCGATCCAGGGGCAACCACCTGCATCACGACTACCACGGCGGGTTCAGCCAGGGATTCAATCTGTGGCTGGAGGGCAGCTCCGGCAACGAGCTGGCCGAGCACAACGTCATCCGCGGCGGCTCGTGGCCGATTCCAGAGCTTCGGCGGTGAGTTCCGCTACAACCTCGTCATCGACAGCGGTCACGACTTCTGGCGCAGCGCCAGCCGACAACACGCAGATCCATCACAACGTGTTCGCGCACGCCAGCGGGCTCAACACCGGCTACGACGGCGCGTTCAAGTTCTACGGCGGCGAAAGCGGGTTGAGCATCTACAACAACACCGTCGATGTCGCCGGCACGATCGGCGGCTTCAACGCGCCCGCCTTCAACATCGGATCGGGATCGCTGTTCCAGTCGATTCGAAACAACCTGTTCACGGCGTTCCTCGACGTGGGCTCGACCTTCGGCGGCGCCTTCTGTGTCCTCCGAGGATGCAGTCACGGCTCCCGGGTGACGGCCGCCGACTACAACGGCTGGTTCAACCCTCTGGCTCCACAGTCAGCGCGGTATCGTTCGGGCATCGTCGGCAATCCGCCGGGACTGCACGACGTGCAGGCGAATCCGCAGCTGTCCGGACAGCCTGAAGTGCCCTATCGGATCGCGGAGGGTTGCATCTGGCTGGGCAGCTGCACGACGGGGCAAGTGCTGTCTCACTATCGAGACCTCTATCGCCCGGCAGCAGGCAGCCCGCTCGTCAATGCGGGGAGTCCGGCCGATGGTGCAGGCGCATTCATCGGCGCGGTCGGCCTCAACGGGAGCCATTCACTGGATCTGTTCGGCCGCGTCGTGCCGTAGCGTTCGAGTGGGACAGGTCCGTCGAAAAGTGTCACGACCGGACCCTGTCTTCATTTGCTCACGACGGGCAGCTTTCTTTTCAGCGGATAGTGCCCGAAGACGGAGTCGAGTCCCGAGTCGCGCGACGCGTCCGCCTTCACGCCTCGAAGATCACGAGGGTGTCCTTGACGCCGAATGTGTCGCCGCCGCTGATAGCGTCAGCGTTTGAGAGCGGTGCCGCGGGCGGCCCCCGCCCTTCATCGTCAAGGCCCCGGCGTCCACTGCGATCGTCACGGTAGTCGGCCGTCCACGCCCGACCCCCTCGAAGGTCCCTGCGAACGAGGACAGATCCCCGGTGAACGTCGGCGCGTTCGGGCGACGGAACCGAGGACGGCGTCCACGATCTCGCGAGCGATATCCGATGGACCGATCGGTCCGGCGGTATTGAGGATACGACGACGGAAAGCGCGGCGTGTCGGAAAAGCTACTCGACCTCGGACAGAAAGCCGTTGATGCTCCGCCGTGAAAGATCGCTGAGCGCCCTCCTGAGTTCGGGCGACGCCGACCCCGAAGCCATAGCGGACCTTCGTGCCGTCGGCGAGCGACGTCGGAGTCGTCATCGCCCGATACGAGTCGGCGCTCAGCAGGCGGCCGCCATGGAGCGCGGCGAGCCAGAGACTCAGGTCGGATGCTGTCGAGCAGAGTGAGCCGGCCGAATACGGCCAGACGTGGCTGATGAACCCCTTCAGCACCAGCGCGCCGTTCACCGTATCGTATCCGTGCGCGTGATGATGATGAATCGCGCTCTCGCTGCCAATAGTAGTGAGTGAGACATTCCTGCCTTCGTCGAACAGGTTCGCTTTCACGAAGTCCGCAGGCTGGCCACGCTGAGTTTTTCGATGATCAAGCCAAGCTAGGAAATACGCCGAGTTGCTGCATACACGAGCGCCTGTCCGGGTGGGAAGTCGAGCGGCTTGTCGCCGAACAACGCCACGAGCGTGTCCTTCGGCTTTGTCAGCCTCATCAGATCACCGAACTCCGGCAGCTCCGTGTAGCCCTTGATGCCGGACGTGTGTGTGAGCAGGTGACGTATCGTGATGCGCTGGCCGTGCGTCGGGTATCCTGGCAGTACCTGTTCACGTCGTCGTCGATCGACAGTTTGCCGCGTTCGGCGAGAAGCAGGATCGAAGCCGCGGTGGAACTGCTCGGTGACCGAACCGATTTCGAAGCTCGCGTCAGCAGGCATCGAGCACATCGAGCTCGAGATCGGCGGAGCCGTAGCTCTTCGACACCGATGCTCTCGCCACGCCTGGTGACGGAGACGGATGCGCCCGCTACCTTTCCGGCCTTGATCGGCTTCTCGACGATGGCGTCGATGGCGGAGGAGGCCGGACTTGAGATGCGCCGGCTGCCCGGATTGCCCGGAGACTCGCGGCAGTCCGCTCGTTGCGGCGATGCCCGCGCCGACGATCGTCGCCACGATGAACGCTCGATCGGGTCATGCGATGCCTCGGGGCATGAGGATGCACCAATCCTGATCTGCTGTCCAGCCAGGAGACCTTGCTGGAGTGAGTCGATCGATTCGTGTGGGAACTGGCCCAGAAGCCTTTGACTTTAGCGGTAAAGTGTAGTACTTCACGGCGGGTTTCCCGTATGAGTCGACACGTGCTGACTGTGGATCTTCGCGACGACCCCGGAGCGATCGCCGCCTATCGTGAACACCACCGCCGCGTGTGGCCGGAGGTGCAGGAAAGCCTTCGTCGCGCCGGGGTTCGACACATGGAAATCCTGATCCACGGACGCCGTCTCGTGATGATTCTCGAGGTGGACAACGGACTCGATCTCCGGCGCGTCTTCGCCGACCATGCCGGGTCGCATCCGCGCGTACAGGAATGGGAGCGGATCATGCGCTCGCTCCAGGAACCCGCTTCCGGCGCCTCGCCCGGCGAGTGGTGGGCGGTGATGGATCCAGTCTTCCATCTCCCATGACCGCGCCGCGTATCGACGCGCATCAGCATTTCTGGCGATACGACCCCGCTGAGTACGATTGGATCGACGATGCGATGGCGGGGCTCCGGCGCGACTGTCTGCCCGACGAGGCGCTCCGCGAGATGGCCGGCGCCGGTGTCGACGCGTGCGTTGCGGTGCAGGCGCGGCAAACGCTCGACGAGACGCGCTGGCTGCTCGCGCTTGCCGACGCGCACCCGGCGATCGTCGGCGTCGTCGGCTGGATCGATCTGCAGGCGGCGGATGCGCGGACGCAGCTCGAGTTGTTTGCCGATCATCGGAAGCTTGTCGGCATCCGGCATATCGTCCAGAGCGAACCGGACGATCGCTTCATGCTCCGCCCCGCGTTCTGCCGCGGCATCGCGTTGCTCGAAGAGTTCGGGCTGGCCTACGACATCCTTGTGTATAGTCGCCATCTCCCGGCGGCAGCGGAACTCGCGGAGCGTTTTGCTCAGCCAGCGATTCGTGCTCGACCATCTCGGCAAGCCGGACATTCGGCATGGCGAGCGACGCACGTGGGAGAGAGAGCCTTCGCCTGCTCGCCGGCTGTGCCAACGTGTCTGCAAAGCTGTCGGGACTGGTGACGGAAGCCGACTGGAATCCTGGACGGCGGAGGACATTCGACCGTATCCTCGACGTCGCCTTCGACTGCTTCGGCGCCGGGCGGCTGATGATGGGATCGGATTGGCCTGTCTGCACCGTCGCCGCCGAGTACGCGCGCGTGATGTCCGTGGTCACGGACTATCTCGCGGATCGGCCGGCTGAGGAGCGCGACGCCGTGCTCGGCGGCAACGCGCAGCGGTTCTACAATCTGACCGTGACGACGGCCGCTGGGACAGCGCCATGACCTCATTTGTAGTGCAGACCTTAGGTCTGCCCGACACAAAGGCTTCAGACCCGTTCGACATGCAGGCCTGAAGGCCTGCACTACGTGCATGCTCGCGGCGCTCACCCTGAGCGCGTGCGGCCAGCGGCACAGCGCGGGCGGGCTGACGATCGCCGTCATCCCGAAGGGCACGTCGCACGTCTTCTGGCAGAGCATCCACGCCGGCGCCGAGAAGGCCGCGCGCGAGACAGGCTCGACGATCATCTGGCGCGGACCGCTGCGGGAGGACGACCGCGACTCGCAGGTGTCGGAGGTCGAAGGGTTCGTCAGCCGCGGTGTGTCCGGCATCGTGCTCGCGCCGCTCGACGAGGCCGCGCTCGCGCCGCCGGTTGCAGACGCCGCGCGCCGCGGCATTCCGGTCGTCGTGATCGATTCGGGACTCAAGGGCAGCGGCTACGTGAGCTTCGTCGCAACCGACAACCGCAAGGGCGGGCGGCTCGCCGGCGACCATCTGGCCGGACTGCTGAAGGACACCGGCAGGGTCGTCATGCTCCGCTACGCGGAGGGTTCCGAGAGCACGATCCAGCGCGAGGAGGGCTTTCTCGAAGCAATCGGCGCGCGAAAGAACCGTCGAGGTGCTGAGCGCGAATCAGTACGGCGGCGCCGACGTCGAGGGCGCCTACAAGCAGAGCGAGACGCTGCTCAGCCGCTTCAAGCGGACGGACGGTTCGCTCGCGATCGACGGCATCTTCACGCCGAACGAATCGACGACGCTGGCGATGCTGCGGGTGCTCGAGGACAACGGCTGGGCGGGCAAGGTGAAGTTCGTCGGATTCGATGCGTCGGATAGCCTGGTCAAAGGTCTCGGCGACGCGCACATCGACGGCCTCGTGCTGCAGGACCCGGTCAACATGGGCTATCTCGGCGTGAAGACGATGGTGGCGCACATCCGCGGCGAGACGGTCGAGCGGCGGATCGACACCGGTGTCCGCCTCGTCACACGCGATCACATGAACGACGCCGACGCGAAGGAACTGCTGCATCCGGACTTGTCGCGATGGCTGAAGCCGTAAGCCAGCCGCGCTTCGAGATGCGCGGCGTCGGCAAGCGGTTCGGCGCCACCATCGCGCTCGATGCGCGCGAGCCTGGCGGTGCATGCCGGGCGAGGTGTGCGCTCTGGTCGGTCAGAACGGCGCGGGAAAGAGCACGCTGATGGCGATCCTCGCCGGCGCCATTCCACCGGACGAGGGCACGATGCGGATCGACGCGACGCCTTACGCACCGCGCGATCCGCCTCGAAGCCCGCCGCGCCGGTGTTGCGATGATCCATCAGGAGCTGTCGCTCGCGCCGCACCTGAGCGTGATGGAGAACATCGTGCTCGGGATCGAGCCGGTGCGTCACGGTTTCGTCCAGCGCCAGCGCATGCGCGACATCGCGATCGAGGCGTTGCAGCAGCTCGGGCACGACGACATTCGGCCGGATGCTCAGGTCGCGACCTTGCAGCCCGCCGCGCAGCAGCTCGTCGAGATCGCGCGGGCGCTCGCGACCGGCTGCCGCGTCCTCGTCCTCGACGAGCCGACCAGCAGCCTCGGTCCGTGCCGATGTCCGACGTGCTGTTCGATCTGATCGGCCGTCTCAAGGCGCGCGGGATGGCGATCGTGCACATCTCGCACTTCATCGAGGAAGTGAAAGCGGTGTCGGACCGCTTTGTCGTCTTGCGCGACGGCCGTAACGCCGGCGACGGCGTCACCGCAGCCGCCAGCGCCGCCGACATCGTCGGCATGATGGTGGGGCGGACGCTGGACGAGTTGTACCCGCGCGGCGCGCGGTCCGTCGGCGCAGCCGCATGCTCGCAGCTCGATCGCGTCGTGCCGGGTTCGGCGACGCTCACGCTGCACCGCGGCGAGATTCTCGGCATCGCCGGCCTTCTCGGATCAGGACGCACGCGCCTGCTCCGGGCGATCTTCGGCCTCGAGCCGGTCACGAGCGGCGCGATCGTCGTCGGCGCGTATTCGGGGCCGTCGACGCCGCACGATCGATGGCGTCAGGGGATGGGGCTGCTGAGCGAGGACCGCGCCGGCGAGGGCTTGGCGCTGCGGCTTGAGCGTCGCCGACAACATGACGCTCACGCGCCTCGAGCCGCTCGGACCGTCGTTCGCCGTCCTGCCGTCGAGGCAGCTCGCGGCCGCGTCGCGCTGGATCGATCGGCTCAGGCATCCGCTGCGCCAGCGCGCGCCAGACGGTCGCCGAGCTGTCGGGCGGCAACCAGCAGAAGGTGGCCGTCGCGCGGCTGCTGCATCACGACGTCGACGTGCTCGTGCTCGACGAGCCGACGCGCGGCATCGACGTCGCGAGCAAGGCGCAGATCTACGCACCTGCTCGACGAGCTGGTCTCCGGCGCGCCGGCGATCGAAAGGCCGTGCTGCTAGTCAGCAGCTACCTGCCCGAGCTGCTCGGCGTGTGCGATCGGATTGCGGTCATGTCGCGCGGACGGCTCGGGCCGGCGCGGCCGGTGGAGGAATGGACAGAGCACTCGCTGCTGATGCACGCGTCGGGCGCCAGGGCCGCATCGTAACGGCGCGGCGGCTGCTCGACGAGCGCGGCGTTCTCCTCGGCCTCGTCGCGGTCGCGGCGACGTTCGGCGCGCTCATCGGCCCGCAGTTCTTCGCCGGCGCCAACCTCGAGCTGATGGCGCGCCAGACCGCCATCGTCTGCGTCGCCGCGCTCGGGCATGACGATGGTGATCGTGGCGGGAGGGATCGATCTGTCGGTGGGATCGATCGTCGCGCTCGAGCACCGTCGTCACGGCGCTGCTGCTGCGTCACGGATGCGAGCGCGAGCGGCGCGCTCGTCGCGGCGCTTGGTGCGCGTGGCGGCGGGCGCGGCCTGCGGAGCGCTGAACGGCGTGCTGGTCACGCAGCTGCGCGTCGTGCCGTTCATCGTGACGCTCGGCACGATGCTGCTGGTGCGCGGCGCCGCCAAGGGGCTGTCGGGCGAGCGGCGGCTCGAAGCGCCGGCGACATGGCTGAACGACCTGCTGCGGACGGCGCAGAACGGCCGCGGGCTGCTGGTGCCGTCCGGCATCTGGCTCACGGCGGCGCTCGCCGTTGCCGTCGCGTTGACGCCTGCACATACACGCGCTTCGGCCGCCACCTGTTCGCCATCGGCTCGAGCGAGCGGACGGCGCGCCTGTGCGGCGTGCGCATCACGCGCACCAAGATTGCGGTCTACACGCTCGCCGGCGCGCTGGCGTGCGCTCGCCGGTGTCCTGACGTTCTCGAAGCTGTCGGTGGGCGATCCGACGGTGGCCATCGGCCTCGAGACTCGACGTCATCGCAGCGGTGATCATCGGCGGCGGCAGCCTGCTCGGCGGGCGCGGCAGCATCGTCGGCACGATCGCCGGCGCGGCGATCATGACCATCATTCAGATCGGCTGCTCGCAGCAGGGGCTGCCGAACTGGGTGCAGCAGATCGTGACCGGCGCGATCATCGTCTTCGCGGTGGCGCTCGATCGGTGGCGGAGCAAGACACTGAGCTAGCAGGAGGACACGGAGTGAAACAAGCCACCGAGACACAGAGACACAGAGACGACATCCGCGGATTGCGCGGATTACGCGGATTACAGCAAAGGACTGATCGCGCGTCGCACGTCGGCCGGCAACGCCGGAGCCGGCTGATCACGCGCTCGAACGCACCGAAACACAAACGTCGACATCCGCACAGGCATTTGTGTTTCTGCGCGTTCGTCGGCGCGGACCGCCGCGATCGTCGGCGGCGTGCGACGCGCGCCAGCTTCCTGTGTCTCCGTGTCTCTGTGGCTTGAGCTTTCTCCGTGTCCTCCGCCGCCTCCGTGATCGCTGCGCGAGGCCCGGCACTGATGAGGATTGTCGGCCTCGACGTCCTCGACCTGAGGTTTCCGACGTCGCGAACCCACGACGGGACCGACGCCGTGCACGTCGATCCCGACTATTCCGCCGCGTACGTGATCCTTCGAGACCGACGCCGGCTCTCGAGGGACACGGTCTGACGTTCACGATCGGCCGGGGCAACGAGGTGTGCGTCGCGGCGATCGAAGCGTTTCGCCACCTCGTCGTCGGGTTGACATCTGGCTGACGTGACCTCCGACTTTGCCGGGTTCTGGCGGCGGCTCGCGTCCGATTCGCAGCTGCGCTGGCTGGGCCCCGAAAAAGGCGTGATCCATCTGGCGCTCGCCGCCGTCGTCAACGCGGTCTGGGATCTGTACGCGAAAGCCGAGCGGAAGCCGGTCTGGAAGCTGCTCGCCGACATGACGCCGCAGCAGGTTGTTTCGTGCGTCGACTTCCGCTACATCACCGACGCGCTCACCGCCGACGAAGCGCTCGAACTGCTGGAGCGGCAGGAGCCGACGAAGCCGGCGCGCGAGGCGGCGCTGCTGCGTCCGGCTATCCCGCCTACACGACGTCGGTCGGCTGGATGGAGCTACTCCGACGAGAAGATTCGCGCGCGCTGCCGCGAAGCCATCGCCGAGGGCTTCTCGCATTTCAAGGTCAAGGTCGGCGGCACGCCCGAGGACGATCGGCGCCGCGTGCGGCTGGTGCGCGGAAGCGATCGGGCACGACCGCACGCTGATGATGTCGACGCCAACCAGAAATGGGACGTCGACGAAGCGATCGCATGCGTGACGCGACCTCGGCGCGCTTCAGCCCGTGGTGGATCGAGGAGCCGACCAGCCCGGACGACGTGCTCGGCCACGCCGCGATCGCGAGCGCCGTGCGGCCGCTGGGCGTCGGCGTCGCGACCGGGGAGCATTGCTCCGAACCGGGATCGTCTTCAAACAGCTGCTGCAGGCGAAGGCGATCGACTTCTGTCAGATCGACAGCTGCCGGCTCGGCGGCGTGAACGAGAACCTCGCGGTGATGCTGATGGCCGCCAAGTTTGGCGTGCCGGTCTGTCCGCATGCCGGCGGCGTCGGCCTCTGCGACGTGCAGCATCTGTCGATGTTCGACTACATCGGCATCTCAGGCCTGATGGATGGCCGCGTCATCGAGCACGTCGATCACCTGCACGAACATTTTGAGGATCCGACGGTCGTGCGCCGCGGCTGCCACCGCACCGATGCGCCCCGGCTACAGCATCACCATTCGCGAAGCGTCGCGGCTGGCGTATCGCTATCCGGACGGCGAGGTCTGGAGGAGCATGTCGACACGCTGGGGCACTAGCGCGTGATGTCTTCCAAGAGAGATTCTCCTGGCCTCCTGATCTCCTGTTGAACATCTGCGCGATCGTTTCTCGCTATGGCCTCGGCAGCGACGGCGGCGATCAGCGCCTTGATGTAGCCGAGCGCGAACGCGAACCCCTGCGCTTCGCTGGCGTCGCCCTCCACGCGCGGGACATGGTCGGGCATCATCATGCCGTCGTAGCCGACCTCCTTGTAGACGCGCATCGCCTTCAGCATGTCGACGTCGCCCGTCGTCGATGAACGTCTCCTCGAAAATCGAGGAAGCCGCCGCGGATGTTGCGGAAGTGCACGTTGAAGATCTTCTTGCGCGTGCCGAACCAGCGGATGACGTCGAAGATCTGTTCGCCGGGCTTCTCGAGCATCTCGGCGACGGTGCCCTGGCAGAAATTCAGGCCGTGGATACGGGCTCTCGGCGATCGCTGACGAAGCGCTTCAGGCCGTCGACGCTGCCGAGCACGGTCTCGACGCCCTGGAATCCTCTGCCGCGCGGCATGCCGGATCCTGCGGATGGCAGGCGAGGCGGACCTTGTGCTCCTCGGCGACCGGCACGACGCGTTGAGGAAATAGGTGATCCGCTCCCAGTAGACGTCCTCGTGGATCGGTCCGGCCGGCGTCAGCGGCGGATCCTGCTTCGCCTTGTCGTAGACGAACGTGCTGTAGACGGCGCCGCCGCGGCCCGGCGTCGACTCGGTGCGCACGACGCCGAGGAAGGTCATGTTGTATTTGAGCGACGGGATGCCCGCGCGCGCCGGCGTTGCGGATCATCTGGCAGACGTCGTCGATCTCGCGATCGCGATCGGGACTCTTGCCGAGCATGATGTTCGGCAGCTCGAAGCGCGCTGATGTCGTTCGAGCTCATCGGCAGCGGCATCATGTCGAGCGTGATGCCGAACGATTCGACGTGCTCGCGGAAGCGCGAGAGGCTGTCGACCGACCACTTGTCGTCGAGGCTCGACGGACGGCAGGCGGCTGCAGATGTGATTGACGCCGAAGCCGGCCATCGCGCCGAGGATCTGATCGATATCGCCGTGCTGTGTGCCGACCTTCATCAAGGCCGGCCGCGCCGCACGGGCGGTCTGCGAGGCCTGTCGTCCACCCGCGCGCTCGAGGCCGAGACACTGCCCGGCCGGCGACGAGCAATGGCGCAGCGAGAAAGTCCCGTCGATTCATCCGGTGATCCTCGTCAGCGCTTGAACGCGCGATCCGTCGAATTCTAACAACCACCACCGTCGCCATCGGGATCGAAGATCGGGCGCTCGAGATTCAGGAAGGTCCGGCCGTTCTCGGTCTTCATCGCGACCGGCGCCTTGTCGGCCAGGCGATAGGCGCGCGTGATCGTGTTCTTCATCGCCGGGATCGCGAACGGCGCCCGCGGCTCGTCGAAGAACGTGATGTAGAGCTTGCCGGGCTTGGTCGTCACGCGCCACTGCGTCTGCTGATACACGAGCAGATCGCCGCGCACGTCCTTCGCGCCTTCGCGGCTCGGCTCGCCCATCTCGTCGCCGAACGGCGTCGGGCCGGCGCCGTAGACCGCCTCGCCGTTCGACCTGCAGCCACCGGCCGACGGTGCGAAGGACGTCCTGGCTCGCCTGCGGGATGACGCCTTCGGCCGTCGGCCCGACGTTGAGCAGGTAGTTGCCGCCCTTGCTGACGATGTCCACGAGCTTGAAGGCGATCTGTCCGCGGCGACTTCCAGTCGGTGTCGTCGCTTCGGAATCCCCACGTGTGGTTGATCGTCGCCGGCACCTCCCACGCTTCGCCCGAGACCTCGGACGGGATCACGTTGTCGCCCGTGCGTCGGTAGTCGCCTTCGGTGCCGAGCCGGCCGTCGATCAGCGTGTCGGGCTGCGTCGATGCGCACGATGTCGGCGAAGCGCTGCGCGCGATCGCCGGTCATCATGCGCGGCGTGTCGAACCAGATGAGCGCCACCTGTGCCGTAGTTGGTCAGCAGCTCCTTCACCTGCGGCTCGGCCTTGCCGCGCAGGTACTGGTCGTAGTCCTTCTTGTCGTCGGGGCCGAAGTCCCACGTCGTTCCCGGCGCCGTTGCGCTCGTGCCAGTCCTGCGACTGCGAGTAGTAGAAGCCGAGGCGCGATGCCGCCGCTGCGCGCAGGCGTCGGCGAGCTCCTTCGAGGATGTCGCGCTTGAACGGCGTCGCGTCGACGATGTTGTAGGCGCTCGACGCTCGACTTGAACATCGCGAAGCCGTCGTGGTGCTTCGACGTGATGACGATGTATTTCATGCCGGCGTCCTTGCGCGAGCTGCACCCATGCGTCGGCGTCGAACTTGACCGGGTTGAAGCGCGTCGCGAGCTGCTCGTACTCCTTGACCGGCACCGCTGCACGCGGTTCATCACCCATTCGCCGAGGCCCGGCGAGCGCTTGCCGTTCCATTCGCCGGCCGGGATGGCGTAGAGGCCCCAGTGGATGAAGAGGCCGTACTTCGGCCGTCGCGGAACCACTCGAGGCGCTTCTCCTTGCGTCCGACGATCCGGCAGGCGCCGGACGCCGCGGCGTCGGCCTCGACGACGGCGGCGGTCAGCCGCGACGATGCGGGCTGAGCGCTAGGGCGGACCCACGTGTCCGCCCCGTTAGCCAGAGACGCAAAGGCCGCAACGACCGCGATGGCTCTTTTCATGGCAGCCTCAGAAACTCACACGAACGCGATAACTGGACGACGCGCGGCGGGCGCGTCGGGCTGGCGATGCCGATCGCCGTGCCGAAGTTCGGGTTGATCTGCGCGCCGGTCGCGTCGAAACGCGCCGTGCGGTCGATGTCCTGGAACTCGACCTGGTTGAACAGATTGTAGATCTCGGCGCGGAACTGCGCCGCCTTGCTGCCGCCGAAGCTCACGTTCTTGAACACAGCGAAGTTGGTGTTGATCAGCCCGGCTTTCTGCACGACGTTGCGCGGCGAGTTGCCGTAGGTGCCGCGCGCCGGTCGCGCGAACGCCGCGGTGTTGAAGAACCCGGTCAGCGGATCGCCGCCGCCGGCCATGGGATCGGCGATCACGTTCGGCCGCACCAGATGCGAGGCACGGCGAGGTGATCGATTCCGTGCCCGCGAGGCACGCGCCGCTGCCCGCTTCGCCGCCGGTGAAGTCGAACGCATCGGTCGTCGTCATCGAGACGTTGCGCCCAGTCGCCCGAGACGAAGTCGCTCTCGCCCGAGACCTGCCAGCCGTCAAGCGAGCACGCGCATCGGCTCCGGTGTGGCGCCCCGGCAGGTCCCACGAGTAGTTGATGATCAGGCTGTTGCCGGTTGCTCTGCGTCAGCTCGGAGTAGAAGAAGTCGTAGGGCCGGTTGAACGCGATACGACAGGTTGCCGGGATCCTCGTCGGCGGTGCCGCGCGAGCGCTGCAGCGTGTAGCGCGGCGCCGAACTGCACGCCGCGGATGTAGCGGCGGTTCACCTGCACCTGGAGCGCCTGATAGTCGCCCTCTGCGAAGTTGCCGCGCACGCGGATGTTCTGATAGCCCGCGGTACGGCCGGAGGAACTCGGCGGGCAGCGCGGCCGCCGTCGGCGTCGCATTCGCCGGCGCGGTCGGATCGCGGTTGGCCGGAATGAGATCCGTGAACCGCGCGCCGTCGGGCACGCCGTTCAGGTCGTAATACATCTCCATGTTGCGTACGAGTGGTAGCCGGTGTAGGTCGCGTCGACGGCGGTGCCCCAGCCCAGCTCGCGGCGCAGACCGACGGACCAGTTGATCGAGCTCGGCGTCGTGGCGCTCGTCTCGAGCGCCTCGACGGTCGCCGGGCGGTTCGCCAGGCGTGACGCCGGGGCGAAGAGGTTGCTCAGCGTGTTGTAGTAGACGATCGGGTTGTGGATGAACGGCGGGTTCGCGCGAGGTTGCCGAGCGAGCCGCCGCCGAGACGCGCCTGGTGGAAGTAGCCGGCGCTCGAGTGCAGCACGGTCGTGGCCGCGCCGGTCAGATCCCACGAGAAGCCGAGCCGCGGCTCGACCTGCGGCTTGAGCACCTCGCGGAAGCCCGCCGGCACGCCCGGGGTCGGTCTGCTTGCACCATCCCGTTGGCCTCGTTGCCGGTCCCCGGCACGTAGGCGCCGATGAAGATCGGATTGAGCGACTGTCCGGTGACCGGATCGTAGGCGACGCGCGCGCCGTTGACGAGCGCCGGCATGGTAGCAGCCGCGGCGCCTTGCGCCGGGTCGCACCTCGACGGATCGAAGTTCGCGACCTGGCCGTCCGGACGCGTGCATGGCGAGTAGCAGAGGAACCGCGCGCCGTAGTCGAGCGGTGAGCCGCGTTGTCGCCTGCCACGTGTCCTGGCAGATACCACTCGCTACCACCACTGGCGGTTCTGCGTCACGCGGTATGCTGTCGGTCTCGGTATCTGCTGAGAAGACGCCGAGCGCGGCGTTGGCGAAGCGCGAAGTTCGTGTTGAGCGGATTGCTCGTGTTGTTGCTGAACGTGATGTCGCCCTGCCACGTGCCGCCGCGCGCCTCGTTGTTCTGCATGCTCGAAGTGCCCGCCGATCTTGAACGTGTGCGTGTTGCGGGTCCACGTGAAGTTGTCGCGGACGCTGCGCCAGCCAGTCGTAACGCCGTCGAGCCGAGGCGGTTGTCGTAGGTGAAGTCGGGCGTGTCGATGCCGGTGGTGTTGAGGCCGAAGCGCACGAAGGGCAGCAGCCCCGAGCGGGTTCGAGCTCCGGGTGGAACTGGGCCGACGTGAAGCCGACGCTGCTGCGTGTGAACTTGCGCGTAGTCGCTGTCGTTCTTCACGCCGAACCCTTCCGTCGCGCGACGGCACGCCGGCGCCGAACTCGTTCACGCGGTTCGACCGACGACACGTGGTTCCAGCCGCCGTTGATCGCCGCTGTCGCCCGACACGTAGCTGCCGTCGAAGAAGCCCCACTTCGCCGGACCGGCGGTGATCTCCGATCCGTACTGGCTTGAGCTGAACTGGCGCGCACGACAGCCAGTAGCTGTTGCTGCCTGACGGCCGGCCGTCGACGCGCAGCAGATTGTTCATGCGCGGGTTTTCGGCGTCTCCTGACGCGTGAAGTTGGAGAGCGCGCCGATCCGGGACCGGTGGAGGCGACGTTCGGCAGCGGCATCATGTTCAGCAGCGCCAGCGCGTTCGGATCGAGACGGTTCGCCGGGATGATGTTGCCGGGGAAGCAGCCGGGCCCGCCGGTCGTGACGCTGCAGACGCCGCTCGACAGCGGATCCTTGATGAACATCAGCCGGCCGTTGGCGTCGAAGGTCTGCGAGAAATTGCCCGGTCCGCTCGAGCGCCGTCGGCATCCGATAGAGGCGCACCTGGCCGGGCTTCTGCACCTGCGGCGCTTCCATCGAATAGAAGAAGAACAGCTTCTGGTCGTCGCTCTTGTCGAGCCACGGCAGCTTCACCGGTCCGCCGAGGTTGAACCCGGGCGTGTCGATCTTCTGCTTCGGCTTGGCAATGCCGGCGCGCTTCGTTTTCCCACGGCGTCGCGTTCCAGGCGTCGCGGCGCCGCTGACCAATAGCCGCTGCCGTGATAGGTGTTGCTGCCGCTCTTGCTGACGATCTCGATGTTCGGCGCCGGCGCTGTGCCCGAACTCCGCCTTGTAGGTGTTCAGCAGGACCTTGACCTCGGCGATGGCGTCGAGGTTGATCGACGAATTCATGCGGTTGGTGCCCGACAGCTCGTTGCCGTTCAGGCCGTCCACCGTCACCTGGTTCCAGGTCCGCCGCTGGCCGGCGATGTTCAGGATCTGCGATCCGAAGCTGTCGCCCATGGCGTCGATGTCGTTTTCGTAGTGGACGCCGGGCAGCAGGGCGCAGCAGGTTGACGACGTCGCGCCCCTTCGGTCTGAATCTGCGAGATCTGCTTCGAGCGTCAGCAGGCCGGAGTAGTCGCTGTTCCTGGTCTCGACGGTGGTGCCCTGCGCCGCGACGGTGACCACCTCGGCGAGCGACCCGATCTCGAGCACCAACGCGCCGAGCGCCAGTTGACTGCTGCGCGTTCATGACGTTGTTCCGGCGCTCGTATTTGCGGAACCCTTGAAGCTCGACGGCGATGGTGTAGGTGCCGGGCTGCACGGCGCGGAACGTGAACTCGCCGCGTTCGCTGGTGGTCAGCGTTCGCGCGCCGGCCGTGCGCCTCGTTGAGCAGCGTGACGGTGGCGCCCGGCAGCACTGGCCGGTGCCGTCGACGACCGAGCCCGTGACGATGCCGGTATCCTGGGCGTGCGCGCCGCGGGGCAGTGTCGCGACGATAATGAGGACGGCGCACGAGAACCTCGCGAAGCCGTGACCTGCTGCTCATGGCTGCTCCTCGTGAGTGCTCGCGCGGCCGTGGGAGGCCGCGAGTGGGCGCTGTGATACTATGCTTTACCGCTAAAGTCAATTAACTTTAACGGTAAAGTATATTTTGGCGCTGGAGACCATGCACACGACCACCATGAAGCGCATCGCCGTGGAGCTCGGGGTGTCCATCACCACCGTCTCGAAGGTGCTCAACAACCACGACGACATCGGCGACGCCACCCGCACGCGTGTGCTCGCCAAGGTCGGGAGCTCGGCTACCAGCGCAACGCCGTCGCGCGCAGCCTCAGCCTCCGCCGCACGCCACGCTCGGCATCGTCGATCCCCGATCTGATGCACTCCTTCTTCGTCGAGATCATCGCCGGCATCGAGCCGGTGGCCAGCCGTGCGCGGCTACGGCCTGCTGCTGTGCAGCTCCGAGCGAGGATCCGCCAAGGAGCGCGCCGGAGCTCGAGATGCTCCGCGGCGCGTCAGGTCGACGGCGTCGTGTCGCCTCGGCGCACGGATCCGGCAACACCGACATCCTGCAGCACTGCGTCAGCACGGCACGACGATCGTGATCGCGATCGACCGCGACGATCATCCGTCGGTCCAGCTGCCACCGCGTGCTCACCGACGACGAGCAGGTCGGACAGCTGCGCGACGTCGCACCTGCTCGACGCCGGACGCGCGCAGCCATCGCGCACATCGGCGGGCCGCCGATCGTCCACGCCAAGCGGCGCGAGCGCGGCTGGCGCGAGGCGCTGAAGGCGCGCGGCCTGAAAGCGCCGGAAGAGTGGATCGTGCGCGGCGGTTTCATGGAGAGCGGACGGTTACCGCGCGATGAAGCGGCTGCTGACGGTGCGGCCGCGCATCGACGCGCGTCTTCGCCGCGAACGACCCGGCCGGCGATCGGCGCGATGAAGGCGATCTGGGAAGCCGGGCTGCGCGTGCCGGACGACATCGCGATCGTCGGCGTCGGTGACATCGCGCTCGGCGATCTGCTGCGCGTGCCGCTGACGACGGTCGGCTGGTCGCGCCGGGACCAGGGACGCCGCGCGGCGGAGCTGCTGTTGAACGGCCTGGATCTCAAATCGGATCCGCCGCAGCGGATCGTCATTCCACCGCGGCTCGACGGTGCGCGAATCCTCCGGGGCGGCGCGATGACGCTCGCGTCGGTGACGAGCCTGTCGCTCGCGGTGGCATTGCGGATCGCGGATTGCGGACTGCAGGATTCGATCGCGGATTGATTGGCGCGGTTCAATCAACAATCCAATCCACAATCCGGCAATCCACCATCCTCACTCAGAAGCCCCAACGGTCTGGTGTCCTTCGAACTGGACCGCAACCGCGTCCGGTGGGCTGATCTCACACCGTCCGCCTCGGCGCGCCGACACGGTCGGTCGAGCCATCGCCGCTCGGGATCGTCGTCGACGGCAACAACCTTGGCGAAGGCGTGGAGATCGGCCGTGCGCAGAGCTTACGCCGTCGACGAGCGTTATCCGTGGTACGGCGTCCACGCGACGGCGGTGAATCGGTGCCGCGGATCGCGCGTGCCGCTGACGCAGAAAGCCACGAGGACCACCTGGACGCTCGACGCCCGCGCCTGCGACGACGGCGCTCGCGTTCCGCACATCGTGCCGGGCGCCGCTGGCGTGCGACGAACGCCCGACGAGGCGACGACGTTCCGCTGGCCGGAGGGCGCAGTTCGTCTGGTCGCACGACTTCGAGGGGCACTACGAGGGCGTGCACGCCAGGCAGGATGTGGCCGCGGTGCCGGCCGGCCAGTGGGCGGCGCCGCCGCTCACGGTCAAGCTGCCGCGCAATGCCGGATACGCATCGATCACCGAGTCGGCGCTGGTCGGCTATGGCGGGCTGGCGCTGCGCGCGGATGGCCGGCGCGGCTACGCGGCGCGCCTGGGCCACGAGGAGCCGGTGTCGTATCCATACCGGCTCCGCTACAAGCCCGACGACATCGCGCGGTTGTCGAGTGCCTGCGGCGATCACTGGCACCATCACATCGCCCTGGCGCGTGGTGATGACCGGCCGGACGCTCAACGCGCTGGTCAACGCTGACATCGTGCACAACCTCGCGCCGCCGCCCGATCCCGCGCTGTTTCCTCAGCGGCATCGAGGCACGCGCCTGGGTCATTCGCCGGGCCGGGCGGTCTGGCGCTTCCTCGACGGCGGCGACAACACCGTTCGACGGTGCAAGGCGTTCACCGGCTCGCCGCAGCAGCTCGGCTTCGAGTATCACGTCGTCGAAGGCTTGTGGCAGCGGTGGACCGACGAGCAGATGCGCGACTTCATGGACGATGCGGCGCGGCGCCATGTCGGCATCTGGCTGTGGAAGGACAGCCGCGCGCCTGGCGACCGTGGAGGAGCAGCGGGCGTTCTTCGACAAATGCCGCGCGCTCGGCGTCGTCGGCGCCGAGATCGACTTCTTCGATCACGAGGCCAAGGAGATGATCGATCGGTATCAGTCGATCCTGCGCGAGTCGGCGGAGCGGCACATCATGGTGAACTTCCACGGCGCGAACAAGCCGACCGGCGAAGCGCGCACCTGGCCGCACGAGCTCACGCGCGAGGGCGTCTACGGCCTCGAGCATCGGCAGGCCGAGGAATGGGCGCGCCACAACACGACGCTGCCGTTCACGCGGTTCCTCGCCGGCGCGCGCCGGATTACACGCCGGTGGTGTTCGGCGAGCGCCGCAAGGAGACGTCGTGGGCGCACCAGATCGCCACCGCCGTCGTCTTTACGTCGCCGCGTGCTCGTCTTCGGCGGCCATCCGCAGAGCCTGCTCGACAATCCGGCCGTCGAGATGATCAAGAGCCTGCCGAGCACGTGGGACGAAACGATCGTGCTGCCGTCGAGCTGAGATCGGTGAGCTGGCGGCCGTCGCACGGCGCCGCGGCACGACCTGGTTCGTCGCCGTCCTGAACGGCCCGGTGGCCCGGACGGCTGCGGATCGATCTGGGATTCCTCGGCAAAGGCGCGCTACGACGCGCTCGGTCGTCCGCGACCGACGGCGATCGACGCGGCAGCCGTGGTCGTCGAACAGGCACGGGCGCGACCGCTGGAGCGCCGCTGATCGATCGATCTGCGCGCCGCCGGCGGCTTCATCGCGCGGCTTACCGCCAAGACGACGACGAACGTTGAGGCGTGCGGCGGAATCGGCGTGCGCCTGTCGCGCTCGACGTGTAGCAGCGCCTCGACGACGGCCATCGTTCGGATGGCGTCGTGCACCGGGCTCACGAGCGCCGCGGTCTTCCCGGCCACGAAGCGCTGCAGGTTCGACATCGGGCCTTTCGAAGGCGCTCGTGAACCACGAGCCGCGCAGCGCCACGTTCTGTACCACTCGCCGCCGCGCGCGATCTCGATCGCGTCGGCCGGCCCGGCTGGGTAGATCGAGGTTCACGCCCCATGTGCAGCTGCGCTGCAGCCGCTCCACGCCTTCGATCATCATCTGCAGAGGAGCGGTAGCGCGGGCCGGCTCGGTGCGTATGGTTCAGCGTCAACGAGCAGGCGCACGCGGTCGCCGTAGTCCAGGATGATCGAGCTGCGCGTGTCAGCAAGGGCTGGCAATCGAGGGTGCCTCACGGCACGACAATACACGCCACGCGGTTCGCCGACGAGCCAGCGGATCGCATCGAGATAGTGGATGGAGTGATAGGGAACCTCGAGGCGCGGCGCCGTCTCCGAGGAACGGCCAGCGGTGCCACGGCTGGATCGATGACGATGCGGACGTCGACGTCGACGATCGTCGCCGCAGCTCGCCGCCGGTCAGCAGATCCCGAAGCGCGAGCGACGTTCGGGCTGAACCGGAGCTGGAAATTGACCGCGCGCCGTCAGGCCGCGATCGCGGCAGCATGCGCGGATCGCGCGAGCGGTCTCGAGATCCGGCCCCATCGGCTTCTGGATCAGCACGGCGGCGCCGCGAGGGAGCTGCTCGAGGATGCCGAGGATCTGATCGCCGGGCACGGCGAGATCGAAGATGACGTCCCGGCGTCGACGCTGCCGCAGCGCAGCGTGGGGAAGACGGTCTCGATCGCGAAGCGTCCGCGCCGTCGCGCGTGCGGCGTCGGCCTGCAGGTCGAACACGCCGGCGACCGGCAGCTCGCAGCGCGCGGGCATGCCGGCAGGTGCGCCGCCCGGACGATCCGCCGGCGCCGATGATCACGATGGGCCGCGGATTCGCCGGTCGCGGCCACGCCTGAATGGATTCGGGGCTCGGCCACGGTCAGCCGATCGATACCCGCGCGCGCTGCAGCGAGCGTCACGGACTGAGCACTCCGCCGTCGATCGGATAGGCCTGGCCGGTGACGAACGCCGCTTCGTCCGAGCAGAGATACAGCGCGAGCGCCGCCACTTCCTCGGGCGTGCCCATGCGGCCAATCGGCTGGTAGGCGTCGAGCACGCGCCGCATCTCGTCCTCGCGGTCCGGATAGTGCTTGCGCAGGTAGCCGTCGACGAACGGCGTCTGAATGCGAGCCGGGCAGATGCAGTTGCATCGGATGCCCGCGCTTCACATAGTCGACGGCAATCGACATCGTCATCGTATGGACGGCGCCCTTGGTCATCGCGTAGGCGAAGCGCTCCGGGCACGCCCACGAGCGACGCGATCGACGCCATGTTGAGGATGACGCCGTGGCCCTGGGGCAGCATGATCTGCAGCGCCGCCTTCGCGCAGAGGAACACGCCGCGCACGTTGACCGCATACAGCCGATCGAGATCGTCGCGGCGGTCGGTCTGCTCGATCGTGCCGACGTGGGCGATGCCGGCGTTGTTTGACGAGGATGTCGAGCGATCGATCCCAGCTCCGCGGCAATGCTGCCGAATGTGGCGGCGACGTCGTCAGGCTGGGGCAGATGCCGCAGCGGTCGCCGTCGCCTCGCCGCCGCTGGCGGCGATCGAGGCGGCAACCGTGTCAGCAGACCTGCGTTGAGGTCGACAATACGACCTGGCGCACCTCGGCGGGCGAAGAGCATGACGGATCGCGGCGCTCGATACCCTCGACCCGGCCGCCGGTGACCACGGCGATCTTCCGGCGCAGACTGAACAAGCAGGAAGAATACCACAGCGTGTCGCTCACCGGTTCGGTTCCCGGCACGGACCGGAGGGGCAGATCCACGATCATCGGATTCAGAGTCGTGGTTGAATAGCGGTCTCGCGCTCTACGGTAGAGGCGACGAAAACATGTCCAGGACCACGCTTGTTCGCGGCAGGTGGATGGCCGGCGATCGTCGGCGGGTCGCTGCGCTGCGGCAGCTTCTTTCGCGCCAGGCGTCGGTTCCGACATCGAGCAGCAGCTGTTGTATCTCGCGGTCGACATGTTTCTCCTGCTTGGCCTTCTGGGTTTCTATGAGCTGCGCCATCAGGACGCCGGACGGACAGGCGCGTTGGGTTCCTGCTGGCGCTATTCGGCCTGGTGCGTGGTCCGGTCGAGTCGCGCCATACCTGGACTCGATCTGTATCCGCTGGGCGCCCTGGCCTTTGTCGGCGGGCTGATCGTCCCTGTGTGGCAGCGCGTGGAGTGTGAAGACGCTGGCGGTCTGGGTGCCCGCGGCGTTCGTCGTGTCGACACTCGTTGGGCTCGTGGGAACGGTCGCGGACAATCTCAGGGTGGCTATTCGTCCTGTCTGGCGTGTTGTTTGGCGCCGCTTTTGCCGGACTCGGACGCGAGGTGTGGTCAGCAGCCCGGCGACTTTGATCGGGGCTCGGCATCCTCAGCCCCTTCCCTTCTTGCGAGGCATCGCGATGGCGCTGTCCCGTCGCGAGTTTGTCGTTTCCGCCAGCATCACTCGCGGCGGCCGCCGCTCCGATGAGCGCCGCCCGCAGGCCGCGTCCGACGCCAGAGGCAGCCGGCGCCTCTATCACCACGGGTGGCGCGGAGGATCCGCTTGACGTGCGCGGCGATTTCCCAATCGTGCGCGACCGTCGCTACTTCGAACCCGCCTACATCACGCCAGTTCCCAACCAGGTGGTTGCCGCCGGCCGGGCGTTCCTCGAGAGCAAAGCCGCAGGCCCCATCCCGCTCGGCGATATGTTGCGAAAGACGGACGAGGTGCGCGCGCAGTTTGCCCGGCTCATCAACGCCGGGACCGACGAGAGTCGGCTTCTGTTCTGCGACCAGCTTGAGGTGAGAACGTCGTAGCCAACGGACTCGATCTGCGGGCGGGCGACAACGTCGTGATCGACGAGTGTGCATTACGAAACCGAATTCGTGCTCTACCGCCACTTGCAGGAGACACGAGGTGTCGAGATGCGCGTCGCCAGGCACCGCTCTGGACGCGTGGATCTCGGCGACGTCGAGCCGCTCGTCGACCGCAATACGCGGCTGGTGTCGGTGGCGTGGGTCTCCCACCAGAACGGGTTTCGCCACGACATGCGCCCCCTGGCCGACCTCGCTCACCGCGTCGGTGCCGTCTTCTATACCGACGCCATTCAGGCGGTAGGGATGTTCCCAATCGACGTCAAAGCGGCGGGCGTCGATGCCCTGTGCTGCGGATGCGCAAATGGATCCTGGGCAGTTTCGGTGTCGCGCCGTTCTACATCCGTCGAGAGTTGCTCGACCGGATCCGGCCCGATCGTTTCGGCGCGCTGCATGTGGAAAAGTGAACTCGACGACCACCGTTTCCAGCTTTACCAGACTGCCAAACGATCTCGATTACGCCACGCTGCCGTTCTCGGAGATCTATCAACTCGGCGCCGGGCTCGAGTTTCTCCAGCAGGTCGGCGTGGATCGCATCGAAGCGCACACGGCAGCGCTGGCGCAGGCGCTGCGAGCCGGGCTGGCGGCGCTGGGTTACCGCATGTTCACACCCGGTGGCAATCGCTCGTCGATCGTGATCGTACTACGTGTCGAAGGATCCCGCCATCATCAACGCCGCGTTTGCGCGCGCCTCCATCGACGTCACCGTGCGCGGACCCCTCGGGCAAGTGCGAGTGTCGCCGGCCCTGATTCAACACACGCCGACGATATCGCCGCGGTTTCTGGAGGTCGCCCGCCAGTTGGTCTAGGTAAAAACAGCGCGAAAATCACAGCGACCTAGCCGGCCTTGAATCACTTCTTCGAGATGTTCTCGCTCGGTCGGCCCTTGAATCGCGGAAACTCGAGATCGTCGCGCAGGATCGGCGCCTTCATCAGCGCGATCGGCCGATCCCAGTAGACGGCCGTGACGTCGCTCATCTCCTGGCTGGTACTATCCGCATCCACGCGTCGGGATAGACATCGGCTGACGCGTAGATTTCGAACCAGCCCCGCCACACCTGGGCACGTCGCCCCTGGTCAGCGTTGCCCAGTAGCTGGAACGGAATCTTGACGTTGTCGGCGACGCGAAACTGGTCGGACGTCCGCGCGTCGAGCCCGCCTTCGGCCGATGCAGCGATCGAGCTGCGCGGCACCGCCGGTGTTGTAGAAGGAGACGTACATCCGCACACGATCCGCCAGCACGTTCAGGAACGACAGCACCGGCGTCCCGCTGTACAGTCGGCGCGCATAGCCGCCTCAATTGTGTGCTCGGATGGCGCGTTTCGGAGTTGACGATCCTGTAGTAGGGCGCCACCCACCGATTGGTCGGCTTCCAGTTCATCGTCTCCTCTGCTCGCGGCGTCGCGCACGGCGGACGGTCTGTGGGAGCGTCGGACCGTGAAGGCGAAGCGGCGGTTTCTCCGCCGTCAGCTTCCCGCGCGATACGCGGTACCTGAAGCCTGGCTGGACGTCATCGGCGTTCACGTGAAGCGCCAGGAGCTCCTTGCGGTCCTGGTTCCGGCGCGCGAGGGATCGAACGCGCGTCGGCTTCTGTCCGCGCCTCGGCACGCCGGGCGCCGCGCCGCGGAGTCTTACGATCTGGTGTGCATGAGGACGATGCTGCCCGTCGGCAGGGTCGTAGATCACGCAGGTTGTCTGCGCGGTCTCCTTCTGAGGCATCACACCCTCCACGTCAGTCGAAGAAATAGACACTGGCCAGCGGCGCCGCACTTGGCGAACGCGACGAGTACCTGGAACTGGACGCCCGGTGCACTGATCGATGAACTGCGCTCGAGGGACTGGCTGCTGAGGTCCGCGAACTTCTCTGTCCCGCCAACGATGTGCCAGTAGCCGATGATCGCGGCCTGAGCGATCGAGCCGGTGTCGAAGACGGTCCAGCGCAGTGAATCACGGCCTGCGCCTCGACGGAGGAGGCGCCAAATCGGACGCGACGAGGTCGTGACGCCGCCGGAGCCGCCGTTGTGGAACGCCGACATGATCCAGGTCCCATGCCCGTCATCGCCATCACTGGCCTCCTGCGGCAGCGCGCGGATCCGGCTCTGACCGGCCGGCTGACGTCCGCCCTGCAGGCATAGCGCAGTGGTGGCGCACGCCAGCTCATGGCGTCATGGTGCTGACACGTTCAGAACCCCGGTCGCCGCGCAGCTCGCGAAGGAGGTGCCTGTCTGGTCGTATCTCCGCCGGATCTTTCAGGCAATGCGAAAACGATGATCGTCGGCGCGCCGGGATTGCGATCGACCCAGAAGTTCGACGGACTGCCCGCCGCGACAGCGATATTCGCTTGCCGCCGACCGCGTAGGTCACGATGCCGCCGCCGATCGGACCGCCGGTGTTGAATCGGTAGAGCACGTCGCCGTTCTTCGCGTCGAAGATCGATGAAGTCGCCGGTCAGCTCGCCGGTCATCAGCGACGTTGCCGGCCGTGGTCGTCACCGCCGCGACCATCGGGCGTGGCGAGCGGTACTTCCATTTCACGGCGCCGCTTGTCGCGTCGATCGCGGTCAGCCAGCCTTGTGCTTTGTCCGGCGGATCGAGGTCGGTGCGGCCGCCCATGCAGCCTTTGCCGGGAATGAACCGCACCTGCTCGTACGACGAGTAAGCGTCGCGCACCAGTCGACGGCAGGCACGCAGAGCATGTTCGTGCCAGGGTTGTACGCCGGACCGTTCCACTCGGCTGCCGCCGAGGACGCCGGGGCACGCCCGCAGTCGGCGTCGTGATCACCGGCGTGTCGGCGTTCTCCCGCGTTGTCACCGCCGTCTCGTAGACCGACGCGGTGCGTATCGCGATCGAGCGCGCGCAGCATGCCGTCCTTCCCGGTCGTCACCACCAGGCGACGCGTCGCGCCGTTGACGACGGCGTTGAACATCGGCGTCGCGTGCGTGAGGTCCCAGTCGTGCGAGTCATTCGGCACGAGCTGCAGGTGCCAACGCAGCTTTCCCGTCCGCGCGTCGAGAACGATGATCGAGTTGGTGTAGAGGTTCGCGCCCTGCCGCAGATGCACCGGCAGATCGGGCGCTGGATTGGTGACCGCGACGTGCAGATCGCCGGTTCTCGGTGTCGAGTGAAAACGACGTCCACACCGCGCCGCCGCCCATCGGAATCCCTTTCGGGTTCTTCCAGGTGTCGAACCCGGGCTCGCCCGGCTTCGGCACGGTGTTGAACCGCCAGACCGGCGAGCCATCGGACGGCGCGAAACGCGCCAACCCATCCCTGGACGTTGCGCTCGCTGCAGGGCGGGCCCGATCAGCACGAGGTCCTCGAAGACGACGCGGCGCCATCACGAAGGTCTCGCCGTCGGCCGGCTTCCCGACCCGCCGCGCCCACAGCTGCGCGCCGGTCTCGGCATTGAGCGCCAGCAGGTAGCCGTCGGGCGTGCCGCGGAACACGCGCCCGTCCTTGATCGCCACGCCGCGATTGCGCTGGAATGCCACCGTCGTCGCGCGATCTGCCAGCGCGTGCCGCCACTTCACGCGGCAGCGTCGCCGCGTCGAGCGCGATCGTGCTGGTCGGTGGTCGTGATGCACATCGTGCCGTTGTAGACGATCGGCCCGGTCTGAAAATTGTCGCGGTCGCCGACCTGGAACAGGCACGTCGGTGCGAGCCGCGGCGCAGTGGTCGTATTGATCTCCTGCAGTGGCGAGAAGCGCGTGCCGCCGTAGTCGTGGGTGTGAACCAGCCAGTCGGTCGATTGCGAGGCGCCCGTCAGGGTCGCCTGATCCGGTCCACTCGACGCTGGCGCCGCGGCTGCGGAACCCGGAATGAACTCCGGCGCCGCCGATCGCGCCGCCGGACTCGCCGATCGCGAGGTGCGCCGATTCCAGCGGCTCCGACGTCGCGGTCAGCAGCGTCGCGCCCGCGGGGAAGCCGTTCATCTTCAGGATGTAGGCGAACACCGCCGCGTGATCCTGCGCGGTCAACGGTGTTCGACGCGCGCGGCGGCATCGTCGTGCGCGCGATGAAGAAGGCGTCGGCGAGCGTCACGCGCGGATCGCTCCAGCTCGTTTCGAACGCCGGACCGGTGAGCGGCGGCGCCGTTCCGCCGATGAGTGTCGCGCCGTGGCAGCCGCTGCACGACTGTCGATACAGCGCTTCGCCGGCGGTCGCCTGGGCATCCGTGTAGAGCGCCGCGCGCGCCGGTGCTCCGGCCGGCGATTGACCGGCGTCCATCGTGGCAGCCGCGCCGATCGCGAGCGTGATTCCGAAGGCGAGAGCGTACGCGGCTGGCCGAAGGCATCCGTGGTCAGGCTCTATGCCGCGCAGCATACTCCCGATCAGTCGGTTTCGGCGGCTTGCGAAGACGTAATAGCGCTCCGTGTCGATCGCGGTGACGATCGACGGTACTTTCCCGCCACGAGTTCGCCGGTGTGTAGCCGGAAAGCGGGGCGAAGGATGTCCACGTTCGTCGCTTGACAAGGGCGCGAGCTGTGTCCACCATCATCATGAAACTCCGCGGCCGTCCAATCGTAGAACCTGGAGTCACGCTCATGCGGAATCGCTCGCACACGGTCTTGCTCGCCGGCATGCTGGTTGCGGTCACGGCGGTATGCGCCGCCCGGTCGCTCGACGCGCAGGCCGCCAAAGCGCCCGCCCGAACGCCCGCGAAGCGCCGCGCCGGCTCGCGCCGCCGCCACCCAGCCACGCACGGCCGATGGCCATCCCGATTTCCAGGGTGTGTATGACGTCGCGACCACGACGCCGATCGAGCGGCCGGCGGAAGCCAAAGGCCGGCCGACGCTCACCAATGAGGAGGCGGCGGCGGCCGAGGCCTACGACCGCCAGCACGAGGCCCAGGACGCCGCGCCGATCAGCGGCGATCGCGGAGCGCCCGCGGTCGGCGGCGAGCGCGTCGCGACGAAGACGTGGCTCGAACAGGTCGAGCAATTCGCCGGCGGCGGGACGGGCGGGGCATAACCGGTTCTGGCTCGAGCAGGGCCGGCAGCTCGTCAAAGTCGACGGACAGACGCGCAGCTCCATCCTGATCGATCCGCCGGACGGCAAGATGCCGCCGATGAAGCCCGAAGCGCGGCAGCGCAACGCCCGGCTGCGCGCGGCCGCCGTGGATCCCAGCGCCGGCGAGGCGGCCACCGCTTCCGACCGCCCGGCGCGTTCGACGGACCGGAGTCGCGCCCGCTGGCGGAGCGATGCCTGCTCGGCTTCAATTCCACGGCGGGTCCGCCCTCGCTGCCGAACTACTTCTACAACAATCTCAAGCAGATCGTGCAGACCGCGACACGGTGCTGATCCTGAACGAGATGGTGCACGACGCGCGCGTCGTCCGCATCGGCGGCAAGCACGTGCCGCCGACCATCCGCCGCTGGATGGGCGATCTCGATCGGCTGGTGGGAAGGCGACACGCTCGTCGTGGACACCACGAATTTCACCGGCAAGACGCAGTTCAACGGTTCGAGCGATCAGCTGCACGTCGTCGAACGCATCAGGCGCATCGACGCCAACACGCTCCTGTATCGCTTCACCATCGAGGATCCGACGACGTGGGATCGGTGCGTGGACCGGCGAGTATCCGTGGAAGGCGACCAAGGAGCAGATCTACGAGCACGCCTGTCACGAGGGCAACTACGCGATGGGACGGACATGCTGACGCGGCGCGCGGCCAGAAGGAAGCCGAGGACGCCGCGAAGAAGCAGGATTGATCTCCCCACCAGGTTGGGCGCGAGGGCGGGTGCCGAGGCCGCTGGATCGGTGCGTTCGTCGGAATCCCGCCGCGCCTGTCACTCCCCTCGCCGTCCGATTCCTGCATCAGAATTCGTGCGTGACCGTCACCATTCGACCCGTCAGATTCGAGAACGCCACGAAAAGCCAACGTCCGGACGAAGGTGCGTTAGAACTTCCTGGCGCCGGTGACCACCCCGGCGGATATGAGTCCGTCGTCGGCTAAAATATCCTGCCGCCAGCAGAACCTGGGACCGACATCTAGCGCAGATGGATGGGTCAGTTCCGTCGTTAATCAAAGGCTGCTCCTTCTGCCCAAGTCTTTCTGATTCTGGGCGAATGCCCGCCTCGAGCGGAACCCGACTCTGATGAGGAGCCGTCTAACACCAGTGCCAAGTGTGTGCCTGATACACTTGACGAAGGAAACTAATTTCCCCCATGATACCGCTGCGCCCTAGCGCATGATATCTGAATGCACCGAGCGCTTTGACGACCTGTTATTAACACTCGCGAACGCGCCCTCTGATCGCGATATCTTCCAACACTTCAGCAAGACCGCGGGACGGCATCGCCGCAATCGATGTTGTAATCTGCGCTGTTGACCCTGGATGGCACTGTTCCGCCCTTTACGCGAGCGCGACGGCGCGGACTGGAGTCCTCGTCTGCCGGGCAGGTGGTTGCCCGATCGAGTACGCGGAGGAGCCGCGCTGTTCGATGTCGTGCCCCCGACCAGCGCGGCCTGCGGTCGGACTGAGTGTCCGCTGGTCGGCGATCGACGATCAGCTGCAGGCCGCGCCCCGCGCTGTTCTCGCGGCGCCCCCGCCATGTGCATTACTCGACCAGAGAACCGTGGCGGCTGGAGTTCCGCCGGCACGTCGGCGCGCCCTGGCACCAGCGTCCCGCAGGAGGCGGCTCATCGCGGCAGTCGAACGGGAGCTATCACGCGAGCACGAGAGCCCGTCATGACCGTCGCAACGATCTCCGACGTGCTCGACATCCGTACATGGTTCTCCCGCGTAGTGTCGAGATCGGCAAATGAGTCGCTGCCGCACGACCGCCCACGATGATGTTTCCGGTGACCAGCGCCCGCTGGCCAGTTCGGCGGCGCGTCGACCGATGAGTTCAGACTTGGCGACGATCCGTCGTCCGGCAGAATCATGCCGGAAGGGGGATCTGGCGATCGCTGACGATTTCATCGCCGCAATGCCGATTGCCGAACCGGCCGGATCGCCCGCGCGAGCGGCTGCTGGCTGCTGGTACCGGTCGATGCTCACAGTATTGACCCGGCGCTGACATCAGGCGATGGGCCTGGTTTCTGGTCGAAGCGCCCCAGGCGTTCGAGCAGCGCGACGTGCTGCGGCGCCGAATCGCCGATTGCGCCGTTGCGCCTCGCGGTCTCCATTTGCGGCGCTGGTCGACGCGGCGCTGTGCGATCGAGGCGCACGTGCAATCGAACGCCTGAGCCTGCGCAGCAGTGCAAACGCTCGCCGAAGAGCTCGAATCGAAAACGGCCATGCGCGTCGTCGGTCAATCGGGCCGAGTGATGGACGTGCTGAAGAAGGCGACGCAGGTCGCCGCAACCGACACGACCGCACTCGCTGACCGGCGAAGCCGGGGCACCGGTAAGGGGAGGTGGCGCGCAAGGCTCATCCTCATTTCGCGCGTCCGCGCGAAAGGCCGGTCCGCTTCCGTCGCGCTGAACTCAGGTGCGCGCTGCCCGGATAGCTGCTCGAGCTCGCCGGAGCTCTTCGGGCTGCCGAGCGCGGCGCGTCCACTGGCGCGCAGCAGGCCAGGCCTCGGCCAGATCGCGCCTTCGCCGCCGGCGGCGTGCTCTTCCGCATCGAGTGGTCAGCGGAGATGGAGCTTCCGTCCGGCGCAGGCGCGAACGCCTGCGGGTGCTCCAGGAACGGAATTAGCGGCTCGGCGCGACGCGCCTGCAGAAAGCCAACGCCCCGCGTCGCGGCCGCGACGAACAGGGATCTGCGGAAGGCGATGTCGAGCGCGGCGAGTTCCTGGCTGGATCTCCTGGTTTGCTCGGCTGCAGGTGTTCGACATTCGCCTGACGTCTTTGAAAGCGCAAAGCGAGATCTTTCGTTGCTTGTTTATTTATCTCTGCAGGCTTGTTGAGCACCTTTCTGGGGTCGCCCTCCCGCCGTCTGACCTCGTTTTTAGGTTTCGTGGAAAGTTGCTGCTCCAGCACGGACTGGCCAGGCCCCGTTCGCGAGCTGGCAGAATGCGCTCGAGCGCGTCAGCGGCCATTCTGTGCGAGGCGGCCCCATCAGCGCGCAGCATTTAGGGCTGGCACTGGTCGATCTGCGGACGCCGGCAACCACCGAGATCCGGAACATCGTGGAGCGCGACACGATCCGCGCACGGGGCGTGACGATCGCCGCTGGAATGGGCTCAAAGGCGGCGGCGTTCGGGTTTGTCGCGCACGCAATCCCCTGCTGCGTTCAAGCCCTGGAGCTTAATGATCCGAGCAGCCGCCGCCCGCCTAAACGCCCGACCACCGTCAGAGAATGCCTGTTCGCGCGCCGGCACGTCAGCTGAAGCCCTTTACAGGCGTCGTTGGTACGCTGAGTTGATCAAGGCCCGTCCACAACACCACGCCTTCGCGGAACGATCGCGTGAGCCTGACACCCGGTGGCGCCGCGTTGAGCAGCAGCTGCGATCCGCGCTGCCCCGTCCCCGCTTTCATCGATCCAACCATGATCGGCATCGAAATCTGGAGTGCAAAACGTGATCGTCCGTTGATCGTAAACTGCTGATCGGCGGTGTCGCTGGTGGAGCATGGTGTTGATTCGGCGCGCCGCGACGAGTCGCGTCACCGCCAGCCAGATCTCCATCACCCCCGTTGACGCGGATATAGCCGCTTGAGCGCTGAGTAGCCGAGGCAGGCGGCTGGATGCTTTTGGCGAAGCCGACCTTGATCCTCGATGGCCGCGACATAACCAGCCGTTTCTGCCGCACGCCGCAGCGTGGTGCTGCATCGTCGAACAGATGCCACGATCGGCGCCCGCGATCCCGCGGCTGACGCCGCAATCAACACTCACCACGATCGAGCGCGAAGCCGACGACGCCGGATCAGCATACGGCGTAGCCCGGATGCCGACGTTTGAGGTCGACAGGAGCGATACTGCAGTGAGTGCCGTGAACAACAGACGCGAAATGACGATGATCACGAGGCAGATGCAAACAGGTAGCAATAATACAAACCGGTTCAAAGCGCAC
>ERZ1370068.5999-contig-4999_pt1 | contig 43577 bp, 72 predicted proteins | sample MGYA00561227_ERZ1370068 | MGnify/ENA primary metagenome ERZ1370068 (study PRJEB38410, sample SAMEA6850437) | metagenome | study: Metagenomic assessment of the ecological functions of the soil: analysis of the soil microbiota associated with the...
ATGTTGTACGCCGTTTCAGTTATGTACTGATCGTAAATCGGCGCTTCGGGGCTGGCGGGCGGCGAGCGGACACGCGCGTTCTCATGCGCCAATGGCACGATGTCGGCGCGCCGTTCGACTGGGGCGGCGACAGCGTGGCGCGAGACGTCACCGGTGAGTTGACGGTCAGCTACGCCTGCACGTCGGGCGGTAAATGCGTCGCCGCACTGTTTTTCCTTCCGCAACAGTAACGGCGCCGTCGCCGATCTCGGTTCGTTCGGCGGCGGCAGCGTGCGCCAACTCCGGTGAGCTACGCGGAGCAGATGCGCCGGCACCGCCGCGCTTGCCAACCAGACCACCAGCACGCGTTTCGGTACTGAACGACGTGATGACCGACCTCGGCACGCTGGGCGGCACGAACAGCGAAGGCTTCGACGTCAACGCGCGCGCGCGACGTCGTCGGCACCGCCGACACCAGCGGCGGCGGCGCGCACGCGTTTCTATGGCGAAACGGCGCGATGACCGACTTGAACACGATGATCCCGGCAGGCTCCGGATGGATTCTGAAATCGGCGCGCGGCATTTCCGACGGCGGCGCAGATCGTCGGCACCGGCACGCGGGAACGGCGTCACGCGTGCGTTCCTCCTGACCCCGCCCGATCGATCTCGCACTGTCGCCCTACGGGTCGCGCAGCCAGGAGGACGGCAACCTGCCGCGCGGCGCGTGAGGTCGGAAAGACGATCCGCTTCGTGATGTCGGCGACCGCGTGGGCCGACGATCCGATCACGGTGTGCGGCACGAAGCTCCACCGATACGCTCACCGGACCGGCGGAGTTCGTGGCCTGGAGCAGCTACGGAGGAGACGACGTCTGCCAGGTGACGCCGAAAGTGCTGACGTGCGACCTCGCGCCGCATCGACTCGACGGGAGTGCGGCGAGCGATCTCTTCGTGACCGTGCGCACCACTGGTCCGGGCGCAATCTCGCATCGCGGCGTGATCGCCAGCGAGACGGATCACAACAGCGCCGACGACAGCGTGACGCAAGACAACTGGGCAGGTCGCGCTGTCGACGCTGACGCTGACGCCGTCGACGATCGCCGGCGGCAAGGCTGCGTCTGCCGGGTGTGACGCTCACCGACATCGCACCGTTCTCGAACGACGCGACGATTGTGCGCTTGTCAGAGCAGCCGGCCAGACGTCGCACCGGTGCCGGCGACGATCGTCGTGCCGAACTTCTCCGGTTCGCCATCACGCACCTTCAACATCATCCCGAAAGTCGTGTCGGCGCCGACAGCCGTCGACATCACCGCGAGCTACGGACAAGTGACGGTCACCAAAACGTTGACGGTGACACCGCCGGTCGCTTACGACGCATGTCGCTGACGCCGACGACGCTGGTCGGCGGGTGCGGGACGTCGACGGGCAAGATCGCGTTGAGCGGCAACGCGCCCGCCGGCGGCGCCGTGGTCAAGCTGTCACCAGCACCAACGCCAAGGCGAAGACCCCGGCAAGCATCACGGTGCCGGAAGGCGCGTCGACGGCGACGTTCACCGTCACGACCAGCAGCGTCACGACGCGCGGCGACCGGCAGCGGTGACGGGCGAGCTACGGCGGCATGGCGAAGACGCTCGATCTGACTGGTGCGGCCGATCCTGCGCGAGCACGCTGACGCTGTCGCCGAATCCGGCGACCGGCGGATCGACGATCAGCGGCATGCGTCGCGCTCGAATGCGCGGCGACACCGGCGGCGTCGTCGTCTCGCTGTCGAGCAGCAACGCGACGGTCGCGACGCCAACGGTTTCAGAGCGTCGCGATTCCCGCCAGGCGCGACGACGGCTTCGTTCAGCGTCCGCACGACGCGGCCGTTGGCCAGCACCAACCTGTCGATCCACGCAACGGTCTACGGGGTCAGGAAGAGCACGACGTTGACGGTGAAGCCGTAGGCTGGCAGCCCTTTCAGGGCCGCCGTTTGACGCGATCAGCGCGCAGCCGCGCGATCAACTCCTCCATGTCTTCCGGGAGCGGCGCCTCGAAGCGCAGCTCCTGGCCATCGTCTGGATGCGCGAACGCCAGCCGCCACGCGTGCAGCGCCTGACGCGGAAACGCGATCGGGCGGAGCGTGTCCGGGGCCGTAGATATAGCGCTGCTCGCCGACGAGGGTGTGCCCGCGCAGCCGCGCCTGAATGCGGATCTGGTTGCGCCGTCCCGTGACCAGCGTCACCTCGACCAGCGAGGCGGGACCGAACGACTCGACGACCCGGTAGTGACAGATCGCATCCTTGCCGAGCGGATCGCGCGGATGCGTTTCCTTCTGAATCAGCGCCTTCGTGTCCCACACCAGTCGATCGCGCCATGTGCCGGACGCCGGCGTCGGCTGGCCGTAGACGATGGCGCTGATAGATGCGCTCGGCGTGGTGACGCTTGAACTGATCCTTGAGCGCGCGCCTGCGCGGCCGCGGCCTTCGCGAACACGACCGAGGCCCGACGTGTCGCGATCGATCCGATGGACGACCGAGGGTCGCGGCTTGCAGCGTGCCTTGAGATAGGCTTTGAGATCCTCGAACACCGAGCGCGCGCCCTCGCGCGCGCTCGAGGCGGTACCGCCAGCACGCCCGCCGGCTTGTTCAAGACGATCAGCGCATCATCTTCGTAGACGATCGGCAGGTCGCGGTCGTCGCCGAGCCGCGTGGTGCGCGCGCCTGGCGGTGCCGGGCCGATCCATCCACAGCGACACGACGTCGCCGGCGGCGAGGCGCGTCGCCGCATCCGCGGTCGACGCTTCGCGATCGTTGAGGAAGATCTTGCCGCGCTCGAGCGCGGCCGCGGCGCCTCGCGCGCGAGCCTAGACGCTCTGCGGCAGCGAGATACTTGTCGAGTCTGAGGCCGGCGTCGTGTGCGGCTGCGGTCCAGCGTGCCTTCGCCATCCGAAGAGATCCAGACATGATACCGGCGGCTTCGGTCCAGGACAGCGGCCGGCTGACGACCTGGACGCGGCCGGCGGCAATCGCGCGGCAGATGGCGCCGGCCTCGCGCGGCGCGTCGACCAGCGAGTGACGACCCGAGCTGGCGCAGGCGGTGCACGTCGCCGTTGCCCACCATCGGCTTGCCGTGGCGCGCGGCCCACCGCTCGGCCGGGAGGTTGAAGTTCAGCTGCCGCGTGAACATCGCGTTGTATTCGACCGCATCGAAGAGATGCGCGTAGCGATGGAGATCGGACCAGAGGCAAGAACGGAGACGGAAAAAACGGATGCGGGCGCGACGACGAGGCCGTCCGTGGTCCGCCTTGAACCGCGCGAGATCGGCAAACGTCTCGAGCGCGTCGGCGCACGCGGTCGAAGTTCAGGAGAAGGACGTGTTTGCCTTCGATCGTCCGCTCGAACACCGCGAATCAGGACCAGGCCGCGCTCGGCCGCGTACGCGACTCGACGGGAGCGAGGTCCAACTGACGTTCGTGTAACGTGACCGCAACGGGCGTCGAAACCGGAGCTGCGCGGCGCGGTCGATCCAGCTCGGTGGTGGTATAAGGAATCCGGTCTACCGGATCGTCTGCCGTATGGATATGAAGGTCGACCTTGAGCATCGGCCTTTGCCACTATCAGTTTCCGTGCCGATCCCGGGAGCGGAGGGGTCCTTTACCCACGAACCCTCGGAAAGACCGCCACCGGTGGCGACTCTCACCACCACCCCTTCAGTTGATACAACCCACTAGTTTCGGTCCGAAATAGTTTTCCGATTAGCGACCCTTCGTTCTGCCGCCGGCCGACTCATGGAGGCGCAGCCGCGCTGAGGCAGCAGCATCGCCGTGCCGTTGGCCGCGGTGAAGCCGCCGGTCACTTCCAGCCCTGCAGAGCCGAGGCCGGTCAACGCGTTCAGCGCGTTGGCGGCAGCCGGCACCGGCACGATCTGGTAGTCCCACGGCACGCCGCCACGGCTCGCACGCGGATCGGGTCGTCGAACCCCGGCAGCGTTCTGTGAATCGACGACGCGCACGCGCAGCGCCAGTCACGTCATGCGCCGCGTCCTGGCAGCGAGACCTGCAACGGCGTCGTTCTTGGTGCGGTTCTGCACCCAGATGTGGGCCTCCGTCATCTGCCCCGGATACTGCGCCGTCTGTTGCGGCGCGGCGAGCTATGGCCGATCGAAACGCGATCAGGGCACCCACCGCGACCATCGTGATCACAATCGTTCGCATCGAAACCTCCGCTTGGCTGGTTTAGAACCCATCTCGTAAATGGGGCCTGCATTCGGCCGGCGATGCATCCCCGCTGGCTGCGTTGCTCCGCCCTCAAATATTCCCGATATTCTCGGTTGTCGCGCCTTGCCATCGGGGCGCCTCGCCGCCCTCCGTGCAACGTCCCCATTCATGAGATGGGTTCCAGACGAATCAGCGCGCAATCGGCTGGAAATAGTCGGGCAGGTTCGGCTTCGTGTCGCGCAGGATCTCGGTGATGGCGCGGCGGTCGGCGAGCGGGAGCCGCGCGTATTTCGCGCCGGTCTCCGCGCCGCGACAGCACGTCCCAGAGGCGCCGGAAGATCGCGTCGCGCGCCTGGATCGGCAGCGCGTCGAACGCCGCCGAGTAAATCATGTAGCTGCACGGGGTAGGTGAGCAGCCGCGTCGAGAGGTCGAGCTGCCGCAGCGATCGGCCTTTGCGATCCGCCGGGCCGTCGGCCGAAAACTTCTGCGCGAATCCCGAGGTGCCGGTGATCTTCTCAGGCAGCGGCGTCTCGTCGACGAACAGCAGGTAGTCGACGACCTCGGCCGCGGCGGCGGGCGATGATCGCGGCTGCATCCTCGCCGGCCGGCGTAGAGCGCGACGCGCGCGTCCCAGCCGATGCGCGTCAGCAGGTTCGTCATCCGCATCTGGTGATCGAAGACGAGGAGCGCGACGATGTCGCTGTGGGGCGACGCGTAGCGGCCGGCGTCGAATCGATCGCTCACCGACTGCACGTTCATCGTCTCGGCGGTGGTGACCGAGCTCGCATCGCCGCTGCTCGCGTAGGTCGCGTTGCCGAGATGGGTCATGGCGCCGTGGCGGCCGGTGACGTAATGGCCGGCCCACCGCTCGGCGAACGGGCTGCGATGATCCGAGACGAAGTTCGCGAGGCGCGGCGCGGTGGCTCCGCTGGTCGTGGCGGCGACACTGCGGACGAGCAGGCCGGGCACGTCGAGCGTCGCGTTGCCGTAGTGGCAGGAGAGGGCAGAAGTCGCGCCGCTCGATGGTCGGCTGCGCCGCGCGCCGCTGATCGAGCGTGTAGAAGACGACGCCCTGCTCCGGGTCGGCAGCGGCGAACTCGAGATAGTCCGCGCCCGGGATGTAGCCGACCGTGACCGCGTCGTTGAAATACAGCGCCCGCGGGTTGCGCGGGTTGACGAACCGCGACTGCACGCTCGTCTTCGAGAAGATGAGCAGCTGCGATTCGCTCCGCAGGTGCAGCGCGTCGAGGATCGAGGGCAGATAGCCTTGCGTGTCGTCGAACGCGAGCTGCGCGGCGCCGCGCTGCAGATCGGCGTTCAGCCGCGTGACGACGTCGGTCGTCGGCCGGGTGAAGTACTCGAGCGCCGGCTCGCGGACGAGATCGGGCGAAACCTCGGCGAATTGACCGGTCGCCGCGACGCCGTGGCGATCATGCCGGCCGCGATCGATCCGATGGCGCCGATCAGCCATGGACGCATGACAGCCAATTGCACGCATATGGCCGCGGCGCGCCTGATTTCTTGACAGGGCATTCACAGATGACCAGACTGGTCACATGAAAGCGGAAGGACCCCAAGGCCAGCGCCAGCGTGGTGCAATTGAAAGCGCGCCTCAGCGAGTATTTGCGTCGCGTCAAGGCAGGAAACGAAATCACCGTGACAGAGCGCGGACTCCCCATCGCGCGCATCGTTCCGCTCGATGCCGATCAGCGACGTGCGAGCCGCGAGGAACGATTGATTCGGGCCGGCGTGCTCCGGCCCGGGCGGCCTGGCGGCGTTCGAAAATCACTGCTCGTTCCGCCCATGGGCAAGCCGCTCGGCATCCTCGACGCGCTGCTCGCCAACCGCGAAGAAGACGATCGGTAGATGTTCTGGGACGCGTCGGCACTCATCCCGCTGGTGTTCCCCGAATCTCGCTCGGATGACGTCGGTGTCGTGTCGACGATGCCGAACGATCTCGTGATGTGGTGGGGCACGTCGGTCGAGTGTCACGCGGCCGCGCATCGGCGTCATCGCGAAGGCAAAGCGACGACGGCCGACGTCCGGGCGGGGTTGCAGCGTTTGCGCGAGGTGGCAGCGGACGCGCTCGTCGTGCTACCGGACGACCGGCTTCGCGCGCGCGCCGAACGTCTGCTGGCGGCGCATCCGCTGAAGGCGGCGGATGCGCTGCAGCTTGCAGCCGCGCTGACGTGGTGCGAAGAACAGCCATGGAACGAGCGGTTCGTCTGTCTCGACAAGCGCCTGCGCGAGGCGGCGCGCAAGGAAGGGTTTTCGATCCTGCCCGACGATGATCAGCGGGATCAGCAGGCTCAGTAGAAATCGTGGGCGTCGAAGTCGATGTCGAGGCCGCGCATGCCGTGCACCTGTTCGGCGCGGACCGAGGTGACGCCGTCCTGGCTTTGCAGCACGCCGTCGACGATGAGAAACGGCTCTTCGACGATGACGAGCCGATCGCGGGCGAACAGATCGGGACGGACGATGATGTTGGCAATGCCGGTCTCGTCCTCGAGCGTGAGGAAGACGAAGCCTTTCGCGGTGCCCGGACGCTGGCGCGTGATCACCATGCCGGCGACGCGGACGCGGCGGCCCTGCCGTGTCGTGTAGAGATCGCACGCGCGCAGGGATGCCGCGCGTCGCGAGATCGTCGCGGCGCAGGGCCATCGGGTGGCGGCCGGCGGTAAGGCCCATGCCGGCGTAGTCGGCGACCAGCCGCTCAGCCTCGGTCATCGGTTTCAGCGGACAGGCGTCTTCATTTTTATTTCGCGTGGGGCCCCACCCCCACGCGCCGACATCGCTCGCGCCGTCGCGCTCGCGCGTATCCAGAACAGGACGTCGCCGATCCTCGTCGAGTGACTCGTCCCATCCTGCCTGTCCTGCCGATCCCGCCTGTCCCGCCCATCCCGCCTCTTCCGCCCTCCCCTCATCGAACATCTCACCGCTCGGGCGGACGGCGCGCTCGGCCTGCCACAGCGCGGAGCGGCGGTCGTAGCCGAACACGTTCAGCGCACCGATGTCGGCGAGCGTGATCACCTCGTCGCGGCGCAGGCCGGTGCGGACGACGAGCTCGTCGAGCGACTTGAAGCGCCTGGCGCCTGGCGCGGCGGACCAGTCGTGCGAGCAGTTGTTGCAGAACCAGCGCCCCTCGACAGGCTCGGGGCGCCCTGAGCTCGTCGAAGGGCGCGCGCCGTCGATGCGTTCGAGCATCGAGTCATCGTCGCAGCCGCATTTGGGACATCGGTGGTGGGGAGGGGCGGGACGGGCAGGAGAGGCAGGACGGGCGGGACGGGAGGCGATCGCGATCGCGCGGCCAGCCTGCTCCCGCAGGCCCTTCACGTAGCGCAGGCCGAGACGGATCGCGCCGTCGGGTTCGATCGTGCAGTCCCAGTCCGACACCTGCACGTCGATCGGATGAAAGCGGACGCCGCGGCGCTGCGCGTCCTTGACGAGCGTGGACGGGTGATAGAACCCCATCGGCTGATTGTTGAGGAGCGCGGTGTAGAACGCGGCCGGGTAGTGCATCTTCAGCTACGCGCTCGCGTAGGCGAGCAGCGCGAAGCTCGCGGCGTGCGACTCGGGAAAACCGTAGAGCGCGAACGACGCGATCGACGTGATGATCGTCTCCGCCGCGTCGCCGGTGATCCCGTTCTTCGCCATCCCGTCGCGCAACTGCACCTCGATCTGTTTCATCCGCTTCTCGGAGCGCTTGAAGCCCATCGCCCGGCGCAGATCCTCGGCCTGGCCGCCGGTGAAGCCGGCGGCGACCATCGCCATCCGCAGCAGCTGTTCCTGAAACAACGGCACGCCGAGCGTGCGCTTCAGGATCGGCTCGAGCGACGGATGCGGGTACTGCACCGGCTCGCGTCCGGCGCGGCGGTTGAGATACGGATGCACCATCTGTCCGACGATCGGGCCGGGCCGGATGATCGCCACCTCGACGACGAGGTCGTAGAACTTCGCCGGCTTCAGGCGCGGCAGCGTCGCCATCTGCGCGCGCGACTCGACCTGGAAGACGCCGATCGTATCGGCCTCCTGCAGCATCTTGTAGACGGCCGGGTCTTCGGGGAGATGCGCGAGATCGAGTCGGGATTTGGGATTTGGGATTTGGGATTCGTGAGACGCACCAAATCCCGAATCCCGAACCCCGAATCCCGGCTCGTTGACCAGGGCCAGCGAGTCCTGCAGCACGGCCATCATGCCGAGGCCGAGCAGATCCACCTTCACGATGCCCATGTCGGCGCAGTCGTCCTTGTCCCACTGGACGACGACGCGGCCGGGCATGGTCGCGTTTTCGAGCGGGACGACGGCGTCGAGCTGTCCCTGGCAGATGACCATGCCGCCGGAATGCTGGCCGAGATGGCGCGGCAGATCGAGCATCTCGCGCCACAGCCGCGCGAACAGCCGCACCCGGTCCGAGTTCAGATCGAGGCCGACGGCGGCGAGCTGCCGCGGCAGCGAGTCGCCGGGATCGGCGAACTCGAACTGATTCATGATTTTCGCGAGCCGATCGATCTGCGTGAGATCGAAACCGAGCACCTTCCCCACTTCGCGCGCCGCGCTGCGGCCGCGGTAGGTGATCACGTTCGCGGTCATCGCGGCGCCGAGCCGGCCGTACTTTTCGTAGACGTGCTGGATCACCGCCTCGCGGCGATCGCCGCTCGGCAGATCGAGATCGATGTCGGGCCACTCGCCGCGCTCCTCCGACAGGAACCGCTCGAACAACAGATCCATCCCGACCGGATCGACCGCGGTGATGCCGAGGCTGTAGCAGACGGCGCTGTTGGCGGCGCTGCCGCGTCCCTGCACGAGGATGTCGTGCTGGCGCGAAAAATTGACGATGTCCCAGACGATGAGGAAGTAGCCGGCGAGCTGCAGCTTGTCGATGAGGTCGAGCTCACGGGTGATCTGCGCGCGCGCGCGATCGTGATACGGCCGATAGCGCTCGCGCGCGCCGACCTCGGTGATCTTCCGCAGAAACGACATCTGCGTCTCGCCGGGCGGCACCGGGTAGTCGGGGAAGCGGTAGCCGAGGTCGGCCATCGTGTACTGCAGGCGGTCGCCGAGCTCGCGCGTCCGCGCGACGGCGTCGGGATGATCCGCGAACAGCTCGGCCATCTCCGCCAGCGGCTTGAGATAGCGCTCGGCGTTCGGCGCCAGACGGCGTCCCGCGGTCGCGACGTCGGTGTGATGGTGGATGCAGGTGAGCACGTCGAACAGCGGCCGCGCCGACACGGTCGCGAAGCGGACGCCGTTGGTGGCGATCGTCGGCACGTTGAACGCCGCCGCCATCGCCACGAGCGTCTCGTTGTCGCGTTCCTCGTCGCGGCGGAAGTGGCGCTGCAGCTCGACGTAGACGTTGGCGCGGCCAAAGATGCCGACGAGGCGATCGACCAGGCCGCCGACGCCAGTGCCGCCGGCCGTCGAGCGCGGCGCGTCCGGCGAGCGCGACCAGACCGGTCGTGCAGCCGTCGAGTTCGTCGAGCGTGAGCGCGCCCTCACCCTTGCCACCCCACCGGGCAGGCGTGCCCGGTGGGGACCCCGAGTTCTGGCGCGCGCGCATCTTCATGCGCGTGATCAGGCGACAGAGGTTGCGGTAGCCTTCCTGCGATTCGCACAACACGGGCAGCAGGAAGTTTGAAGTCTGAAGTCTGACGTCTGAAGCTACTCGTGGTGGACTTCCGACTTCGTGACTTCAGACTTCAGACTTTCTATGGTCAGCTCGGCGCCGACGATCGGACGGATGCCGGCCGCCTTCGCCGCTTTATGGAACCGCGGGAGACCGTAGACGCCGTCGCGATCGAGGCAGCGCGAGCGCAGAGTAGCCGAGCTCGGCCGCCCGATCGACGAGCGCCTTCCGGGAGCGACGCGCCTTGCAGAAAGCTGAAGGCCGACGCCGTATGCAGTTCGACATACACGACGAAGACTCGGCAACTTACATTTCATCAGCCGATGGCCCGTACGGCCCGGGGATGGGAATGTTGTTCAGGCGCAGGCATACGCCGAGCTGCGCGCGGTGATGCACGAGGTGGTTGAAGCAGAAGCTGCGGACGCAGGTGTAGCGCGGCAGCGTGAAGAGACCTTGGCGCCCTGACGGAGGGTCCAGGGCACGAAGTAGTCGGCGTCGGGCCGGGTGAGCATCGGGCGCACCGCGGCGACGTTCGCGTCGAACCAGGATAGCAGCTCGGCATTCGACTTCGCGGCCTTGTTCATCTCTTCCATCGGCACGCTCGCCAAATCGAACTCGGTCTGGTTCATCGTCGGATCGGTCCACTTGATCATGTTGGTGATATGGCTCGCGAGATCGCCCATCGAGAACGACTTGTCATGCGGTTTCCAGCTGAACTTGTCGTCGGGCACGCGTTCGAGCACGCGCCGCGTCACTGGCCATTTCCTGATCGAACTCGGGGAGCAGCAATTCGGTAATCGTCATCGTCGTTCGCTCCTCTCAATCCACAATCGCATCGATGAACCACGCGTCGGTATCACGGTCCTGGAAAATCCGGTAGACGGCACCAGTCGTTCAACGCGACGTCCCATTCGTCGCGGTTCCATGCGGAAGTCCGAAGTTTGAAGTCTGAAATTTGAGCTTACTTCAGACTTCAGACTTCGTACTTCAGACTTTCCGTCGGCCCACCACTCTCCCGACGTCCGCCACGGACCGGCGCACCGGACGACGGTGCCGCCGACGAAGCCGCGGCGATCGGTGGTGACGCGCGCGGGACGGCCGTTGTCGATCGCGACGCGTGCCGGCACCGGTTGCCGGCAGCGGCGCAGCGCCTGCGTGAAAGCAACCGCGTTTTCTCCGCGGTCTCTGCGTGCTCCGCGGTTGTTTTCTTCGCGGTCGTGCTGGTGCTCGGTCTTGAACGGCGCCATCGCGAACGCGCCGGGGCGATACGAATCGACGGCTGCGGGCGCGCCGAGGCGGTCCTGCCCCATCAGCGCGCCGAGGCGGGCGAGGAGCGTGGACAGCTGCTCGGGCGTCGGGTGCGCGCGCGCGTAGAGCGTGTGCTGCAGGACGCGGCCCGGCGTCGGATCGATGACGATGGTGACGCGATCGACGGCGCCGCCCGGCGGATGCGACTCGAGATCCAGCAGCGCGAGCGTGCGCAGCGTTGCGCACGTCGCGCATCGGCGTCGGCAGCTCGAGCCGCCGCGCGTACTCCACGCGGCCCGATCCGGCATCGACAACGCGCAGCAGGACGTGCAGCACCGCCGCCCCGCGATCGCGCCGCTCGAGACGCGTCGACAACGGCTCGAGCAGCCGCGTGAGCACGAACGACAGCGGCTCGAGCCCTTCGATCGGCCATTCGAGCTCGATCGTCGATTCGAACCGCTCCTCGTCGAGCGTCGGCACGAGCGGCCGGATGTCTTCTCCCCGCGCGCGCGCCTGCCAGACGAGCGCCTGGCGTCCGAGACGCGACGCGAGATCGGCGGACGGCAGCGCCGCCAGTTCTCCCAGTGTTTTTAGTCCCCACGCGTTGAACGTCGCCAGAGCTGATTCGAGCGCATCGTCGACGCTTTTACTGCGCGTGGGGCCCCACCCCACGCGCTGACAGGCTCGGGCCGTTTTTCAACGCTCGCGGGGCCCCACCCTCGCTCGCCTCGCTCGCGCGTTCGCGCTCGCTCGAGCCGCAGGCGCTGCCCTCGCGTATCGAGAACAGGACGTCGCTGATCGACCGACACTTTTTTCCAGCACGCCGATCGCGATCGGCGCCAACGCCGCGGCTTCGCCGCCCGGCTCGACGATGGTGAGGCCGGGGCGCGCATGCGCGAGGATCGTCGCGGCCATGCGCGTGCCGGCGACGGCGACGTGCACGCGGACGCCGCGCGACGCTGCCTCGCGGCGCAACTCCTCGCCAATGGTGCGCGCCGGACCGAGCAAGCGCTCGAGGCCGCTGACGTCGATGGTCACGAGATCGTCGCGATGACACTCGTAGCGCGGCGAGAATTCGCGGGCGATCGACAGCACACCGCGGAGTTCGCCGAGCTCGCCGCGTCATGGCCCGGCGCAGGTGGTCGATAGAGGCACGCGCACAGGGATTCGGATCAGGATTCGGGATTCGCCCGTCGGACGTATCTGTGTTACGCACTGCACGCCGCGTGTGCGCAAGGCAACCGCCGCGTCCTCCTGCACCACTCGCGCGCGTGCACGAAACCACACGCGCGTCGAGATCGAATCCCCGAAGAGCCGCTGGCCAAAACGAATCCCAAATCCCGACTCCCGAATCCCGTGCGTGAGCCGCAGCGTCAGCCCCGCGCTGCGCGCGCCATCGACTCGCCGCCGACGAGCACGCCCGCCGTCTGACTCCCCTCGATGAGCCGCTGCAGCCGCATCCACGTCGTGAACGGCAGACGCCGCACCGCGTCCGCCGGCGCCTCGCCGACGTCGAACGCGACGACACCGAAGTTGCCAGCCTGCAGGACGAGCGTGAACGCGCGAATCGCCTGCTCCATCGCGCGCTGGTTCAGATCGCGACATCATGCCCGGATTCGGAACGACGTGACCGCGGATCCACAGCAGACGATCGAGATCGATCCCGGCCGCGTCCGCCGATGCGACGTCGAGCGCATCGAGCGCATCGACGAGCGCGACCAGCTCACCGCGCGCGGTGGCGGCGGCCAACGTCTGCAGCAACAGACTCGTGCGGCCCGACGATCGCGGACCGACGATTTCGGACAACTGTCCGCGCGGAAACCCGCCGCTGAGCCGTGCGTCTAAGGCCGTGTGTCCGGTCGGCGCGCAGACGAATTCGTCGGGGATGCCCGCCGGGATCCAGCGGCGGGAGCGCCGTGGTGAGCGTGCGGTCGAGGCGACGTGTGCGGAGGAGCGATTCGAGGTCGGCGCGCGCGAGCGGCATACTGTTTTCGCCTTATCTTCGCCTTGCCCGCGCAGTATACGGCAGCCCGATGCGCCGATCAAGTTAAGGTAAGATACTCGGACCTTTCAGGCAGGCCTAAAGGCCTGCACGACCACTGTTTAGACAACTTTCTTGGCCGAACCCGCCTCCGCCCGAGCCACCGCCGAAGCCGCCGCCGCATCGAAAGACCTCGCTCGGCGCACGGACCGCACGCCGCATGCTGGTGGCGTTCACCTACCGCGACTTCCGCGTCCAGTGGATTGGCGCCTGCACGTCGAGCATCGGGACGTGGATGCAGATCGCCGCGCAGAACTGGCTGATCGTCTCGCTGACCAACGCCTCGCCGCTCTACCTCGGCCTCGACGCGTTCCTGCAGCAGCTGCCGATCATCCTGTTCTCACTCATCGGCGGCGTCTTCGCCGACCGCATGCGATCGGCGGCGCACGCTGATCGCCTCGCAATTCGTGCAGATGGGCACGTCGGGCACGCTCGCGCTGCTCGTATACTTGCACACGGTTCAGATCTGGCACGTCCTGATCCTATCGTTCGTCACCGGCTGCGCGCAGGCGTTCGGCGGTCCCGGCGTATCAGTCGCTGATTCCGTCGCTCGTCGACAAGAAGGATCTGCCGAACGCGGTCGCGCTCAACTCGATTCAGTTCAACGTCGCGCGCGTCCTGGGACCGCTCGCCTTCGGCGCCATCCTCGCCGCGTTCGCCGCGTGGGGCTACAGCGATCCGGAGGCGATGAACGCCTGCTTTCCTGCTCAACTCGCTGTCGTTCCTCGTCGTCATCAGCACGCTGATGATGCTGCACGTGAAGCACATCCCGCCGGCGGCGCAGGGCCGGATGGGCGACGAGCTGAAGATCGGGCTGTCCTACGTCAAGCACCACGGCAGTCTCGCCGCGCTGATCGTGCTGGCGGCGACGACGACGTTCCTCGGCTTCGCGGTGCTGACCTTCCTGCCGATCTTCGCGAAGCAGATCTTTCATCGAGGGCGCGGCGACATTCAGCCATCTGATGGCGTTCTCCGGCGCCGGATCGATCGTCGGCGCGCTGATCGTCGCGTGGCTCGGCAAGTTCCACAAGATGGGACGGACGGCGCTGCTCGTGCAGGCCATCTACGGCATGCTGATCATCGGGTTCGCCGTCTCGCGCGTCCTGTGGATCAGCGACATCCTGCTGTTCTTCACCGGCGCCGCGCTGATGGTCGTGTTCTCGACGGTCACGTCGCTGGTGCAGCTGATCGCGCCCAACGAGATGCGCGGGCGCGTGATGAGCATCTACATGCTCTTCTTCCGCGGCGGCATGCCGCTCGGCAGCCTCATCAGCGGATGGCTCGCGACGTTCATCGGCGCGCCGATGGTCATCGGCATCAACGGCGTCCTCCTGATCATCGTCGCCGGCTACTTCCTCACTCGTAACCATGGAGTGCTGGACGCATGAGAACCATGAGATTTCAGATTGCAGATTGCAGATTGCAGATTGGAATCGCGGTCGCGGCGTTGGCCTCCACGACACTGCTGGCGCAGGGTCGACCGCAGCCGGGCACCAAGCTGCCGCTGTCGCAGATCGAAGCGCAGATGTTTCACGTCAGCGCCGGCAAGCGGCTGAAGCCGGCAGCGTGGCCCAACGGCGCGCGCGTCGCCGTCGGACTGAGCTTCGACGTCGACAACGCGACGGCCGATCTCGCGACCGGCAACCTGATCTCCGAATCGATCTCACGCGGCGAGCGATCGGCGCGGTCGACGGCGCTGCCGCGGATCCTGCGGCTGCTCGACAAGCACCAGATCCCCGCGTCGTTCTTCATCCCGGCGGTCAGCCACCTGCTGCACCCCGAGATGATCCCGATGATCATGAAGAGCGGACGGCACGAGATCGGCGTGCACGGGTGGATCCACGAGCATCTGCCGTCGGTGAACGACGCCGCCGCCGAGCAGGACATGCTGAACCGCGCGATCGAGACGCTCACCAAGGCGATCGGCAAGAAACCGGTCGGCTACCGCGCGCCGTCGTGGCAGTTCAGCCAGTGGACGATGAAGCAGGTCAAGGACGCCGGCTTCCTCTACGAGAGCAGCCTGATGGCGAGCGACGATGCCTACGAGATCCTGCTCGACAAGCAGCCGACCGGCGTCGTCGAGCTCCCGATCGAGCGCATCCTCGACGACTTCCCGTACTTCGGCGGCGCTACCAACGGCGGCATGCCGAATCCGGATCTGATCGAGCAGGTGTTTCGATCGGAGTTCGACGTGGCCTACGACGAAGGCGGGCTCTTCATCCTGACGATGCACCCGCACATCACGGGACACCGGTCACGCGTCGCCGGACTCGAGAAGCTGATCCTGCACATGAAGTCGAAGCCGGGCGTGTGGTTCGCAACGCACGAACAGATCGCACGCTACGTGAAGCAGAACGCAGGCAGATCGTGATCGGCGTCGGGATTCGGAACTCGGGATTTGATCGCGCTCGCTTCATCGAATCCCGAACCCAAACCCCTGAGTCCCTGCCCATTGCGGCTTCTTCGCGGCGTCTTCAGTAGCTTTCCGCTCCTCAGCCCGCGCACCTGACAGGATGAGCGACGTGCGCCGCGTCTTGACGACCAGTCTTGCCGTAGTCGAGCCACCACGCCGGATGAGACCACGAGCTCACGAGCGAGCCGCCGAAACCCTCGGTCGGAGGCCGGGCGCTTTCAGCCCGGCAACCTACCGCTGCAGCACGCCGGTCGTGTTGCGCTTCGGGACGTAGCCGACCGGGATCAGCGCGATCTCTTTCATCGCTTTGATGTCGACGACGGACACATCGTTGGTCACCGGGTTGGCGACGTACGCCTTCTGTCCGTCGGGCGTGAGCGTCACCCAGCCCGCGCCCTTGCCGCCGAGAACTCACCGTGCCGATGTTGTTCAAGTCCGGCAGCGAGTACGAATACAGCGCGTTGTTCAACCGGCTGCAGACGACGAGCGTCTTCTGATCGGCGGTGACCGCCATTCCGTGCGACGGATCCGAACCCTCGGGCACCGTCGAGCGTCCGGGCGGCAGGTCCGGGTTCTTCACGCGTTTGATTTCCTTGTGCGTCGCGAAGTCGACAACCGCGAAGCCGTTGAAGCCGGTGAGCTGCGCGAACAGCCACTTGGTCGAGCCGTCGGGATTCGCCGAGAACGTCATCGGACGGATGCCGAGATCGAGTTCCAGCGTCCACGCGTGCTCTTCGGTCGCCGCGTCGAAGACGTTGATCGTCTTGCCGGCAATCGATCCGGCGACGACGTATTTACCGTCCGGCGTGACGTAGGCGTTGTGGATCGTGCCCTTGGTCGGCAGGGTCTTGACCCGCTGCATCGACGCGGTGTCGATCACGTCGACGCCGCCGGGCGCCTGGATGATGCCGACGTAGACGCGCTTCCCGTCCTTGCCGATGGCGAGATTGTTCGGATGGCCGCTCAACGGCACCTGTTTGATGACCTTGAACGTCTTGCCGTCGACCATGTCGAGCGTGCTGAGCGCTTCGTTGCTGATGTAGATGCGGCTGCCGTCGGGTGCGACGGCGGCGCCGTGGTTGACCTCGATGCCCTCAATCTGTCCGATCACCTTGTTGGTGGCGGCATCGATGATGTGGACGTTGTCGCCGGCGCTGTTGGTCTGAACGATCACGACTCTCTTGCCGGCGGAGCCGACCGGCGCGGCCAGGTACGCGCCGAGCGCGACCGTAACCGCGGCGGCGATACTCCAGCGGAACGCATGCGTGGTGGTCATCGCTGTTCACTCCCGGTCTTTGGTGTCGCCGAGGACCCAGGCTCTGAGAATCTGCCACTCGGGATCGCTCTGCGAGCTCCAGTGCTTGCCGCCGTTGTGGAAGAAATCGCCGCCGGCCTTCTCGGCCAGCGGATGCACGAGCAGCCGGCTCTTCTCGTTGCCCGGCATCACGACGCGCTTCATCGCGTCGAAATTCTTGCGCGACTCCTCCTCGTTCCAGGTCGTGCCGGACGAGAACGGCTGCAGGCGCAGCGGCGTGCCGGCGATGTGGCACGAGATGCAACGCGCGTGGCCGGGGCGCTTGGCCGCGAAGATCGGCTGTACCCGCGTCTTGAGCTACTCGAAGTCGAGCGTGGCGCCCGGCGGCGATTGTCCGGCCGCGGTTGCGTGCGTGGCCAGAGCCGCCAGAACGAACGATCCGAAAGTCGCGAGGATGGCGTGTCCCGTCATCGTGCGGCGTCCTCCAATGAGCGGCGCGTTACGAGCGTGAAGTAACGGCGACAGGTTATACCCCGTGCGCACGCCGTGCAACATTAAGCTAGGGCGCTCGGGAGGCTTTCATGACCGCTCGGCGCAACGCTGGGTCTGATCGGCGGGATCGGTCCAGAGTCGACCATCGAATACTACCGGGCGCTGCTCGCCGCCTACCGGGAGCGCCACGGCAACGGCACCGCGCCGTCGATTCTCATCAACAGCATCGACGTGGAACCGGGTGACTGGCGCTGATGGGTGCCGGCGATCGCGCGGCGTTGACCGACATGCTGGTCGTCGAGATCGGCCGGCTGGCGAGCGCCGGCGCGTCGCTGGCGATCATCGCCGCCAACACGCCACATGCCGTGTTCGACGATGTCCAGCGGCGCGCCGCGCTGCCGCTGCTGAGCATCGTGACGACGACGCGCGACGCCGTGCAGGCCGGCGGGTGGACCCGCGTCGCGCCTCTTCGGCACGCAGGTTTACGATGGCGGGCCGCTTCTACCCCGACGTCTTCGCCGCGGCCGGCCTCGAGCTCGTGGCGCCCTCGCCCGACGACCAGGCGTTCATTCACGACAAATACACGACGGAGCTCTTGGGCAACATCTTCCTGCCGGAGACGCGCGACGCGCTGCTGCGTATCGTCGAGCGGATGAAACGGGACGATCGGATCGAAGCCGTCATTCTCGGCGGCACCGAGCTGCCGTTGATCCTGCGCGGCGACAGCGCCGCAGGCGTCCCGCTGCTCGACACCACGCGCATTCACGCGCGCGCGGCCGTCGATCGTCTGTGGGGTGTGAGTGGGATTCGGGACTTGGGACTCGGGATTCGATGATCGGCTTTCACGATCGAATCCCAAATCCCGAGTCCCAAATCCCTACGCGCTCTGTCCGCGCAGCTTCCGATAGCACTCGAGCGCGTCTCTGATGATGACGAGCGCCTGATCCGGCCCGAGCAGGTCTTCGACGACAACCTGCTTCTGCTCGAGCACCTTGTAGTCCTCGAAGAACTGGCGGACCTGGCGGAGGATGTGCGCCGGCAGCTGTCCTTGTCGGTGTAGTCGGCGAACGACGGATCGCGGACGCTGACCGCGACGATCTTGTCGTCGATCCCTTTCTCGTCGCGCATCCGCATCACGCCGATCGGCGCGCGCCTCGACGATCGTCAGCGGGAACACCGGCTCGTTGCCGAGCACGAGCACGTCGAGCGGATCGCCATCGTCGCAGTACGTGCGCGGGATGAATCCGTAGTCGGCAGGATAGTAGACGGCGCTGTGCAGGACCCGGTCCAGGCGCAGCAGTCCGGTCTCTTTGTCCAACTCGTATTTGTTCGTGCTCCCTTTCGGGATCTCGACGATGACCGGGAATGCGGTCGCGATTTCCGTTTCGTCGACGTGCGTATCGTGCCAGGGATGCATGGCTCCTGCCCCGTCTCCGACTATCGCTCAGTCAGCGCGCGTTCGCAATGCCGCGCCACAGCATGTAGACGCCGAGCGCGAGCACCAGCAGCGCGACGAACCGCCGGAACAGGCGCCGCGGGATCCGGTCCAGGGATGCGCTCGCCGGCGATCGTCCCGGCGACGCACGCCGCCGTTGCGACGGCGATTGTGGGCGCGAGGCCGAGGATGCGCGCGCCGTCGCTCACCGCGTAGATGGGCATCCGCGACGCGTCGACGATCAATCCGACCGCCGTCGCGGTCGCGACGAACGCGCCCGGCGAGAGGTCGTAGCCGAGCAGCGCCGCCGATCGGATGCCGCCCTGATTACCCACCAGTCCGCCAAGCAGGCCGGACGCGGCGCCGGCGAACCACCCGACGACGCCGGCGAACCGCATGCGTTCGGACAGGCCGGTGAGCCCCGCGATGCCGACGAAGATCAGCACGCCGGCAAAGACGATCGTCAGCACCGGCGAGGTCGCGGATCGCTGCAGCAGCGCGCCCGTCAACCCGCCCGCGGCGCTCATCAGCCCGAACGTCCGCAGCACCCTCCAGTCGGTGTCGTGCCGCATTCGCCAGAATCGCAGCGCCGTGGCGACGAGGTGCGGGATCGACACCGCCCCGACCGCGAGGCGCATATCGACGTGGGTGTTGAAGACTGGCGTCAGAATGCTGCCGATCCCGAAGCCGGTCACCGACGCAACGGCGCCGGCGACGAGGAGCAGCGATGGCGACGAGCGCGTTGAATCCCAGGGAATCAGCGAAGCGGCGAGGCTCAGGTCCGGCCGGGCCGATACAACAGGACCTCGGCGCGTTCGAGCGTGATCAGCCCGTCCCCGACCATCCGCTCGAGATCGGGCATGAACGCTTCGATCTTGTCCGGCGCGTCCACGATCTCGATCACGATCGGCAGGTCCTGCGACAGTTCGAGCAGTTTCGCGGTGTGAATGCGGCTGTGCGCGCCGAAGCCCATGAAGCCCTTGACGACGGTCGCGCCCGCGAGGCCGCGTGTCCGGGCCTCCAGCACGATCGCTTCATACAACGGGCGGCCCTCCCAATGGTCGCCCTCGCCGATGAAGATGCGGAGCAGTTTACCTTCAGTGGGAATCGTCATTGTTTACTCTGTCGTGGGGCCCCACCCCACGACCTGCCACCGCTCGCTCTCGCTCGCGGCGCTGACTCAGCAACTGTCCGCTTAGTCAACGGGTGATCGCAAATCCGGCCGCCAGCCCGACGACACCGATCACGACCTGGCCGGCAACATTGATCGAGGCCCACAGGAACTGCCCATCGCGAAGCAACGAAACACTCTCGTACGCGCATGAAGAAAACGTGGTGAAGCCGCCGAGTACGCCGATCAGCGCGAACGCCCGCATCTGAGGCGGCAGCGCGACGCGCTGTTCGGCCGCGCCGGCGATCAGGCCGAAGACGAAGCATCCGACGATGTTGACCGCGAACGTGCCGAGCGGAAACAGCGAGCCCGTGGCCCGCAGCACGAATGTCGAGAACAGGTATCGCGCGACCGATCCGAGCGCGCCGCCAATCGCAATGAGCAGGATATTCACGTAGAATCAGAGGCCTGTCATTATGCCAGTCCTCGAACTTTTCGCCAGTTCCGGCCTCGGATCGCTCGTCGGCATGCGCCACGCGCTCGAGCCGGATCACCTCGCGGCGGTGTCGACGCTCCTGACCGATCAACGGGATCCGGACGAGCGCCGCCGCCGGACGCGCGCGGCGTTTCTCGGCGTCTGCTGGGGCCTGGGCCACACCGCTGTCGCTGCTCGTCATCGGCGTCGTGCTGGTCGTCCTGCGCGCGGAGATGCCCGCGTCGGTCACCGATCTCTTCGAATTCGGCGTCGCGCTGATGCTGGTCGCGCTGGGACTGCGCGCGATTTACCGTGCCGCGCGGCAGGGACCGGCCGGTCCCGTCCACGTGCACCATCACGGCCGCATCGTCCACGTCCACCCGGGGGCGCCGGCGCACATTCACATCGGCACCTGGACGCTGGCGCGGCGGCCGCTGCTCATCGGCGCCGTGCACGGCCTCGCCGGCAGCGGCGCGCTGACGGCGCTGGTGCTCGCGACGCTGCCGTCGACGGCGGCGCGACTGGAGCTACATGACACTGTTCGGATTGGGATCGACGCTCGGCATGGCCGCGATGTCCGGGCTGCTCGGCTGGCCGCTCGCGCGGATCACCAACAACCACACCCTCGCGCGCGCGGTCTCCTTTGCGGTGGGTTGCGTGACGACGGTGCTGGGTTTGGCGTGGGGGTATCCGTTGGTGGAGCGGATTTTCTAAACGTTCTGGGAGACTTCCATCGTTCTGGTGGGATTTCGATCGTTCTCGGGAATCTCGATCGTTCTAGCTGGATTTTCGATTGTTCGGCCCAAATGCGTCCGCTCTGCCCCGAACGATGATCGTTCCGTCAGAACGAGCGACCTCTTCCACCAGAACGAACGACCCGTCCGCCAGAACGATCGATCGGTCCCCGAGAACAACGATGATCGCTACTTCACCGTCACCGTCCAACTCACCGGCACTGACTCGGGGATGAAACACACCTTGTCGTCGCACGCTTGAAATTCCAGTGTGCCGGCGAGCGTCACCGTCGATCCCGGTTTCACCGACTTCGCGAGCGTCACATCCTGCGCCAGGCGGAACGCCTTCTGATAGACCGGCACCGTCTCGTTCAGCGGCGCGAAGTAGAGCGTCTCTGATTTCGGGTGACGTCAGCTTCCCCGCCTTTGCATCGGTCTGCGGCTTGAGCGTGACCTTGACCGGCAGATAGTCTTTCGCGCCCGGCGCGTAGACGTGCACGCCGGGGTTCGGCGTCATGTCGACGAAGAGCGCCACTTTTCCGCCCGGCCCGGGATTCGCGCTGTCGGTGGCGGTCGTGATCGTCGCGTGTTTGGAGAGCGGCGGCGCGCCCCGGAACTGCAGCGACGGCGTGGCTTGCGCGCTCAGCGTCACATACGTGCAGACGACGCAGAGCACGCAGAGCGCCACGTGTTCGCTGCGCACTCTGCGGGCTCCGCGGTTCTTCCTGTTCATGACCATCCGCGCATTTTAGCGCTTCTTCACTTCGTAGAGCGTTCCGGCGCCGCCGCCGATCGCCGCACCGATCAGCGCGCCCTTCTTGCCGCCGAAGATCGCGCCGAGACCCGCGCCGGCCGCCGACGATCCGCCGATCACCATGGCGGTCTTCTTCCAGTCGCGGCCGGCGGCCTTGGGCTCGACGACTCGCGTCGTCTGCGGAACGGTTCGCGTCACCACCTGACGAGGCGCAGGTGCCGGCGCCGCCACATACGGGTCGTGCGCAGGCACCTGACGCACGCTGTTGACCGGATACGCCATCGGCGCGCGCGCGCGGCATGCGGCGGGTAGTGCGGATCGTTCAGATCGAGGCGCTCGCTCGCGTAGATCGGCCGCGCGAGCGCGACGCCCTGACCGCGCGCGTCATGCTGGAGCATGTCCGGGGCCGCGGCGACGCGTGTGCCGAGCAGTCCGTAGGCGATGAGCAGCACGCCGACCGCGATGACCGACAAAACTGCTGGCGAGGAACGCTCTCATGGGTCCAACCTCCGCTGGCGGTCAAGTGAGCGAGCGCGATGCCAAGCGCTTCTTCCGTATTTCCATAAGGATTTCAACGTATTAACCGGAACGTTACAGACGGGCTGACCTCCTTGGAGGTCAACGGTATTCGCCCCCGGTAGAATGGTCGCGCATGCCGACGCGCATCCTCATCGTCGAGGACGATCCGGACATCGCACAACTCGTCGCCCATTACCTCGCCAAAGCCGGGTTCACGACCGAGCGGATCGCGTCGGGCCGCGACGCGCTGGCCTCGATTGCGGCCAAGCCACCCGATCTGGTGATCCTCGACCTGATGCTGCCGCAGGTCGACGGCCTCGAAGTCTGCCGCGCGGTCCGCGTCGGACAAGCACGACCGCCGCGGTGCCGATCATCATGCTCACCGCGCGCGGCGAGGAATCGGAACGGATCGTCGGCCTCGAGCTCGGCGCGGACGACTACCTGGCCAAGCCGTTCAGCCCGAACGAGCTGGTCGCGCGCGTGCGGGCGCTGCTGCGGCGCGCGCACCGCGCGCCCTCGCACGACCGCCAGCTCGCCTACGGTCCGATCCTCGTCGACACCGAGCGCCACGTCGTGTCGCTGGACGGGCGCGACATCACCCTGACCGCGAAGGAGTTCCTGCTGCTCGAATACCTGCTGCAGCACCGCGGCCGCGTGCTGTCGCGCGACGTGCTCCTGACCGACGTGTGGGGCTACCGCTACACCGGCGGGACGCGCACGGTCGACGTCCACGTGCGCCGGCTGCGCGAGAAGCTGCCGGTGCTCGTCGACGCGCTGGTCACCGTGAAGCAGTTCGGCTACAAGCTTCGACCGAAGCGGAAGAATGATCAGCGGTCGTCCGGCCCGGTCGTTTCAAACCAGATTCTTCTTCGCCGCCCTGTCCGCCGCGCTGATCGCGCTCGCCGTCGCCGGCGCGCTGTTCGCGACGACGATGCGGCGGCAGATCGACGCGCGGATCGAGAGCGACGCTGGTGGCGGAGGCGCGCCTGGCGGCGGACCTGCTCACCGCGGGCGCCGCGACCTCGGACGCGACGCCGCTCGACGAGGAAGCGGATCGCATCGGCGAGCTGCTCGGCGCGCGTGTGACCTTCATCGCGGCCGACGGCCGCGTCGTTGGCGACTCGTCGGAGCCGTTCGACGCCCTGGCCGCCATGGAGAACCACGGGCAGCGGCCCGAGGTGGTCGAGGCACGCGCGCACGGCGTCGGCCGCGCACGCCGCTACAGCGACACGCTGAAGATCGACATGTCGTACGTCGCGGTGCCGGTGAAGCATCCCGCGATCGCGTTCGTCCGCGTGGCGCTGCCGCTGACCGACGATCCGGCAGCAGCTGCGGCCGGTGCTGACCGCGACACTGGCGGCGCTGAGCATCGCGCTGGTCGGCGGCGCGCTGATCGCGTGGTTCTTCGCCGCCCGCGTCGGCCAGCGGGTGCGCCTCATCGCCGGCGTCGCGCGCCGCTACCGCAGCGGCGATCTGACGCCGCCGCGGCTCGGCTTCGGCGACGACGAACTCGGCGACGCGTCGCGCGCGCGCTCGACGACTCGGTGCAGGAGGTCGGGCGGCGGCTGGAGGAGCAGGCGCGCGATCGCGGCGCGGATGGAAGCGATCCTCGCCGGCATGGTCGAAGGGGTCATCGTCGTCGACGCGCAGGGACGGCTGCAGCTGGTCAACCGCGCGGCGTGTCACATGCTGAAGCTCGACGAGCCGGTCCTCGGCCGGCCGTACGTCGAGACCATCCGCCATCCGGCGATCGCGGAGATTGGTCGGCGCGGTGCTGTTCGGGCGCGCGCCGGAACCGATTCAGCTGTCGCCGCCGCGCGATCCGTCGCGCACGATCCTCGGCGCGCGCCGCCGCCGCCACCGGCACCGGCGCGCACGGCGTGGTGCTCGTCCTGCTCGACATCACCGATCTGCGGCGCGCGGATCAGATCCGGCGCGACTTCGTCGCGAACGTGTCGCACGAGCTGCGCACGCCGCTGACCGCGATCCGCGGCTACGTCGAGGCGCTGACCGACGGCGGCGCCACGCGCCGACGGAGCCGCCGCTTCCTCGAGATCATCACGCGGCACACCGAGCGGATGGAACGGCTGGTCAAGGATCTGCTGCGGCTGGCGCGCCTCGACGCCGGTCAGGAGACGCTCGAGGTGATGGCCTGCGAGACGCGCACGCTGATCGAGAACGTGATCACCGACGTGCTGCCGGCCGCCGACCAGCGCCAGCAGGAGTTCGAGGTCACGATCGCGCCGGGCGCCGAGTCGGTCCGCGTCGATCCGGCGAAGCTGCACGATGCGCTGCGCAACCTCGTCGCCAACGCGATCACCTATGCGCCGGAGCGGACGACGATCCGCATCGAGGCCGCGGCGGCAGCGCGGCGGCGTCGCGATCTACCGTCTCCGACGAGGGGCCGGGGATTCCGGACCACGATCTGTCGCGCGTCTTCGAGCGCTTCTACCGCGTCGACAAGTCGCGGGCGCGCGATCCCGGCGGCACCGGCCTCGGCCTGGCCATCGTCAAGCACCTCGTCGAGCTGCACGGCGGCAGCGTCGTCGCCGAGAACGGCGCCAACAACGGCGCGCGGTTCACGATGACGGTGCCGGCCGCGCGCTGATGCCGCCGTTGGATCGCGCGCTCCTCTCCGACGCGCGTGCGCTGGCCGCGTCTCTGATCTTCATCGGCAGCTACTTCGTCTTCGCGCTCGGCAAGTTCCCGTGGATGAAGATCGACCGGCCGGGCGCGGCGATCATCGGCGCGGTGCTGATGGTCGCCTTCCGCATCGTCGGCGCGCCGGAGGCGCTGGCGTCGATCGACTTCAGCACCATCGTGCTGCTGTTCTCGATGATGGTGGTCGCGGCGAACCTGCGCCTGGCCGGATTCTTCGACGGCATCACCGAGTGGATGATCGCGCGGCTGCACCCGCATCATCTGCTGCCGACGGTCATCTTCTCGAGCGGCCTGCTGTCGGCGTTCCTCGTCAACGACATCGTGTGCCTCGTGATGACGCCGCTGGTCGTGCACATGACGCGCCGCCTGGCGCTGGCGCCGCTGCCGTATGTCATCGCCGTCGCGACGGCGTCGAACATCGGCAGCACGGCGGCGATCACCGGCAACCCGCAGAACATGCTGATCGGCTCGCTCTCCGGCATCGCCTACCTGGACTTCCTCGCGCATCTCGCACCGGTGGCGCTGGCCGGCCTGTTCGTGAACTGGGCGGTGCTCCACGCGATGTATCTGCCGGGATCGGCGGATCGGGTCGAGGTCGCCGACGCCTTGTCGGCGCCCGAACTTCAGCACCGGCGCGTCCGGAGGAAGCCGGTGGTCGTGCTCGTCATCGTCATGCTCGGATTCCTGGCGGCGTACCGGCGGCGATGATGGCGGCGATCGGCGCGGCGCTGCTGCTGATCACGCGAACCGTCGAGCCGCGGACGATCTACGACGAGGTGGACTGGGGCCTGCTCGTCTTCTTCGTCGGCCTCTTCATCATCGTCGGCGGCGCGGAGCGCGCGGGCTTGACGAGGCCACGCTGCTGGAGCCGATCGCCGGATGGAACCTCCACCGGCTGCCGGTCTTCGTGACGGCGACGGCGGTGCTCTCGAACCTCGTCAGCAACGTGCCGGCGGTGATGCTGCTGCGCACGGTGGTGCCGGCGTTTCCCGATCCGCACACCGGATGGCTCGCGCTGGCGATGTCGTCAACGCTCGCGGGCAATCTGACGATCACCGGTTCGGTCGCCAACATCATCGTCGTGGAACGGGCGCGCGCGAAGGCGTGACACGTCGGCTTCGGCGACTATTTCCGCGTCGGCCTGCCGGTCACGCTCGCGACGATCCTGATTGGCTCGATCTGGCTGCTGCTGCTTCGCTAACCGGCAATCACGCCTTCGGCGGCGGTCGGTTTGGCCGCGCGGCGCGGTCGCAACGCCGACCTTCACTTCCACCGCCATCTTGCTCTTTTTATCGACGTCGATCACGACGCGTTCGCCCGCTTTTCACGTCGCCTGGCGGTCGGGTGCGCGTCGCCGCGCATGATCATCGTCTTGGCGCTGATTGGAATCGTGCGCGTCTGCTTGGCGGTGGTCTCGACGGTGATCGCGCGTGTCGGTGATGCTCGTCACGGTGCCTTTCACGTGCTCGTTGTCGCCGTGGGCGAACGCGAACGCCGACGTCATCAGCCAGCGCGGCGGCAATGGCCAGAACGACTCGTTTCATGATCCGGACTCCTCGTCATTGTTTGTGATGCGATCCGTGCGACTTCGGTGAAGCCTCCGGACGGCTCCAGTCCGCCTCTGAGGAACTCCTCTTCCTGACGCTCTTCTTCGATCTCTGCCGGATTCCGCGGGTTCATCCCTTCCATCTCCCTTCAACTGCTCCGGCGTGAGATGGCTCAGGTGGCGAATCAAAGTGGACCAGCGTCCAGCTGTCTTCGTCCTGCTCGTCGTCTTTGGCGCCCCGTGCCAGCATCCGGTGAGACGGACGCCGTTCTGGATGATGTAGTAGAGCTCGCCGTCGCTCAGCGATTGCGTCGCCGGCAGGCGCACGTGTCCGGGCGCTTTGGGATACAGGCTCCGGCCGATTTCGGTGTCGCCGCTGCCGTCGTTGGCGTGGCAGAGCGCACAGTGATCGGCGAAGTGGGCGCGCGTGCGGCCGCGAGCACCTCGGGCGTCAACGCCACCGGATTCTGCAGCGCCTTCGCGGCTCGGCACTGCGAGATGCCTGAGCCGCTGCGCCACGAACGCTTCCGCACGCGTCGGCTCATCGCGCGCGCTGAACCCGTGCCGGATCACGACGACAGCCGCGGCAACACCGCCGACGAGCAGCAGCCCGACGATAACGGCCGCGATCGTTCTCGCGCGCATGCTCGATTATCGTATTGCATCCGACTGCCCGGTGCCATCCTCGCGCGGCCGCGCTACGCAGCCGCCGCCAGCTCCAGGGCCGCAATCATCTTCAGCATCAGCGTATGGTAAGCACTCAGAACGTCCACCGCACGCCACCGTTGATGTTGCGGCCGTCGAGGCAGCGCCCACGCATCGACGGTCCACCGGCCGTCGACGCCTCGTGACGGACGCAGCAGCGGATCCCATCGCGTCTGGCGCACGTCGGTCAGGTTCTCGCCGTTGACGAACAAGCGCACGCCGCGCACGCGGCGCTCGACCAGGACGCCAAAGACGTTGCTACGGCCGGCTTTCATCCCGATACGGATTGGCCTCGAGCCGCTGCACGCCGGTGTAATGCCACTCGATACCGAGCCGCCCGGCCTTCCCGTCGTCCCACTCCACATCGTGTCGACGCCGATGCTGTGTCTCGGTGTCAATTCCACGTCGTCGTCACCCTGACGCGATCGGACGTAGGCGTAGTTCGCCACGACCGAGAACGCGTCGGCGCGCCAGATCGCCAGCGCCTCCGAGGCCGCGGTTTCGTCGCCGCCGACGCACGATTGGCGAGCACATAGCGATCGACGCGATCGACCTCGACCGGATCGTGGGACGGTCGACGCGAACAGCGTCACCGTGCTCTTCACCGGCCCGATCGATCGGCTCACATCCACGACGTGCTGCGGCCGCGCTCGGCTCTGAGCGGCGTCACGACGGTGAGCCGCGACAGTCCGGCGGCTTCGGTTTCCTCGGTCAGCGGCGTCGCCGCGAAGAAGCCGGTGCCGAACGAGATGCGGCTGCTCCACCCGCGCCATCGCAGCAGGCCGGCCGCGCGCGGGCTGACGAAGGTGCCGTACTCACTGTGCGCATCGACACGGCCACTGGCGGACACCGACAACCACTTGGTCAGATCCACATCGTCCTGCACGAACAGGCCGGGCACCGTGAAGGTATAGGCGAACTGCGGCACGTCGATCGGTTGAAAGGCGTCGCGCTCGATGGCGAGACCGCCGACCAGCGTGTGGCGCGCGAGGCTGCGCCGCAGCGTGACTTCCGCGAACGCGGTGTCGTGGTCGTCGCGTTCGGTGTTTTCGCCGTACTGATGATCGAGATGCTGATGCGTGATCGATCCGCGCACGCTCAGGACCGCCGGGCCGACGAGCGTCTGAAACGACGCGCCGCCGTCAGAACCGCCATGGTGTCGAGCGCCTCGAGATTACGGCTGGCCAGGTCGCCGCCAGTACGGCCCCCGGCAGCGTGCCGCCGATCCGATCCTCGATCGTCGTGCCGACCAGTGGCAAAGAACGTGCGGCCGCTCTTGTTGTCCCAGAACACGCGCGGCCGGAGAACGGCGCGCGCGCGTAACGCGGGAGATCGGCCCAGCGATCGTCGTCGGCGTCGAACCGCGACTGGCCGTTGGCACTGACCAGCAGCGCGTAGCTCCATCGATCGGTGAGCGGCGCCGCCTGCCAGAACGCCGCGTCCGTCGCGCCGCGCGTCGATCGGTTCACGAGCAGCTGTCCCTCCGGTTTCGTGCCCGGCCGTCGCGACACCAGGTTGACGACGCCGCCCATCGCGCCAGCGCCATACAAAGAGGATGCGACCCCTTGATGACCTCGACCTGGCCGAGATCCACCGGCGGAATCTGCAGCAGGCCGAGCGGAGCGACCTGCTCACCGGACAGCGGCAGGCCGTCGGTCAGAAACGCGCGTGTAGCGGCCGCGCATGCCCTGAATGCGGACGCTGGCGGCGCCGAGCGACGGCGACGTCGCCTGCACGCGCAGTGCCGCCCATCTCGTTCAACATCATCACGATGTCGCCCGGCGTCATCATCAGCTTTCTTCGATCTCGTCGCGATCAGAGCACTTCGACGCGCATCGGCTCGTCCTCGATGCCGCGTTCGGTCCGCGATCGCCGAGACGGTGACCTCCTGCTCGATGCGAATGGGATCCGGAGGCGGGGGCTGGGCGGGCGGTTGCGCCGCCGGCGGCTGCTGCGCCGCCACTGTCGTGGCAAGCCAGATCCACGCGATGACGGTCATGTCAGGCCGGCGTCTCGTCGAGCAGGTTCTGCAGGACCTCGATGACGCCGAATGGGTCGAGCGGCTTGATCAGATGGCGGCGGAAGCCGAGCTTCGAGCGAAACGCTGCAGCGCGCTGTCACCGGCATGCGCCGACAAGGCAATCGCGATGCGCGGCATCGCGGGCCCGAGCAGCTCGCGCGGCTTTTCCATCATCGTTCGGTCAGCTCTTCGAGCGAGAGGCGCTTGAGATTCTGCGCCGCCTGATCGGCCGGCTGATCGCCGGCGCCTTGCGGCGCTGCCGTCGACGGCAGGGACAAGAGGCAGATGGCAAAGACCGCGGAACGCCAGCTCAACTGTGGATGGGTGGCAAGTGAATTAACGGCGTAAGCATTAGTGCTGAACTCGTTTGCGTGCGGCAGGAACCGCGCCGCGTTCCGCTAGAATCCCCCGTGGCGATTCGACTCGTCGTCGCCGACGATCATCCGATCGTGCTGCAGGGCCTGCTGCGCCTGTTCGACCGTCACACCAGTTTTCGAGGTCGTGGCCACGTGCACCGACACGGACGCGACGATCGATGCGGTGCGCGCCGCGCCGGCCCGACGTGCCTGGTCCTCGATCTCCGCATGCCCGGCAGCGGCGGACTCGGCGTCCTGCGCGCTCGAGCACGAGGGCACGCGCTGCCCGACCGTCCTCCTGACCGCCGCCGTCACCGACGCGGAGGTCGCTCGAAGCAGTCAAGCTCGGCGCCAGCGATCTGGTGTTGAAGGAGTCGCCGCCGGAGACGCTCCTCGACTGCATCCGCCGCGTCCACGAGGGCGGCGAGTGGATCGACGGGGACACCGCGTCGCCGCCGTCGCCGCAGCGTGATCACGCGCGAAGAAGCAGACGCGCAGAAGCTGGCCGGAGCGCTGACGCCGCGCGAAGCTCGACATCGTCCGGATGATCGCGCAGGGGCTGCGGAACAAGACGATCGCCGAGCGCCTCTCGATCTCCGAAGGCACGGTGAAGGTCCACCTGCACAACGTCTACGAAGCTCGAGCATAGGCGGACGGCTCGAGCTGATGTGCTCTGCGCGCAGCGAAAGGATTGGTGTAGGCGGGCGCGCTACGACGACGGGACGGTCTGCTCGGCGGGGACGGCGATCTCGATCCGCGATCCGGATGCGGTCGATTCGATCGCCATCGGCCGCCGAGCGCGATGACGCGGTCGCGCAGGCTGGCCGGTCCGACGTTGCGGCGCACCAGCTCGTCGTGATCGAGGCGCCCCAGCAGTGGAAACCCGCGCCCATCGTCGCGCACGACGATCGTGACAGCGCCGTCGCGCGCGGCGACGTCGACGGTCACCTTCGAGGGATGCGCGTGCTTGAGCGCGTTGACCACGGCCTCGTGCGCCATCAGCCGCGCGCCCTGCTCGGTCGCGGCCGGCAGCGACAGCTCCGGCGGCGTGACGCGCACCACGATCAGGGACCTTCCACTCGACCGCGAGGCGCGCCGACATCTCGTCGAGCCGCTGCGCCAGCGATCCGGCGTCGGCCGGCCGGCCGGCGCGGCGGCCGCAGTCCTCGATGAACAGCCGCAGCTCGCGCTGCTCGAGCGCGAGCGCGCGCTCGATCGCCAGCAGCCGATCCTCGATCGGCAGCTCGCCCACCGGCTGCGCGGCAATCGCCTGCAGCTCGAGGCGGACGCCGGTCAGCGACTGCAGCACGCCGTCGTGGAGATCGCGCGCCAGGCGAATCCGATCCTCGCGAATCGCCAGCTCCCGCAGCCGATCGGCGAGACTACAGCTGATCCGAGCGAGTTGCCGACCTCGCGCGCCACCACGTTCACGATCGCCATCGCGTCGCGGGTCGCGCGTTCGACGCCGGCGAAGCAGAACGCGGCCGGTGAGCAGTTCGGTGCGAAAGCCGGCCGTCGCGTGCGGCGGCGGACCGACGCGCGCGCGCGAATTCCTCCGGCAGCGGCTCGTCGAGCGGCGGCAGATCGATCGGTGAGTGGCGAGTCACCGCGCCGCCGTCGGCCGGCCGCGACGACGCGAAATGCAGCCACGGCTCTTCTTCCGCCTCCCAGATCGCGGCCGCCGCCGCCGCGCCGACAACGTTGGCGGCATGCTCGAGCATCCGCCGCACGCTGGTCGCCGTATCGGCGGCGATCAGCACCGGCCATCCGCTCACCTTGCGCAGCGTGTTGATGGCGGCCTCGAGCTCGTTCAGCGACTTGCGCTGCGCCTCTTCCGCGCGGCGGCGCCGCGAGCTGAGCCACGCCGTCGCGATCGCGATCAGCGCGAACACCGTGACGCGCACGAAATCGTCGACGCCGAGGTCGAACGAGTAGGGCGGCGGGGCGAACAGGAAGGCAATGATGACGGTCGAGAGCGCAGTGGCGACGAGGCCGGGGCCAGTAGCCGCCGTAGATCGCCGTGACGAGCACCGCCGGAAAGAACAGCAGCGAGATGCTGGGCGCGATCCACGTGTAGATCGTGAAGGTGCCGATCGCCGCGATCAGCGCGGCGGCGACCGCTCCACCGTACGCCAGCGTGCGCGAACGCCATGGGCCGGCCACCGGCGACAGCATATACCGTGCGGCTACTGCGCGCCGGCGAGACGGAGCAATCCGTAGACCCCGGCGGCGATGAAGAACGCGGCCGGAATCGTCAGCACCCAGGCCCACACGATCTGGCCGGCGACGCCCCACCGCACGGCGGACAGCGCGCCGCGTCGCGCCGACGCCGACGATGGCCCCGGTGATCGCGTGCGTCGTGCTCACCGGCACGCCGGTCTGCGTCGCGATGAGCAGCGCGATCGCGGCGCCGGTTTCGGCGGCAAATCCGCCGACCGGCTGCAGCTTCGTGATCTTCGATCCCATCGTGTGGATGATGCGCCAGCCGCCCGGCCAGCGTCCCGAGACCGATCGCGGTGTGCGCCGCGAGGATGACCCAGAACGGGATGTCGAACGTCGTCGATGTAGCCCGCCGCGAACAGGATCGCCGGCGATGATCCCCATCGTCTTCTGCGCGTCGTTGGCGCCGTGATTCAGGCTGAAGAACGCCGCCGAAACCAGCTGCAGGCGGCGGAACCAGCGATCGACGCGCGACGGCGGCGTCCAGCGGAAGATCCAGAAGATCGACGTCATCAGCATCAGGCCGGCGACGAGGCCGATGAGCGGCGACAGAGAAGATGAAGATGATCGTCTTGGTCCAGCCGGCCGGGATGATCGCGGCGAAGCCCGCCTTGGCCACCGCCGCGCCCGCGTAGCCGCCGATCAGCGCGTGCGACGAGCTCGTCGGCAGCCCGAGTACCAGGTGATCAGATCCCAGATGATCGCGCCGACCAGCCCGCCGAACGACGACGGCGAAGGTGACGACGTTGATGTCGATCATGCCGGCGCCGACCGTCTTGCGCGACCGCGGTGCCGAAGGTGAACGCGGCGACGAAGTTGAAGAACGCCGCCCAGATGACCGCCTTGCCCGGCGAGAGCACGCGCGTCGACACCACGGTCGCGATCGAGTTCGCGGCATCGTGGAAGCCGTTGATGTAATCGAAGAGCAGCGCGACCAGAATGAGGCCGACGACGATGAGAACATCGCGAGGAGTCGCATCACGGTGGGTTGCAGCGCCACTAGCCGTGCTTGACCATGACGCCTTCGAGGACGTTGGCGACGTCCTCGCACCGATCGGTCGCGTCCTCGAGGAAGTCGAGCGTCTTCCTTCCACTTCATCACGAGAATCGGATCGCGCTCTTCGTCGAACAGGCGGCGAGACCGCCTGCTGGTGCACGCGGTCGGCTTCGTTCTCGAGGCGGTTGATCTCGACGGCGTGCGTCATGAGGCCCTTGTGCTTCTCCAGCGCCGTCGAGCGCGAGGCGGACCTTCGTGCGTCGAGGCGCTGATGATCTGCGCCAGCTCTCGCGCGCCGAAGCGGACGTGTTCGAGGCGATAGAGGCGGACGAGCGCCGCCGACGCGTCGATCGCGTCCATCACGTCGTCGAGCGAGCGGGCGAGCGCGTGGATGTCCTCGCGATCGAGCGGGGTGACGAAGGTGCGGTTCAGCCGCTGGATGACTTCGTGGGTGAGGAAGTCGCACTTGTGCTCGACTTCCTTGATCTCGTCGGCCTTGTCCCAGACGGGACGGTCCGGCGCGAGCATCTCCTCGAGGAGTTTCGCACCGCGTATCAGTTCGTCGGCCAGCGCCTGAAAGTCGTTGTAGAACTTCTCCTCGCGCGGAATCAGTCTGAAACGCCAATCATCGCCTCCGTGACGCCCCGTCGCGGCGCGCCACAAGCCGAAGATTGTAGCAGATTGGTTTACACGGCCGTTACACGACCGGCGCTGTGCATTTGCTCCGGAGCACAGGCTGTGAACAACGAAGTTGCTCGCGCTCATTCTCGGCGGCGGTCAGGGATCGCGGCTGTTTCCGCTGACGCAGCAGCGCTCGAAGCCGGCGGTGCCGATCGGCGGCAATGCCCGGCTCATCGACATCCCGGTCAGCAACTGTCTGCACGCCGACATGCGTCGGATTTTCGTCCTGACTCAGTTCAATTCCGCGTCGCTCAACCGGCACATCGCGCAGACCTATCCGGATGGATCTGTTCAGCGCCGGCTTCGTCGAGATCCTCGCGGCCGAGCTGACGCCTGACAACCCGCACTGGTTTCAGGGGACGGCCGACGCGGTTCGCCAGGCCGCGCGCCACTTCGTCGCGCTACGACGCCGACTACTACCTGATCCTCGCCGGCGATCACCTCTACCGGATGAACTACAACGAGCTGCTCGACGCGCACATCGATCGCCGCGCCGACATCACGATTGCCGCCCAGCCCGTCGGCCGGAGCGACGCATCGTCGATGGGGATCTTCCGCTTCGACCGCGGCGGACAGATCGTGGCGTTCGAGGAGAAGCCGAAGCGCGAGCGGCCTCGATGAAATCGGCCGGAGCATTCCCGAGGGCGCCGCGTTCGCGGGCCATTCGCCGAGAAACCGTTCATCGCGTCGATGGGCATCTATGTCTTCTCGCGCGACGTCGCTTCTCGATCTGCTGAACGGCGATGCCGCCACCGACTTCGGCCGCGAGATCATCCCGTCGGCGCTCGGCAAGCTACCGGGTCGAAGGCGCATCTGTTTCGCGGCTACTGGGCCGACGTCGGCACCGTCGACTCGTTCTACGACGCGAACCTGATGCTGACGCGCTCCGGATCGCCCTTCAAGTTCTACGATCCGCGCCGGCCGATCTACACGCACCCGCGCTTTCTGCCGGGCGCGCGGCTCGAGCGACTGCTCCGTCCGCCAGGCGATCATCTGCGACGGCTGCTATCTCGAGCACTGCCACCATCGAGGAGTCGATCATCGGCATCCGCACGAACGTCCAGCAGCGGCACCACCATCCGCCGCTCGATCGTGATCGGCGCCGACTTCTACGACGCCGACGAGCGACCAACCGGCGCGCGGCGACAGCCCGCGGCTCGGCATCGGCCGCGACGTCGTCGCTCGATCGCGTCATCGTCGACAAGAACGCACGGATCGGCGACGGCGCGCGGCTGGTCAACGAGGCCGGCGTGCAGGAAGCCGACGGCGACGGCTACTACATCCGCAGCGGTGTGGTCATCGTCCCTAAAGATGGGGTCATCAAACCTGGGACGATCGTTTAGCTATCAGCTCTCGTCGATCAGCGCTCGGCTCTCGGCATGGGCGCTGAAAGGAGGGCGGCGCGAAAGTCCTGATCAAGAACGAGCGCACCGGCGAAGAGCGCTCGACGACGACGAACGAGCAAGGCTACTACGTGATCGGCGCGCTCGCGCCGGTGCCGGACTTGAGCTCCGCGCGCATCGGGGTCAACGTCAGCGAGCGCGAAGTGCTGAACCTGCCGGTCAGCGGCCGCCAGATGTCGCCGCTGATGCTGCAGGCGCCCGGCTCGCAGAACGCCGGCACCGGCAGGTGGCAGGACATCCGCTTTCTCCGGCCGCGCGGTCGAGCAGAACGCGATCCGCTACGACGGCATCGAGGGGCTCGGCGATCATCGACGCGGCTCCGGGTAGTCGTCAACAACGAGGTCGCGACGCCGTTCAAGCTCAGGCGAGCCTCGAGAACGTCAGGAGACTCCGCGTCGAGTCGAACAGCTACCCGGCCGAGTACGAGCCTGTCGAAGGATGCGGTCTCTGCGGTTTATCGGTCTGACACAAACGCGCCGGGCTATCGCCCGGCCGTTTGTGTATGTGGAGACAACTCAACCGTTTCCACATGCACGCAGAATCCCGAATGATTTCAACGACCCGATGCAATTCCTTCTCACAAGATCCGTCGGCTTCCGCGACAAAATCGGAAGTCGCCGATCGAAGCTGATCGCAAAATTCATCCCATTTCACCGAATTGCTCGCGTGGCGCAGGCCTCGCTCGTCGCTGCCGCGTCCCCGTTTTCTCATACTGGAGAATACGTTTGAGAAAGTTTGGTGCAGCCGGTCTATGTCCCTCGCTGTCACTCTGCTGTTCGCCCGCGGTGCGGCCGCGGCGACTATCACCGTGAACGTCGGCGGCAATCTTCAGGCGCGGCGATCGATGCGGCGCAGCCCGGCGACGATGATCATGGTGGACCCGAACGCCGTCTTCGAAGGGCCTATCAAACTTCGCGCGAAGAGCGGCACGGCGAAAATCACCATCCGATCGGCGGCGCCCAACAGTTCGCTTCCGGCTGACGGCCAACGCATCGACCCGTCATGCTCAGGTTCCTCCGAAGATTCGCTCCAACAACACTCGGCCCGGCCGATGCAAGACCGAGGCGGGCACGGCGAACTACGTCCTGATGTTCCTCGAGTTCCTGCCGGCCGCCGTCGAATGCGAGCGCGAACCTGGTCGAGTTCGGCGGCGCCGGCACCAGCCAGAGCACGCTGTCGGTGGTGCCGCATGACCTCGTCATCGATCGCTGTTACCTGCACGGCGATGCGGGCTTCCGGCCAGCGCCGCGGCGTCGCGCTCAACAGCGCCGAGACCAGCATCAGTCAACTCGTATTTCAAGGACTTCAAGGCGGTCAGCCAGGACACGCAGGCGATCCATGAGCTGGAACGGTCCGGGTCCGTTCCTGATCGAGAACAACTACATCGAGGCGGCGGCCGGAGAACATCATGTTCGGGGGCACCGATCCGAACATCCCGAACCTGCATTCGAGCGACATCGTCATCCGGCGCAACCTGATCACCAAGCCGACGGCGTGGATGACGTCGATCGTGGACCGTCAAGAACCTCCTCAGGTTCAAAGAACGCTCAGCGCGTGACGATCGAAGGTAACGTCATCGAGAATCAACTGGGCGGCCGGTCAGCGGGGCTACGCGATCGTCTTCGACGCCGCGCAATCAGAGCGGCACCGCGCCGTGGAGCGACTCGTCCGCGACGTCATCGATCCAGGAGCAACGTCATTCGTCACGTCGCGGCCGTCTTCAACATTTCTGGATACGACGACCTCGCCGACGAGCCAGCAGACGCAGAACATCGACATCAGCAACAACCTGATCTACGACGTCAGCATCGGCTGGGCGATCCCGGACATGCGGCGAACGCGACGCCTCGCCGCGCATCGGCGGCGGACCGAAGAACATCACGCTTCGACCACAACACGGTGCGACAACAACGGCAACGCGACGATCTTCTTCTACGGCGGCTTATGCACCGACCGGCACGGCCATCACCGGCTTCGAGGTGACCAACAATCTGCTGCGCGACAACAAATGCGGCTTCTTCGGCGACACGATCGGTGAGCGGCACCGTCGGCCGTGAACAGTCATACGCTCGAACGCCGATCGTGCTACGCAACACGCTGGCGGGCGGCGTGGCGAAGTGTGCTGACCGGCAACGATTTTCCGACGCTCGCGACGTGGCTGCAGCCGACTTCTTCGAGCCCGAGCGACGGTGCTGACTATCGCCTCAAGACGACGAGCCTCTCGAAGGCCGTCGGCAGCGACGGCAAGGATCTCGGTGTCGACTTCAGCGGCGCTCAACGCAGCGTTGATCGGAACGGCGCCCGTCGCCGATCCGCCACCCCCACCGCCACCTCCGCCTCCGCCGCCCGCCTCCGCCACCGCCCGCGCCCGGCGGAACGACGCCATCACCGGAACCGCGGTCGCGCTGCCCGGCACGGTGCAGTTCGAGAACTACGACATCGGCGGCAACGACGTCGCCTACCACGACAACCACCTCGGGCAACTCGGGCGGCGCCTATCGAGACCAACAACGTCGACATCCAGACAACGAACGACGTTTGGCGGTGGCCTATCACCTTCGCCTACGTCGCGGCCGGTGAGTGGCTGGAGTACGCGTCACGGTCGCCGCGGCCGGCGCCTACGCCATCGACTTCCGGGTGTCGGTCGAAGCTCGCCGGCGGCGATTTCCACGTCGAGGTGGACGGCGTGAACGCGACCGGCACCATCACGGTCCCGATCACCGGCGCCTGGACGACGTGGATCGACGATCACGAAGACCGGCGTCTCGCTGTCGGCGGGGCCGCACGTCTTCAAAGGTCGTGATGGACAAGAACGGCGGAACGGCACAGCGGTCGCGAACTTCAACTGGTTCGCAGTTCGGTGAGACGGTTCTTCACGTCGCGGCGAGGCGACGGGCTTCGGCCCGTCGCGATGGAAGATGCGCGAGCGCTCAACTGCCGGCGTTCACACTCGCGACCTCAAGGCGACGAAGCGCGTCGAAGAACTCGGGGACCGATCTGACCGACCTCGGCGTCAACTTCGTCACACTGAAGGCGGCGGTGAACCCGCCGCTGACGCCGCTGATTCCTTAGCTATAATCCGGGCGTGATTCATTCGATCGTGTCGTCACGCCCGCTCGTCACCGCGCTCGTCGTCGTGCTCATCGTCGCCGCAGGGCACGCGCAGAGCGGCGGCAGGAAGCAGTCGATCGCGCATCGCGGCGCATCGGGGTCGGCGCCCGAAGCACACCGCGGCAGCACCGGCTCGCCATCGAGCGCGCACGTCGACTTCGTCGAGCAGGATCTCGGCGTCACCCGCGACAACCAGTTGATTTGCATCCACGACGACACGCTCGAGCGGACGACCAACGTCGCCGAGCGTGTTTCCGTCGCGCGCGTCGAAGGTCGAGATGCGGACACCCGGACCGCATTTCCTCGTCAACGACTTCACGCTCGACGAAGTGCGCCGGCCTCGACGCGGGCAAAATGGTTCGACGCGAAGTTCACCGGACAGCGGCTGCAGACGTTTGCAGGGAAGCCATCGATCTGGTCAAGGGGCAAGGCCGGGTTGTACCCCGAGTTGAGTCGCCGCAGCTCTACTGATCGCGCGGCATCGATCAGGTGAAGCTGTTCGTCGAGGTGATCAGGAAAAACTGGCCTCGAGAAGCCCGGGTCGCTGCGCACGACGCCGGTCATCATCCAGTCGTTCGACGAAGACGCGGTCGGCGTGTGGCCACCGAGCTGCCGACGATTCCACGGATCCTGCTCATCGACACCGGCGGTGACGTGTCGGACGCGCGCGCCTGCGCGAGATCCGCGAAGTTCGCCACTGGTGTTGGGCCGACCAAGAGCCTGATCGCCAAGCCGCCGGCCCGCCCTCGTGAAAGCCGCGCACGACCTCGGCATGACCGTGACGTCGCATGGACGTTCCGCGCCAGCGAGAAGACCAGCTACCCGAACGTCCGCGCCGAGATGCAGCACTTCCTCTACGATCTCGGCATCGACGCGCTGTTCACGAACGATCCGGATCAGTTTCCGAGACAAGTGAACGGGGTTCGGGACTCGATTTGATCGCAGGCAAGCGTCAAACCCGAATCCCAAATCCCAAATCCCGAATCCCAAGTCTGCGTTCAGCTCCGCGCGTGCATGCGCTTCGAGGCGGCGCGTCGCGAAGCGCGCCAACAGCGAACAGACGAGGACGATCGTGACGAGGACGAGCGCGCCGGCCCACGCCTGGCGATGCCAGTCGTCGATGCGGCGAGATCGCGTAGGTGTAGACCTGCACGGTGAGCGACGAGATCGGCTGCGTTGAGCTCGGTGCTGAAGAAGCGATTGTTGAAGGCGGTGAACAGCAGCGGCGCGGTCTCGCCGGCAATCCGCGCCAGCGCGAGCGACGATGCCGGTGACGATGCCGCGGCAGGGCCGCCGGCAGGACGACGGTGAAGACCGCGCGCGCGCGCGTGGCGCCGAGCGCCAGCGCGCCCTTCGCGCATCGCTGCCCGGCACGAGCAGCAGCAACTCCTCGGTCGTGCGCGCGATGATCGGGATCATCATCACGCCGAGCGCGAAGCCGCCGGCCATCGCGCTGAACTGCTTGAACGGCAGCACCGCGACGCCGTACGCGAACAGGCCGATGACGATCGACGGCACGCCGTTGAGCGTGTCGGCGGCGAAGCGCGTCAGCGCCGGCGAACCGCGTCCCCGCGTACTCGGACATGTAGATGCCGCTGACCACGCCGATCGGCACGGCCATCAACGCGGCCAGCCCGGTCAGGATGAGCGTGCCGACGATCGCGTTGGCCATCCCGCCGCCCGCCTCGCCGACCGGCTGCGGCAGGTGCGTGAAGAAGTCGAGGTTGACCGAGCGAATGCCCTGCGTGATGACGAAGAAGAGGATCATCGCGAGCGGAATCAGCGGCGATGACGACGGCGCAGCCGCAGAACAGCACGAACAGCGACGACATCAGCTTGCGCAGCCGCGTGCGGTTCATGCGCGCCGCCGCCTCTGGCTCCTTCGGTTCCGGCGCGGCCGTAGCGTTCGTGCGCGCCATGCTCCAGATGAGCATCCGCGACAGCGAGTTCACCATCAGCGTGATGATGAACAGGACGAGCCCGATCTCGACCAGCGCGGACAGGTGCAGGTTGTCCGCCGCTTCCGCGAACTCGTTGGCGATCACCGCCGCCATCGTGTACTGCGGCGCGAAGAGCGACAACGCCACCTGCGGCGTGTTGCCGATCACCATCGTCACCGCCATCGTCTCGCCGAGCGCGCGGCCGAAGCCGAGCATCACGGCGCCGACGATGCCGGTGCGAGCGTAGAAGAGCGCCGCGCGAATCGCCTCGAAGCGCGTCGCGCCGAGCGCATACGCGCCTTCGCGCTGCGCGCGCCGGCACCGACCGGAGCACCTCGCGCGACACCGACGAGCTGAACGGGATGACCATCATCGCGAGAATCAGCGCCGCCGACAGCATGCCGAGCGCCGAGCGGCGGTCCGCTGAAGCAGCGGCAGCTGCCGCATCACGTCCGGGCAGCGACGTTTCGACGCGCCCGGACCGCGGGGACCAGGACGAAGATGCCCCACAGGCCGTAGACGATCGACGGAATCGCGGCCAGCAGCTCGGTGAGAAACATCAGCGGCTGACGCAGCGACGCCGGGCAGAGCTCGGAGATGAAGATCGCGATGCCGAGCGCGATCGGCGTCGCGATCAGCAGCGCGAGCACCGACGAGTACAGCGTGCCCCAGATGAACGGCAGCGCGCCGAACTCGCCGGCGACCGGATCCCAGATGCTCGTCCGCCAGAACGCCAGCCCGAACTTCTGAATCGACGGCATCGACTGACCCGCGCGAGCTCGAACCCGATGCCGACACACGAGCAGGACGAGGGCGAACGCAAACGCGCCCGTCCCCACCCGGAACCCGAAGTCAGGGCCGCGTTTCACGAGAGTCTTGATTCTGCCTAGCGCGGCGACTTCCAGCTTCACGACCGCCTTCCGGCAGCGGCGCGTAGCCGAGATCATCCGCGTAACTTCTGTCCGTCGCTCAGCGCCCACTTCATGAAGCTCGACCATCGCCTTCGCCTGCGCCTTGTCCTTCGGGTTCTCGTAGAGCAGCATCCAGGTGAAGGACGAAATCGGATAGACGCCTTTGCCGGGCGCGTTCGTGATCGACACGCGGAAGTCCGGCTGGCATCTGCGCCGCCGCTGGCGCCGCCGCCGCGGTCACCGACTCGCACCGACGCCTTCGATGAACTCGCCGGCCATGTTCTGCACCGATCCGTAGCTGATCTTGTTCTGCAGCGCGTAAGATCAGCTCGACGTAGCCGATCGAGCCCGGCGTCTGCTTGACCAGACCGGCCACGCCCTCGTTGCCCCTTGCCGCCGACGCCCGCCGGCCAGTTGACCGACGTCGCGACGCCGACCTTGCTTCTTCCACTCCGGAGACGTCTTGGCGAGGTAGTCGACCCAGATGTAGCGTCGTGCCCGAGCCGTCGGATCGGTGCACGACCGTGATGTCGGTCGCCGGCAGGGTGACGCCGGCGTTCAGCTTGGCGATCGCCGGATCGTTCCACTTCGTGATCTTGCCGAGGAAGATGTCGGCGAGCACCGGCCCGCTGAACTTCAGCTCCGCGCTGACGTTGGGAATGTTGTAGACCGGCACGACGGCGCCGAGCACGGTCGGGAAGTGCAGGATCTTGCCCGGGCGCGGCGCGCAGCTGCTCGTCGGTCATCGGGCCGTCGGTGGCGCCGAAGAACGACCGTCTGCTTCGGTCATCTGACGAATGCCGGCGCCCGATCCGAGCGACTGGTAGTTGATCTGCGACGTTCGGGTGCAGCTTGTCGTACTCGGAGAACCACTTCGAATAGATCGGATTCGGGAAGGTCGCGCCCGCGCCGTTGATGCGCAGGTTCTGTGCCGCCAGACCCGCGCCGAGCAGCGCGACGCCGCAGGCGAAGCGAGATGATGGTGCGTTTCGCATTCATAGTGACACCTCTGAATTGGATCAATCCATGGACGCCGACGCGAGCCTGCTTCGAGATCGCCGGCGCGAAGTTGTCGAACGTCTCGTCCGTCGTAGTCGATGAGCAGCGCCGTCGCAACGTTGCCCTGATGCGGGAACCAGTAGCGACACTCCGCCGATGGTGCGACTGCGCGCCTGGCTGTCGAAGCTCTTGTTTGGCTTCAGGTGGTCGTAGCGGAAGAGCGCCTCCCAGCCGATCGTCGATTTCGGTGTGAACCAGATGGAATAGCCTTGCCCGTCGACCTCCGCCCGGGTGATTGAGATCTCGATCGGCGACGTCGAGGAACTCGTAGCCGGCGTTCAGGCATGCTTGTGCTCGTAAGTTGAGGCCGAAGATGAAGCGGTTGCGTTCCGCGTTCTTGACGTAGTGGTCGCGCGTCCCAGAACACCGAGGCGCGAATCCCGCGCAGCACCGGCTTGCCGGTCGGCAGCGGCCGGACGGTCCCGCGGATCATGAAGGCCTTCTGATCGTTCGGCTCCGACCGGTTGTAGTTCTCGCCGTTGAAGACGCCGGTGTGGATGTCGCCGTAATTACCGGGCGGCTGGTAGTGGAACGACGCGCCGGCGTCGGCGGACGCGAAGAAGCCCTCGCGCTCGGGGAACATCGTGCCCTGGAAGCGGTAGCGGTAGATGCCTTCCGCGTAGTCGAGCCACGGCGTCTGCTGGACCCCGAATCGCGCGCATGACCCCCTCGTCATCCAGTCGTCGAGATTGAACTGCGCGTAGGCGCATTTGATCCGGTAGACGAGGCTGCCGCGTTCAACAGCGTCCCGACGGTCGTATCGGCACGCGCGATGTCGGGTGTGACTCGAAACGCCACCAGGTGTGAAATGTTGCCGGTGATGTTGATAGTAGGCCCCGCTGACGTTGAACGAGTTCGGGTGAATCAGGTTGCCGTCGGCGTCGGCGCTTTCGGGATTGGTCGTGATAGGTGTAGTCCGGTAGATCGACGACGCCCATCCGAATGGACGGCGTGTCGTCGGGCGGCGTGTAGCCCGCCGCCGGGGGTGATCGCTGAGCTGATGCGATCGAAGCGTAACCCAGCATGGCGAACGTCAGGGCGGCGCGTGAGGTTTGTCATGTCGGAAACCGTATGTCATTGTCACGTCCGGCGGAAGGGCCTGGAGTTACAAGCGCGTTAAATCACTTGTCTTGCGTCTGTTACGCGGCCCCGTTACGATTTTCGGTTCCCCTGTGCCTTCACGAGGTGAAAATGCCAGCCACCACCGTCCGTCGTGCGTTGTTCGTCGCATTGCTGTTGAGCGTCTTCGCGGCCAGCGCATCAGCGCAGTTCGACACCGCGTCCGTCGTCGGCACCGTTCGCGACTCGTCAGGCGGCGTCGTCCCCGGCGCCGACCGTCACCCTGACCAACACCGCAACGGCCGTGTCCGGTGACGCGCACGACGAACGCTGAAGGCATTTACGAGTTCGTCACGGTGCGGCCCGGGCTCATATGGTCACCGCCGAAAAGCCGGGCTTCTCGCCCGCCCTGACGGATAACGTCGAGGTCCAGGTCGCCGCGCGGCTGCGCGTCGACCTGCAGATGGCCGTCGGTCAGGTCACGGAGAAAGTCGTCGTCACCGCGACCGCGCCGCTCATCGAGACCGAGACGAGTCAGCGCGGTCAGGTCATCTCTGGCGCACAGACGCAGGCGCTGCCGCTGAACGGACGCGAATACTCGTCGCTCGCACTGCTGACGACAGCAATACGTA
>ERZ1370068.8468-contig-7319_pt1 | contig 43575 bp, 46 predicted proteins | sample MGYA00561227_ERZ1370068 | MGnify/ENA primary metagenome ERZ1370068 (study PRJEB38410, sample SAMEA6850437) | metagenome | study: Metagenomic assessment of the ecological functions of the soil: analysis of the soil microbiota associated with the...
CGGTGGCCAGGACCGCGGACTGGGTTCGGACGCGGTGAGGACCGTCGCGCATTGGCTGCTCGACGCCCGCGGCCACTCACCGCCTGACGATCGACCCGGCGGCCTCGAACGAGCGCGCGATCCGGGCCTACGCGCGGTGGGCTTTCGCCCGGTCGGCGTCATGCGCAACTACGAGTGTGCCCGCGACCGCACGTGGCACGACGGTCTGCTGGATGGATCTGCTCGCCGGGAGCTATCGGAGCCCGACGGTACGGATTTCCCGTTGTCGAAGCGAAGTCGCCCCTATGGCGCCGCGCCGTCGCCGATCATGGTCGATCCCGTCAACCCTCGGCGACGCCCATGCGCGCACCGCAACCGCGGCAGCCTCAGCCCGACCGGCAACCCTGAGCTGGGAGAATGTGCGAGACATGGACCCTGGCTGTGCTCGCTGATGAACAGCGCTTCCTGATCTTGCGGTTCGTGAGGCCCTCCGCAATCAGCGCCAGGACCTCCTGCCCCAGGCCGTCAGCGCCTCGGCACTCTTCGGACCAAGTGAGGCTGGTCCCGTGGAGCCTGCCCCGGGCAGGGCGATTCGCACGTCGCCCGACGTCCTGGATCTCGCCGAGGAGTGGGTCCGCGGCCATGCTGATCGCCAGTTCACACGCCTGCATGAGCGGCGCCTCGGCGTCATGTCGGCCTCCGCCGTCGACGAGCTGCGCCTCAGCCTGCCGAAGACTCAAGTAGGCGATCTCCGGACGGCGATCGACGGCCGCCATGAGTTCAGGCGGCGAGCGCCCATGTCGCCGGGTCTAGCGGCCCCTTGAGTCGCGTCACCCGGCCTGCAGGCGGCGGCAATCTGCGTGACGCGCCAGGGATCGGTGCCGAGGGGCACGCGAGGGGAGACCGCTGGTCTCGCGGACGACGCCGAGCAGGGGCGCGGCCATCCGCAGCGCCGTGTTTGCCGACGTCATCGCCCCGTGATCGCGCGAACGTGTGGCTCTGCCGGCGAGGACGCGGAGGTCGACCAGGGCGATGTCGCCCCGATAGCCGAGACTCGTGTGGGATCGCCAGGCGTCGAAGGCAAGTGGAGATCAGGTCCAGGGCCTCCTCGTCGCGCCCGGCGAGGACCTCGGTGAGCGGATCGCGCCAGCCAATACAGGTCCCATTCTTCCGACGGTCTGATCGCGTCCAGGTGCGTCCGAGCCCCGCTCGCCGACCCTGGCCAAGACAAGCAGCCCGCAGTTCAGGTTGCGGAGCGTGCCTCGCAGCGGATCCGTGCAGTCGCGCTCCGAAATCTCGTCGACGATCAAACGCGCCTCGGACCCACCGCCCGTCCACCAGTATGATCTGACGCGGCATCGAAGGCGCGACGGAAATCCTCCCGCCCGCCACAGCCCGAGTTCGCGGCGCGAGCCGGGCCATCTTCGGTGGCATGCGCGGCCAGCCCGGCATGGTCGCGCCGGCACTGAAGACGTACCACATGTTCCCGTGAGCGGCCAGCGTCATGAGATCACTTGGCGTTCAAGCGTTGCGGGGATCGCCCGGACGCGAGTTCCGTTATCGAGTGCCTCGTCCAGCCGCCCAAGGGCTGCCAGGCCGTTGACAGGCGGCTGAGGCTCAACGCTTCGGTGGTCACGTCGCCAACCGCGCGGGCCATCGCAACGGCCTCCTCGCAGCAGCGACCGACTCTTCCCACCGCTTCAGGTTCATGAACACACCGCCGGCTCGGACAGAGCCATTGCACGCTCGACGATGGGAGGCTCGGTCGGCAGCAGGCTGAGCGCTCCCTGGGCGATCGGGAGGCTGGAGACCGGGTCGCCGCACTGGCTCCGCATCGCCCAGGACAGACCGACCAACAACCTGGCAGCGCGGAGGGGGTCCGTCTGGCCGATCCACCGCGCCAGCAGCCTCCTCCAGAGGGCGGCTGCTCGCCCGGGCCTCGTCGCCGGCTGCTGGCGCGGGGAGGGTGTGGCGGCGCTGTTGAGCAGTCCCGCCCGATCGATCCTCGCGAAGTCCTCGGGCTCCGCGACCACGTCCCAGAGTTCCAGGGCTCGCTCGTAGCAGGCTGGCGGCGCCGCTGTAGGCACTGGCCTTCGCGGCGGTGCATCCGCCGCGCGGACCAAGCGCCGGGAACGCGATCGAATGGTCGTTCCGCGTGCGTCGCCATGGTCAGCGAGCTGCGCCCACCGTGAGCCGCGGCGTCACCCGCGGGGCTCGCCATCTCCGCTGAGTGGGCCGCAGCAAACGCGGCGTGGGAGCCGCCGACGGCGACTCGGCAAGAGACTGTCGTACAGGGCCTCAAGGCGGATCAGTGGGTGGCGGAACACGATCGTGTCGCGCGAGCTTCCGGCGCGTAGTCGAGAAGGTGGTTGCTCGATCGCCTCGCCGAGGGCGTCTCGACCGCGGTTTCGTCCAACTCGAGGGCTGCCGACACATAGCGAGGAGTCGATACGGAGTCCGCCGACTGCGGCACCTTTCGAGGATCGCCTCTCGCGGCCGGCGTGATCCGATCCGCCCGGCGCGAGCCAAAGGTCGGAGAGGCGTCGACGGAACCCGGGATCGAGTGGGATCCTCTCGCTCGCGGCAAGCATCTCTTCGATGAACAGCGGAACACCACCCGAACGACTGGCTACGTCGTCCACATATCACCGGCTCGAGGGCTCGCCGCCGCGGAGCACGGTCACCAGCTCGCGAATCTCGCCATGATCGAGCCGAGCGAGGTCGTGAGTCGCAGGGTGAAGCCCTGGAGTCGCCCCATCTGCACGGCGGCCAGGGTACGAGCGGATGGCGGCGATGGAGCTCGTCGGCTCGATAGGTCAGAACGCGCCAGAACTGAACCGGCTGGACTGCGCGTTGCGGGCCAGGAAGCGCCAGCAGGTCGAGCGTCGACGGGTCCGCCCATTGAAGCGTCTTCGGCCACCCAAACGACAGGTTCATCGGCGGCGAGGCGATCGAGCATGCCGAGGATCGCGTCGAAGACACGCGGCTGTGCAGGGCGTCTGCGCCGGCTCCAATCGGGACGGCCGGAATCGGATCCGGTCCTCGAGCGACGGAAGAACCCAGACAAGATCGCCGGCGTGCGGACCTACCAGCGTCGCGAGGGGCGCTCGTCGTCCAGGCGTCATGGACCAGCGCTCGAAGGGCCTCGGCAAACCGGTCCGTGGCTGTGGGAAAACCGCCGAGTCCGATGCAGCCGCCCCAGAGCATTCCGGCCAACCCGAGCATGGGCGTGCTGGATGAACTCCTGACGAGCCGCGTCTTGCCAATCCCGGCCTCTCCGCCGGACACGAGCACGACCTGCTCGTGACCTTCAGCCAACCCGACACCGGAGCGCGCTCTCGCGAGCGCCAGGCGAGCTCCTGCTGGCGTCCGACATATCCCCCGCTCACTGGAGGTTGCCAATCACGGAGCTGAGAATAGCCCTCTCCTCCGAAATTGCTTCGACGAGCCGTCGAGGTGCGCCGGTCATGCCCGGAACCGGCAGTGCCGCCGAACGCCGCGACCGACCGCCGACACGAGTGGCCCGCCGCGGCCGGTGGTCCCTGGCCATCCGTGCCAACCGCTCCGCCTCTGCGACGGCGCGGACGTCCGCCTGCAACCCGGACACCATTTCGTACCGGATCCGTCCGTCAACATCTCCGCACCGCTGCCGCGACCGAGTCACCGATGCCGGCATTCGCCGATCCACATGACGGCGACGCTTTAGGCGCAAAGGGGACCGGGCAACAATCCGCGGACCTGAGTATTTCCTCAGCCGCGAGCGGCGAGGTCGCCGCCGCGATCCGCGTTCCATGTTGCGCGGCAGGAGGCCGCCGCGTGGCAATCTCGATGTAGCCCGGCGGGCACCATCGCCGTTCCAGCGGTAGCTCGGCGGCGCGACTGCCTCGATAAAAGGTGCGCGCCTTCCGCGCGTCGCGGTCGAGAGGAACGACGAACCATGGAACCGATCGTGCTCTTCGGGATCCAGTTCACGTTGAGCCTGGTGGCCTATGCCCTGCTCGCGGCCTGGTACGTCGTGACCTCGGTTGTCGACGATGCTCTGGACGGCCGCCGCTGGTGCCGTTGCTCGGGTCCACGTCTTTCGGGTGGTCGGTGGGACGATCCTGGCCCCGGGCGCGGTCGACCCCGGCGTGCCCGGCTGAGTTTCGGACGATGGTCGGAGTGGGCGACATGGCGACCGCGCTGATCGCGACCCTCGCCCTGATCGCGTTGCGGGTGCGCATGCCCGGTGCGATCGCCGTCGTCTGGCTGTGCCTCATCGTCGGATCGGTCGACACGCTGAACGCGATCGTCCAGTCGATGCGGTACAACGTGTTCACGTACCCGCTCGGCGTCAACTGGGTGATCGTGACGAGCTACGTGCCGGCGTTGGTCGTGAAGCAGCGTCCTCATCGCGAGGGCTCCTGCGTCCGAATCGTCCGGCGTCCGAGCCGCGGACCTGATCGCGCCGGCACGCCGAGGACGATGGTCGCGGAGCGACGTCGCAAACCACGAAGCGTCGCGGCCGCCCGGCGGTTCCGCCGAGGCGTTCGGCGGCGTGGTGGATCCGTACCGCGCGCGAGCTGCTCGTCCACTGCTATCGGATGCTCGGCTCCATCGACGACGCCGAGGACGCCCTTCGGGACGCGCTGCCAACGCGTGGCATCGACGGAGCACGTATCAGCGCGACGTCTCGTTCCGGGCATGGCTTGTGCCGGATCGCGACGAACGCCTGCCTCGATGCCATCGGCCGCCGGAAACGCCGTTCGGGCAGCGAGGTCCACATCGGTGTCGGGCCATTTCCGGACGAGCTCCTCGGACGGAGCGGTCGCGTCGCCGGGCCCGAGGCGCGGTTCGACGCCCACGAATCGATCTCGCTCGCCGTTCCTGACGGCGCTCCAGCTGTTGCCGCCTCGCCAGCGAGCCGTTCTCATCCCGCGCGATGTCCTCAGCTGGCGTGCGGCCGAGGTCGCGCGGCTGCTCGGACCTGAGCGTGCCCGCGGTCAACAGCGCGTTGCAGCGGGCTCGCGCGACCGTCTCCCGGCGGTACGGCCAACCGGGTCGGTCGGGCCGCGCGAGTGCGCGCCGACCCAGCCCCAGCCTGGCGGGCTCCTCGAGCGCTATGTCCGGGCCTGGGAGTCGGCCGACGTCGCCGGCCTCGTGGCGCTGCTCCGCGAGGACGCGCTGCTCACTGATGCCGCCGCGACCGTCGGTGGCTGGCGCCCGGCGCGATCGGCGAGTTCCTGCGCGACGTCGATGCTCGACGCCGCTCGCCCGGATGCGCCTGGTCGCCACGCGCGCGCGAACGGCAGCCCGGCGTTCCTCGCCTACGCGAACCCGGGCCGCGGCGAGCGGTTCGATGCGCGTCTGCGCTCCTGGTTCTGGCCCACGACGGGCATCTCGTGGCCCAGATCGACGCCTTCGCCGACCCCGACGTCCTCGGGCGGTTCGGGCCGCCGTGCCTAGGCTGCTGACTCTCGCGCCAGCTGCGGAGATCCCGGAGCGCCAGCCAGGTCCACGCCGCGAACGCGATGTCGATCGGCGTGAACAGCAGGATGTTCCAGGACGCGAAGCCCGGCCGCGATGAAGGCGACGAAGAGCGCCACGACCGAGAGCCTCGTCGCGACGCTGACGGCAAAGAACGGGCGGAACTCGTTTCTGCGCCGCGACGACGTAGTAGATCGCGAAGAAGAAGACCGTCATGCCCACGATCCGGACCCACACCTCGCTCGTCTCAGGCAGCCCGAAGAGCCGCAGGGCGATGTTCGGCGCGACCAGTGAGCGTGATGCCCTGTCCGAAGAGATAGATCCGAGTAGACGAGGATGCTGCGGGCGGCTGGGCTCACGAGGCGGCTCCGGAGATGCGGCGTGGGTGGACACCCATACAACCCCGCCGCAAACCGAAACTCATCGCATCGAGACCAGCCGTCGCCGCGGCGACTACCGGCAGGGCGTGTACGGCGTGTCGAAGAGGTCGAAGTCCTTGAGGATCGCGTTGCGGTTCGCGGCGTTCGCCTGCGGGCAGAACTTCGCGAGCGACAGCTTGTACTCGACCTGGAACACGGCCTTGCTCGGCGCCGATGAACGGCCTCGTCGTAGCCGCCGCACTCGCTGGTACTGCTGGCACTGCTCGTTGACCGCGTAGTCGAAGTACGGCGCCAGGTCGGCGCAGCTGCTCGACGTCGTTCTTGATCGCCGACGGTCAGGCCGTAGCTGATGGGCGAGGTTGGCGAGCGATCGCGTTGTACGCCAGCTGGTCCGCGTACACGTAGCGGGAAGCCGGACCGGTTCGAGAAGCCGTCGACGTTGTCCCACTCGACGCCGTCGAACCCGGCCTGGCGGCACTTCGGCGACGCGCGCGTCCATGATCGGGACGAGGACCGACGTCTGGCGGATGTCGAGCCAGCGCTCGCCCGGCCAGCCGTTCTTCGAGCCCTTGACCGACGCCGGGAACTGGCCCGCGTCAGGTCGCCAGTCCTCCCACGTCCCGGCGCTGACGTAGCAGATCGCCTTTCGCGCCGCGGGCGTGGACGGCCGCGGTCCCGGTCGTGTTCGGAGTCACCGCGTCGACGTCGTACAGGTCGAAGTCGAACACCGCCGGGCGGACGCAGGCGCCGCCGGTCGACGGGGACCGCGCAGATGTCGACGTTCACGCCGCCGGTCGACCGCGTACTGGGCCATCGGCTGGAGCTGGTACTGCCAGCGTGCGTTCAGCGGCGGCTTCCAGCACGCCCCGGCGGAGGCGTCGCACGCCACGGGCGCGGCGGTGCCGCCGCTGACGGCGGTGCAGGGCGATGGTCGAGCCGGCGACGAGCGCGAGCGCGGCTGCGACGATCAGGCTGCGACGACTGGGCGCATGCGACACCTCTGCCTGCCTCGGGGCCGCTGGGGCGGCGACCCGCGCAAGGACATACGGACGTCCGGATGTCACGGCACCACGCGCTGCAAGCGCAGGCTCTGCCGGATCGGCTCGTGATCGCGTCCGGATCGAGCTCGCCGGCAGCCGGGACGAGGGCGTTCGCGATCCCGGCCGCGAGCCCGAGCCGGGCGGCGTCGACGATGCCGTCGCCGCGCGCGAGACGCGACCGCCATGCCGCCCAGGAACGCGTCGCCGCTCCCGACGGGGTAGCGCCCGCGGATGCCGGGCGGGATGAGCCGGGCTCAGCGCCCGCCGCGGTCGCGACGACCGCCCCTTCGAGAGCCGAGCGTCACGACGACGCGTCGCCGCGCCGGCGTCCAGATCATGGCGCTCGCCGCGGCCTCGGCCGACGACGCTGCGTCGATGACCGCGATGCCCGTCGCGTCGGTCGCCTCGTCGGCGTTGACCTTCACGAGCGCCGGCCGCGCGGCGAGGACCGCCGCGAGCGCCGGGCCGTACGTGTCGGCCAGCACCGGGAGCCGTCCCGCCGCGCCCGCGATCGACGCGATCCGCGAAGCCGTCCGGCGGCGCCCCGGGCGGCAGGCTCCCGGACAGCGCGACCGCGGCGACGTCGCCCGCGGCGAGCTCCGCGCGCGACGACCCGCATCGAGCGTCCTCCCACGCCGTCGCCGTCGACCGGCTCGCCGCGCTCGTAGATCTCGGTCATGGCGCCGGTCGAGCGGTCGAGGATCGAGACGCACGGTCCGCGTCTCGCCGCCCGACGCGATCCATCGCGCGTCGATGCCGCGGGCCGCGAGTCCCTCCCGGATCCAGTCGCCGGCGTCGGCCGCCGACGATCCCGACGGCCGTGACCCGCCCGCCCAGCCGCGCCGCCGCCCGCGCCGCGTTCAGGCCCTTGCCGCCGGGCACGGCGACGACCAGCTCCGGCCGATGGATCGCGCCCACGGTCAGCCGGTCGAGCTCGTACAGCCGATCGATCGACGGGTTCGCCGCGATGAACAGGATCCGCGCCGCCGTCATCCGGCGCGCGCCGCCGGCAGCTCGCCAGACGGCCAGCGCGTCGGTGGCCTCGGCGAGGCGTCGGCTGGCCGTCGACCCCGCCGATCCGCCAGCGTCGACATCGCGCCGCACGACGGCCCCGAGCTCGAGGCACTCGCGGAGACTCCGCCGTCGAGCCAGCGCCCGCAGGAAGCCCGGCGTTGAACGAGTCGCCGGCCCCGGTCGTGTCGACCGGCGTCGACCGGCATCGCCGCGACGCGGACGAGGGCGCGCTCGCCCGCGCGGGCCGCGCTCGCGCCGAGCACCTGCGCTTGACGACGACGACCGGCCCGCCGTCGCGTCCGCCCTCGGCGCCGGCCGCGGCGAGTGCCGCGCGCGGCCGTCCCGGATCGTCGACGCCGGGCGATCCGGCGTCGCCTCGGCCGCGTTCGGGAAGAAGATGTCCGCCGCTCGGAGCATCGCCAGGACCCGCCGTCCCAGCGCTCGGTCGGGTCCCAGTTCGTGTCGAACGACGTCGTCAGGCCGCGGCTCCGGGCCGTCGCGAAGAACGCCGGCAGCCGATCGCGGCTCCGGCTCCTGGAGGTAGTAGCCACCCGGAGTGGACGTGGCGGGCCCTGCGCGAGCAGCGCCGGCGGCACCATCGTCGACCGTCGAACGCGCCGATCGACGCCCATCGCGGTCAGCATCGCCCGGTCGCGAGCCGCTCGTGAGGATCACGGTCGCGCCGGTCGGCCGGTCGGGTCGACGGCGCACGCCGAGACGTCGACGCCCGCGCCGGCCATCGCGTCGAGCATGAATCGGCCGAACGCGTCGCCGCCGACGACGCCGACGAACGCGACCCGGAGCCCGAGACGGGCGGCGCCGCAGGCGAAGATCGCCGACGAGCTGCCGACCGTCATCCGGACCGAGCCGACGACCCGCTCGACCTCGCCGAAGGCGGGCACCGGGTCGGGGTCGGAGATGACGATGTCGGGGTTGATCTCGCCGACGACGAGGAGTGTCGATGTCGCGGTCGGCTCGCTCGCGTGCGGACGGCTCACGCGTAGTCCCGGTACCAGCCGCTCGCCGGGCTCGGCGCGGCCGTCAGCGCGGCCCGGTCGCGTCGCGCCACGGCGGCCCGGCGCGTGTCGACCAGCTCGGCGAGCCGCCGCAGGCGGTCGCGGCCGGTCGTCGCCAGGAACGCGTCCCGGCGCCGGCCGCATCGAGCGTCGCCGCCTCGGCCCAGACCGGAGCGGCCGACGAGGACGCCGCTCGCCCCGGCCGCGCAGGCGGTCTCGACCTGGCGCCTCGAACGTCGCGTCGTCGACGCCGCCCGAGACAGCAGCACCCACGGCACCGCGGACGCCGCGTCGAGCTCGGCGCAGGCCTCGCGCCAGCGCGCCCGGTCCGGTGACCGACGGGTCGTACGGGAACTCGGCCTTGAGGACGTCGCCGCCGATCGCGGTCAGCCGCCGCGGCGGTCTCGATCGACGACGCGTCGCGCGCGCCTCGCCGGTCAGCGTCTCGCCGTCGACGAGCGAGAACGACAGCGGCTCCGACGAACAGGGCGATGTCGACGGCCCGGCAGTCGGCCGGCGACCTCGGCCGACGAGCGCCTCCTGGTCGCGCGGCGTTCGACGCGCCTCGGGGTGGTAGTAGACGAGGAGCTTCGCCGCCGACGCGCCCATCCGCTTCGCCTTCTCGACGCTCCAGCCGTCGAGGACCCGGCTGATCCGCGCCGTCGACGGACCCGTCGTAGCCCGGTCGCCTCGATCGCGACGATGAGCCCCGACCGCGGCGGGCAGCGACCCGTCGGCGATGCACTGCGCGGCGCCGATCTCGGGATCCAGCAGCGTGCCGGTCGCGACCGGGGCGAGGGACCGGACGACGGCCCGCTTGAACGTCGACCATCTCCTCGTACGTCACCGACGCCGGGTCGTCCGGGCGGAGCGCCTTGCGCGAGGTTCTGGCGGTGGTCGAGGGCGAGGACCGTGAACGTGCCCCGCTCGGACGCGCAGGCGTCGAGCCCGCGCCGGCGCGCCGAGCGCGGTAGAGTCGGCGGCCCGTCACGACGGCGCCAGCCGGAGGATCCGGCGGGCGTTGTCGCGATAGACCTTGCGCAGGACGTCGTCGGGCAGGCCGATCCCGTGGATCTGCCAGCGGCCCTGGCCCGGCACCGGCGTCGGTGCCGTAGTCGAACGACTCGTCGAACGTCTCGAGGAACCGGTAGTGGATCGCGTAGAGGTCCGGGTCCGGCGCCATGTCGACGCCGAACAGGATCCGGTCCGCGTAGCGCAGGAAGAACGCCCGGCTCGTGTACGGCTGGCGGCCGAGCTCGCCGAGCCGGGCCGCGATGTCGACGCGAGAGGTTCGGGTTCGCGTCGAGCAGTCGCGCCGACGAGCGCGAGGTCCTCCGCGGCGCAGCCGACGTGGGCGCCGACGAACGTCGTCCGCGGGTGCCGGGCGACGAGCCGCCCGAAGGCCGCCGAGGAGCTCGTCGAACGGCGGGAAGCCCGGCGCGTCGCGGCTGCCCGCGCGGCCGCGGTCGGCCAGAAGTGCCAGTCCGGGTGGCCGTGGAGCTCCTCCCAGCGCTCGTTGCGTCGCGTCGAGCGGCTCGGAAGAACGCGATCGGGTCGGCGATGTGGATGAGGACCGGCAGGTCGAGCTCCGCGGCGGCCGCCCAGAGCGGGTCGAGCCGCGGGTCGTCGACGGCGACGAGGCGTCCGTCGGGATCGCGCGCCCGCAGCCCGAGCAGCTTCCAGACCTTGAGCCCGCGCGCGCCCCGCGCGCCGCCGAGTCCCGCAGCCGGCCGCCTCCGGTCTCGCCGAACGCCGCGATCGCTCGGCCCACGCGTCGTAGTCGAGCCCGGCGAACACGGCGACCCGGTCCGGGTACGGCGGCCTGCCACCGCTCGATCTCGGCGGAGAGGCCGTCGCCCTGGCCGCCGTCGAGGTCGACGACCATCTCGATCGCCGGCCTCGTCGAGCGTCGCGATCAGCTCGGCCGGCGGCGCGCCGGCCCACTCGCCGCCGAACGCCGGACCCGAGGTGGTTGTGCGCGTCGACGACCGGGAACCGCGGCCGCCGGACCTCGTGCGACGCGACGCGCAGCGACGACCGTGGCCGGTAGTCCTCGAGCCGGAGGGCGTCGCCGGTCATTCCGCGCCGAGGATGACGACCTGGCCGAGATGGCGCGGCGCGTCCGGGATCGCGACCCCGGGCCAGGGCGAGGCCGAGCGCCAGCGCATGCGCCGGGTGGAGCAGCAGCGGCAGCCGCGCCGCACGGGTGCAGCCCGCCGCCGATCAGGCTGACGTCGCCGGCCGTGCCGCGGGCCTCGTCCTCGTCCCGGGCGATCAGCCACGTCGTCGCGCCGAGCGCCGCCGCCTCCGCGCGACGACCGCCGCCTCGTCGCCGACGCCCGGCGCCGCCGACGCAGCCCGACGACCAGCACGCCCGGCTCGCAGACCGAGATCGGGCCGTGCCGGAACTCGAGCGGCTCGTAGGCGCTCGTCGGGACCTGGCTCGTCTCGGTCAGCTTCGAGGCCCCACTCGGCGGCGATCCCGATCGCCGGCCCGCCGCCGAGGATCGACGACCCGGCGACCAGTCGGCGCGTCGCGAGCCGCCGTCCCACGTCCGCAGCCGCGGTCGCCTCGGGCCAGCGCTCGGGACGCGCCGAGGTCGGCCGCGAGGTCGCTCGTCACCGCGCGACGCGCGCGACGACCGCGAGCAGCAGGGCGCAGCATGCTCGCGAACGACCGGGTCATGACGATCGCCGCCTCGTCGCCGGCGGGCGAGACGAGCGTCACGTCGGCGCCGGTCGCGAGCGGGCTCTCGGCGCGGCACGTGACCGCGACGCGTCGGATGGCCGGCCGCCCGCATCCGCTCGGCGACCGTGACCGCCTCCGACGTCGAGCCGGAGCGCGAGATGATCACGACCGGCTCGGCGCTGCGCCCGGGCCCGACGAGCACGCCCTCCGGCCGGAGGATCAGCTCCGACAGCGGCGCCGCGAGCACCGGCCGGCGCAGCGAGGCCCGCGCCACGGCCGCGACCGCCTGGGCGAGGTAGTACGACGACCCGGCGCCGGTGATCACGATCCGCTCGGCGGCCGCGAGGAGCCTCGAGCGACGCGTCCGGCAGCGCGGTCGGCGGCGTCGAGCGCGGCCGCGATCGCCTCGCCGGACGTCGAGCTCTCGCGCCAGGTCAGCAGGTCGTCGAAGGCGGTCATCGGTCGCGCAGCTCGACGGAGTAGCGGTAGCGGTCGCCGCGGACCGTGCTGCGGCAGAACTCGATCGGGGCGTCGTCCTGGTCGAACGCGACGCGCTCGACGCGGAGCGCGGGCTCGCCGCGGCGCTGGTCGAGCAGTGCCGCCTCGTCGGCGGTCAGCAGGATCGGCTCGAACGTCTCGCTGCGCCCGCGTCGGGCGGCAGCCGTAGGCGTTGAGCAGCGTGTCGTACAGCCGGACCGCCGAGAAGTCGACGTCCTCGAGGCCCGGGAACCGCGCGGCCGGAAGATGGCTCGTCTCGACGACCAGCGGGTCCGGGCCGGCGAGGCGGAGGCGCCGCAGCGCGACGACCGCGGTGCCGGGCTCGATCCCGAGCGGCTCGGCGACGTCGTCGCCGGCCGGCTGCGTCCGGAGGTCGAGGACCTTCGTCACCGGCTCGAAGGCCGTGCCGCTCGATCTCCCGGCTGAACGAGTAGAACCCGCCGATCGTGTGCTCGAACCGGGGCGCGGTCACGTACGTCCCGAGGCCGCGCCGGATCTCGAGCAGGCCCTCCGCGACGAGGCCGGCCAGCGCCTGGCGGACGGTCGCCCGGCTGACGCCGTACTCGGCCATCAGCTCCGGCTCGGTCGCGACCTGGGCGCCCGGCGGCAGGCCGCCGTCGCGGATCCGGTCGCGCAGGTCGCGCCTCGATCCGGCGGTACAGCGGCAGCCCGGCGGCCGCGGCCGGGCTCATCCCTTGATCCCGGTCAAGCGCGATGCCCGCGGACGAACTGGCGCTGGGCGACGATGAACAGCAGGATCATCGGGATGACGCTGACGAGCGCGCCGGCCATCAGCAGCGGCCACCGCCCGACGTACTGGCCCTGGAACAGCGACAGCCCGGCCGTGACCGTCAGCGTCTCGATGTCGCGCAGGTAGATGATCGGGTCGATCAGGTCGTTCCAGCTCCACATGAACGTGAAGATCGCGAGCGTCGCGAGGGCCGGCTTCGCCAGCGGCAGGTAGATGTGGCGGTAGATCTGCCACGGGTTGGCGCCGTCGACGCGCGCCGCGTCGCCGAGCTCGCGCGGGATCGCCAGGAAGAACTGGCGCAGCGAGGAACGTCCCGAACGCGCCGCCGAGGAACGCCCCGACCCACAGCGGCTCATGCGTCCCGATCCAGTTGCCGCTCGCGCGAGAACGGGTGTGGCAGGAGCCGGTAGAGCACGAAGTTCGGGACCAGCACGACCTGGAACGGGATGATCAGCGTGACGAGGAGGAGCGCGAACAGCGGCTCCCGGAACCGGAAGCGGAGCGCGGAGAACGCGAACGCCGCCATCGAGCAGCTGACCAGCTGGCCGATCGTGTTGAGCGTCGCGAGCTTGAGCGAGTTGAGGAAGAACGCGGCGAACGGCAGCGCGTTCCACATGTCCGCGTAGTTGTGCCACTGGGGCACGATCGGGAGCAGCGTCGGCGGTGTCAGCGAAGACCTCGGCCCGGGTCTTCAGCGAGGTCGAGATCATCCACAGCGAACGGGGCCATCATCAGGAGCCCGCCGGCGATCAGCAGCCCGATGAAGACCGCGCGGCGAGCGGTCCGGAGGCGCCGCGCGCAGCTGGGCCTTCGACGCGACCTGCGGATGGTCTCGGCCGTCGTGCTCACTGGTAGTGGACCCAGCGGTTCTGCGACCGGAAGTAGATCGCGGTGAACAGCGCGACGATCAGGAACAGGATCCAGGACGCCGCGCTCGCGTAGCCCATCTTGAAGAACTTGAAGCCGTTCTCGTAGATGAAGTAGACGACGGTGATCGTGGCGTCGGTCGGCCGCGGGCTTCGCCAGGACGAAGATCTGGTCGAACACCTGGAAGCCGGAGATCAGGCTGAGGACGCCGGTGAAGAAGATCGCACGGCGTCAGCAGCGGCAGCGTCACGTTCCGGAACCGGGCCCAGCTGCCGGCGCCGTCGACGCTCGCGGCGTCGAGGCAGGTCGGTCGGGATCGCCTGGAGGCCGGCGAGGAAGATGATGACGTTGACGCCGAGGCCCTGCCAGATCGACATCGCGATGATCGACGGCATCGCGAGCGTCGGATCGCTCAGCCACTTCTGCGTCGGGATGCCGAAGATGCCCGAGGACCTGGTTCAGCAGGCCCGACGTGCGCGGCTGTAGATCCACTGCCAGACGAGCGCGATCGCGATCGTCGAGGTCACGACCGGCAGGAAGTAGGCGGTCCGGATGAAGGCGATCCCGCGGACCTTCGTGGTTGAGCGCCATCGCCAGGCCGAGCGCGATCGCCAGCCCGAGCGGGACCGACACGATCGTGTAGAAGAACGTGTTCCGGAGCGCGACTTCAGGAACCGGTCGTCGGACAGCAGCGGCAGGTAGTTGTCGAGGCCCGATGAACTTCGGCGCCGTGAGCAGGTCCCAGTCCGTCAGGCTGATCGCCAGCGTGGCGAGGATCGGCCCGGCCGACAGGACGGCGAGTCCGAGCAGGGTCGGCGCGAGGAACAGCAGCGCCCAGCGGCCCTCGCTCGAGCGGCCCGCCGCCGCGCCGTGGCGGCGGGGCGGCGGCGCCGGGTCATGCGCGGCATCGGCGTGGTCGGCCGACCGTCACTGGCTCGGCGAGGATCGCGTCGAGCGTCGGGCAGGACGTCCGTCAGGGCCTGCTTGGCGGTCTTGTTCGGCGTCGGTGAAGACGTTCGTGTCGAGCTCCGTCTGGAGCGCGGTCGTCCAGTCGTTGTAGCCCTTGAACGAGGGCTTGATGTGGGCGTAGGCGATCGCGTCGACGAGGACCTGGGCGCCGTCGAACGACGTCGCGAACGGCCCGGAGAGGACCTCCTTGTTGGCCGGCAGCGACGCCTTCAGCTCCATGATCTTCGTCTGGGCCGCCGGGCTCGCGAGGTACTTCGACGAACTCCCACGCCGCGTCCGGGCTCTTCGTGCCCTTGTAGACGACGGCGCCGGTCGGGTTGATCGAGGTCGCCTGGCCGGCCGGGCCCTTCGGCAGCGGCGCGATCCCGAAGTCGAGCCCGGCGGCCTGCGTGGGTCGCGACGAGCCACGAGCCGTTGGCCTCCATCGCCGCCTGGCCCTGCTCGAACGCGTCGCCGAGCGCGTCGGTGATCGACGCGTCGGGCATGACCTTGTCCTTCCAGATCAGGTCCTGCAGGAACTGGATCCCGCCGGCCGCCTGGTCGCTCGCCGACGAGGCTCGTCTTGTGGTCGGCCGAGATGATGTCGCCGCCGTTCTGCCAGACCAGCTCGGACCAGTAGTTCTCCATGTCGGTCGTCTCGGTGTAGAAGCCCCACTGGCTCGCCTTGCCGTCGGCGTCCTTGATCGTCAGCTTCTTGGCGACCTCGACGAGCTTCGCTCCAGTCCCAGGTGTCGTCGGGATACGGCGATGCCGGCCGCGTCGAACATCTTCTTGTTGTAGTAGAGCGCGACGACGTTGAGGTCGCGCGGCAGCCCGAACTGGCCGTCGGGCGTCGTGAAGTCGGCGACCGCCTGATCGGCCAGCTGGGTCGAGGTCGTAGCCGTCGCGGTCGATGAACGGCTTGAGGTCGAGCAGGACGTCGCGCGATCTGGTAGTCCGGGAACAGCGGGCCGTCCATCGCGAAGACGTCGGGCGCGTCGCCGCCCGCGATGCGACGTCTGGAGCTTGTCCCAGTACGGCTCCCAGTCCGACACGTCGACCTTGACGGTGATCTTCGGGTTGGCCGCGTGGAACGCGTCGACGATCGCCTGCTGGTTCTTGATCTCCGGGGATCGCCCCAGATCGAGTAGCGTGATCGTCGCGTCGGGTCCGGTGTAGCCGGCGGCGCTCGCGCCGCCGAGCGCGGACGCGGCGGCTGACTCGCCGAGCTGGCGGCGCTCGCGGCCGGCGCCGCGGACGGCGATGCGCCGTCGACCCGCCGCAGGCGGACGACCACGAGCGCACGCCACGCCGCACGAGGGCGAGCGGGCGCCGACGTCGGCCGGCGCCGGGTCCAGGTTCGGTCGGTGAACATCGCGTGCTCCTCCTCCTTCAACCGGCTGCCGTGCCGCCGAGCCAGGCCGGCAGCCACTCGGCTTCGGCTTCGATCATCGCGTCGGTCAGGCGCCAGGCGTCGTCGAGCGTCAGGTGGCTCTGGACGATCGGGTCGGTCATGACCGCGTGGCCGATCGGCGTCGCGATCGTCGCTCGAGCGCGGCGCGCACCGTCAGGCCCTGCATGTCGACCGCGCCGCGGACGTACGCCGCGAGGTGGAGCGGCAGGGGCCCATCGCGACCGGGTGGACGCCGAGGCCGTCGACGAGGCCGGGGACCTCCACGCAGGCGTCGGCGTCGAGGTTCGGGATCAGCGCGCCACGCGTTCATCGCGTTGACGACGATCCGGGCCGGCTCGCCGGTCGTCATCGACTCCGCGATCGTCGCCGCGTACTCGCCGCTCCGCTCGATCTCGAACGGCTCGCCGGCGTCGAGCTTCCGCCTCGTCTCGGCGTACTCGTCGAGGTTGTGCGAGACGCGGTCGAGGTACTCGCCGATCGGGATGTGGAACCGCTCGACCGCGTCGCCGGCGGCGTCGCGCTTGCCGATGTACCACGGGTTGTACTCGGCGTGGTGCTCGGAGGATTCGGTCGGGTAGTACGCCGAGCCGCCGGAAGAGGTCGGCCCGGACGAGGTCGTCGTCCGGGACCTTGCCGGCCTCGACGAACGCGCGCAGGTCCGGGTAGAGGTCGCGGCCGCGGTGCTCGAGCCGGAGGACGAACGCGAGGTGGTTCAGGCCCGCCGCTCGCGGCGTCGACCTCGTCGCGCTCGCAGCCCGAGGTACCCGGCGAGCCGGTCGATCGTCCAGAAGACCGAGTGGCAGAGCCCCGACGACCCGGATCGACGGTCGCCTCCGACACGGCCCGGACGAGCGATCGCCAGCGGGTTCGTGTAGTTGAGCAGCCACGCGTCGGGGCAGATCGCCTCCATGTCGCGGGCGATGCCCAGCACGACGGGGATCGTCCGGAGCGCGCGGAACACGCCGCCGACGCCGATCGTGTCGGCGATCGTGTAGCGCAGCCCGAACCTGGCCGGCACGTCGAAGTCGATCTGCGTCGCCCGGGCGCCGCCGACCTGGATCGTGTTGACGACGAAGTCCGCGCCGCGCGAGCGCCTCGCGCCGGTCGAGGTGGGCGCGAGATCGTCGGCTCGGCGCCGCAGGGCGTCGGCCGTCCAGCGGGCCATCCGCTCGGCGGTCGCGAGGCGGTCGGGGTCGATGTCGTGGAGCGCGATCTGCGAGTCCGCAGCGCCGGGCGAGGTCAGGATGTCGCCGAGCAGGTTCCGCGTGAACTCGACGCTGCCGGCGCCGACGAGGACGATCCGGGGCATGGCGCACTCCGTCGACGCGGCTCCGACGCCAGGACATACGGACGTCCGGATGTCAAGGTAACAGGTCGATCCTGCGGCTCGCAACCCCTCTCGCTAACGCCCCTGCTCTGATCTTCCGCCAGCCGCCGGCCCGGTTGTTCGCGATGATCGCCCGGAACAGCGCGAGCATCGCCGGGCGGTTGATCGGCTCGTTCTCGCGGATCGCGATGAACCGGCCGGTCTCGTTGCCCTGGCCGCCGGTGATGATCCCTCCGGATCGGGCGCGAGGCCGCCGTCGTAGAGGAACACCGTGATGTGGTCCTTCGCCGCGAGCAGCGCGATGACGTTGCCCTGCGAGCACGAAGTACGGCTGGACGGTCCGCTTGATCGTCTCCTCGACCTCAGGGTCGGCCTCGTGGACGATGTCCCGAACCTCCTGGCAGATCCGCGTCGCTGCCAGTCCGGCAAGGGGTCGATGTAGGCGTCGACCCGGGGATCCTTCCGCGTAACCCATGCTCGCGTCTACAGTACCCGCGATGACGTTCACGATCCCCGTCCCGGGTGCCAGCTGAACGCCGCCGACGACGGCGCCGGGCGACCCGCTGATCCTGCTCCACGCCGGGATCGCCGACCTGCGGTCGTGGGACGCGATGGTGCCGCTGCTCGTCGATGCCGGGTTCCGGGTCGTCCGGTACGACCAGCGCGGGTTCGGCCGTACTGGGACCGACGACGTCGAGTTCTCGAATCGCGCGGACCTGATCGCGGTCCTCGATGCGCTCGGGATCGGTCGGGCCGCGCTCGTCGGCAACCGCGAGCGGCCAGGTCGCGTTCGACACGGCGATCGAGTTCCCCGACCGCGTGGTGGCGGTCGTCGGCGTCAGGGCGGGGATCGGCGGTTCGAGCACGACCCGACGCCCGACGAAGCCGCGGTCTTCGAGGAGCTGGAGCGACTCGAGGACGCCGACCCGCCGGACGTTGCGGGCCTTGCGGACCCGGGGCGGTCCGGCTCTGGGTCGACGGGATCGGCCAGTCAGCCGGATCGCGTCGCATCGCCGATCCGCGAGGCCATCCGGGAGATGACGACGATCAGCCACGGACCTGGCGAGGCCAACGGCCAACCGATCGTGCTCGATCCGCCGGCGGCCGCCTGCCTCGCCGACCTGCGGTGTCCCGTCCTCGCGATCGCGGGCGGCCTCGACACGACGTTCATCAACGCCGTGTCGCAGCACATCAGGACGAACGCGCCGGACGGGCGGGCGGTGGTCATCCCGGACGTCGCCCACATGATCGGGATGGAGCGACCGGCCGAGCTGGCTGGCCTGATCACGGACTTCCTCTCTCCGCTACCGGCCGTGGACGTGAGCCTCGCCGCCCACCCCGGTCCGGCGTTCGTCGAGCTGTCGCCGGAGCTCGTCGAGGCGATGGTCGACCACGCCCGGGCCGAGTACCCCGAACGAGATGTGCGGCCTGATCGTCGGCGACCGGCCGGCGGCCGACGGCGGGCGGGCGCTTCGCTGGGAGCCGGCTCGCAACCGGGCGGCGAGCCCGATGCGCTACGACATCCACCCGGACGACCTCTACCGGCTCACCGTCGACACCGACGACGCCGGTGAGGTGTTCTGGGCGATCGTCCACAGCCACACCCACTCGCCGCCGCGGCCCAGCCGGACTGACATCGGCCTCGCGTTCTACCCGGACGCGCTGTACCTGCTCGTCTCCCTGGCCGACCCGGAGCCCGCGCTCGCGGCGTGGCGGATCGTCGAGGGCGAGGTCTTTCCGGTCGAGCTGCTGGTGGCGACCGACGCCTGAGTGACGACGCCGCCGATCCGCGTCGGGTCGTCGCCCGCGGCTACGACGCGGCCGCGCGCCGGTATCTCGAGTGGAGCGCGCTCCGGCCGTCCGAGGCGCGGCTCGCGTACCTGCGCCTGGCGTGCGATCTGATCCCGGCCGGCGCCCGGGTCCTCGAGCTGGGCTGCGGCGCCGGCATCCCGATGACCGCGGCGCTCGCCGACGGCCGGGATGTGACCGGGGTCGACATCTCGGCGGCGCAGATCGAGCCTGGCCCGGGCGAACGTTCCCGGCGCCACGTTCCTCCAGGCCGACATGACCGCGGTCGCGTTCCCGCCGGCGTCGTTCGACGCGGTCGTCGCGTTCTACTCCCTGACGCACGTGCCACGGGACGACGTGCCGCCGCCTCGGCCGGATCCGCGAGTGCGCTCCGGCCGGGTGGCGTGCTGATCGCGACGATGGGCGTCGAGGACGACCCGGGCGGGATCGAGCACGACTGGCTCGGCGTGGACATGTACTTCAGCCACTTCGGCGCGCGGCGGAACCGGCGGCTCGTCGAGGCGGCGGGCTTCGTCGTCGACTCGAGCGAGGTCCTGATCGGAGCCCGAGGACCGCTTCGCCGCCCGGTTCCTGTGGGTCGTGGCGCGCGTCGCGTGAGCGACCGTCGGAGCCTGATCGCGTGGACCGGCCTGGTCGTCGTCGGGCTGCTGGTCGTCGCCGGCGCGAGCGTCCTCGAACCGATGTGGCCGGGACGGGTCCGTTGGGCCTCGTCATGGTCGCGACGATCGTCTTCGTCGTCGTGTTCGTCGTCGCCGGGCTGCTCATCTTCTCGCGCGGCCTGTCGCTGATCGCCGAGAGCCGTCAGGCCGGCGCGACCGGCACCGGACGCCGACATCCGGGCCTGATCCGGGGCGTCCGCCTGATGTTCCTCTCGGTGGCGACGTTCGTGGCCGCGTTCGGCTTCCTGACCGGCGAGGCGATCTTCGTCGTCGTGGCCGCGGTCGTCGCGATCGTCGACATCGTCGAGACCGCGATCTTCCTCGTCGTCGCCCGGACCTCCGATCGCGACGACGACTCCGGGTCGTGAGCCACCACGACGACCCGTTGACGGCGGGCCCGCCGAGGCCCACCATCCGGACGCCCTCGCGTCGCCCAAGGTCGGTCCCGCGCCCCGGAGGATGAGCCCCGATGACCTCTCACGTCGCGTCGTCTCCCGCGCGTTCCTGTCGGCGGTCGCCGTCGCCGCGCTCACTGCCGGCCTGCTCGTCGCCTACGGCCAGTTCCGCTCGGAGCCCGACCAGCCCGGCATCGAGGCCCGCGGCCCCAGACGACCCAGCCGCCGGCCGCGGCCGCGACGCCGACCGCGACCCCGACGCGGACGCCGGGGAGGCCGGCGGCGAGAGCGCCGATGAGCTCAACGAGGAGGCCCAGGAGCAGGCCGAGGGCACCGAGAAGCGCCACGAGGCGTTCGAGAAGGCCAAGGCCGCCGGCAAGACCGGCCAGCAGCGACCCACGGCGGCCGCGGCGGCTGCCCGGCCGCCGGCTGGGCCGGCGAGTTCCCGATGGACACGCAGTCGCGGACGACTGGGAGCCGGCGATCGCCGCCGACCCGAACTCGCGGGTTCGTCTACGTGATCGCGACCCGCTACGCCGCGCCAAGCCGTGCCGCGGCAACTGCCCGCAGCCCGTGGATGGCGCTCGAGGTCAGCCCGGACGGCGGCGCGACGTGGGGCAACCCGACGCCGCTGTGCGCCTGCAGGGCTCCGGCCAGTTCGACCCGATCATCGAGGTCGTCCCGAACAACGGCAACGTCTACGCGCTCTACATGAACGGCTTCAACGTGATGTTCACGAAGTCGACCGACCACGGCGCGCACTGGTCGGCGCCGGTCAAGACCTACGGCAACGTGCAGCTGGAACGACAAGCCGATCATCGCGATGAGCGACAACGGCCAGCACGTCTTCGTCTCGTTCAACGGCCCGACGGGCGGCGACCCGTGGACGTCGCCCAGTCGCACGACTCCGGCGCGACCTGGACCCAGACGAAGCTCGTCGACAGCAACCGCTACTACTTCGCCTTCGACGCCGACGTCGCCCCGAACGGGACCGTCTACTTCGCCGAGTCGGCGATCCTCTACGGCGGTGGCGGCAACAAGGGCACGATGCCGACCGGCGCGATCGACTAGCACGTCGTTCGTCTCGCACGAACAGCGGCGCGACGCTGGGACCGAACCGGCTCGTCGGCTCCGTCCAGCCGGGCGCGTCTGCGATCGCGGCCGGCTGTCCGCCGGACTTCTACCTCGGCCACATCGCGCTGTCGGTCGACGGCTCCAACAACGTCGTCGTACCTCTACGACGGGGCGAGCGACGCTCGGCGGCCCCCAGACCGATCGGTCGCGCAGCGGTCGACCGAACGGCGGGGCGGACGTGGAGCGCGCCGGTGACGCCTGTCGGCCGCCGGCGAGAACGCGGTGACGCCCGGCGGTCGAGATCGCGCGGCAGCGGCGACGTCCGGGCGTGGCTACTACCAGACCGTCGGGCGGCGGCAACGACGACGCAGTGGAACGTCTGGTACCGCACGCTCGACCGACGGCGGGGCGACGTGGTCGGCGCCGGTGAAGATCTCCGACGCTGACGGGCGGGCGCGGCGTACAAGACGCCGGCCGGGTTCGGCGAGGTCTACGGCGACTACGGCGAGATCGCGATCACGAACACCGGCAAGACGATCGCCGACCTGGGGCGAGGGCGCGAGCTACGACGGCCCGGGCGGCGGTCTGGATCAACCGCCAGAACTGACCGCAGAACTAGCCGGCGCGCGCTGACGAGGAGCGCGCCCAGGGCAATGGTGTCGATGCACGAGCGAGATCGCGAAGTCGCGGATCGCCGGCTCGATCGACGCGGTCGAGGATGCTGGCGGATCCGCATGCCCGCCGTTGCTCGCGCGCTGGTCGAGCTCTCGACGGCGAGGTAGTCGAGCCATCCGTCACGACGGCTCCGTCTCGCCGGCCGCCGAGCGACGCATCGAGCCGCTCGCGCTGGCGTCGCGAGCGCGTCGGTCGGGAGCTCGAGCGGACGGGCCCGGCGTGAGCAGCTGCGGGACGTCGATCGTCGCAGCCGCCCGCGGGTAGGACGTCTCGACAGATCGGCCGCCCCGGCCTCGGAGAGGAAGATCGCGATCGGGCGTCGGCGGCGTAGCCCATCTCGACGCAGACGTCGCCGGCGCGGCTCGGTGAGGATCCACGTCCGGATCGGGTTGTCCCTGACGCGTCGTGTCGGTCGCGCCCGATGGGCTCGAAGCCCAGCTCAGCGGACGGCGGGCCATGAGCGCGGCGACGTCGGTCGCGAGGTATGAGGATCGGCTCGACGGCCTGGTCGGCGGCCACGGCGCGGTCGTCTCACAGGTCGATCGACGGCGGAGGCGACGGCGCGCGGCGATGTCACGACGAGCGCAGTGAACGCGAGGACGGCGTGGACGACGACGGCAGCTGGGCCGTCGCCGGGTCGATCCGCCCCAGGAGCGCGAGCAGCGTGACGAGGACGACCGCGAGGGGCGAGTCCCGAGGCGGAGGTTCACGCGTCGGCCGGTCCGGTCGGCCGGCGCGCCGTTCGGCGCGGGCCGTGAGCGCGGCGACGAGCGACGCCTCGGTCGGCGTCGAGCCGACCCCCATCCGGCGCCGACCCGTGCCGGCAGTGGCGGCTCGAGGTACGTCGACTCGAGCTCAGGCCACGACGACTCGGCGAAGACCTCGGTCGGCGTGCCGTCGAGGATCACCCGGCCGTCGCGCATGACGACGATCCGCTCGAACGCCTCGGCGACGAAGCGCCATGTCGTGGCTGATCGCGACGACCGTCCGGCCAGCTGCGGCGAGTCCGGCGACGACCCGCTGGACGCGGCCGACGCCGCGGGCGTCCTGGCCGGTCGTCGGCTCGTCGAGGACCACGACCGGCGTGTCGCATCGCGAGGATCGAGGCGAGCGCGAGCAGCTTCCGGCGCGAGTAGCCCAGGTCGTACGGGTTCGCGTCCGGCGTCGCCGGTCAGCCCGGCCGCGACGAGCGCCGTCGTCGACCGCGGCTTCCGACCTGCGTCCTTCGCGACGGCCCATGTTCCGCGGCCCGAACGCGACCTCCGAGCGGACCTTGCCCGCGAAGATCTGGCGGTCCGGGTCCTGGAACGCGAGGCCGACCATCGCCGCGAGCTCGGCGACCGCACGGTCCGCGGCGTCCGACGCCGTCGACGAGGACCCGGCCCTCGGTCGGGCGGAGGAGGCCGTTGAAGTGGCGGACGAGCGTCGACTTGCCGCTGCCGTTCTGGCCGACGATCGCGACCCGCTCGCCGACCGTCGATCCGGCAGCGTCGACGCCGTCCAGCCGCCCGGGTCGCCCGCGTAGACGTGGACGAGGCCCTCGACCTGCGATCAGCGCCGACCGCCGTCCATCGCCTCGGCCGCGGCCGCGCGGCGGTGAGCCCGGTCGATGCCGCGCCAGCGTCGAGCGCCCGGCGAGCCGCGACGCGCGACGGCGGCTCGACGCCGATCGCCTCGAGGCGCGGGTCGGCGAGACGTCGCCGGCCGGGCCGTCGAGCACGATCCGGCCGGCGTCGATCGCGACGATCCGCGAGCACAGCGCCGTCGAGCAGGTCGGTCTTGTGCTCGGCGATCAGCAGCGACGTGCCGCCGGCCGCGAGCGTGCGCGGAGCGCCTCGCCGACCAGCCGCGTCCCGGCCGGGTCGAGCTGGGCCGTCGGCTCGTCGAGGATCGACGTGGCGCGGCCGCATCGCGAGCAGCGAGGCGATCGCGACGAGCTGGGCCTGGCCGCCGGACAGCCGCGGCGGGTCGCGCCGAGCTGGATCGCCTCGATGCGGAGCAGGGCGATCGCGCTCGCGCGTCCGCTCGACGGTCTCGGCCACCTGCGAGACCCAGGTTCATCGGCCCGAGCGCGACCTCCTCGAAGACCGTCGCGGCGATCCCCGAGCGCTGCGTGTTCGGGTTCTGGAAGCCGACGACCACCCGGCTCGCGAGCTCGTGCGTCTTCCGCCCGGCCATCGGCTCGCCGTCGATCGTGAGCGTCCCGGTCAGCGCCCCGCCGATCGATGCCGGGCGCGAGCCCGGCGGCGACGAGGCAGAGCGTCGACTTGCCGGCCTCGTTCGGCCCGACCAGCCCGACGATCTCGCCGTCGGCGAGCGTGAGGTCGATGTCGTGGAGGACCGCCTTCGCGTAGCCGGCGTAGCGGTACGAGACGCCGTTCAGCTCGAGCATCGGCCGCCGCTCAGTGGCTCGCGGGACGGGAACGCGCCGGTCAGCCGCCGACGATCGAGCCGACCAGGAGCAGCAGCAGCGCAGCGCGGGCGACGAGCTGGAGCGGCGGAGTCCGGGCATCCGCCAGAGCAGGTGGCGCCGGCCGGGCCGGCCGAACGCGCCGGACCTCGAGCGCGCAGGCTGCGCTCCTCGACCTCGGTCAGCGAGGACAGGATCACCGGGCCCGACCAGCGGCAGGACGCCGCGGAGCCGGGCGCGGAGGCTGCCCTCCGTGTCGAGGCCGCGGGCGCTGCTGCGCTGGCCGGATCGACGCCGGCCCGCTCGACCATCGCCGGCACGGCCTCGAGCGTGGCGCAGCGCGACGAACGCGAACCGCGGCGAGAGGCGCCGCCGCTCGAGGTCGAGGACGAAGCGCGCGCGGATCGGTGGTCAGGCCGAACAGCCCGATCGACGGTCGAGATCGCGAACAGCCGGACGAGCGTCTGGCCGGCGAAGTCGACGCCCTCGGCGGTCGCGTCGAACGGGCCGATCGAGAAGAGCACGGTCGTCGCCGGCCCGGGTGAACACGCGAGACGAGGACGACCGAGATCGCGATCGGCAGGCGTGAGCAGGAACGAGACCCGGACGAGCCGGCCGGCGACGCCGGCGACGACGCGCGCCGGCGAGGTCGAGGACGATGATCGCGAGCGGCCCGACGTAGCCGCCGATGACGAAGCGCGCCGATCGAGCCGACGGTCGCGACGACGCGCCTTCGTGAGCGGGTTCAGGCGGTGGTACGGGACTGGGCGTGCGGGCGGCGCGCAGGCTCGCGCAGGAACGCGGCGTCAGTCCGCACTGATCGCCGGCTATGCGCCCTCCAGCCCGACGGCCGGCCTCACCCTGCGGGAACCGCGCCGACGAAGCGGCGGCTCAGCGCGCCGAGGATGGCGAAGACGACGAAGAACGTGAGCGTCTTGTCGATCGGGTCGGACGAGCAGGCCCTGCTTGAGGACGGCGGTCGACGAGGTCGTCGCCGGCCTGCTGGAACGCCGCGACGAGGAGGTCCGTGCCGGAGCCGGTGACGCCGCCGAACACGACGGCCGAGATCGGCGCCGAGATGATCGCCGAGATGATCCCGCAGACAGAGCCCGGCGACGAAGACGTAGGCGGCGCCCAGGTCGCGCCTGATGAAGAGGTAGGCGAACAGGCCCAGCACCGCGGCGATGAGCAGGACCGCGACCGCCGCAGCCCAGGAACGACGAAGATCGGCCGGCGCCGTCGGGCTCGCCGTGGCAGGGCGAAGACGTGACGGCGCTGTTCGATGTAGAACGGGATGAAGCCGTAGATGCCGATGACCGCGACGATCAGCGACGACGACGATCGCCCCGATCGCGAGCCTGTCCCACGGCGTGTTCGGGCGGCTCCGGAAGAACCCGAACCGGCCGGCGATGCCGGCGACGAGCCCGATCTCGACGGCGACGATGAAGAACGGCGCGGCGTAGTCGGAGTGGAACGGGCGCAGGCAGGACGTAGGTCCAGATCAGGTTCGCGAGGCCGCCGGTGATCGCGCCGGCGATCGGGCCGGCGAGGACGCCGACGAGGATCGTCCCGATCGAGTCGAGGTAGATCCGGCACCTTCAGGGCGGCGGCGACGGTCTGGCCGAGGATGATGTTGATCGCGATCGCGATCGGGATGAGCACGATCGTCCGGGTGCTCGAACTGGCGCGTGATCGACTCGAGCCGCTTCGTCTGGGCGTACTCGGTCGCGCGCGTAGGCGATGAGGCCGACGATGCAGCGCGACGCCGATGACGGCGATGATCGCGTTGCAGCCGACCGGGACGCCGGTATCGGATCCGGCGTGAGGTCGAGCGGCCCGGCGATGATCAGGCCGACCGGCAGCGCGATGAAGAACGCGACGATCCCGACGATCGCCCGCACCCATCCCTGAGACATGCCTTCGATCCTCCGTCCACCGGGCCGCTCCCATCCCCGACCTCGGACGCTCCTTCCTCCCGGATCAAGTGTGCGCTGTCGCGAGACGCGCTGCCAGCCCGCCGACGCGCTCGACGAACCGGCGCAGGAACTCCTCGGCGTCGGCCTCGACCGCGACGTCGACGTTCGGCGGGCGGCCCCAGACGCCGGCGCCAGTCGGTCGACGGTCTCGCCGGCCGTCAGCGTCCCGTCCGAGCTCGACGTCGACGCGCGAGCGCCTCCGGTCGGACCAGGCTCGGGTCGAGCGGCGGCCGCGACGGCCAGCGGGTCGTGGATGAACGCGCCGTAGAAGCCGTCGTACCGGGCGTGGAACTCCATGTAGAAGCGGAGCGCGTCGGCGATGTAGCCGGACGATCGGGTTGCTGCGCGACGGACCGGGTCGCGCGCATCGGGTCCTCGCCGCGCGCCGAGCGCGATCGAGTCGTCCGGCGTGCTGCCGGCGCGCCGGCGCGAGCCGACGACGTCGTCGGGCAGGATCTTCGCCTGCTCGGTGACGTCGAGGCCGAGGGCGATCGGGCCGGGCCGGCCACGGCAGCGGCGAACGACGATCTTCGCGGCCTCCGGGTCGCAGTGGATGTTCCACTCGGTCGTCGGCGCGGTGTTGCCGGGGACGCGGTAGGCGCCGCCCATGACGACCCAGCGCCGGAGCAGGCGCGGGAGCTCCGGCTCGCGCTCGAGCGCGCGGGCCAGGTTCGTCAGCGGACCGCACGTCACGAGCGTGACCTCGCCGGGTCGGGCCCGGACGTCGCTCGAGCCAGACGTCCACGGCGTGGCGGTCGCTGAGCGGGCGCGGCGGCGGCGGCAGCTCCGGCGTAGCCGAGGCCCTGCGGCCCATGCGTCTCGGGCGTCGTCTCGACCGGCCGGACGAGCGGCCGCTCGTCGCCGAGCGCCACCTCGACGATCCGTCCGTCCGGCGAGCTCCAGCACGGCGCGCGTGTTCCGCTCGACCTGGCGCGCGCGTCGACGTTGCCACCGACGCACGTGACCGCGACGCAGCTCGGCCTCCGGGCGAGGCGGCCGCGTAGAGCAGGGCCATGGCTGTCGTCGATCCCGGTGTCGACGTCGAGGATGATCGGGACCCGGTCGGTCAGGGCGTCACCCGGCGTCACCGCGCGACGTGGAACAGTCGCGAGGTCGGGATGGTCTCGTACGGCAGCATCGAGCACGTACTTGCCGGACAGCGCCCGCCATCGTCCGCTGTGCCGCCGGTGCCGATGCGGGTCGCCGGGCCAGCTTGCGCTGCCCGCCGAGCGGCACGAACTGTCGGCCGAGCGGTCGTCGGCGTCAGCGCCTCGCGTGGCTTGGGGCTGGGCCCCAGACCGCGCCGACCCGTGCGGGTAGAGCGGGATCCATGACGATCGCCGCCGTCACGTCGTAGTCGCTGCGTCCGGAGCGGGTCTGCGGTCGACGTGAAGCCCGCTCATGACCCAGGCGTGGCGGCCGCGCCAGACGAGGAGCCCGACGGGTCGGTTGGTCTGGCGGATCGAGCGCGGCGGCGAGCCGGAGCACCTCGTCGATGCGTCGTCGTCCCGACGAGTCGGTAGCGGACCGGCGCTCGAGCTGGTTCAGGCCGGCCGACCAGCCGCGAGACGCTCGCGCCCTTGCGCTGGCTGCCCATCGCGCAGTCGGGCCGCTGAGCGTCACGTGCGGTGTTCTGGAGGCGGAGCTGCGTTCGCGCGGTGCGGTCGTCCTTGGGCGCGGATGATGTTCAGCATCATCTGCATGCTCGCCCCGACGCACTGGACGAAGTTCGTCTGCGCCGACGTAGTCGCCCTTCGCGGCGAGGTCGATCGTGAAGCCCCTTCTCGGCGGCGCTCGCCGGGACCGCGCCGAACGGCGACGACCTGGAGGGCGAGGAGCGACGCGAGAACGAGGCGGGCAGCGAGGCGGGGTGGGCGCCGTGACATCGCCCGCGGATTCTACCCACGCCGCCCAGCTCCGTCAGCCGGTCGATCCGCGACGCGCACCGCTCACGCTTGGTGCTACCGCCGCCGCAGCTCGAGGCGCCAGGCGGCGCGCTCGCGACCGGCACGCGCAGGCGGCGAGCCCAGGTCGAGCCCGTCGCGGCGATCTCGTCCGCGGTGGCAGGCCGCAGCGCGCACAGCTCGAGCCCGTGGCGCGACCATCGCTCGCGCAGCGCCTCGCACGCGCCCTCGCCGTCGAGCCGCGGCAGCTCGAGGCCGTCGCGGTCCTCGATCGAGACGATCGCGGTCGCGACCCCGCCCGGCGCGAGCAGCGAGGCGATCCCGCCGACGCTGCCGCCGCGTCGTCGAGCGCGAGGGACGCCGCGGAGGAGCGAGCCCCACGGGAAGAGGATCGTCAGCTCGTCGGCGACGCCGCGGCCAGCTCACGCGGGAACGCGCTCCGCCGCGGCGCGACGACGAAGAGGGCGTTCGACGGCCGCCCAGCGATGCGCGGCGCGACGACTCGGCCATCGACGCGGCGTTAGCGTCGATCCCGATGACGAGGAGCCGGGCTCCGAGCGTCGCCCGAGCGAAGGACCGCCCGACCATCGCCGGTTCCGAGGTCGATGACGACCCGGTCGGCGCTGGCGATCCGCTGTTGAAGTTAGCCGACGTCGACCTCGGTGATCCGCCGGCCGGTCACGATGCGCATCGCCGGGATCTACACTCCCGGGTGAGTGAGGCCCAACTCGGTCGGGAGCGCCCGATCCGGACCCTACGAACGCAAGACCGGTATCGGTGGCGCCGTGGGATCCCAACGCGTCGTCGTCGTCGCAGGATCGCGTGATCGCGATCATCGGAGCCCGGCGGCCCGAGCTCCACGTGGAGCACATCGGCAGCACCGCCGTCCCGGGCCTGCCCGGCAGGGCATCGTCGACCTCGCGACCGAGACCGATGCCGCCGCGATCCCGGCGTCGACGTCGGCGATGTACGACCTGGGTTCGGGCCGCAGCAGGGGCCCGACCCGTGGCCGCCGGAGCGGCCGATGCTCGTCGGGTCGTACTCGTACCGAGGACTCGAGTACCGGGTCCACCTCCACGTCCAGCCGGTCGGCGGCGACTACGCGCATGGACCTCGCGTTCCGCGACGCGCTTCGCGCCGATCCGGCGCTTGGCCGACGAGTACGCCCGGGTCAAGCGCAGGAGATCGCGGCCGCGGCCGACGGACCGCCCGACTGACGGCGTGGTCTACCAGGACGGCAAGGGCGGCTGGATCGTCGAGACGTTCGATCGGCTTCAGATTCACGGCCGGTCCGTCCGTCGGCCGCTCGCCGCCAGGAAGTGGAGTTCGTGAAGGAGAGCGCCCGTGAGCCAGGTCGGGATCATCGTCGGAGCCGGTCGATCGAGGTCGCCCAGCGCGCGGCGGCGGTGCTCGGCGAGCTGGAGTCGACTCCGAGATCCGGGTGATCTCTCGCCCACCGGGCGCCGGACCTCTCCAGGCGGTTCGTTGGCGGGGCGGCCGACCGAGGCATCGGCGTGTTCATCGCGATCGCCGGGCTCGCGGCGCACCTGTCCGGGGTCGTGGCCTCGCAGACGACGCTGCCGGTGATCGGCATCGCGATGCCGGGCGGCGTCGCCGGACGGCCTCGACGCGCTGCTCGCGATCGTCCAGATGCCGAAGGGCGTGCCGGTCGCGGCGGTCGGGGTCGGCAACGGCGAGAACGCGGCGTTGCTCGCGGCCCAGATCCTGGCGGTCGGCGATCCTGAGCTGCGCGGGCGGCTCGTGGCGCGACGGGCGGCCCGGGCGCGGGCGATCGAGGAAGACCCGGCGAACGGGGGCTCTGACCTTCGCCGTCGGATCTCGGTGGGAGCGGCAAATGCGGGCAATTCGGCTCATAGGTCCGCCAGCACGCGTCTCGCCGGCGGTCGCCCGCGCATCGGCGTGCACTCCCGAGGCCGCTATGGCCCGCCCAAGCCAGACTTGCCAGCTGGTAGCGCGTCGGCCCCTCAGCGACCGCCGAGTTTCGCTGGGGACCCGAAGAGACCGGCGCACGCCGGCCACGCATGCGCCGTCGTCGGGACCAGATCCACGCTCAAGCGAAGCGGAACGCGAGATGGTTGTAGGCGCACGGAGCGGCGATGCATCCGCCGGGCTCCGCGGCGGGCGCCCGACGGACGCCCGACGTACACTCGACCCGATGGACGACGAACGCTGGGAACCCGGCATGCCCGTGCTCGGCGCGGCAGTCGGTCCGTCCCCGGGACCGCCAGGGCCCGTTCGGCGACGCCCCCGTCCCGCCCAGTCTCGCCGGCGCTCCGCCCCGCTCGGTCCCGAGACGAAGCCGACGCCGCTCGAGCAGCACTACGTCCTCCTGTCCGTGCCGGTCCTCATCCGTCGGCGCGATCGCGATCACGGCCCTCGAGCTCGGGCGCCGGCTCGGGCAGCCCGCTCGTCAAGCTGCTGCGTCGCGCGATCGCCGCGCCGCTGCTGGTCGTCACGACCGCCGACGCGACTCTCCGGATCTGGCGCTCGGCCTGGGCCTGGATGCCGGTCGACCGCGGCCGCGGGCTGTTCCGGCTCGCCTGGGTCGCGGTCGCGCTCATCGGCCTCGCGCGCGCTCGTCGGCTGGCGCCGCGGTGCTCGTGCGGCGTGAGCGCCGGCCCGCGGCGAGGACGCAGCTCTACGATCGCGGCCCCGACGCCCGCTCGACCGACATCGACATCCGGCGGCCGGCGTCCCGTCGTGGCTCGCCACGACGCTCAACTTCTGCACCGCGCTGCGGCGGCACGCTGCAGTTCGGCGACGGTCGACGGCGAGCGACCGCGAGCGCCTCGCCTGCGCGGCGTGCGGCCACGTCGCCTACGTCAACCCCCGCCTGGTCGTGACGACGATCCCGATCACCGCCGCCGGCGAGGTCGTGCTCCTCCGGCCGCGGCATCGAGCCCGGCGAGGGCTGGTGGGCGCCAGCCCGGCGGCTTCCTCGAGGTCGACGAGACCGTCGACCGAGGCCGCGATCCGCGAGACGCTACGAGGAGACCGGGCTGCTCGTCGAGCCCGGCGAGATCGTCGGGCTGTACACCGCGGCTCGAGGCGGCGGTCGTCGTGATCGCCTTCGAGGCCCGGGTCGCTCAGAGGCGAGTACCGCCTGAACCCCGAGGCGCTCGAGATCGAGGCATTCCGCCCCGAGGCCGATCCCCGTGGCACGGCATCGCGTTCAAGACGACCCACTGGGCGCTGCGCGACTGGGTCCGCCGGCGCGCGGCCCGACATCCACCCCGACGCGAGCGCTCACTGGGACGGCTGAGGACCCGACCGGCCGCGATCGGCGATCAGGGACCCGGTTTCAGGGTTTCGCAGGGCTACGGACCACGGTTAACTCACCCAGCTGGTCGGGTGACCAGGCGTCGGCACCGGGAGCGCCAGCTGGCGTGCGCCTCCTTGTCGGCTCGATGATGCCCTGGCGGGCCGCAAGGTCGATCAGTGCTTCTGGCGCGCACGCCGCAGACTGCGGCCAACTCGTTGGGCGCGAGCTCGTCGACGCTCACGGTCGCGTCGACGGCGGCGTCGCTGCTCGTAGTCTCGGACGCGGATCTCTGACCTCCCACTCGATCTCGATCGGCCCGGGGCGGTTGGCAGAGTGGAGCACCAGGAAGCGCTCGCACGGGACGCCCGCCGCGCAACCGTCGAACAATTGGCGAGGACCGTGAGATCCGGCCCGACGAAGTCGGAGAAAAGCCGGCTCCGGCGGGACCGGGGCTGGCGTAGATGTCCAGCTGGCTGAGCGGCGACCGCTCGCCGTCAGTTCGGTGGGCGCGCACGATCGCCTCGGCTCCGGAGCGGCCAGCCGTTCGGCGTCGGACCCGTGTAACGCAGCGGACGGTGCGTCCTCCGACGCCCGCCTGCGCCGACCGTCACCGTCCCGTCTCACGGTGTCATGGACCGTCGGCACGCGGCAATAGGCCCGACGTCACCAGTCCGTTGGATCTCGATCAGCGACTTCGTCAAGTCGCTTCCGGCCGCGAACGACATGCCGGCACGGACCTCCCATTCGAGCGGCCCATCTCGTCCCGCGTGATGACCAGGCGGTAAGCGTGCTCGCACGTCGCAGGCGCCATGCAGAGACCGCCCATAGCCCAGGTCACTGAATGTGACCTCGGGCAGCGGAATGGACGGCCGAGCAGCCACGCCCGCGGTTGCGATTGGCCGGACGTCGAAATCGCGGTGACCGTCGCGCCGCCGGCGAGGCCGCCCTTCGGATCCGTCAGCTCGACGAGCCCGTATTGGTTGCGACCGAACCCGGAGGCGCCGTCGGTTCCGGGCGTGAAGCGGACCGCCACCGGCACCACGGCGATGGGTCGATCCGCGGTCAGCTCGACGGATTCGAAAGCGTTTGAGCGAGGCTCAGGAGCGGGTGGCTCCGACGACTGCCGCACGCAGTGAACGGGAGCGCGACGATCGCCAGAGCCATCAGCCGACCGGCCGCCACGCGGCGCGCAGGGTGCCCGCACGGTGCCAGTCCTCGTATGGATCCGTCTGCCAGCTCAGCTTGTTCGGGCGCGTCGTCGAGGTCGGCGCCTGACGGCTCACAAGCCAGCGCGGCGGCGGGATCAGGAACATCGTTCCCGCGAGCGCGCTCGCGCCCTCGAACGTGGCCGGATCGAAAGTCGGTCGCGGGACGGCCCACGGGCTGGGCCGAGGGACGTAGTCGACGTTCAGCTCGAGGCGGCGCCGTGGTCGCCTGGGCCGTCGATCTGGTCCGGTTGCCCGCCGGCGATCGCGGCGCCCGCCCACCCCATCAGCACGACCACCACGAGCTGATTGCGTGGCCACCGCCGATGCGGCTCGATCGGACGCGCGGTCGGCGCGGCCTCAGAACGAGCCGTCTGGCCGGTGGCGGCTCAGCCGGATCGATGAAGACGTTCTTGGTCTCCGTGTAGAGGTCGAGCGCGGCCATCCCGAGCTCGCGCCCGATGCCCGACATCTTGTAGCCGCCGAACGGCGCCTCGGTGTGGACCGAGCTGTTCGAGTTGACGCTGATGACGCCGGCCTGGAGCGCCTTGGCCGCCCGCAGCGCCTTGCCGATGTCGCGGCTCCAGATCGAGCCCGACAGCCCGTACGGCGTCGCGTTGGCGAGCCGGAGCGCCTCCTCCTCGGTGTCGAACGGGATGACCGAGACGACCGGGCCGAAGATCTCCTCGCGGGCGATGCGCATGTCGTTCGTCGACGCCGTCGAAGACCGTCGGCATGAGGTACGCGCCGTCGGCCAGGGCCGGATCGTCGGGCGCCGTCGCCGCCGACGACGATCGTCGCGCCCTCGCCGAGCCCGATCTCGATGTAGTCCCTGACCCGGTCGCGCTGCTTGGCGCTGACGAGCGTGCCGACCTCGGTCGCCTCGTCGAGCCGGGTCGCCGACCTTGACGTTGCTGCGTCGCCGCGGCGAACAGCTCGACGACCTGCTCGTGGACCGAGCGCTCGACGAGGATCCGGCTCCGGGCGCAGCAGTCCTGGCCGGCAGTTGTCGAAGACGCTAGTACGGCGACTCGCGGGCGAACTTCTCGAGGTCGGCGTCGGCGAAGACGATGTTCGGGCTCTTGCCGCCGAGCTCGAGCGAGATCTTCTTCACGTTGCTCGACGGCGAGCCGCATGATCTCCTGGCCGGTCGTCGTCTCGCCGGTGAAGGCGACCTTGCCGATGCCCGGGATGGGCCGCGATCGACGCGCCGGCCGTCCCGCCCGGCCCGGTCACGACGTTGAGGACGCCGGCCGGGATGCCCGCCTCGAGCGCCAGCTCGCCGAGCCGGATCGCGGTCAGCGGCGAGTAGCTGACGCGGGCTTGAGGATCGCGGTGTTGCCGGCGGCGAGCGCCGGCGGCGACCTTCCACGAGGCCATCAGGCAGCGGGAAGTTCCAGGGCACGATCAGCCCGACGACGCCGATCGGCTCGCGCAGGGTCATGTCGAGGCCCGGCTTCGAGACCGGGATCGTCTGGCCGAAGATCTTGTTGGCGGCGCCCGGCGTAGTAGTCGAAGACGAGGCTCGCGCCGACGACCTCGCCGCGCGCCGCCGGTGATCGGCTTGCCGACGTTGCGGCTCTCGAGCTGGGCCAGCTCCTCGCTGTTGCTGCTTGACGAGCGCGGCGAGCTTGGCGAGCGTCCGGCCGCGCTTGCCCGCGGCCCAGCGTCGCCCAGCCCTTGCGGTCCTCGAACGCCTTGCTGGGCGGCGGCGACCGCGCGGTCGACGTCCTCGCGGCCGCCCAGCGGCGCCGTCGCGATCGACCTTGCCGGTCGCCGGGTTGACGACGTCGAACGTCTGGCCGTCGGCCGCGTCGACGCTCTCGCCGCCGATCGACCATGCGGACGTTCGTCGGGCGCGGTCGAGCCGGTCGCGGGAGCCTGCTGCTCGGTCGTCATGGAGGGACCTCGTCGGGTGGCGGGCCGACGGCTCGTGAGCCGCGCTCGGTGGATTGCGCTCGATGCCATAGCGCCGCGCCGCCGATGTCGGCCGGCCGGTCAGTCGATGTCAGCCGTCGGCCGACCGCTCCGACGGCGGCCATCGCCGCCCCGACGATCCCGGCGTCGTTGCGGAGCTGCGCCGCGCACGACCGCGCGGCCGGACCGTTCAGGCGCGGGATGAACCGGTCAGGCTGCTTGCTGACGCCGCCGCCGAGTGATCAGAGGTTCGGCGAGAACAGCTTGTCGATCGCCTGGAGGTGCTCCTCGAGGTCGGCTCGCCCAGGCCTTCCACGACAGGCCGCGCCGCGTCCGGGCGGCCGCCGCCGAGCGTCGCTCCGCGTCCCGGCCGCGGATCTCCATATGGCCCAGCTCGGTGTTCGGGACGAGGACGCCGTCGTTGAACAGGCCCGACCCGACGCCGGTGCCGAGCGTCAGCACGAGGACGACGCCGCGTTCTCGCCGAGCCCGCCCCGAACCGCATCTCGGCGAGGCCCGCCGCATCGGCGTCGTTCGAGGACCAGCGTCGGGCGCTTGACGCGCCGCTCGATCGCGGCGCGCGCGTCGAAGTCGATCCAGCCGGCGTCGATGTTCGCCGCCGTCTTCGTCACGCCGTCGATGACGACGCACGGCACGCCGACGCCGACCGGCGCATCGGCCGGGATCTCGACGGACGCCGCGGCGGCGCCGCGGATCGCCCGCCGCACGGTCCGGACGATCGCCGGCACGACCAGCGCCGGCGTCGACGGCACGGGCGTCGCGACGCGCAGTCGCGGCGCGAGCAGCTCGCCGCGCGCGACGTCGACGACGCCGACCTTGATCCCGCTGCCGCCGACGTCGACGCCGATCGCGATGCTGGCCGGGCGTTGCCGAGTCGTCGGCCTCGGTCATCGGCTCAGAAGTAGTTGACGCGTGATGCCGCCGTCGACGACGAGCGACGCGCCGTTCGTCCAGCGCGACTCGTCCGAGGCGAGGTAGAGCGGCCATGTTGACGATCTCCTCGGGCTTGCCGAAGCGGCCGGTCGGGTTGCGGGCGAGGCGGATCCGCTTCGCCTCCTCGTCCTTCACGAGCCAGTCCATGAGCAGCGGCGTCTCGACCGGGCCCGGGCAGATCGCGTTCGTGCGGACGCCGTTCGGGGCCGAACTGGACGGCGAGCGACTCCGGGTCAGCGCCAGGATCGCGCCCTTCGAGGCCGTGTAGGCGTCCTGCGGGACGCGAGCAGCCGAGCGAGCGCCACGAAGCTCGCGATGTTGATGATCGAGCCCGAGCCCTGCTCGACCATCTTCGGGATCGCGTACTTGCAGCCGAGGAAGACGCCGCGGACGTTGACGGCCATGACCTGGTCCCAGGTCGTCGACGTCGGTGTCGATGACCGAGTGGTCGGCCTCGGGCATGATCGCCGGCGTTGTTGTAGAGGACGTCGACCCGGCCGTACGTCGCGATCGCGTGGTCGACCATCGCGCTTCGCGTCGGCCTCGTCCGAGACGTCGGCCGCGACGAAGCGTCGCCTGCGCCGCCGGCGGCCTCGACCATGGCGCGACCGGTCTCGCGGCCGGCTGCCTCGCCGAACTCGGCGACGACGACCTTCGCGCCCTCGGTCGGCGAACATCTGGGCGGCGACGCGGCCCATGCCGCCGCCGGCGCCGGTGATGATCGCGACCTTGTCCTGAGCCGCTACCCGCCGCCTCCCGCCCCGGATCCCTGCCGTGGCTCGGCGTCAGCGGATGGTAGTACTGCGCGCCTACCGATCGGCGGAGGAGGCGACGTACGATCATCGCGCGTTCCGATGACCGCTGCCGGAGCGACCTCTTCAGCCGCGATCGACGCCGGTCAGCCCGACCGGGTTGTGGCGATCTCTCGACGCCGATGGCGCGGTCGCCGCCGCTCGCGACGGCGACGGCGTGAGCGCGGTCATGCATGCGCTACCACGGTCACCACTCCGGGTGGCGAGTCGTACGCCGGGCCGCCTGCCGGCGCTCGACGTGTTCGAGGCCTGGCAGGGTTGGAGCGCCGGGGCCGACGACGTCGCGCCTCGTCGCCGACGATCGCTTCGCTCGCCGGCGCGTGGTCGGCCGACGGCTTCACGCGCGCTCCACTTCGCCGCGTTCTTCGGCGGCGACGGAGCGGCCGCCGGCCCTGCTCGCCGCCGGCGCGGATCCCAACCTCGCTCGCCGGGGCGAGACTCCGAGTCATGCCCGATCCACTCGGCGGTCGCGGGCGGCCATCGCGATCGCCGTCATCGCGCTGCTCGAGGCCGGCGCCGATCCGAGCGTCCGCCAGCGCCACGGCTGGACGCGCCGCTCCAGGGCGCGGCGCAGCACGGCGACGCCGAGACTGGTCGACCAGCTGCTCGCCGCCGGCGCTGGATCCCGCGGCCGCCAACGACGCGGGCGCACGGCGCCGACCTGGCCCGGAGGCGGTGCGAGGCCTCGGACGCTCGATGCCTGGTCGCGCCGGGTCGTGACCGGTAGTCGGGATTCGCCACCGATCGACTCGGATCGCGCCGTTCGGCGCGACGGCCTACGCTGGCAGTCCGGGTCTGGCGCGAATAGGGGCCTCGTCGGGCGTTCGCCAGAGTCCCTGACCGTCAGTCCGCCGCCACGGCACGCCTCGGCTCGAGCGCAGCGCGGGCGGCCACTCCTCGGTCGGATCGTCCGGAGGCGGAGGCTCAGTCCCGCGGCTGCGGCTGCCAGTCCGGCTCAGGTTCCGGCGCGGCCGCACCGCCGAAAGCGATGGCCAGCTCTGGGTTCACGGCCTCGAAGGCCGGCGCGACAGATCTGCGCCGACGCGGATCGGCGTTCATGAGCGCACCGATCACGACGGCCTGGCGTTCGTCCGCTCGACGGCGGCGATCCAGTCGGCGCAGCGGGAGGTCGGCGCCGAGGTAGACGATACCGGCAGCCCGGCCGCGACGGGCCGCACCGTCGCGAAGATCAAGCCCGCCGAGCTCGTGGCGAGCCCCGGCGGCATCCCGACGAGGACGGGCCGGTTGCGGTCGGCGCCCGGACCCGATGCCTGGAACGCCGCGGCGAGCCGGCGCTGGATGGCGTTGCTCGCGACGTGCTCACCGGCGACCGGAATGCCGACCTGCCGCCCACGCGTCGCCGAGCGCCCGGAGTGCCGGCACGTACCGTGATCCTCGACCACTCGCTCGTAGGTGCCGCTGCGCGAACATGTCGTCGCAGGACCGCCTCGATCTGCGGGTGTCGAGTGATACGCGGCCGCGTCGACGAGCCGGTCGACGTAGTCGACTCGGCCGACGTTCGACCGACCTCGACGCGGCTCGGGGCGCTGGCGTGGTCTCGACGGTCCCGGCTACGACCGCCGGCGGCGGCTGCGCTCGCCGACCAGCCGTCGCCGATCAGCCGGCGCATCGCCCGTCAGGCGGTCGAGGCTGCCTCGTCGTAGACGCGGTAGCCGCCAGGCGTCCGCGTCGGCGCGACCACGCCGTAGCGGCGCTCCCATGCCCGCGAGCACCGGGATCGTGAGCCCCGTTCGCGCGGCCGCCTCCTTGATCGTGTGCACATGCTTCGTCCAGTGTACCGTGCATAACACCTGACAAGCCCTCAGGCACTCGACAAGGCTTATACGGTCTCACAGACCCTGTACAAACAGTGTGCAGGGCACCTGATCTGCGGAGGACGACGTCCGACATGCGCTACCTCAACGCCCTGTTCCTGTTTCTCGTCATCGTCGGCATGGCCTCAACTGGCTGCTCGTCGGCGTCGCGAAGTTCGATCTCGTCGCCGGCCCTCACCGGCAACAGCTTCGGCGAGACCAGCGTGCTGCTCGAGCGCGATCTACATCCTCGTCGGCGATCTCCGCGATCGGCCTGATCCCGGTATCATCCGGCTGGCTGACCGCGCTCCGACGAGCGCGTCACCGCCTGACGCCACCGAACCGTCAGAGCAGGAGGATCCACATGCGACGCATCGCCACGCTGCTGTTCACTCGCTGCCATCGCGGGCCTGATCGCCGCCGGCCTGTCGCGGCCCGCCAGCCCAGGCGACGATCGTCGGGACGGCCATCGCGGTCAACCAGGCGACCGGCAGTCGCGGCTGAACTTCATCAGCCGCCGTCTCGCGGGCCGGACCTCGTCGCCGCTGCTGACGGCAACCGCCAGTTCCACGGTCGTCGCCCCGGACCGACGCGGCGTTCGAGGAGCTGTACGCGGCGCTCGGCGTGCAGGCGGCGTGGACGACATCCCGGTCGCGACGCTGCGGGCGGTCCTGCTCCACCATGTCGCGCCCGGCGAGCGGTTCAGCGGCGACGTCCTCGGCGCGACGCGGATCGGACGCTGAACCGCGACCTCGTCTACCCGTCGGCCGGCGGCCGGGACCGCGCTCACGTGGACGGCGGCCCGCGTCGTCATGGCGGATGTCGATGCGCGTCGAACGGGGCGATCCACGTCATCGACCACGCTAACCGTTCCGGGCGCGTGATCTGCGACAGGCCGCAACCCTGGGGGCGCGGCACCACGGACCAACCGTGCAGCGGACCGGCCGGTCCGGGGTTTAATCGCGGGACCGACCCTGCCGGGTGACTCAAAGTCAGGCGTTCATCGTCGAGGACGGTCAGGATCGCGCCCGTTCGCGCCTCTCGAACTTGACTGTCAGTCCCGCCTCGGCGGCGAGAGCTGCGCCCCTACCGCCGGAGCCGCTCCTCGGGCAGCGCCCGCCCCGCGATCGTCCGCGAGCACGAGCTTGACCGCGTTCGCCCGCCCGACCGGATCGATCGACGGCGCCGCCTCCGGGCGTCCTCCTCGAGCGCCCGGCACAGCGGCGCCCAGCTCGAGCGCCCCGACGTTGAGGCTGCTCGACTTCAGCGAGTGGGCCGGCCGGACCATCGTCGTCGATCGTCGCCGGCGGTCGCGGCGACGATGAGCTCGCTCGACGAGCCGGTCGCCCTCCTCCAGGTACGTGTCGACGAGCTCGTCGACGAACGCCTGGTCGCCGCCGGTCATCTCGAGCAGGTTGGCGAACGTCGCGCGTCGATCGGTCGGCAGCCGTCGTCGGACGCCTCGCGCGGCGAGCGCACTCGACCGATCGCGGCCGCTCGCCCGAACCGCGCCGGCCGTCGGATCGCGCGGTAGACCGGCATCGGCCGGCTGAACCCCTTGAGCTGGCGCTCGCCGGCGGGCTCCGCCGGCGATCGGCCGCCGTCGACCGCTGCGAACGTCCGCTGGGCGATGAGGATCTCGCCGGCCTTCGCCTCGCTGCTCGAGCCGCGAGGCGAGGATGATCGCGTTGCCGATGCCGCCGTAGTCGTAGCGGCCCTCGAACCCGATCCGGCCCATCGTCGCGTAGCCGGTCGCGATCCCATCCCGACCTGGAGGACGTGGCCGCGCCGCCGCCACTCCTCGCTGATCGCCGACGAACCGCTCCCGGATCGCGACCGCCATGCCGGACCGCCCGCGCCGCGTGGTCGTCCTGGAGACTCGGGGTCGTTGAAGAACACCATGATCCCGTCGCCGGCGAAGTGCTCGAGCGTGCCCTCGTGCTCGACGACGAGCGCGCCCGACCGTCGCGTGGTAGCGCCGCAGGAAGCCGAGGACCTCCTCCGGCTCGGCCGTCTCGGAGAACGATCGTGAAGTTGCGCAGGTCGCAGAACATCGCCGTGATCTCGCGGCGGTGGCCGGCCAGCAGCGCCTCGCCCTCGGGGCTCGAGACGAGCTCGGCGACCTGCGGCGAGAGGAACCGGGCGAGCTGGCCGCGCTGGCGCTCGATCGTCTCGAGCAGCCGGGCGTTGGCGATCCCGATCGCCGCCTGCTCGGCGAAGCCGGTCGCGAGCGCCGGCCTCCGCCGTCGGAGAACGGGCTGGACCTCGTTGCGGGTCAGGGCGAGGACGCCGCTGATCGCGCCGTCCGTGCTCGATCGGCACGCCGACCAGCGAGCGGTAGCCGCTCGACCTGCTGGCCCGGCGTCGCGACGTACTCGCGGTCGGCGAGGACGTCGTCGATGCGGATCAGCTCGCCGATCAGCGCGACCCGCCCGACGACGCTGTCGCGACCGGGCCGGATCAGGATGCTCGCGCTCCCAGGCGTCGAGCTCCGGCGTGCCGCCGGCCGAGCGCGGCGACGCGGAACGCCTCGCCGTCGAGCGACGTAGGCGACGCCGTAGTCGGCCCGGCACAGCCGGACGGCGGCGCGGACGACGGCATCGAGCACGACCTGGAGGTCGAACGCGGACCGGCTCATGATCGCCAGGACCTCGTTGTTCGCGGCCTGCCGGTCGATCGGCCTCGCGCTCGGCGTCGTGGAGGCGCTTGCGGGCGAGCGACGATGCGATCCGAGCCTGGAGGATCGCCGGATCGACGGTCTTGGGCGAGGTAGTCGGCGGCGCCCATCTCGAGGCAGCGGACGACGCTGTCGAGCTCGTCGACGCCGGAGATGACGATGACCGGCAGATGCCGCGAGCGCCGGGTCGTCGCGCGAGCGCGGCGAGCGTCTCGTAGCCGTCCATCACCGGCATCACGATGTCGAGGAGGATGACGTCGATCGGCGGCGCGTCCGGCGTCGCGCAGCCGCTCGAGCGCCTGCGTGCCGTCCTCCGCCTCGACCGGTCTCGTGGCCGATCCCGCGCAGGAGGCGGGCGAGCAGCTGGCGGTTGAACGCGGTGTCGTCGACGACGAGGATCCGGCCAGGCTGGGTCGCGCCGTCCCGGCGGGTGGCGCCGCGGCACTCGGCGAGGGGTCATGCAGGGCCTCCGGCAGGCTGGGTCGAGCGCTTGGCGATCGCCGCCTCGAGCTCCTCGGGGCGGATCGGCTTGCTGACGTAGTCGTCCATCGCCGGCGGCGAGGCACGCCTCCCGGTCGCCGGCCATCGCGTTCGCGGTCATCGCCGACGATCCGCGGGCGGCCGCGTCCGGCCAGCGGCGGCGGATCCGGCGGGTCGCCTCGAGGCCGTCCATCTCGGGCATCTGGACGTCCATCAGCACGACGTCGTAGCGCGCCGTCCTCGATCGCGTCGACGGCCGCCTCGAGCCGTTCGCCGGCGACGTCGGCCGCGGTAGCCCATCCGCTCGAGCAGGCGCAGCGCGAGCTTCTGGTTCACGGCGTTGTCCTCGGCGAGCAGGATGCGAAGCGCGGTGCCGCGCGGTCTGCGGCGCGCGGCCGTGCCGGACTGCTCGTCGCGGGTCTCGACGGCGCCTCGCGGCTCGGCGACCGGTCGCGGCAGCGCGTCGGCCAGCGCGTCGTGGAGCGCGCGACGGCTTGACCGGCTTGACGAGCATCGCGGTGATGTTCGGCGCGGTCCGGCGCGTGCTGGCCGATCGAGGACAGGATCACGACCGGCGATCGGGCCGCTCGGCACGCAGCGCCGCGATCGCCTCGGCGAGCTCGACGCCGTCCATGCTCGGGCATGAGGAGGTCGAGGATCGGCGGCGTCGAACTCGCGCCCGCCGCGGACCCACGCGAGGCGCCTCGATCGGCGACGCCGTCGCCGCCGACCGTCGACGCCCCAGCGCTCGAGGAAGCCGGCGATGATCCGGCGGTTCGTCGCGTTGTCGTCGACGACGAGCACGCGTGCAGCCGCGGATGCTCCGCTCGGGCGCGGCGGCGTGCGCGCCGGCAGCGTCGTCGCGCCTGGACCGGCGAGCGACGAGGCGGAACGTGCTGCCCTCGCCGGCGACGCCGCTGCTCGTCGCGGTCAGCGTCCCGCCCATCGAGCTCGGCGAGCCGGCGGCTGATCGCGAGCCCGAGGCCCGTGCCGCCGTAGCGCCGCGAGATCGACGCGTCGACCTGGCTGAACGACTGGAACAGCCGGTCCATCCGGTCCGGCGGGATGCCGATGCCGGTGTCGCGGACCTCGATGCGCGATCGTCCAGCGGCGCCCGCGCCGCGCGGCAGGCGTCGGCGTCGACCGACAGCGACGACCTCGCCCGTGCTCGGTGAACTTGACCGCGTTCGACAGCAGGTTGAGCACGATCTGGCGCAGCCGGCCGGCGTCGCCGACGATCGCCGCCGGCAGCGTCGTCGCCGATCGCGTACGCCGAGCTCGACGCCCTTCTGCGGCGCGCGTCGGCGCGACGACGTCGAGCGCGCTCTCGACGCGACGCGCGCAGCGTCGAACGGCTCGGCCTCGAGGTCGACCTTGCCGGCCTCGATCTTCGAGAAGTCGAGGATGTCGTTGATGATCGTGAGCAGCGCGTCGCCGACGTCCGGATCGTCTCGGCGAAGTCGCGCTGCTCGGCGTCGAGCTCCGTCTCGAGCAGCAGGCCGCTCATGCCGATGACCGCGTTCATCGGCGTGCGGATCTCGTGGCTCATCGCGGCGAGGAACGCGCTCTTGGCCTGGTTCGGCGCCCTCGGCCGCGGCCTGGCGCCTCCTGGGCCTCCGCGAAGAGGCGGGCGTTCTCGAGCGCGATCGACGCCTGCCGGGCCAGGCCGACGAGGAAGTCGAGGTCGGCCTGGCGCGAATGGCTCGCCGCTCCGAGCGCCAGACCGCCGCGACGCCGGTGACCCGGTCGCGGGCGATCAGCGGCGCGGCCATCGAGCCGCTCGATCGACGGCGTGTGGTCGTCCGGTGCCGGGATGTCGACGGTCCGCGGATCCGCGCCGGTGTCGTTGACGAACTCCGGCGTGCGGCTGCCGGATGACGTCGCCGATGATCACCCTCGCCCTCGAGGATCGTGTCGACCGCAGGCGCGTCGGCGAGCTCGCCCGAGGCGAGGATCGCCCGGATACGCTGTCCGGGCCGGCTCGGCGAGGAAGAGCGCGGCCGTATCGGCCGAGCAGGGTCTCGACCCGGTCGCCGATCCGCTCCGAGGACCGACCTGCACGTCAGAGCGTCGCCGAGATCTCCTGGCCGACCTCGGCCGAGGGCCGCCATCTCGTCGCCGCGGCGATGGGCCTCCTGGTAG
>ERZ1370068.8561-contig-7403_pt1 | contig 43571 bp, 64 predicted proteins | sample MGYA00561227_ERZ1370068 | MGnify/ENA primary metagenome ERZ1370068 (study PRJEB38410, sample SAMEA6850437) | metagenome | study: Metagenomic assessment of the ecological functions of the soil: analysis of the soil microbiota associated with the...
GTATTACTTCGTTCAGTTACGTATTGCTCACGCACTGCCGAATGCACGCGCACGACACGGGTGTTCCTATCACTCCGTCGCGCGCCGTACGGTATTAAGCTTGGGCGCGACACTTGCCGCCTCCGACGGTCACGAAGATCTCCGCACCCTATGCGCGCCTGCGGGCGGTGCTGACGATTCCCGCAGAGCTACACGAGGTAGTGTCACCATCGACTACGGAACCGGACAAGCCGAGCCCTCAGTCTGCTTTGCCTTGCGACACTCGGCCTGGTTGGGTGCGACCGCCGGCGCGCCGACGCCGGTCACCGTTGCTCTTCCGGACTTCAGCGACGGTTGCCGGATGGGACAACACGTGGGCGCCATCGGCGAGCCGCCCGATTGCATGGGACGGCGTGACTGCGACGGGAACTGAACATTTCCACGACGCAATGCGTCGGGGGCGAGATTCATCAAGACGGCGCGCCTCAGCGGCAGCTTGGCTGAACGTCATCGTCATCCTGAAGGAGCGAAGGGACTGGAGGCGCCTGCCCTGAGGAAGCGCAAGCGACGTAGGGATCGCCGTCCGTCGAGGCGATTCAATTGAGTGCGGCTACCTGTCTCGTGATCTCGATATTAGCGATTGGTGGTCGGCGGGTTCCTGGCGCTCGCCAACCGAAAACTGCGCCGAATGGATGTGCCGGAGTACTCAGAGGGGGCTATGACGGACGCGAGATGTCAGAGCTCCCACTCTGGAGACTCGCTCGCCCGTTCGAGTCAGTCTTATCACTCGACGGCTGTGAACAGACATCAGATGTTCAGACATCTGGTTAGGCGTTTGAGGGCATAGCATCCGTCGCGTTTGTAGGAAGCGACTCCCGAACGCCTGGACTGACGTCTCATGTCATGATGTCTGTCCACAGCCGTCGAGTGATAAGCCGAACTCGATTCGCGAGGCCGAGGCTCAGAGTGGGAGCTCTGACTCTGACGCCGGTAACTGCCGGCGAGGTCATCTCCGCTGCAGCAGTTTCTTAAGGAGAATGACTCGCGGGTGGCGAAGAAAGAGCGCGGGTGGTGGGCCGCGCTCTTTCATCCCCCGTAGTTCAACGAACATCGCGAGGTTAGTATCGCGCCACCGCACCAAATCCCATGCACCACCATCTTCGGGAAGAAAAGTAGCGCGCGCGGCGCGGCCGATAGAAGTAGATCGCGCTGCTCAGAGAGCAGTCATCCACTGCCGAGACCCGGGCGCGTCGCCGCGTCGATGTACTGGTAGCCGAGGCCGAGCCCGCGAAGGGGTCCAACTTCGAGTTCGCTGATCTTGTGAAGTGAGCAGTTCGCCGTGACACCGATCGGGATGTACTTCCAGCTGTACGTGCAAGGCCCGTGCCTCCCGACCATGAGTAGTAGTCGAAGGCCGCCTGAATGCCGAGCATTCCGCCCCGAGGTCCGGAAGGCCTTGATCGCGTGCTCAAACCGGCCGCCAAACGATGCGCTGGCAGAGCCGACGCCGTCCACTCAATGACACCGCCGATGTCGGTGTAGCCCACTCCGAAGATCGGGGTTCCTGCGGCCTTTGCTTGTGCGACCGCGACGTGCGCGCTCGACGCAGACGTGTGAGCGCCACCAACAGCCGGGGACGTTTCGATTTGACGAACGACGCATGTGACTCTCCCGGAGAGGATTCGCGAGGGTGGCCGGACGTCGCGCGCGCCAGTTTGCGGGTGGGATGTCCGCGGTGCTAGCTATTGTCCGGCCGAGGGTCCACTACCTGCTGCGTGGGACCACCCGGAAAACCGTCATCGGCCACAAGCTTCACCGTATCGCTGAGGAACGCAGGTGAATGACCGCTCCGACGTCGGAGGACCCGCCAGCCGAGACGATGCCCGGGCACTCGACGAGTTGTTCAGCGTCACCTACGAAGAGCTGCGACGCCTTCGCGTCAGCCGTTCGAAAGGGGTGATCCGAGCGCGACGCTCAGCCCGACCGCGCTGGTGAACGAGGCATGGCTCAAGCTGCGCCAGTCGCCGCACGTCGCCTCGCACGTCGCCCGCACATTTCCGTCGGATCGCGGCGCGCGCGATGCGCCAGGTGCTCGTCGAAGCGGCGCGACGGCGGCGAGGCCGACAAGCGCGGCGGGGCGCGTTGCTCGTGACCTTCGATGAATCGTTACATGACGCCGGGACTGGCGCCGACGACCTCTCGCCCTGGATCACGCGCTCGACGATCTGGCTCGCATCGAGCCGCGTCAGGCGGAGCCTCGTGGGAATGTCGATTTTCCGGTGGGCTCGAGATCGCCGAAGCGGCGGCCTTGCTCGACGTGTCCGAGTCGACCGCGCTTCGCGATTGGCGCGCGGCACGCGCCTGGCTCGCCACCGAAGCTGCGACGCGCATGACGATGATGGAGGCCGAACGCTGGACGCGACTCCAGGCGCTTTTTCACTCAGGCACTCGACCTCGGCGAGGCCTGAGCGCGACGCGTTCCTGCTTCGAATTCCGCCGACGATCCATCGCTCGTTGCCGACGTGAAAGCGCTGCTCGACGAAGACGCTCGCCCCGATTTCATCCTCGACCGCGGGCTCCACAGCGTTCGCCGCCAACATGTTGGAGCGCAGTGACGCTACGCCGTCAGGTCCCTTCGGCCCATACCGGATCGTACGCCGGCTCGGCGAAGGCGGCATGGGGGTCGTCTACCTCGCCGAGCGGAATGACCTCGGTGCGATCGCGGCGATAAAGATCTTGCGGGACGCATCGCTTTCACCGGCGCGCCGGGAGCGGTTTTGCGAGCGAGCAACGACTGCTCGCGCAATTGAGTCACCCGTTCATTGCGCGACTCCTGGATGCGCGACACCCTGGCGGACGGCACGCCGTGGTTCGTCATGGAGTACCGTCGATGGACTGACGCTCACGGAATATTGCCGCGTGCACGCCACGTCGCTGACGGAGCGACTGCGGCTCTTCCGGGACGTCTGCGAAGCAGTCCAGCATGCGCACCAGCATCTGGTCGTGCATCGCGACCTAAGCCGTCGAATATCCTGGTCAAGAGCGACAGCACAGTGAAGCTGCTCGACTTTGGAATCGCGAAGCAACTCGAGAGCCTCGACGGGCGTGGGGACCAGACGCGAACGGCGTTGCGTCTCATGACTCCTCGCCTACGCCGCGCCAGAGCAGATCCGGGGCGGCCGCATCGGGATTTATACGGACGTCTACGCGCTGGGGGTCGTTCTGTATGAGCTGACGACCGGGCGCTTGCCGTTTCAGCCGAGCGGAGGATCGGGATATCGAAACGCTGATCACCGCTCAGGAACCCGAGGCGCCCGTCCGTTGCGGCTCGAGGCGCGCATCTCGGTAAATCCGAGTGGGCTGACCTCGATGTGTTGTGCCTCACGGCGATGCACAAGGATCCGACTCGCCGGTACGCGACCGTCGACGCGCTGATACGCGACGTCGACCACTATCTCCACGGCGAAGCGCTCGAAGCGCGCAAGGACAGCGTTCGATACCGACTTCAAAAATTCGTTCGGCGCAATGAGCAAAGTGTGATCGCGGCGTCGATCGTCGTGATCTTCGCGTTGGGCCTCGTGACGTTCTACACCGTGCGCTTGGCGCGCGCGAGGAACGACGCGGTCATCGCGGCGGCGAAGGCGCAGCGCGTGCAGCGATTCACCCTCGATCTCTTCCAGGTGGCGACAAGCTGGCCGGTCCCGCGGACGAGCCTGCGCGTCGTCACGCTCCTTGATCGCGGCGTGATCCAGCGCGAGGCCTGACGCCGAGCCGGCCGCGCAAGCTGAGCTCTATCTCACGCTCGGCGGTATCTATCAAAAACTCGGGAGCTGGCCCGGGCCGACTCGTTGATTCAGCTCGCGCTGACTCGACGCCAGACGCTGCTTAGCCTAAGACATCCGGACGTCGCGCGGCGACGCTGGTAGCGCTTGGACGGTTGCGCATGGACCAGGCCCGCTTCGAGCGACGCGGAGCAGCTCGTTCGCCAGGGGCTGACGATGGCAAATGCGACGCTGCCGCGCGGCGACGCCGGGATCATCGACGCCACCGCCGCGCTCGGCCGCGTGCTGCAGGAACGCGGCTCGTACGCCGCGGCCATTCCTGTGCTCGGGGACGTCGTTCGCCTGAGTGAAGCGAGCCATCGCGTCGCGCGGCGAGGTCGCCGCGAGTATCTCGGCATTGACCGACGCGCATTTCTACGCCGGACATCGCGACGCGTCCGATTCGCTGAACCGAATCGTAGTTGGCCGCATACGAAACGCTCTATGGCAAACGCCATCCGCTGGTCATCGCGACATCCTCGTGAATCTCGGCGCAACCGAGCAGGAGCGCGGCAATCTGTGTGAGTGCGGAGCGCTACCAACCGACAAGCGCTCGCCATCACCCGCGACTACTATGGCCCATCGCATTTCGAGACCGCGGCGAAGCTCACGTTGCTCGGCCGCGCGCTGGTCTTTCAAAACCGTTTTCCCGAAGCTGACTCTGCTGCGCGAAGCTCTTCCGTGCGCGAGCACGTGTACGGGCCAGTGCATCCCGCGGTTGCGTCGACCTTGAACGAGCTCGGAGTCATCGCATACCGGCAGGACCGCTACGACGACGCCGAAGCATGGTGGAGTCGCATGCTGTCCATCTTATCAGACGGTCTATGGCGACCATCACTACCTGATCGCCGTCGCGACGTCGAACCTCGCGAACGTGTACTACGGTCGGAAGAACTACCGCCGCGCGGAACTCGCTCAATCGCGAGGCGATCCGCCGATTCAGCGAGACGCAGGGTGCCGGCCATCTGAACACCGGAGTTGCTCACGTCAAGCTCGGCCGAACCCTGCTCAAGGAAGGGCGGTTTGCCGACGCGCGTGTCGAGTTGCTTGCCGGCCACGACATCCTCATCAAGCAGGCGAGCCCGTCGCTGTCATTTCTTCAGAATTCGCTCAAAGACCTGCGCGGCCGTGGCCGACCCCCTTCGACAAGGTGACGCGGCCGCGGGATATCGGCGCGAGCTTGCCGCCCTCACAAAATCGGCGAAGTAGCGCAGCGGGTGGACCCCCGCGTGCGGTGTCTTAGCCGTGGACTCCGACAACAGGCTCTGATCGTGAAACGTGCATTCGATAGTGGCCGCCGCCGGCTTTGCGTCCGTCGGCTGCAGGTCGCACCACGTCACCGAAGTAACACTGGCGATGCTCGCGGCGGTCCGCGCCGACGTTCGCCTGGTCAATGGCGAAACGACGTTCGTCACTCGCGGCCGGAGCTATGAGCTGGTTGGTCGGACGAAAAGCCGACTTGGCCATCGTGCAGCCGGATGCTTGGACCGCGACCGTACGGTCATGGGTCGCGCGTTCGGTGACAGCCCTCGCGCCCGTCACCGTGAGCGTTCGCCGCGTCGCCGCCGACGGAGGACCGTTCGTGCTGGCCGCGCCGGTCCCTCAGAGCACGATCACGCCGGTCGTCGAAGTGGCGCTGGTCGACCCCAACGCTCGGCGCGAGCAAGAGAGGCAGAAAGTCGCCGGCGGACGCCGAACCGACACTGGACGCGATTCACGCGCGCAGAGTCGCTCCCGGTCATCCGCGCGTGGCTGTCCGCGCGGGCATCAGCGCGTCACGAAGCAACCGGCGTCGTCGACTGAGAGGAACGGCGAGGAGGACGATCCGCGCGTAGCTGGCTGACCGAGCTTCGCAATCGCGTCGCTCGCGGGCGACTCGGCGGCGCTGGATCACGAGATCGAGGTGCTGTCCGAACGTCCCGATCTGCTGTACCCGCTTTCCAGTTTTCTCACGATGCCTAGACCGCAGTCGTTCGCGGCGATGGGCGGCGGTCGCGAAGGCCGCGCGCGGGGCGAAGCGGTGGCGCGGGCGGCGCGGTGGCGGAGCTGGAGCCGGCTGGTGGGCGTGGCGGCAGGGGAGGAGGCGGCGTCGGGGTCGGGGTGGAGCGGGCGGAATGGGTGGCCGCGGCGGAGCGAGCCGTCGCGGCGGTGGATGGCGGCGGCCGCGGGTCCGGTCGCGGCGGTTCGGATCAAGCAGCGCGCCAGAGTTGCGGAGGTGCGGCGCTCTAGCAGTGCGGAGGCAGGAGCGCTGGGACGATATCTCGTCGCGCGTGGCGGCTATGAGTTGGTGGGCGACGTGATTGACACCCAGATGAGCGGCGCCGGGCTCGAAGGCGTGTTCATGAAACGCACTCGTTGACGCCTGCGCAGGTGCAGAACGACTGGTTCAGTTGGGTGGTCTCGCACCAGAAGAAATGAGATTCACGGGAATCCCCATCCCGGATTTCACTGCGCGCTCATAAACCAGCGTTGCCGCCGCGACATCCTCGAGCGCCGTACCGGTACCTGTCGAACACGATGATCCTCATCGGCCGTCTGCCGCCCTGGTTTTCGACCGGCGATCACGTCCGCCAGCTCGGCGCGCACGTCCTCTCGCCGCATGAGGCCTCGATCGAGCGCATGGTGCAGGTCGCCAATTGTCGCGCACTGATCGAGAATGTCTGCGACGACCACACTCGCGGCGAGCAACTCGGGTTCGATCTCCTGCTTGTCATGATTGTCGGCCCCCACGCCGGCGATGAACGTTCCCGGTGCGACATGCTGGCGGCCGAGAATCCATCGCCGCGCCGGCGTGCACGTCACCCAGATATCGCTGGCCGATCGTCCGGTCGCCGAGCTCGCGCACCGCTGACACTTCGATACCGAGCTCGTTCGATATGGCCGTCGCGAAATCGACGGCGCGCGCCGTCACGGAGTTCGAAGGCGAAAACACGGCTCAGCGGACGAACACACGCGAGCGCGCGAAGCTGGCTGCGCCCTTGCTCACCACACCCGCACACCGTTACCAGAGTGGACTCTTCGCGCGCGAGATGCTTTGCGGCAACCGCTGTGCCGCGGCGGTGCGCAGGCTCGTGATCTCGATCGAACCGAACAAGGCCAAGAGCTGGCCGGTGTGGCGTTGAACAGCGCAATGACTCCCGAATGGTCGGCAGCCCGTGGCGGTCCGGATTGCCGGGGAAGTTCGCGCTGACCTTCGCCGCGAAGACTGCATGTGAGTCGGGCGCGGCTGACTGCATCCCCGCGGTCTTGACGTGGAACACGCCATCACGCGCGTGCGCACCCAGGATGCCGGGCGGAATCGTTCTCGCCGCGAGCATGCTGGAGGAACGCCTTGCTCAACCGCGTCGATGCACGCCCGGCATGTCGAGCAACCGTCGGACATCGCCGCGTCCGAGGATCAGCGTCTCAGAGGGCGCCACGGAGCCGAGCACTTCGGAGAGTGGTGGTGTGCGACATTCTCGCCAAATGATACAATTGTATCATGAATGATTCAAGCCGGTGGCTTCTGCTGGTTCATCAACTGCCACCCAAGCCCGGACTATCTACGCGTAAAGATTCGCCGGCGCCTCGCGGGCCTCGGCGCCGCACTGGTCAAGAACAGCGTCTACGTCTTACCGAACACCGCCGGAGTCGCTCGAGGATTTCCAGTGGTTGCGGCAGGAGATCGAGGCGGCCAGCGGCTCCGCGCTCATTGCCGAGGCGAACTTTATCGAGGGAATCTCCGATGAGGAGATCGAGGCGCGGCTGGTGGATGAGCGATTCGACGCGACCGACGAGCAGCGGGCCTGCGCACAAGAGCCGGATCAGATCGGCACCGGGCGAGTGTGGGTCACGCTGACAGGGCGCGTTTGTGGACCGCATCGCGAGCGCGCGTGGCTCATCCGTCGGTTCATCGATGAACGCGCGCGATTCTGAAGTTCGTGACCGCGCAGAACTATCGTCCCGTGAAGGGCGAGCTTCGCTTCGACATGGTGGGGCGGAATGACACCCATGTCGGCGAAGACTGCACGTTCCAAACATTGCTCTAAGCGTTTTGCGCCTCGACGATCGCGCGCTGAGCGCGATCGGAGAGATCGTCCACGACATCGATTGCAAAGACGAGAGAGTACGGTCGGCCGGAGACTGCCGGCGTATTCGGCTTGTTGGCGCGGCATCGCGGGACGCAGCGAGGACGATGAGGCGCGATTGGAGCGCGGCTTTCCAGTCTTCGACGACTTGCACGCATTCGTATTCGACACCGCGGGAGGGGAGAATGAAATGGCTTTGTCAGTGCCGTCCTGTTTCATCGCCGGCGCGCTCGGCGCTCAGCCAACGCCGTCGCAGAAGCAAACATCGACGCGCCCTGCACGCGTCGTGTTCGTCTGCGAGCATGGAACCGTCAAGAGTCTCGCTGCGGTCGAGTATTTCAATCGACCTCGGCGCTCGCGCGAGGGTTGAACGCGGAGGCGATCTCGCGCGGCACCAAACCCGATTCGGTGGTTCCCGGAGCAGTTCGGACCGGTCTCGAGTCAGATGGTTTTGATATCAGTGCGTTTCGCCCTGCAACGGTTCACGCGAGACGATGCGGTCCCCGCAATTCTCGTCGTCGCGCGATGCGGACGTGCGAGACCGTGGCCGGCGGATCTCGCTCGTGGTCATCCGCTGACGGCTGCCGTCGGTGACCGCTGACTACGGAGGAGCGCGCAACGCGATCGCGTCACGCGGATTCAGCAACTCGTGGATAGTCTGCGCCCGTCGCCAAGCCAGGCCGGGAAAACCAGAGAGTTGATGTTCGACAATCTGAATTCCTAGGAGACGTTGCTGCGTTGGCTTCTTGACATGTGACATTTGAGGCTTGATAGCCGAACTCGGGGTTCTCTGAAATGCGCGCTCTGGGAGTCGCGGTCCTGATGTTCACGAGCCGTCGCACCATGCTTACGCGTGGGCTGGCTCACCCTGGATGCGCTAGGGTCGCGTCGGACGATCATCGGCGGCGCGATTTTGTTTTGTGGGACTTCATTTTGCTAATAAAGACGGGATTCATGACGGCACTCATTCGCTTCCGAATCAGCGGCATGCGACAGACTTGGTGAAGATCAGCTTGCTGGCGAGCTGGACCGCGCGCGTCCGCGGCTTCGGGAGGCGAGCGCGTTCGGATCACCGCGGCTCGGTGTGAGCGGTCGAGGCGATTCGAGGCAGCATCCAACAATCTGAGAAAACAGGCAGGAGTCGTGATGCGAGGGCGCACGCCGTAGTGCGACAGTCATCCGACGAGCGATTCAAACGCCCCACCTGCGCCGCGTGCCAGGCGGGCGTTTTGCGTTTCGCAGCCCGAATGCAGTTGCAGGACGAACACAAGGCGTTTCGCGCGCCGCTCGCTGATTGACAAGTGATGGTCTGGGAACGGAAGCAGTACAAAGAAACACCAGCAGGCCGGGGCTATAGGCTCAATCGGCCAGAGCATCCGGTTGTCGCCCGGAAGGGTGCGGGTTCGAACTCCGCGCTGGCCCCGTTCAACACGATGTCTCGCTTCGCCTCCGGAGCGCTCGCTGCGGTGCTCCCGCCACACTCCGGCTCCGGGAGGCGCACGCCGCGCGACATTCTGAATGCACCGCCGTAGCTCAGCGGATCAGAGTACCTGACTACGAATCAGGGGGTCGGGAGTTCAAATCTCTCCGGCGGTATTGTAAGAGTTCGCGAAACGGACTCATGGCTCCAGCGTAGGGGTAGTAAGCGGCTCAGCACAAGGGGCTGTGGACTCCCTGGAGAGCGGGGGTTCGAGACCCGTCCCCCTGATGTAACTCATTGACGCGAATGCAGGGCCTGTAGCCTGGGTCGGTAGAGCGCCACACCCTCTCCAAACACCTCGCCTGGTGTCACTGTACACGTGTCGGGCCGTCGGCGGAGGTTTATCGATTTCTAATCGGGAAGTCGCAGGTTCGAGTCCCGCCACAGGGTCCACTGTTCAGTAAGTATTTGTTGTCTTTTTTCGCGCGGGTCGACTGGATTCGGTACACCCCCTCACACCCGGCACGCAGTACGGGACGCCGGGGCCGGAGTTGAACACCTTATCCGCGCTGATCCGGCAATCCGGCTGTGGCATTCGGGCGTCGAGTACGTCCTCACCATCTCCTTTCGTCCGCACCGCGCGACCGTGCGTGCCGACGGTCGAGGGTTATCGGGTCACGGCGTAAGCCTAGGGGTTCAATTCCTCGGCTCGCCCGTGCCATGTCTTCTCATACGCGCGCGGGTCGCCGCCGCTGGTCGTTACCGTATTCCAACCGGTGCCCTTTGGCAGTACTCCAGCGACTACCACTTCATCCGCGCATCACCAGTGCAGTTGCAGTTCCACTCACCACACTCTCGACCACAGGAGGGCGAGCCATGTTCGATTTCACGAAGCACGTTCCCTGACTCGCCTCCGGCGCCTCGCCACGCCGCAGGCCGAGCCCATTCCCAACTCCAACCAGGTCCCGAACTCAGGCGGGTGGATACGCCTGGGCGCGTCGACGCACTGGACGCGACTCGACCGGTTTCTGATCTTCGGCTCCGAGCGCGGAACGTATTACATCCGCGAGCGCCAGCTCGACGCAGGAGAACGCCAGTCGCCGTCCAGGCGTGCCTCGCCGAGGACGGCCCGCGCGTCGTGCGGCGCGTGGTCGAGATCAGCACGAGCGGACGCGCGCCGAAGAACGATGCCGCGCTGTTCGTCCTGGCGATGGCGGCAGCGGGTCAGACCGACGCCGCGACGCGTTGCCGCCGCGCTGGCTGCGCTGCCCGGCGGTGGCGCGTACCGGGAACGCACCTCTTTCACTGGCTGCAGTTCGTGAAGCGCGTTCCGCGGTTGGGGGCGCGGTGTGCGCACTGGCGGTCGGTCGATGGTACACGCAGAAGTCGCCGCAGTGATCTTGCCTATCAGGTGCTCAAGCTATCAGGCGCGTGACGGGCTGGTCGCACCGGGATGCGCTCCGACTGGCGCACCCGAAGGCGCCAAGTCGTTCGAGCACGATTTGCTCTTTCAAGTATGTCGCGCAAGGGTGGAAGTGCGTGTCCGACGCCGGCGCGACGCGCAGCGACATCGGTGGCGGCAGCTGGAGGCGGTGCAAGCAATTCGCGAGATGTCCGTCGACGACGCGCGCGCGGGTGATTCGCGATCTATCGTCTCACGCGCGAGATGGTGCCTACCGAGCTGCTCACGCAGCCCAGTGATTTGGGAGGCGCTGCTCGATCGGATGCCGCTCACGCGCGCTCGATTCGCAACCTCGGTGTGATGAGCAAGGTTGGTCTGCTCGTGCCGGGCGCGGACGCGACTGCGCGCGGTTGTCGCGCGACTGGGCGATCGTGGATGCGCTCCGTCGGTCTCGCGTGCGTCCGCTGGCGGTGCTCGCGGCGCTCAAGACGTACGCGCAGGGACGCGGGATGCAGCGGCGCAGGCGCCTGGACGCCGGTGGTCGCAGGTAGTGGACGCGCTCGATGGCGCCTTTTACCTGTCGTTCGAAAACGCTGCCGTCGACGGGCAGCGCGTCATGCTTGCGCTCGACGTGTCGGGCTCGATGGGCTCGCCGGTGCACGGAATGTCGTTTCTGTCGTGCCGCGAGGCGTCGGCGGCGATGGCGCTCGTGACCGCGGCGACGGAGCCTGAGCATCGGTTCGTCGCGTTCACGAACGGTGGATACCGATCGATGTGGGCAGCGCTCGGCAGCGGGTCACGCCGCTGTCGATCTCGCCGCGTCAGCGGCTGGACGACGTCGTCCAGTCGATCAGCGAACTTTGCCCTTCGGTGGAACGGACTGCGCGCTGCCGATGGTCGAGGCGCTGAAGACATCGTTGGGCGGTGGACGCATTCGTCGTGTCTACACCGACAACGAGACGTGGGCCGGCGACATCCACCCGGCGCAGGCGCTCCGCCAGCTACCGGGAGCGGATGGGCATCGCGGCGAAGTTGATCGTTGTCGCGATGAACGTCGAACGGATTCACCATCGCGGATCCGGACGATGCCGGCAATGCTGGACGTGGTCGGATTCGACACGGCCACGCCGCAGGTCATTAGCGATTTCATCGGGTAGTGCGCGGAGCGAGTCGCCGCGCCACCGACCGGGCGGTCGCGTACTCTGCGCGGCGAGCGCGAACGCGCTCGCCGCTTCCACACACACTTGCTAACGAGGATGCACAGGCTCAAAGACTTTTTTCAACGATCCTCAGAGCCGGAATCGCAGGACGATTTCTACGTGTTGTCGAAAAAGCGATACGGAAGCTTTGCCGTGTCGCGCCAGGCGGCGGCTGGAAATCGAACGTGCGCTTGACCAGTCACCGCCGCCGCGTTGGGTCGTGTTTCGAGACCTCACCGGTGTGCTCGGCACCGGGTTGCTCGCGGGAGCTTATCTCGAGGATCTCCGAAAGTGTCGGCGGCATGCAGCGCGCGGCCGGGATCGAGCGTCTCGACCGCGCCCGGCGCCTCGAGGGACAAGCGGGACCGTCGTCCGTGGGAGTGACGACGATTGACGGACAATCGCTTAGGCCCAGGCCATCACTGCCGATCAACCGACATCGTTAATACACTCATATACTTCCATGAAGATCTTCGGACAGCACGAAGAACAGACGCTCATCCAATTCGAGCACGTTCGCAAACAAGCAGTCGACGCAGCGCTCATGGCCGACGGCCACCTCGGCTACGTCATGCCGATCGGCGGCGTCGGCGGCGTATCGCGACCAGGTGTCGGTGGTCGGCGTCGGCTTCGACATCGCCTGCGGCAACGCGGCGATTCGCACCGACCTCCGCGACGCGCCTGCGCGAGCTCGCCGGCGATCTGCGCGACGCTCAGCGGGATCGCCGACGATCCAGGCCGTCATCGTCGTTCGGCGATCGGCCGCAAGAACCGAGCCGGACGACGCGCCGGTCGATCATCGCGCTGTTCGAGGTCGGCGTCGTGGGACGCCGTGCCGCCAAGCACCGCCAGGCGCTGCGCGACAAGGCGCGCCAGCAGCTTGGCACGGTCGGCAGCGGCAACCACTACGTCGACGTGCTTCGCCGACGAGGACGCGAGCATCTGGGTCGGCGTCCACTTCGGCGCGCGCGGCTCTGGGCCACACGATCGCGTCGGGCTTCCTCGCGCTGTCGGCAGGGCGAGCAGTGGGGCGCGCGCGTGCCCGAGCGCGAGGTGCTTGCTCGACGTCGCCGACCGGTCGGGCCACGACTACTGGCACGCTGATGAACGCTCGCCGGGCGAGTACGCCTACGCGGGACGCGAGTGGGTCGCGCGCAAGGTGGTGTCGATCCTCGGCGGCGCGAGAGCTCGAGCTGGTGCACAACCACCACAACTTCGCGTGGCGCGAGGAGCACGACGGCGAGGACGCTGATCGTCATCCGCAAAGGGCGCGACGCCGGCGTTCCCGGACAGGAGGGCTTCATCGGCGGGTCGATGGGCGACGACGCGGTGATCGTGCAGGGAAGCGTCGGCAGCCTCGGCACCGGCGCCCGTGCGAGACGCTCAGCGCGACGCGCTGTATTCGACCGTTCACGGCGCCGGCCGCGTGATGTCGCGCACGCAGGCGGCAGGCAAAGCGCAATCGGCAAGACTGGTGCGGTCATCTCGGCGGGACGCGTCACGCCGCGAGATGATGAACGGCTGGGTGCAGCGAGAAGGGCGTCATTCTGCGAGTGCGGTGGGCTCGACGAGAGCCCGCACGTCTACCGCCGGTTGCCGGACGTGTTGGCGGCGCAGGAGGGAACGGTCGAGGTGCTGCACACGCTGCGAGCCACTCGTCGTCGTCATGGCGGGCGCGAACGAGTTCGATCCATACAAGGACTGAACCCGACGCAACGCTCATGCCGCACAAAGACTGGTTTGACACTGGAACAGGCAATCGTCCGTCAGTGTCAGGACGTGCCTGCCCACACGTCTTCCATGCGATCCTTTGCGTTTGTCGTGATGTTCGCAGCAGCCTCGCTTTCCGCGCAGCAACCGGCGCAGGCGGGAGCGACATTGACCGCGGCCGACTTTGGCCATCGCGTGCCGGTGCCAAGTCGCCGTGGCGGCGCGGCGAGCGAGTCCGATCGTGCCTCGATGGCAAGCTCAACGAGCCGGCGTGGAGCGCGGCAGCACCCATCACCGAGTTCAAGCAGGTCGACCCGACGAGGGGGAAGCCACGCCTCGCAGCGCACCGAAGTGCGAATTCTCGATGACGACAACGCGCTCTACATCGGCGCGAAAATGTTCGACGACCATGGCGCGGCCGGCGTGACGACTCGACTCGTTCGCCGCGACGCGTCGTTCGACTCCGACTACCTCGGACATCGAGATCGACGGACACCATGACTCATTTGAGCCGGCGCGTTCTTCCAGGTGAACCCGTCCGGCCTGAAGTCAGACTATGATTGGGCTCGGGGACGTCGCGCTGCGACGCGTCGTGGGATCCGGTGTGGGAGGCGGCGACGCACATCGACGAAGACGGATGGACCGCCGAGATTCGCATTCCATACAGTCAACTCCGGTTCTCGCGCGATTCGGTTCAGGTGTGGGGGCTGCAGATCGGGCGGTTGATCAAGCGGCGGGACGAGGGAGACGCGTGGGCCTTCGTGAGCCAAGACGGAGGCGGGCGGTCCGTCGCGGTACGGGCATCTGCTCGGTCTGCGCATTCCCGCATCCGCGACGCATGTCGAGCTGCTTCCGTACGTCGTCACCAAGTCGTCGTCGCTCGCGGACGGCGCGCGCAATCCGTTCTACACGCACGGTCGGCCGTCAGTGCGCGCGGGGCTCGACCTCAAGGACCGACTCACGTCCGCCCTGACGCTCGACGCGACGTTGAATCCGGACTTTGGACAAGTCGAGGTCGACCCGGCCGTGCTCAACCTCTCCGCCTTCGAGACGTTCTTCCCGGAGAAGCGACCCTTTTTCATCGAGGGCGCGCAGGTATTCGACTCTCGAATCACGCACGCAACTTCTGCGACAACTCGCAGGACATGAATGCGTTTTATTCGCGACGCATCGGCCGGCCGCCGACGGGCGCATCGCTGGCGCTGGACCATTACGCTGGCGCCGAGGTGCCCGATGCAACGACGATTCTTGGCGCGGCCAAGATAACCGGGCGCACGCAGAACGGTGTCACTCTTCGGGCTGTTGAACGCCGTCACGGGCCGCGCCATGGCCGATGTCCAGAGTGCAAATGGTCGTCGCGCGTCGCAGGAGGTGGAACCGCCGGCGGACTATTTCGTCGGTCGCGCCAAACGGCGATTTTCTGAACGGCAACTTCGTGGCGGGCGCCATCGTCAGCGGTGTGGCGCGGAACATCGATTCAACATTCGCGCCGCTCCTTGCGCGGCACGCCGGGCTCGTTGGGCACGACCTGTTCTGGTCGAGCGCGAATCGCGAGTACGACTGGCGCATGCAGCTGGCGCTGACAAACGTCTCAGGCGATCCGCGTGAGGTGCTGCTCCGGCAGAGTCCAGTGCGCGCTACTTTCAGCGGCCGGATCGCGGCGCGTGGAGCGGCGGATTCTTCTCCGGGCGGCTCGACTCGAGCGCGACGTCGCTGCGCGGTGGAGGTTTGTACACGCGACTGGCGAAGGAAACCGGCGCGGTGGTTCGGTGAGCTCTCGCTCGACACGCGAACGCCCGGCTACGAGTCCGAACGACTACGCGTTCCAGACGAGAAGCCGACTACATCTTCACTGAACGCGAACATTGGAAAGAGCTGACCGACGCCCTACGCGCTTGTATCAGCAGCTCACGGCGCTCGGCGGCGCGCAGACGACTGCGACTACGAAGGCGATCGCACCAACACCGACTATCACAGCTTCGCGTACGCTGACGACGCGACAGTTCTGGAATCTCACGTCGTTTTACATCGATCAGCCGTCGTCGATCGACGACAAGCAGCTGCGCGGCGAGTCCAGCTGTGCGCTCGGCGCACTCCCACTTCTCAACGGCAACATGCCTGACCGACTCCCGCCACGCGTTCGTCGCGGGCGCGGGCGGCAGCTACTACTGGGATGAGAAGGCGGGAACAATCCGAGCGTCAACCTCAACGTGACGTAATCGGCCGAGCGCGAACGTGAGCGTGTCGCTCGGTCCGTCGTGGTCTCGCGCTCACAGCTATGCGCAGTTCGTGACCGCGAGCGCCGACAGCACGCGCAACCCGGTTTTACGGCACCCGCTACGTGATGGCCGTGCTCGACCAACCGTGTGCTCGGCCTGGACACGCGCGCGAGCGTCACGTTCTCGCCGACGATGACGCTCGAGGTCTACGTCCAACCGTTCTTCGCCGCCGGCCGCTATCGCGACTTCGAGGAGTACGCGGCGCCGCGAACGAACGACGTTGTCGTCTTCCGGCCGAGATCGCGGATCGATCAGCTGCGACGAGGGACACTGAGCTGGTGCCGTGACGACGTACACCATCGATCCGGATGGTGCTGGACCGGCGAAGTCGTTCTCGGTGAAGAATCCGGACTTCAGTCAACGATCGCTGCGTGGCAACGCGGTGTTTCGCTGGGAGTATCGGCCCGGTTCGGTGGTGTACCGTCGCGTGGACGCAGGCACGGTCGTCCGATGCGGCGTTCGGCGACCTCCAGTTCCAGCGCGATCGTTCAGCGCTGATGGCGACGCGCCCCGGACAACATTTTTCCTCGTCAAGGCGAGTTGGTGGCTTGCAGAGGTGAGTCGGCGCTGTCACCCCGAGCGAAGCGAGGATCTAGCTCGTTGCGATGGTGGAACAGCCTTGGCGAGCAGCGCATGCGTGGCCGTTTGGTCCGGCTTCTGGCTTCTTCGATACTCGAAGCCAGGAAGTGCAACTGACCAGGGATTACGTTCTTCCGTTGGATTAATTCAGGCGCTGAATGTTGTTCGCGAACGCCGTTTTTGCATGCCAGGCATGGACCGGTGCTGTTCCACTGAATAAGTCTCGCCAACAGCGTTGTGATAAGTCTCGCAACACAGAGCGTCGGCCGCATAGTAGAAATCGGCGGATCTCTGCCGCGACTCAGCGGAAGACTGGCAAGGTCCGACCGCAGCACAGACGGTCTCGCGTCGCCCAGGGCGGTGGATGCGGAACGCCGAGTCGCCAACGACGTGACCGGAGCCAAGGAGAGGCCCGGACACGCTCTTCGGGCGGCTCGAGCCCTCGTCCTCGGTTGCGCCTCACCGGAGCGGAGCACATAGTTGGGCCTTACCGCTCGCATCCGCGATATCCGCTCGCATCCGCGCCCGCGGTCCTTCGCTGTCACTCTCCACGCCTCCGATGCCACATCATTCCCGCACTCTTTGGACACATGGCGCCGTGCGCGCTCCGTTGTCGTTGTCGGCATCGTTGTTGGCCTTCTTGACCTTGCCACTCCGGCGCGTGCGCCGGATCACGTGCGCAGCTGAACCTCGCCGGCAGGCCGAGTCGCCTCGTCGCGGCGACTCGTTCGACACATCGATGAGGAGGCCCACGCGCGGGCGCAGTGCGGAACCCAAGGCGGACACGGTTGTGATCGAAATGCGCCAGGTGATGCCAACGGGTGCGTGTTACCTACCCCAGACACCGTGCACATTCTGGTCACCGGCGATCTGATCACGTGGAAGATGGCGTCAGCGGAGGGCCGCACAAATATTGCGTTCTCACGAGCAAGCAGCTGGCGACGCCGCCGATTGTCATCAATCGCAACATGGCCGTCCGCATGGCCGATCTCTCAAGCCCCTTGCTCATGAATCCCGGCAGAGGCTCTCTCACGGTCCCATTCGACAAATGTCCCGCCGGGTGCGTACGCGTATCACCGCATCCCGCATCTCGCGATGGGCCAGAAAGGTGTCATCATCGTCGATCCATAAGACGAGCGATTCGCGCCTTCGCACTGTCCAGCTTGAGAGCGGGCGGTACCAGCTCACTTTGCGAATTCGGTATCGGCAACCAGGTCACGTCCGCATCATCCGCCCAGCGGCTTCGTCCATCGCCTTTGTCGCAGTTTCTCACGCAATGCGCCAGATCCCTCGCTTTGCTCGGGATCACAGCAACTCGGGATAACAGCAAAATCATCGATTCGTCGCAACGCGGAATTCGACGTGTTGCTCTACCCACCCGGCGACTCCCTTCGCTCGAATGCGCCTGCCACCCATCGCGCGACTCTCCCAACTGCACGCGTGAGTTTGGTCCAATCGACGCGATGAGACGCGATCGCTTGCTCGCGCCAGCACGGACGGTAACCCAATCTCGCGAAATCGAGCTCACCCAGCGTGTGGGCCGCGCCGCCTTCGACGTGGTCGATGTCGCAACGCGACCAGCCGATTCGCGCGCGGGTTTGGACGAGGCATTAGAAGGTACTGATTGAACGGCCGGCGTCGGCTTGGCCGTCGGCGCGATCGGTGGCGGAGTCGGAGCAGGCGGGGCTGCGATGGCAACGACCGTGGTTACGGCGGGCGGTACGCTGTCTCGCGGCACGCTGTCTTGCGCAACGCTGTCCGCGGCCGCGGATCGGCGGCAGCGCGTTTTCGCCTCGCTCATTGCCACCGTCGCCAGCGCGCGTATCGGCGGGCAGTGGCAACGGCGGGGTCTGCGCGGCAGTTCTTGGCTCGTTGTTTCGCGATGTCCGGCGGGTTGTCGTCTCGTAAGAGATATCCAATGCCCACCGACGCTACCAACGCGGCGACGCCGACGCCTCGCCAGACTTGCGGACCGATCGGAGGACGCTCGGGCTTTGTGTGGCACCACCGACACTCGCCCACACTTTCTGGATAGTACGACTTGCAGCTGGAGCAGTAGGCGAGCGGAACGAGCTCACCGAATCCGTCTCGCAGCTCCGAACGCGTGGCCACACGTCGGGCATTGAGCCGCCGCGGTCATCGCCTTCGCACCACAGACATCGCATCGAACAGCGCGCATATGAACCGCCTGAAGACGTGCGCTCCCACATAGCTTCGCCGCGCTCGATCGTTAAGCGAGCGGCATTAGCTGTACTATTAGACACTCGCACAGGTTCCCGCGACGGTTCCGGGACGAATTAGCCGCCGAGCTCGGCTGTTAGAAGAATCCGAACCCACGAAGATGCGCGTCGTGAGAAGGCGTCAGAGTCAGAGCTCCCACTCTGAGCCTCTGCGCGCATGTTCGCGTTCGGCTTATCACTCGACGGCGGTGAACAGACATTGGGATGAGCGACGTCAGGCCAGGCGTTGGCGGGTCGACGGCATTCGTTGAGGAGGTGAGCTCGGGCGGAGACCTCAACGACCTTCCCAACGTCAGCTACACCCGGTCTCCATACTGTTCAACGCCTAGCCAGAAGTCTGATGTCATAACGTCAGTTCACAGCCGTCGAGTGATAAGCCGAACCAGAAGTCGCGGGCCGAGGCTCAGAGTGGGAGCTCTGGGTCCGATCCCTGTTAACACGTAAGAAAGCGGCGGGGGCGGGTGTCCCGCCGCGAAAAGTGATCACCATCCGAGTTGCTGGACTACGCCACCATTCGTTTGAGGGCAACCATGCTCGACGCCGTCCGTCGCGACCTTTCCTTCACCGCGTCGGTCGCTCCGGCGCGCGCCAACGTTCAGCGTCACCGTCGTGCTGATCCTTGGACTCGCGATCGGCATGTCGAGCGCGATGCTCACGGTGTTTCGCTCGGTGTTGCTCGAGCGCCTGCCCGTGAAGCAGCAAGACCGAATCGTCGAGCTGTCGGGCCTCGCGGGAGGCGCAGCCAGCGAAGTGCCGATTTCTCCCGCACAGGTCCGCCGGTTTAGAGAACAGTCACGAACCCTCGAAGCGGTCGCGGGCCTCGCGCACTGGCGTGTCATCGGCGAGGCGCTCGTCGACGGAGATCGCCGTCTCTCCCTGCGCGAAGCGGTCGTCACCGACGACTTTTTGGCGTCCTCGGAGCCGACCCGTTGCTGGGTCGCGTCTTTCGAAAGGGCGACGCCGTGTCGTGGGGCGCAAACGCGACGGGCGCCGGTGTTCCCATTGTCCTCAGCCATTCGGCATGGCAACATGGGTTCGGCGGCGACTCATCGGTGATCGGACGGCACCTCCGCTCGCCCAAGATGAGTTGGAGCATGACCGTGATTGGCGTTGCGCCGCCGGGTCTGGATTATCCGCGCGGCGTCGAGTTCTGGGTGGCGTCCGAGTACGGAAGCCTTGACGTCGTTGGGCGGCTCGCAGCGAACGTGACGCCTGAAGCGGCGCGGAAGGAATTTCAGACATTCCTCGCGCACGATCCCGACGAGCTCCGGTTCATCAGCGCGAACACGCTTGGCGCGCAGGTTCACACGCTGACCGAATTGGTGACGGGCGACGCGCGCCCGGCGTTGCTCGCGCTCACCGCCGCGGTGGCGTTGCTTCTCGTGCTGGCGTGCACGAACGTCGGCAACCTGCTGCTTCTCCGCGCGGCCGGACGCGCGCGCAGATGGCGATTCGTCGCGCGATCGGCGCGTCGGCCGCCGACCTGGCGAGGCAGCTGCTCACCGAGAGCTCGCTGCTCGCCATCGCAGGTGGTGTCGCTTGGTGTAGGGCTCGCGCGTGCACTGCTCGTCGGCCTCGTTCGCCTCGCGCCAGCCGGACTTCCGCGCACCGATCTCATCACGCTCGCCGGAACGCCAGTGTTCGCCGGCGTCGTCGTGACCGGCCTGACCCTGCTTCTCTTCGGTGTCGCGCCGTTGTTCGCGTCCCTGCGCTCCGATCTGTCGTCGCCGCTCCGTTCCGACGCGCGCTCCGGGACCGAAGGTCGTCAGCTGCGGAAGGTGCGGCAAACGCTCGTCGCGTCCCAGATGGCGTTGGCCCTGGTCGTTTTGGCTGGTGCTGGCCTATTACTGCGAAGCCTCCAGCGTCTGACCTCACTCGACATGGGCTACGCGACCGAGCATGTCACGATGCTGAACTTTTCGCTGCCGTGGCGACAGTACTCGGTCGACTGCGAGCCCAAGGGCGGACCACGCACCGCGGTGGACACGGTCACGTGGTCGCGATGCGCCGCAACGACCAACTTCGTGGCGCACGAGCGCGTCATGGCGAGCCTGCGCGCCGTCCCCGGCGTCGAGAGCGTTTCACCGGAAGCGGTGCCACCGTTTCTCGGTCCCAACGTGTGGATGGGCCGATTCGCGGCGAGCGAGCAGTCGGACGTCGAGTCGCGGACGAATCCGTGGTTCGCGTTCGATGCGGTGGGCCCGGGTATTTCCGCGCACTCGGCGTGCCTATCATCGACGGCCGCTCATTCACCGACGCTGATCGGGAGGACGCACCCCGCGTCGCGGTGATCACTGAAGGTGTCGCGCGGAGACTCTGGCCGAATCAGTCCGCCGTCGGCAAGCGGCTTCGTTCAGGCGAGGATCGCACGCCGGATTCGCTCATCACGGTGGTTGGTGTCGCGCGCGATTTTCACTATCGCCAGCATCGCGAAAGCACGCCGACGATATTCCGGCCGTATCGTCAGATCCTCGCGCAGGAGCTACCTCGTTGTCCGGGCGCGCGGCGCGCCGATCGCGACCGACGTCTTGCGACGAACGGTGGAAGACGCCGGCGGCGGAGCAACATTCATTCGCGCGCAGTCGATGGACGATCTCATCTCTCCACAGCTCGCGACGCCGCGCTTCGACGCGTTGCTGTTGTCGATCTTCGCGGTCGCGGCTGTCGTGCTCGCGGCGGTGGGCCTCTACGGCATCATGGCGTCGTCGGTCAATCAGCAGCAACGCGAGCTGGGAATTCGCATGGCGCTCGGCGCGACGTCGAGCGATGTGCGGAACATGTGGTGTTGCGTCAGGCGATCGTCGTCGCAGGCGCCGGGACGGCTACGTTGGGCTCGTCGGTGCACTCCTCGGCGCGCGGCTGCTGACGTCGATGCTCTTTGGTGTAACTCGCGTTCGACCCTGCGACGTTTGGCGGCGTGTGCGTGGTGCTGCTCGTTGTTGCAGCCGGGGCCGCGTACGTGCCGGCGCGGCGCGCGACGGCGATCGATCCGGCAAGAGCGCTACGAGTTGAATAGCCCGGCGCGTCATCCTGGGCGAGGCCCCGGCGCGGTCATCCTGAGTCGCGAAGCGCAAGCGACGAAGGGATCGCTGTCCATCAAGGCTTTTACTGCCGTGGCGCGAAAGCGATCCTTCGGTCGCCGTTCGCTACGCTCCGGCTTCCTCAGGATGACGCGCTTCCCATTTCAGATCTGAGATATCAGCGCTGAAACAGCTTGAGGTATTCGCCGTATCCTTCCGCCTCGAGCTTCGCAACCGGAATGAAGCGCATCGATGCGGAGTTCATGCAGTATCGCTGGCCCGTCGGCGTCGGCCCGTCGTCGAACAGGTGACCGAGGTGTGAGTCGCCATGCGCCGATCGCACCTCGGTGCGGCTCATGCCGAACTGGCGATCCGTCTTCGTCGTGACATTCGACGCCTCGAGCGGCTTCGTGAAGCTCGGCCAGCCCGTGCCGGAGTCGTATTTGTCGAGGGAGCTGAACAGCGGCTCGCCGGTCACGATGTCGACGTAGATCCCCGCGTCGTGGTTGTTCCAGTACTCATTCCGAAACGCCGGCTCGGTTCCCTCGTGCTGGGTCACTTGATACTGCACTGGCGTGAGCTTCTGCTTGAGCTCCGCGTCGGTTGGCTTTGTGTAATCGGGCATTGTCGTCTCCTTCTTTTATTCGGGTCTTCGCGTGTTTGAGTGGGTGATTTTGCCTAAGTGCGGTGATGTCAAAAAGGCAACGCCCGTCCATTCTAATGATATGCCCGGCGGCAAAAAACGCGCTGCATCGCGAATACGCAAAACGCTTGCTCGGAGCATCTAACCGCTAAGCACGAGGAATCAACCGACCATCTTCGTTCAGCGGAGGGCATATGCTTCGGCGAATTGCTGGGGGAATCATTCTCGTTGGGCTCGCCACGGCGATCACCGCGGCGATTCGGCTGCCGTCGCACGTTGTCCCGACGTTGGATCAGCTAGCCGTGCACGAGTGGGGAACCTTCACCACCGTTGCCGGCGAAGATGGCCGAGCCATCGAGTGGCTGCCGCTGAGCGGCCCGACCGATCTGCCGTGCTTCGTGGAGCATTTCGAAACTCGAACACCATCAAGATCCTGCCCACCGAGGACGCTCGCCTCATCGACTACGAGACCGCGCGCTCGCGACTCTGGGGCAAGGTTCGAATGGAAACTCCGGTGCTGTATTTTTATGGCGGCGCGCCCAAAAGCGCGCTCCGCGTACACGTGCGCTTTCCGCGCGGACTGATCACCGAATGGTATCCCACGCGACGATGCCATTCGCGTTGGGCGTCACCGCGACCGCGCTCCGCCATCCGCAGTTCGCGAGTGAGCTCGATTGGTCGGGTGTGACGTTGGCGGCGGCGACAACTGCCTTTCCGACGGAACAAGGCAAGAGCCACTACTACGCAGCGCGCGAAACCGATGCACTACCGCTGCGCGTCGGCTCGCAGAGCGAAAAGTTCCTGTTCTATCGCGGTGTCGCGAACTTCGACGTGCCGCTGTCAGCGCGCGCGGCGAGGCGGCGCGGCCGTCGAGCTGCGGAACCTCGGTTCCGAAGTGATTCCGAATGTCGTCCTGTTCGAGCGGCGCGGATCGTCGTTGGGGTACCGCATCGGCGGACCACTGCGCAGCACGATGACGCTTGCGGCGCCGTCGCGCACGGCGACTCTCGAGTCGCTTCACGCCGCCCTCGAGAAATGCTCATCGACGCCGGGCTCTATCCACGAGAAGCATCCGCAATGCTCGAAACGTGGCGTGACTCGTGGTTCGAGGATGGGACGCGCGTCTTCTACGTCGTCCCGCGCACATCGGTCGACGCCATTCTTCCGCTGACGATCACGCCCGCGCCGACCGACATCAAACGGGTCTTCGTCGGACGGATGGAGCTCGTGACTCCGGCGGTGCAGCAGACGGTCGAGTCGGCAATCACTGACCAAAACTCCGCCGTGCTCGAGCGATACGCCCGCTTCCTCGGCCCGATCACGGATCGCATCCTCGCGACGCGCCCGGGAGCGGCCGACGCCATTCGGTCGGCGACGTCTGCGGCGTATGCGTCGTATGTGAAGCGCTCGTCCGCATGCGAATGAGGTCTAGCCTCCTCGCATGACGTCGAGCGGACTGACCCGCAGCGCGCGCCGCGCTGGCAACAGCGTGGCCGCCGCTGCGACGACGATCAGCAGCAGCGCCGTGACTAGCAACGACGGAACATCGATCGCCGATACTCCGACGAGCATCGCGCGAATCGCTCGAGCGACGACGACCGAAAGCGCGAGCCCGGCGATCAATCCGACTCCGGCCAATCGCATTCCTTCCGACATCACCAGCGCGACCACCGACCGATTCTCGGCGCCGAGCGCCATCCGCACACCGATCTCGAAGCTTCGCTGCGTCACGCCATAGGAGATCACGCCGTACGTTCCGATTCCCGCGAGCAGCAACGCGAGCGTCGCGAAGCCGGCTAGCAACGTCGTGTTGAATCGGCGTGTTGAGACGGAGTGCCAACGACCTGCTCCAGCGTTCGGATCTCCGACACCGGCGCGGTCTTGTCGAGCGCATTCACTATGCTCCGCACACTCGGCGCCACTCGCGTGGGATCGCCGTTCGTCCTCACGAGAACGGTCACGTTGCGCGGCATGAAGGACGCCGACTTCCCGCTTTGCGCGAACGGGAAGTACATCGTTGGTTCAGGCGTGTCGCCGAAGCCGCGAGCGCGTATGTCGCGCACGACACCAACGATCGTCATCAGCGGTGCTGGCCCGCCCACCTTGAATCGTTTTCCCAAAGCGCTTTCGCCCGGCCAAATATTCTGGGCGAACCGCTCGCTGACGATGGCCACTGGCAGTCCGCCATCGCGGTCGGCGTTGGTGAAATCGCGTCCGGCGACGAGTGAAAGGCCCATCGCGACAATCGCGCCCGGCGTAGCGTGCTGCGGCACCGCTGATGGGCCGCAGCCCCGGTGGAAAGGCTTTTCCCTCTGGCTCGAACGACCACAATCCGCCGGCGTCGACAATCGGCAGCCAGCCAACCGCACCGGCGGCACGCACGCCCGGTACGGCGCGAATTCGCTCGAGCGCCTGATCGAAGAATGTCGCCGTGCGCTGATCGTCGTATGAACGCTGCCATAGCGCGACTTTCGCGGTGAGCACGCCGCGCGGATCAAAGCCCAGATCGTTGTCTTGCAAGTTCCATAAACTCCGCACGAGCATTCCGGCGCCGGCGAGCGTCACCACGGCGAGCATGACCTCGGTGACGACAAGCACTCGGCGCAGTCCGCGCGATCCATGCGCCGCGAGGCTGCGGCCTCCCGCCTTCAGCGCGTCGGCACTCTGTCCATGTGACGCGCGCCATCCCGGCACGATGCCGATCAACAGGCCCGTGACGATCGCCGCCGCGCCACAGAACGCGACGACGCGCCAGTCGATTCCGATTTCGTCGAGCCGCGGAATCGACGATGGCGCCAGTCGCAACAGCAGTCGATCGCCCGCCCACGCGAGTAGCAGCCCAAGCCCGCCGCCGACAACCGCTAAGACGGCACTTTCGGTCAGCGACTGACTGAGGAGTCGAAATCGCGACGCTCCCAGCGCGCTTCGCACGGCCATTTCTCGGTGGCGACTCTCGCCGCGCACCAGCAGAAGGTTGGCGACGTTCGCGCATGCGATGAGCAACACGAATCCGACCGCACCGAGCAGGGCGAGCAGATACGGTCGCGTGCCTCGGACGAGTTGATCTTCGACGCCCACGATATGCGGTGTGAGCGGCTGCTTCGGATCGTAGTTTTCCGGGAAGTCCCGCATGAACCGCTTCGCCAGCGCGTTCGCCTCGGCGAAGGCACTCGGCCACCGTCGCGGCGGGCGTCAGTCGGCCGACCATGAACAAGTAATGGTTGCCGCGCTCCCCGTTGTCGGGTTTGAGGCGCGGCATTGGCGTCCAAACGTCGGTTGTGGCTTGAGGAAAGTTGAAGTGCGGCGGCATGACGCCGACGATGGTGCGTGCGACACCATTGATCGAAGTCGTGCGGCCCACGATCGCGGCATCACCGCCGAAGCGACGTTGCCACAGTCCGTAGCTGATGACAAGGACGCGCGGCGGATTGCCAACATACTCATCGCTCGCGAAGCCCCGCCCGAGCAACGGTTTCACGCCGAGCGCGGGAAAGAAGTCCTCGGTCGCTCGAACCATGCGCAGCCGCTCAGGAGTGTCGCTGCTCGTCAGCGTGCCGTCGTTCTGCGTGTACGCGGCCAACGCCTCGAAGCTGCGCAGCTCTGCGATGGTAGTCGAGAAAGTCGAGGTTCGGACGCCAGCCAGTGCGGCGGCTCGTGCCCGAACGACACGACGCGATCGGCGTGCGGATAGGGAAGCGGCCGAAGAAGAATCCCGTTGACGACGCTGAAGATCGCCGCGTTGGCGCCGACGCCGAGCGCGATCGTCGCGACGACGATGATGGTGAACGCCGGCCGGCGGAGCAGCCCGCGGATGGCGTAGCCAAGGTCCTGAGTGAGTGTGCGCATGACCGGGTCTCTTGGAATTGTTGACCGCGTATGTTCCGCGGCGGCGGAGCTGACGACGTCGAGAACGGTGCTGAGCCACAGTGCGAAGATCGATTCGCCCGTCTTTTGCGCACTGGCAATCCGATCGCGGTGAAAATCCGCCATCGCGCGGCCGTATCTCGCGCGGAACTCGGCGGGGTACAGTCGGATGAGGAGCGCGTAAAAGCGTTCTCCGCGTCGTGACGTCATGCGCGCGCCGGTGCGAGTACGCGGTTGGCCTCGGCGATTCGCATCAACGCGCGGAGCCGCAGCATTTCGGCGCCAAGCACGCGCCGTCCGAACGGGAGCAGACCGTAGTAGATGCGCCGTTCGTCGTCGTTGCCGGCGATCGGGCGTGGCTCGGTTTCTTCAACAAGGCCTTCGCTCTGCAGCTTGCGGATGTGGCGGTAGAGATTGCCCGCCTCGAGCGAGATCCGACCTTGCGTGTGCGCGACGATGTCCTGGCGCAGACCGTAGCCGTGGCGCTCTCCCGCGCTGAGCATGGTCAGGACGAGCAGCTCGATCGGTTTGAGGGGAAGGAGCTCATCGGGTCGCGCTCGCGAGCTTTGTATGGCATCCGGGCTCTCGGGATCTCGGGTCTATACTCAAGTTGAGTATAGCATCAGACACCGGGAGTGGCGGAAGGGTTGCCCCACTGTCATCCCGAGGAGCGTAGCGACGAGGATCTCGACCGTGGCGAGAGCCTGCCACCTCGGCCTAGATCCCTCGGCTTCGCTCGGGATGACAGCTTGCTCGGGATGACAGCGGGGACAATGAAACGCGCCGCGACGCTGCACGTAGTCTTCCGCAGCATCACGAACGACCGTATCCTAAGTCCCGCGACACCACCCGGAGTCTGTCATGTCACTCGGAAGCTTTTTCAAGAAGCAGTTCATCGACGTCATCCACTGGACGGAAGACGCACCCGGTGTGCTCCAGTGGCGGTTTCCGATGCAGGATATGGAGATCCAGAACGGCGCGCAGCTCACCGTGCGCGAGTCGCAGATGGCTGTCTTCGTCAACGAAGGCGTGTTCGCCGACATCTTTCACCCGGCCTCTACACGCTCAACACGAAGACGCTCCCGCTGCTCACCAACCTGCGGAACTGGGACAAGCTCTTTCAGTCGCCGTTCAAGTCCGACGTGTATTTCTACTCCACCCGCCAGCAGATGAACCAGCGGTGGGGCACGCCGATGCCGATCACGATTCGCGACAAGGATTTCGGCATCGTTCGGCTGCGCGCGAATGGGCTCTACTCGTATCACCTCACCGACCCGGCTGTCTTCCATCAAAAGGTCGCGGCGACGCAGGATCGATACACGACGGCGGAGCTCGAGCCGCATCTCCGCAACACGATCGTGGGCAAGGTCTCCGACGCGTTCGCGCAGAGCGGAGTGCCGTTCCTCGACATGGCCGCGAACATTGAAGAATTCTCGAAGGCCATGCGCGAGCAAGTGACGCCACTGCTCGCCGAGCTTGGTTTGACGATCGACAGCTTCCAGGTCGAAAGCCTGTCGCTGCCCGAGGAGCTGCAAAAGCGGCTCGATGAGAGAATCGGCATGAACATGGTCGGCGACATGCGTCAGTACGCGCAGTTCCAGGCCGCCCAGTCCATGCCGATCGCCGCCGCGAATCCGGGCGGAGGGGCGGCGCTCGGCGCCAACCTCGGCGCCGGGTTGGCGATGGGCAAGATGATGGCTGACGCGGTCTCGGTGCTTCGCGCCGGCTCCGGCAGCACCGTCCGCCGCGCCCGCAGGCGCGAGACGAAGTTCTGCGGCGAATGCGGCAAGCAAGATCCCGCGCGCGTCGAAGTTCTGCCCAGAGTGTGGCGCGAAGCAGGCGATGACCGGTGTCGAGTGGGTCATTGATGCCCGCGGCTGTGACGCCGCGCGGTTGACCGACCAAGTCGACGCTCGCCGAGTTGTTCGACGGCATCGTCGACGACCTCTCGTTGCACGTCGTTGGCACGCCGGTGTGGCATGTTTTTCCGGGAGCAGGCGGGATCACCGGCCTATGCCTGCTCTCGGAGTCGCACCTCGCCGTGCACACGTTCCCCGAGCACGGCTCGCTCTGTCTCAACGTCTTCTGCTGCCGTCCGCGCGGTGATTGGGACGCCGAGGCTCGGTTACAGCGACATGTCGGCGCGGGCGAAGTGGACGTGCGGCGCGTCGAACGCAGCTACGGAGCGCATCCCGCTCTTCTTCCGTGAGCGAACGAACGGCGGACTGCCCGAACTGCGGCGCTGCAATCGCGTTTCGCTGGTCCGGGCGCCGTGCAGACGAGCTGCCCGGCATGCGGCTCGGTGCTCGTGCGGCACGATCTCGATCTCGAGAAGTCGGCACCGTCGGCGACGTGCCGGCGTCGATGTCCGCATCCAGCTCGGCACCGAGGGACGATACAAAGACAACGGGTTCGTTGCCGTCGGCCGCATCGTCTACGAGTACGAGCGCGGTCATTGGAGCGAGTGGCACATTCGCCTGTCCGACGGCTCGAGCGCCTGGCTCAGCGACGCACAGGCCGAGTACGCGGTGACGCGCCAGGCCGAATCGCCGGGCGAGATTCAACCGGCCGCGAGCTACCAGCCGGGGCAAACGGTGGCGTTGAACGGCGCGCGATACACGGTCGGCTCGATCACGCGGCGCTGTACTCGGGTGTGGAGGGCGAGCTCCCATTCGAGTATTGGAATAAGCTGCGCGTCGAGTTCATCGATCTCAAAGGCACGACAATGGGTTTGCCACTATAGACTTCAGCGAGTCGCCTCCAATCCTCTTCGTCGGCGAGTATGTCACGTACGACGACCTGCATCTCACGAACCTGCGCGACGATACGTTCACCGGCGGCGCGCGCGCGACGGACGTCAAAGGACTCAACTGTCCGCAGTGCGGGGCGACGATCGAGCTTCGAACCGGAGCGCTCGCGCAGACCGTTGCCTGTCCGTCGTGCGCCGCCATTCTCGACGCGCGCGATCCAAACCTCGCCGTCCTCAGCAACACCAGCAGCGAACCGGACGCATCGAGCCGGCCATTCCGCTTGGCACCACGGGCACCATCGCCGGAGAATCGCTGGCAGGCGATCGGGTTTCAGGTGCGCGGCATCACCGTCTCGGGCGTGGAGTACCGTTGGCGCGAATATCTGCTCTGGAACGCCGAGCGTGGCTTTCGCTACCTCACGGAGTACGATGGCCACTGGAACGACGTGGCCGTCGTCAAAGGCGCGCCGAAGGATGTGTCGGGGGCGGGTCGAATACAACAACGAGACATTCAAGCACTTTCAATCCGCGGTCGCGACGACGTGGTTCGCGCTCGGCGAATTCCCGTGGCAGGTTCGCACCGGTGACCACGTCACGACCGACGACTACGTGTCGCCGCCCGCGCATGCTGTCGCGCGAAGCGACGGACGACGAAGTCACGTGGTCGCTCAGCACGTACATCGCGCCCGAACGTGTCGCCGAGTCGTTCAAGCTCGCGAATCCGCTACCCGGCCCGCGTGGCGTGTTCGCGAACCAACCCAATCCTCGAGCCGGTGTGGCGCGTGCATTCCCGCGGCGCGTTTGGAATGCTGGTTCTGGGTTTGCTTGGCGTGATGGCGGCGCGGTTTGCCCTCGCGCGAAACGAGCCGGTGTTCACACAAACTCGCCAGTACTCTCCCACGACGGGCGACACGGGCGCGTTCGTGACGCGCGCGTTCACGCTTGCCGGACATAGATCGAACGTCGAGCTGCGAATCGAAACTGATCTGTCGAACGCGTCGGCCTACTTCAACCTCGCACTGCTCGCCGAGGACGGAGGCACCGGCTACGACTTTGGCCGTGAGGTGTCGAACTACGCCGGCGTGGAAGACGGCGAGTCCTGGCACGAAGGCTCGGCGCGCGCGACAAGGTGACGCTGCCGGCAGTGCCGCCTGGTCGGTACTACCTCCGCGTCGCACCCGAGCGCGACCCTGGCGACGCCGGCGGCCCGTTTACCTACACGCTGACCGTGAAGCGAGACGTTCCGCGCGCGTGGCCGTTCCTGGTCGCACTGGTGCTGCTGGCGATTCCTCCGGTGGTCGCCTTTTTCCGCGAGAAGGGCTTCGAGTACGCGCGGTGGCGGGAGAGCGATCATCCGTGGTCGACCGAGAGCAGCGACGACGACGACGACAGCGACGATGAGTGACTGCACATGACCAGAATACTCTATCTGATGGTCGGGATCATCGTGATCGCCAGCACGGCGTTCGCCGAATGGCGCGGGATGGGCACGACCTCCGTGACCGAGGTCAAGGACGTCCCGCGCACAGTCCGCAACAATCCGGGTTCCGTATCGGCCGCACTACACCTATTTCGGCTCCTCTTATCGGCGGGGAAAATGACATGAATGCAATAGCCAACATGGGTTCGAACTTCGTCGCCGCTCTCGTCTATGCGCTGCTCGGCATCGTGTTGTTCGTCGTCGGCTTCATCGTCTTCGACAAGCTCACTCCAGGCAGCATCTGGAAAGAGCTATTAGAGGACCAGAACACCGCGCTCGGCAACCTGATGGCCGGAGTGGCCATCGCGTTGGCGATCATCATTGCCGCGGCGATTCATTGACCATCGCGCTGTTCCTCTCGGTTCTTCTGATTGCGGCATGCGGGCTCGTTTACGAGCTCGTCGCGAGCGCGCTTGCCAGCTACCTGCTTGGCGACAGCGTATTTCAGTTCTCGACGGTCATCGGCACCTACCTGTTCGCGATGGGGATCGGGAGCTGGCTGTCGCGATACATCGGCCGCGGGCTCGTCGCGCGATTCGTTGCGGTGGAACTGATGGTCGGCGTGGTCGGCGGCTTCTCGTCGATGCTCTTGTTTCTCGCGTTCGCGTACACGTCGGCGTTTTCGGCTCACGCTGCATGCCACGGTCGTCGTGGTCGGCGTGCTCGTTGGACTCGAAGTGCCGCTCTTGATGCGCATTCTGCGCGACCGGTTCGATTTCAAGGACGTCGTCTCGAACGTGCTGACGTTCGACTACCTCGGCGCGCTCGCCGCGTCGCTCGCCTTTCCCGTGCTCCTCGTTCCCCATCTGGGGCTCGTCCGCTCGGCGGTGCTGTTCGGCTTGGTGAACGCCAGCATCGCGCTCTGGTCCACCTATATCTTCGCCGACGTTCTGCCGACGAAGCGAACGCTTCGCGCGGCGTCGGTGTTCGTTCTGGTCTTGCTCGGCGTCGGTATGGTGACGGCCGGCCGGATCACCGATACCGCGGAAAGCAACATCTACGCGGACGACGTCATCTTCGCGCGCGACTCGCGCTACCAGCGAATTGTTCTCACCGCGTGGAAGGACGATCTGCGTCTGTTCTTGAACGCGCATCTGCAATTCAGCTCGCGCGACGAATACCGGTATCACGAAGCCCTCGTCCATCCGGGGCTGTCCACGCTGCCCGCGGCGCGTCGCGTGCTCGTGCTGGGCGGCGGAGACGGACTCGCGGTGCGCGAGATTCTCAAGTACCCGGGCGTGGAGCACGTCACGTTGGTCGATCTCGATCCGATGATGACACGACTCTTCACGACGCATCCGATGCTGACTCGCCTCAACGAGCATGCATTCACGTCGCCCAAGGTTCAGGTCATCAACGCGGACGCGTTCGTCTGGCTGGATCAAAACGCCGACAAGTACGACTTCGCGGTCGTGGACTTCCCGGATCCGAACAACTACAGCATCGGAAAACTGTATACGGCGGCGTTCTATCGGCTGCTCGCGCGTCACATCACCGACGGCGGCGCGTTCGTCGTGCAGAGCACCTCACCGCTGTTTGCTCGGCGTTCGTTCTGGTCGATTGCGGAAACGCTCAAGTCGGCTGGACTGAACACGTATCCCTATCATGTGTACGTGCCGTCCTTCGGCGAGTGGGGATACGTGCTGGCGACACACGGCCAGTACACGCCGCCGGCGACGCTGCCTGACAGTCTTCGGTTCCTGACGCCGGCGTCGGTGGCGCAGTCATTCGAGTTTCCTCGCGACATGGGACCGGTGGCGGTGCGCCCGAATCGTCTCAACGATCAGATACTCGTGCGGTACTACGGCGAGGAGTTCGACAAGATCAACCGGTGATCGCGTGAAGGTTGGAAGCGGAATTCCGAGCGAAGGTGCCCTACGTCGCTCGCGCTCCTCAGGACAGGCTCCGCGCCGAAGCGAGGAACCATACGATGAAGTGTTGGAAGCGGAATTCCGAGCGAAGGTGCGGAGCGCCGAAGCGAGGAACCATAAATGAAGCGTCGCGAGTTTCTCGGCGCGCTTGCTGTCCCGATTCTTGCGCCGGCACTGGTCGGACTGACGCGCAAGTCGCCGCGGGCGATCGCCGGCGGCTTCGTCGACGACGGCGGCGCGCTCGGACATCGGCTGCGCGACGGTGCTATCGCGCCGGCGAGTGGTCCCGAGCGCCGCGTTCCGATTGTCATTGTCGGTGGCGGGGTCGCGGGCCTCAGTGCGGGATGGGAGCTTCGCCGCCGCGGGATGAGTGACTTCGTGCTCCTCGAGCTCGAGTCATCAGTCGGAGGAATGCGCGGTCGGGCGAGAACGACGTATCGGCGTATCCGTGGGCGGCGCACTACGTCCCGTGCCGGGAGCCGGATCGGTGCTCGTCCGCGAGCTGTTCGAGGAGCTCGGCGTGCTGCACGACGGAAGTTGGGAGGAGCGGTACCTCTGCTTCTCGCCACAGGAACGAGTATTCTCTCATGGCGAGTGGCATGACGGCATCGAGCCGGAGTTTGCGCTCGACGCCGTGGGGCGTGCCGCGTTCAAGCAGTTCGACGAGGAGATCGCGCGCCATCGAGCGATGGGCGAGTTCACGATCCCAATGGCCGCCGGCGTTCGACGCGAGTCGCCGTTGGATCGCTTGTCGATGGCCGATTGGCTCAAACAACATCGGCTCGACGCGCCTGCACTGCGCTGGTACGTCGACTACGCCTGTCGCGACGACTACGGTGCGCTCGCGGCGCAGACGTCGGCATGGGCTGGGATCCACTACTTCGCATCGCGCGCGCACGACGAACAGGGCCCGCTCACGTGGCCGGAGGGCAACGGCTGGATCGTCAAGCGACTCGCCGCCCAGCTCGCACCACACATCCATGTGGGAGAGCCGGCCGTCCGGATCGAGCGGGCGGGGAATCGATGGCGCGTGAGAACGGAGATCGCGACGTATCTGGCCGACGCGGTCATTTTCGCCGCGCCGACGTTTCTCGTGCCGTACCTCGTTCCGGAGCTGGCGAGCCGTCGCTCGCCGCTGATCTTATTCGCCATGGCTCACGGCAAACATCACGCTCGACCGTCCGCCTCGGGAGCGGGGCCGGGGCGCGCCGTTGTCATGGGACAACGTCATCTACGAGTCGCAGGCGCTGGGCTACGTGGACGCCACGCACCAGTCGCTGCGAACACGCGCGGACCGTTCAGTGTGGACATACTATTGGTCGCTCGCTGACCTGTCGCCGGCCGACGGTCGGAAGAAACTCGCGAGTGTCTCCTGGCACGATTGCACGGACGCGATATTGCGCGACCTCGAACAGCCGCATCCGGACATTCGCGAATGCGTATCGCGAGTCGACGTGATGCGAATGGGCCACGCGATGGTCCGCCCGAGCGTCGGCTTTCTCGCGGAAACGGCCGCAGCCGAGAATAGCGGGGCTCCCGGGTTGATTCTCGCCAACTCTGACTTGAGCGGGCTCTCGTTGTTCGAGGAGGCGCAGTTCAGAGGAGTCATGGCGGCACGGAAGTTTCTCAGGCGTTAGCAGGCTGTTGAAGAAAGAAACGGGTCTGCGCGTGGTTCAGTGGGCTTTGTTCGTGACGCAGAGAGCGGAGCAGCGGAGAACGTCGCAGGGGCTGCTCGCCAAGCGACCGACGAATGGATGGCGCGATGGCATATTACGACGTGTCAGTGGTCGCATTGCGAGGAGTTAGAGGTTACGAATGACCGTCAGTCCACAGATTTTCGAGGGCGGCCCGGCAACGGGCTGTTTGCCGGCCCAGGAGAGATGCGCGCGCGCTGTCGCGCGTTCGACTGGGCATCGACACAACTCGGCCCCGTCTCTGACTGGTCGGCGAGTCTTCGAACGATCGTCGCGACACTCCTGGCGTCGCGCCACCCGATGTTCTTGTGGTGGGGACCGGAGCTCGTTCAGATCTTCAACGACGGATACCTGCCGAGCTTCGGCGGTGGCGGACGCGACCTGGCGGCGCTCGGCGCGCGAGGCCGCGAGCACTGGGCGGAAATCTGGGATGTGATTGGCCCGCAGATCGAAGGCGTGATGACGCTGCGGCGAGGCGACGTGGCATGAAGACCACCTCGTTCCGATCACTCGAAATGGCAGCGTCGAAGACGTGTACTGGACGTACGGCTACAGTCCGGTGCGCGACGACGACGGCCGCATCGCCGGCGTACTCGTTGTCGTGCAGGAGACGACCGCGTATGTGAAAGCCCAAGCCGAGCGCGAATCGCTGTTGAAGGCAGAGCGTGAGGCGCGAGTCGACGCCGAGCGGGCCCGCGCCGAAGCACTCTCGTTGCCACGCAACAGTTGCAGAGCGCGTTTTCGCAGGCTCCCGTTGCCGTCGCCGTCACGATGGGACCCACGCATCGATTCGTTCTGGCGAATCCGGGCTACGAGCAACTCGTCGGCCGGCCGATCGCGATGGGGAAGACATTCCGTGAGGTGCTTCCGAGATTGCCGCACAGGGCTACGAGGTGTTGTTGGACCGCGCGTTTGCGAGCGGCGAGCCGTTCGCGACGCATGAGGCGCACGCGCGTCTGAACAAAATCGGATTAGACCCCTATGAAGGGTGGTACGACTTCGTCTACCAGCCGCTCGTCGACGAAACGGGCCGCACGACCGGCGTGATGCAGCTCGCCGTCGACGTCACTGACAAAGTCCATGCGCGGCGCGCACTGGAAATCGCGCGCGACGAGGCGGAAGGCGGCGCGCGCGCAAAACGCGGATCTCCTTGCGCTCTCGCGCGCGCTCTCGAGTGCATCGACGCCCGAAGAGGTCGCGACCGCGGCCGTCACCCATGTCCGCCGCGGTCTTCGGCGCCGCGGGCATCGTCGTCGCGCGCGTCACCGACGACGGCGACCGGCTCGAGATCATCCGCGCGACCGACGTGCCGGCCGACCTGCCTCGAGAAATGGCGCGAAATCCCGAAGGCTGCCGCGCGTTCCAGTTGCTGATGTGGCGCGAACGCGCGAGCCGATGTTTCTCGAGTCGCGCGCCGACTGTGCTCCGGACGGTATCCCGGCCTCGAGTCGGCGCTCGACGCCACCGGCCACCACGCCCACGCCGTCGGCACCGCTGCATCGTCGACGGACGATTGCTCGGCGTGCTCGGTGCGGCATTCACCACGCGCGCGCGCGTTCAGCGACGGCGAGCGCGCCCTGGTGCTCACCGTCGCCTCGCAATGTGCACAAGCGTTCGAGCGCGCGCCTCTATGAGGCGGAGAGCGCCGCGCGCCGCGACGCCGAGCTGGCGAATCGGAGCAAGAGCGAGTTTCTCGCCGTGATGAGCCACGAGCTGCCGCACTCTCTCAACGCCATTGGGGGATACGCGGAGCTCATCGAGCTCGGCGTGCGCGGGCCGGTGACCGAGGAGCAGCGGACCGCGCTCGCTCGCGTGCAGCGAAGCCAGCGCCATTTGCTCGGACTGATCAACGGTGTATTGAACTATTCGCGCATCGAGGCCGGCGCGATGGAGTATGACGTCGCCGACGTCCCGATCGACGAGGTGTTGTCGATCTGCGAGGCATTCGTGGCGCCGCAAGCGCTTGAAAAACAGGTGACGCTCGTCCACGAGCGATCCGATCCAAGATTGTTGGCGCGAGGGGATCGCGAAAGATCCAACAGGTCGTCCTGAACCTCTTGTCGAACGCGGTGAAATTCACGAACGCGGGCGGAACGATCACGCTCGCGTGCAGCGACGACGCGCGGATGCCCTCGAGATTCGCGTCGCCCGACACTGGACGTGGCATCCCGGCCGGTGCGCTCGAAAAAATCTTTCAGCCGTTCGTTCAGGTCGACGCGCAACTGACGCGAACGTTCGAAGGAACAGGACTCGGCCTCGCCATCAGTCGCGATTTGGCTCGCGGGATGGGCGGCGACCTCACCGTGGAGAGCGAGGCCGGCGCCGGCAGCACGTTCACGATGATAATTCCTCGACCGTGACTGTCTACCTCGTGTGGACCACTCCAAACTCGACGAGCCAAACAGCGCCGCGAACGTCTTGAAAGCGGTGCCAGGTGATGCCGGTTCGCACGCCGACGTCACCGGACCAGATCACCGCGGCGATGCCGGCATTGATACCGGCGATCGCGGCACCTCCCCTTCGCCTGCGCCGCCCAGGAGGCTCACTCCCGCGGACGGAAGCACGAGAACGTCAGCCGTTGGCGCGATCGGAAAGACCACGCCGCCCCGCGCGCCGAGCACGGCGGCGCGTTCCATGAGCGCGCGCGGCATTGTGCCGATGGAGAAGTCGGCGCCCAGGCGGCCCGGTGTGGTCTGCGAGACGTTGAGACCGATGGTGAATAGCTCAGGGGACTGGTTCACGCTCGTAGCCAGGGGATTCCTGCGGATACGCCAATAAGCCAGTCGCGAGTCGCTGCGGAATCGGCGGTCGGGCGTTGGGCTGAGGCTTTCGTTGCCGAGATGGAAAGTGCGCAAACGATGCTGAGTATTGGGATTCGGCGAGGCACGAGATACGTCCTGAGTTGGTGAGTACTCAGAAACGCGGAAAAACTTGAGGGACCGGCTCACCGTCGTGAGGGCGTCAGTGTTCAGATCCTGCTCATTCTGCGCGCCGTCCGGGCATCTCGGGCGTGACAGCGAGTCCAGCATCGAGGTTGCGAGCATCGAGGTCTCGGACATGAGTAAACAAAACGGACAGACGTGAGGTGAAATGGTGATGGGGTCGGTGATTGTAGGTGACAGACTTGAGCATGCAAGATTTCAAGCACATTCGGGCGTGGCAGCGGGCGCATGCGTTGGCGATCGCGATCCACAAATTGGCTCGCGGATTTTCGCGCAAAGGTCATTCAAATCTGCGAGGCCAGCTGACGCGAGCGGCGGAGAGCATCTCGACGAACATCGTCGAAGGATGCGGAGCCTCGACCAACAAAGAATTCGCTCGCTTCCTTGGTATCTCGATCAAATCCGCGTAACGAAACTGAGGGCCATTTGCTTACGTCTCGCGATCTCGACCTCATCTCACACGAAGATTGGCAGCGGCACACAAATGAAACGATCGAGATTCGCAAAATGATCTTCGGCTATCGCAAGAAGATCTTGTCGAGTAAGCGAGAGCCGACGTAATCGTTTGCTCTCATGACCACGGTATCGACAAACCAACTGACGTCTCGCCGTGTGGTTTACTCAGGCCTCCCCTCTCGATGCTCTCATCTCGATGCTGGACTCGCAGTCACGGGCGAGATGCCGACGCGGCGCACGGAAGGTGAAGGATCTGAGAACTCACGCCTCAGAGCCTCAGTGCTGGTCCCTCAGAGGGGCTAGTACCGTAAATCCGAGCACGCCCGCCCCGAGATCAACGAGTGCGTGAACGACCATTGCCGGGAACAGCCATCCCGTCAGCAGTACGATGATCATCATCACGAGACCAGCCATCCCCGCCTTGAACGCGCCGCGCCTGCCCTGATACAGGTGCAACGCACCGAACAGAATTACCCCGATGAGTGCGGCGAGCGCGGTGCCGACGTACGCCTTCAGCACCCAGAACAGAAATCCGCGGTAGAGCAATTCTTCACACACGCCCGCGGTGACCGACAGCGCGGTGAACCACCGAAGCTCGTCGCGCGAGTGCGGAAGCAGGTATTCGACGAAGGCGAGCTTTGGCCGGATGGCCATGCGTCTCTCCGGTGTCGTGCGGCCGATCGCGCGCACATTGCTGCACGGTCACGCCGACGATGAGCGCGACGATCGCGGCGCTGGCGATCATCCGTCCGTCGGTCGGCGGCACGATGCCGAGCTCGGACCAGGGCCGCCCCGAACGCATCCAGAGCAAGATCGCGGCGGCGGCGAATACCCATTGCCCGAGCACGGTCCGCCGATACGCGTGGAGCCGCGCATTGGGCACGCCCGCGTTGACTTCCGCCTTGAACTTCGGGACAAAGTAAATGGTGTCGAAGGCGGTGATGATGACGGTGAAAAACACCGCGAAGGCGATGTCGAGCGCGGTCGGCATGTGAGCTGCTCCGGTCGATTGATCTACCAGTTCCATTGTTCAAATCAAATTGAATAATGGATTGTTCACTTATCAATAGTCGCGTTCCACCGCTACACTGTTCCATGGCCAGATCCCGTCAATCCAGCGGTGCCGGCGCCCCGCACCTTCAGGCGAACGTCGCCGAGCTGCGCGCGCTCGCGCATCCGCTGCGCCTCCGCATCATGGAGCTCTTCGCTGAGAGCCCGAAAACGACCAAGCACGTCGCCGAGCTGCTCGGCGAGCCTCCCACTCGGCTCTACCATCACGTCGCCGCGCTGGAGCGCGCCGGACTGATTCATCTCAAGGAGACACGCAGAATCGCGGGACCGTCGAGAAATGGTACCAGTCCATCTCGAGGACTATGGGTTCGCTCCGTGATGATGGCCGACGGCGTGGGTCCGAATGCCGCGGCCAAACGCGCCGTCGCGATGACGGTGCTCGAGCAGTCGCGCCGTGAGATGGTGAACGCGATGGCCAAGCCGGGAGCGGAACCACCGCTCTTGGCGCGCCTGGTGATGCGGGCGCCGGCGGCTATGGTGCCGACCCTTCGCCGGCGACTTTATGGTTTTCTAAAGGAGATTCAAACGGAGTTCGAGTGCGACGACTCCGCGCCGACTGCCGACGAACACGAGCGATGGGCGATGACGATTGACCTTCGCTGCCCGGTTTGGCCGACGGGGTCGCGTGCCGCCGAGGCTCAAAGCGGAAAACTTGAGGGATCGATCGCACGACATAGCTCGACGACGATCAAGTGTCGTTCTTTTCGCGAAGGCGCATTTCTGGTGCAGAGCCAGTTAACGAGCCACCGTTCCCATGACATCTCGGCCGCGTGTCGGATCGGCATCCGGCACGACCACCGCCGTCCACGGTAAATCCCGCGATACCACGCTCGCCTTCCACTCGACGACGACCGACCGCCCCGACGACAGCGTCACCGTCTTCGACGTATCACGAACGACGAGATTGTCGGAACGAAGCACGAAGGTGTGCCGCCTGACTCCGCTCGCCGCGAGACGAATGGTGACGCCGCCATCCAGCATCAGCGAGTCCGCTGACACCTGGATGATCTCGAGACCGCGCGCAGCCGGCCGAGCACGCACCGACGAGATCCGCCATCAGCCACAGCCAGCGACTCGACGGATGCACCCACACTTCCTTGTAGACGTACATGTTCGCTGAGGGCCAGTACGGAAGATCCGTCATCCCGCGACTCTGCATGCCAACCGGCAGCGAGCCCACGAAATCTCCAGACGACACGCTGTACTGCTGCGCCCAGTCGTATCCCTCGCCGTACATCGTGCTCTGCGCAAACGGATTGCGACCAACGATCCACTGCGCTTGCCGTTGCGCGAGATCGAGTCCCGCGCTGTCGCCGCGCAGCCGCGATACCGTGGAGAGGGCCTTGGCCTGCGAAAGCAGAATCCCAAAGTTGCCGCGACGAGCGAACCACACGGGAAACGCGCGGAGGTACCAGTCGTCACCCATCGGCATTCCCGCGAGCACCTGCTCTCGATACGCTCTCTCGTCGCGACGTGGAGCGCGCCGGAGTCGGGGACTTCCTTGGTCTCGTCGCCGGCACGGTAGACATACGCCGGCAGCACCGAGTATGGCGCCGTCGTCGCCGCGCTCTTCTTCTGATACTCGGCGTAGAGCGCGACGGCGGAGTACCACGTCATCAATCGGCGTGATTGGGAGTGTCTCGATGAGCTGCGTCAGCGCGACGATCGGCGCCTGATCGTTGCCGCGATGGAATTGGTGGAACAACGTATCGCGGTCCGGCCCGGTGTAGAAAAACCGGCGAGCGGAAACTGTCGGCCGACCGGAGCCTTCTGCTGCGACGCGACGATGACGCGCGCGAGCTCGATCGCCTTGTCGGCGTAGATCTGTTTGTGCGTGGCTCGATAGAGCTCGAGTGAGGCGGTGATTCCGATGCCCGCGAGCTCGATGCGAGTCGCCGCGAACGCGGGGGTGTGCCACGTCGACGGGCCTTCGATACCAACGATCGCGTAGGCCCAGTCTTCCTCGGCGATGCGCAGACTTCGCGCGGCCAGCGCGGGCTCGCGCTCTTTCAGCACGCGATACGCGATCGCCTCGGCCGCGGCGGCGATGTAGTTCACGTTCGGATTGTTCTTCGCCTCGCGCGAGCGGTCATCGGCGTCGCCGACGACGTTGTTCGTCCAGAGGTTGTGGCTCGCGAAGCCCATCCGGTATCCGCCGTCGAAGCGGACGCGCAAGACCCAGTCGAGCCCCACTTTGCCTCCTCGATCAGCCTCGCGACGAGGGCGGGGTCGTCGCCGCGCGCGCGCGATTCGCTCGGCGAGCGCGAACATCGCGTAGGTCGCCTCGCCGGTGTTGATCATGCCTCTGCGACAGATCGCCCGCGTCGTGCCAGCCGCCGCTCATCACGATTTTCTGATCGCCGTGCGTCGCGAACCAGTCGAGGTGGTCGACGCCGTGCGAGCCAGGCACGGCGAAGCCGCAGCGCTCGCCGTAGAAAAAGTTGAGCGTTTCCCAAATGGTGTTCTTCCAGACGTCGGCGCCAATGCGGAACGGACGAGAGGTCGTGTTGCCGACGCGAATCGCGTAGCTGCCCGGCGCATTGATCTCCGGAAGTCGGCCTCTCGGAAGTTGCCGAGTCGAGTGCGCAACGTTTGCATCGGTTTCGTGAGCACCACGCCGGTGGCCACGGTGTCCTTGACGCGCAGAATCTGAAACTCGGTTGCGCTCGTATCGCTCGTCTCAGCGGTCTTCGACGAGCCAGTTTGATATCCCGTGTGGCTGAAGGAGATCTTGCCGGGCGCGACATTCCACCCGTGTGCTGATCGGCGTCGACGCGTTGCAATTCGAGCTGGCCAATCTCGAACGCGATGCGATCGCTTGGCGCCGCCAACATCTTGTTCACCCAGTACCCGATCTCGAGCATCGTGACGCGATCGCGCGACAGCGGTTCGATCTCCACACGACCTGCTGCCACGTGTTGTTGGTCAGCGTGACGTAGTGCGTGCCTTCGCGGTTGTAGATGTCCGGGACTTTCTCCGCGCCGTCGTTGTGCAACACGATCTGGAGCGGCAGCATCAGGAAGCCGGACACTTCCGGGGCGAATCCACATCGAGATGCGATTGTAGCCGCGCCAATCCTCACCCGAGAACGCGCGCTGGAGGTTGACCGAGGACAAGCCGTTGCGAGTCGGAGCGGGTTTGTCGACGAACATCTGCATGTCGACACGCAGCACGCGCATGTTGCCGCGGCGCGATTCGGCTGGAAACGTGATTTGCCCTGTTCCCGAGAAGCGCCACGTCGCGGCCGAAGTCATGTCGTCGAGCGTCCGCGACGCCTGGACGGGTTTCTTTCGCCAGGCGGCCTCCGCGGACCGCTCGAGTCGAATCGGCATGAGGTCGCGCCGTCTGCGCGTCGGCCACCTGCACCGCCACGGCTGCAATGAGCGAGAGAGTACAGGAATACGGTTTCGCATGATCCACAGTGGAGCACGATGATGTCGGGTCGCAACTCGACATCCTACTGTCTGCAACAAACGGCCGGGGCCGCGGGTATTCTGCGACGACATCCGCGGTTGCGCCGCCGAGTCGGCGCGAACGAGTCCACGAGGACGGTGATTGGTGGTCGCTTACGGCCGGGGCGCTTCCGTCGTCTGGAGCCAGAGCATCGGTGGCCGAGCGTCGTCGTGTCCGTGGCGATCACGGTTTTGGTGTTTGCGTTGGCGTTCGGCTCGATGGTGTCGGTTCCCGCGCTGTCGAATCGCGAATCGCCCGAACGCCGACCAGGTCGCGATCGTTCGACTTCCCAGCCCCGAGCCGCGACCGCCGGTCGCTGTGGTCAGACGACCTGCACCAAGCAACGCTCCGGAACCCGCTGCGTCCGCCGACGCGCACGGTTCCGCTTCCGGATGTCGCTCCACCAATCGTCGCACCGCCGCAGATCGCTCCGCCGGTGGTGGCGCCGATTGGTGTTCCAGTCACCGCGCCCGCAGGTGGGGATAGCGCGAAGGGCGAAGGCTCGCGCGGTGCGGCTGCGCCAAGGGTTCAGGGAAAGGCGCACCGATGGCGCCTGCCGGCATTTCACTCACAAATCGCGCGGCGAACACTCCATTCGTTCGTGATTCGCTCCTAAAATCAAAGATGGTGTTGATTCCGGGACTCGCCGCGACGCGTGCTCCCACTGGGCGCGAACGCGCGGAGCTCGAGCAAAGCCAACGCTCGGCCCTCGCGCTGCGACGGCGCGACTTGACTGCCGGCAACTCAGAATGGGCTCGTGATACTTCAGGGGAAGGGAATGAACGGAGCCGGCGCCGTCGATCCAAGCCCTGCCGGCACGTTGGGTTTTGGAGCCAGCATTCCGTTTACGCTGTTCAGCTCCGGCCCCACGCGAGAACAGCGTAGAAAGAACGAGATCATCGACGCCGACAACCAACTTCGCCAGCGCCGGCTCGAGGGATCGCCTGCTCCTCAAGCGCGATTCGATAGTCGCCGATTCCTTGCGCGCCGACTCGTTGCGCCGTCGAATCATCCTGTTCCGCGATAGCTCGGCGCGGACGTCTCTTGCGCGAAGGTCAAAACAACTATCGTCATAGTAGTATGACGCCTCAATCCCGTCGCAGGCCGGCTTGCACTCGGTTGCTCGCTCGTCGCATTGCTCGGCGCGCGACCGCTTGCCGCGCAGGCGTGGCGACAGGCTGCCGCCACGATCGCGCCAGTGCGCGCGTGCTGATCATCGGCACGCGTCCCGAGGATGAAGACAACGCGCTGATCGCGTGGCTCAGTCTCGGGCGTAACGTCGAAACGGCGTATTTGTCGCTGACGCGCGGTGAGAGCGCCGTGAACCTCGCCGGGGGCGAGCGCCAGGCGGGACTCGCGGTTGTGCGCACGGCCGAACTGCTCGAGGAGCGAAAGCGTGACGGCGCGCATCAGTACTTCACGCGCGCCTACGACTTCGGGCCGCACGCCATCCGATTCCGTCGTGGACGCCGAGTGGCCGCATGACGTGCTGTTGAGCGACGTGGTTTCGGTGATTCGTGCATTTCGGCCGCAGGTCGTCATTTCACTGTTCTCTGATTCGCTGGACGTCGACGCCACGCACCGAGTCGCCGGACGCCTGGCGCGAGAGGCGTATGCTCTCGCCGGTGACTC
>ERZ1370068.8994-contig-7805_pt1 | contig 43568 bp, 67 predicted proteins | sample MGYA00561227_ERZ1370068 | MGnify/ENA primary metagenome ERZ1370068 (study PRJEB38410, sample SAMEA6850437) | metagenome | study: Metagenomic assessment of the ecological functions of the soil: analysis of the soil microbiota associated with the...
AACGCCTTTTTGGCGATGCGCTGTCTGCCCTGCCGCCGGCCCCTCAAAGCTTCGTGCTCTATTTCCGTTTCGAATCCGACGAGCTCACCGAAGAATCCAAGGCGCTCGTCCCGAAGATCCTCGCCACTGTCAAAGCCAGGACCGCGCCGGAAGTCGTCGTGGTGGGACATACCGACACGATGGGATCGGCGAGCGCGAATTTCGCGCTCGGTCTGAAACGGGCCGGCGCGGTGCGCGAGCTGCTGGTTGGCGTCGGGGCTCGACGCCGCGACGGTTGAAGCGACATCACTTGGCGAGTCCTTTCTGCTGATTCATACGGCCGACGAGACTCCAGAACCACGCAACCGCCGCGTCGAGATTGCGGTCAAATAGCGTGTCGTGCCTGCACCGGTTTCTCGCCGACTGATCTTCCTCTGTGGCCTGGTGCCAGCCGTGCTGGCCACCGCGGTCGCACTTGCCCGGCCCGCTATTTTCACATCTCTCGACAGCGCGTCGTACGACACGCTGTTGCGCTGGTCCCAATGGAAGACACCCGATGACCGCATCGTGATTGTCGACATCGACGAGAAGAGCCTGTCGGAAGTCGGACAATGGCCGTGGCGGCGCGACGTCATGGGCGAGCTCATCACGAAGCTCCGCGACAAGGGCGCCACGATCGTGGCACTCGACATCGTGTTTTCGGAGCCGGATCGCTACCAGTCCGTGATTCCCATCGGCGATCCCTCGAATCCGCGCCGGATATCGGGAACACCAGACGAACTGCTCGCCAGCGATCTGCGCGCCGGAAAGGTGATCCTGGATACGCGGCCACCTTCGAACCGGGCGGTTCCACCGGCGGCCGGTGCATGCTCGACCCGCTGAACCTGGCGACGCTGCACTCGCAGGATCCCGACGAAAACCAGCCGCTCTTCGAAGCGACGCAGCGCCGTCTGCAACCTGCCGATGCTGATGCAGCCAGGCGTGAAATCCGGCTTCATGAACGCAGCGCCCGATGCCGACGGCATCCTCCGGCGGGCGCCCCTTCTCATCGAACTCGAAGGCCACGTGACCCGAGCCTCGCGACGGCGGCGGTGTTGACCGCCAACCAGGTGCGCGACACCGCGCTGTGGGTCTCCACGATCAATTCCTCCCTGCTCATGCTGGACGACGGCCTCGTGCCGGTGGACGGCAAGAGCAACCTGCTGTTGCGCTACCGGGGCAAGAAACGGACGTTCCCGTATCTCTCGGCGGCCGATGTGCTCAGCGGCAAGGTCCCGGAGGCGGCCGTTCGCGACAAGATCGTGTTCGTCGGCACCACCGCGCTCGGCACTCGCGAAGTCGTCGCCACTCCGCTCGACACGCTGTTTGTCGGGGTAGAGGTGCAGGCGACGATCGCCGACAACCTCCTGCAACAAGACTTCCTGCATCGTCCGGTCGGCGGATCGACGTTCGGAAGTCTCGCGGCGCTCGGTGGCCGGATTGATCGTCACCGTCGCCGTGACATCGATCGGCCTGGTCTCTGGCGGCTCCGCCGGCGCGCTGGCGCTGATCGTGCTCTGGGCCGGCGCCGGCATGGCTTCTCGAAACACACGGTTTGTTCCTCTCGCCCTTATTTCCTTCGACCAGCGTCGTCCTGGCGTTCGCGACGATGACGATTGGCAAGTTCGGCGTCGAGCGGCACCGGGCCGAGACCGCTATCAGGCAGATCGACAATGCCGTGCAGCGGGCCGAAGAAGCCGGGCATCAGAAACGCAACGCGCAGCGCCTCATGATCGAGACGCTCCTGTCGCTCACGGAAACCCGCGACACCGAAACCGGCAAGCATTCGCGCCGGACTTCGCAGTACGCGAGATGCTCGCGATGGAGCTCTCCAGACATCCGCCGTTCGACAAGTAAGCTCACGAGCGAACGGATCGATCTCCCCTGGCGAGCCTGGCGCCGCTGCACGACATCGGAAAGGTCGGGAGTGCCGGACGCGGTGTTGAACAAGCCGGGCGCGCTGACGCCCGATGAGTTCGCCGAAATGAAGCGCCATCCGATCCACGGCCGCGACGTCATCCTGCGCGCCGAGAAGGCGAGGCGGTATCACCGACGACGGCATCCTGGCGATGGCCAAGGAGATCGTCTACACGCACCACGAGAAATGGGACGGCACCGGCTATCCGAACGGGTTGAGCGAGCAGCGACATCCCTGTGCCCGGACGGGTGATGGCGCTCGTCGATGTCTGACGACGCGTGCACGACGCGGAGCCTGTATCGCCAGCCGATGTCGCACGATCAGGTGATCAGTTTCATTTCCACGGGCCGCGGAACCCATTTCGATCCGGCGGTCGTGGACGCGTTTCTCAACGTCGCGCCAGTCTTGTTGATTGTTTCGCAGGAAGGCGACCTTCGACGGTAAGATTTTGTAATAGTCATCTCTCGAGAGACTTTGTTCTCTCGCTCCATCACCTTCCCAAAGCCATCCTGGTTCTGTCGCCTTTTGTCTTAGGAAACCCGTGAGAATCGAGCACTTGCCGGATGGTACGGTTCTGGCGAACAAATCGTCAGTTTTCTTACATAACGGAGGCTAAAATGTCACCGACGGTTCCGGTCGGGGATCCTGCGAGCCGGCCCGAGAAGGTCGCAACGTTTGTCAGCCGGTCCGACCCGCGGGCGACGGCCGTGGTTGACGAACTGAACGCCTTCTCATCGGAGCGATCGCTGTCAACGGAGACGCGCGTCGCTCGAAAAAGCCTCGGCCGGCACCGTTCATCGTCCGACCTCCGAGCCCAGCACGTCACGCTGGCCGCTGATCGTTTCGGCGGCGGCTGGAGCGGTTGCGTTGATTGTCAGCGGCATCTTCTTTGGTCCCTCGCTGTTCAACCTCTCGGAATCCGGGCGGTCCGGCGCTGAAGCCCGGCCGCGTGACTGATCGGCACGACTGCCGCTCGGTGCGATGGTCATGAGTCGGACGGCGTCTCGCGCGGTCTGACGCCGGTCACCATTCAGCTGGATCCCGGAGCCTCACACCGTCGTGCTTCAGCGCGGCGGCGTCGAGCGCACGATGGCGATTCAGGTGGCGTCGGGCGCGGAACTCACCCAGCACTACGAGTTCGCCGCCGAGCCGCCGTCGCTCTGTCGACAGTGAACATCACGACCGACCCGGCCGGCGCGCGCGTGCTCGTGGACGGCGAGCCGCGCGGCACGTCGCCGCTGTCGGTGACTGGTTTGTCCGCGGCCAATCACAAAGTGACCGTCGTAAGCGACGGCGGAACGGTCAGACACGGCAGATTGCTGACGGAAGCGGGAGTCACTTCGTCGGCTCGTCGTTGCGCTGCCCAGGACCGGAGCGGTCTCGGCCCGGATGGCTGTGCCGTCAGCGCGCCGTTTGAGGTTCAGGCGATCGAGCGCGGCGACGTCATCGGCTCGAGCGCCTCACCGCGATTCATGGTGCGGCTGGCACGCACGAAATGGACCTCGTCAACGAGTACGCTCGGGTACGCGCGAACACAGACGGATCGAGGTGAACCCGGGCGGCACGGCGACAATCAAGATCGATGCGCGAGGCTGCGCTGAGCATCAACGCGCGGCCCTGGGCGGAAGTCACCCTCGACGGCAAGCCGGTCGGCCAGACGCCGATCGCAAACCTGAACGTCTCGCTCGGCTCCCATCAGCTGGTGTTTCGCCACCCCGATCTCGGCGAACGGCAGCAGACCGTCACGGTGACGGCCAGGACCCCGAATCGAGTGGCGGTTGATCTCACGAGATGAGGCGTTATGAAGAAATCAGCACTTGTTCTTTGTCGCAGCGCTGCTGATCGCCGAGGCCGCCGCGCCTCAGGACGCGCTGACCGCAGCCAAGGATCTCTACGCATCCGCCGCTTACGAGGACGCCCTCGGCCGCGCTGACACGGGTCAAGGAGAGCGCGCCCGAACTCGCCCAGCAGGCCGACGAGATACCGCGCCTTTTCCCTGTTCGCGCTCGGCCGCACGTCAGAAGCTGAAACCGTTGTGGAAGGCGTGATCCGCGAGGATCCGTTCGCCGTGCCCGACGCGCGTGATGCGCCTCACCGCGGATCAACGCAGATGTTCGGCCAGGTGCGAAAGCGCCTGCTGCCAGACATGATCCGCGAAGAATACAAAAGCGCCCGCGTCGACGCTGGACAAGGGCCAGATCCCCGCCGCCGTGCCTTCACTGAACAAGGTGCAGCGCATGCTCGATCCGGGCCAAATCGCTCGGGCGTGATGGACCGGACGCTGAACGATCTCGACGTTCTCGTCGGCGGGTTCATCGATCTCGCGAAATCGAAGGCCGACCTGGCGAGCGCAGAGGCCGCAGCGAAATGGCCGCCGCCGGCCGCTGCCGCTGCGGTTCCGCCGCCGGCCGCTGCCGCTGCCGCCGCATCACCGACCCGTCGCAGACGGCGGGCCGAAAGGTCCGCGCATCTATTCGGTGGCCGACAAGGACGTCGTGGCCCCGGTCGTCGTCCGGCAGAGCACTCCGACGATCCCGCTACAGCGTGGCCCGCACCATGGTCGGCCAGTCGGGCGTGCTCGAAATCGTCATCAACGAAAGAGGCGATATCGAGGCGCCCGATGATGCGCGAGCCCGTGAACAACGTGTTCGATGCGGCGGTGCTGATGGCCGCCAAGACCTGAAGTACCGTCCTGGCGATGAAGGAAGGTCAGCCGGTCAAATACATGAAGCGGGTGGGCGTGTCGCCGGCGGCGCTCGCGAAGAAAGAGGAATAGATGATCGCCCGATTTGGCGTGGCGTTCCTGTTTCTCGTTTCCTGCGGCACGGCATTTCTGATCGGCAGAACGACGCAAGCACCGACTCCCCGGACCGCAATTGACGAACCGGACGCGCGGGGGCCTTCGCATGCTGCTCGATGCGCCGCAGCTGGGTGGCTCGGAAGTGTCGGCCGGTGAGCGAACCTATCCGGCCAACTACACGTCGGCCGAACACACGCACCAGTCCATCGAAATCATCTACGTGCTTGTCCGGCGAGTTCCAGCATACGAGGTCAACGGCCAGACGCACGTGCTGACGACGAGGCATGCTCGGATTCGTCAAGCCGGGCGACAGGTCCGGCACAAGACCGGAGGCGTGCCCGCGAAGACGTTGATGGTGTGGGTACCCCGGCGGAGACGGAACCGACCTCGCCAAAGGGCTGGGTTTCGGATCCCGCTCACTAGTGCCCGCCGAAGACCTGATACCCGCGCTTCCGTAGACTCTCGGCAAGCATCATCTCCATTTGCCTTGGCCCTCTCGTATGGCATCCGGGTTCAGATGCTCGTACAGCCTGGGCACGAGGCGCACACCGTGCTTCCTGACGACACGCGCGGCCTTCACACCGTTCTTGTGATTCTCAAAGCGCTCTTCGGGCGAGGAGTCCCGTCATGCCGACTGTGATGCCCCGGCTTTCCGTCGCCGCTCGGGTTCTTCAGGTATACGACGGTACCGGCGTGATGCCCGGGGCAGAGCCCCGGCTGCTGGGGTTTCTTCACCTTACGGTCTGTCCCGGTCTTGATATTCTGCCAGCATGCGCCTCCTGCTGATCAGCAGTTCAACGCTCCACGGCTCGGGCTATCTCGACTACTGCGCCGCGGCGATTACAACATTCCTGGGACCTGCAGTCACGCGTGTGCTTTTCGTGCCGTATGCCGTTCGCGACCGGGACGCCTACGCCGCCAGGGTCCGCGAACGATTCGCGCGGCTCGGTCTGGCAGTTGGACTCGGCGCACGACGCGGCGAAAGGCCCGGTGCATGCGGTCGAGCACGCACAGGCGATCTTCGTCGGCGGCGGCAATACGTTCCGGCTGATCGATACGCTGTGGAAGGAGTCGCCTGATCGAACCGATCCGGACCGGGTCCGCAGCGGGATGCCGGCCATCGGATCGAGCGCCGGCTCGAGCATTGGCGTGCCCCACGATGAAGACGACCAACGACATGCCCGCGATCGTTCAACCGCCGACATTCGACGCGCTTGGACTCGTGCCGTTCCAGATCAATCCCAGTACGTCGATCCGGCACCGGGGTCAGCGCACATGGGCGAGACGCGCGAAGAACGGATTCGCGAGTTTCACGAGGAGAACGACGCCGCGGTGATCGGCCTGCGCGAAGGCGCGTGGCTCGAGATGGGCGGACCGAGCCTCTCGCTTCGCGGCACGGCGGGCGCGAAGCTGTTCCAGCGCGGCCAATTACGCGGCCGAGCTGCGCCAGCCGCCTCCATCGATTTCCTGTTGTAAATCCCCCGGGGCTGCCTAGACTGCACACGGGAGGTTGTGATGGCAGACAAGTGCGCACATCCGGCCTGCAGCTGCACTGGTCCAGAAGGGCGGTCAGTGGGGCAAATACTGCAGCGAGTACCGCAAGAGACAGGCAGACCACCTCGAACTTCGCTGCGAGTGCCGTCACCCCGAATGCAAGTAACGAGTCTGCACGACGTTGCAGATTCATGCTTGTTGCAGATTTTCGCGGCAGGCGTAAGTGGAAGCATGGTCATTTCACTCGAACGACGTGCTTCAACGCGCCGGATGCTCGCCGTGTGCGCTGCGCTTGTCCTCGCAACCATCCCGGCGGCCTGCGGCACGAGGCGGGATGCAGCAGGCCGAAGAGCGGGGCGAAAATCACGCTCAGCCGGTCGGAGACCGCGGTCGTTATCGAAAACCGGGCCGGACGCCGGCGGCCTTGAATGTTCGCATCACGATCGACGCCGGCGACGCCGGAGCTCTTCTTCGCCGTTCTCCCGACGATGGAAAAAGGCCGAGCGCAGGACGATTCCGTTCCAGATGTTCAGGACCGAAGACGGCTCGCTCTTCAGCGCCGCCGACAGCACGCCGAAGGAAGTCAGGCTGGAAGGGAAAGACACACTGAACAACGACTACCTGGTCACGCTGCCCTGGGAGAGGGGGCGCTAGGGGTTCTGACGGGGTTCTCGGGTGCTGGTCTCGGGGTGCTCAGGTTTCGATCGCGACCGACGCTCGTCACTTCTTCGACCAGTCGTCAAACCCTCGCGCAGGAGAATCGCCGAGTAAGTTCTTCAGGTCGATCATGCCGGCGTTGAGCGACTGCTTCGGCAATCTCCTCGGCGCGCTTGCCGGTTCCGACCATGTGCCGTAACGTCGGGTTCATCCGCATCACTTCGTAGATGCCGATGCGTCCGCGCACACCGCGACCGCCGCATTCATTGCAGCCCCTGCCGCGAAAAATCTTCGTGCCCGGCGTCCAGGCCGAAAAAACGCGCAGGTGTCGGGCTCGGCCTCGTATCTCTTCCTTGCACGCCTGGCAGAGCCGTCTCGCCAACCGCTGCGCGATGACGCCAACCGTGGATGACGAGACGAGAAACGGCTCGATGCCCATTTCGTTCAACCGGGTAAACGCCGCCGCGGCGTTGTTGGTGTGGAGCGTCGTGAAGACCAGGTGACCGGTCAGCGCCGCTTCAACCGACTGTATGATGCGGTTTCCTTGTCGCGGGTCTCCCCGACGAGCGGGATCGTCGGGATCCTGCCGCAGGAAGGCGCGCAGGATCGACGCGAAGGTGAGCCCGATGTCGGAGTTCGCCTGAATCTGCGTGACTCCCGGCAGGTCATGCTCGATCGGATCTTCAGCCGTCGAAATGTTCACGCCGGGCTCGTTGATTTCCGCAGAGGGCCGAATAGAGCGTGGTGGTCTTGCCCGAGCCGGTCGGGCCCGTCGCGTAGATGATCCCGTAAGGCTGATTGATCATCTCGCGCACCAGGCGCGAGCGTCGGCAGGTGCGAGATCAGCTTGTCGAGCCGCAGCGTGGTGTTCGACTTGTCGAGAATGCCGCATGCAGATCTTCTCGCCCGCTTGCCTGGCTCGGTGGAGACGCGAAAATCGTCGGCTTCCGCGTCCATCGTCACGCTGATGCGGCCGTCCTGGGGCGGCGCGCTGCCGGAGAGTGTCGAACCGGCGCAGAGTCTTCGCCCACGAGGACGGACCGAGCTGCGCTTCTTGGCAGCTTCTGCAGGACCTACCAGGGACCCCGTCAATCCGGAAGCGGACGGTGACGTCCTCCTCCATCGGCTCGATGTGGATATCGCTCGCACCCTGCTTGATGGCGAGCCCCGAGTCGGCTCGCGATGCGGATGATCGGCGCGTCTTCCGACGCGTTCATCAGATCCTGCTGGTCTCGGCCTTGTTCGCCTGCTGCTCATCAGCCAGCTGGAAGCTCCCGGATCATGTCCGACTGAAGCAGGTCCACGGTCACCGTGGCCGCGGACTTGTCGGGTTTGGCGTCGGCCCTCGCCGGCGAACGATGTCGCTTTCGGCGGCGGCGTTCCTGCGGCTGGAGACGATGCCGCCGACTGGATGGTCCTGGCGGCCTCGACGTAGGTCGTGCTCATGAAGCGCCGGAAATCCTCGTCGCTCACCGCGACCGGCTCGATCATCACGCCCTTGACCACGCGCCGCGCATCGTCGAAGGCCACGACGTTGTTCGGGTTCGTCATAGCCAGCGTGAGACGGTTGTTGCAGAAGCTCACGGGCACGACGTGATGCTGATTGATCAACCCAGGGCAGCAGCGTGAGCACGCCGTGGTCAACCTTCATCTTGGTAGGTTGATGAAGTCGACGCCGGTACGCTGATTGGCGCGCTCGGGCCGTTCAGCCATGACGGCCGTGAGGGAACATGGCCAGCATCGGATGTGAGCGCAACACCTGCTCGAAGTTCGTCCGCTCGAGCGCGGCGCACGTCGTCGGCTGGAGGGCATACCACGGTGGCCGTGCGCGGCTTTCCAGTCAGCAAGGCCATCTCGCCGAACATCTCGCCCGGCTTCAGCTCGGTGAGGGGCGAATTCGAGGCCGCTGTCGCCTTGTCCCGGCGCCTGACCGCCACCAGGCCGCTGAGGATGACGAACGCCGCATCCCCTGCTCCACCTTCGCGGACGATCACCGTTTGCGGCGGGTAGTCCCGGCGGGACATCTGCGCCTCGAGTCTGTCGCAGGCTTCGGCCGGCAGACCGCTGAAGAGCGGCACCTGATTCAAGCACCGGGGGCATCTCGGGGCCAAATCCTTTCCATCTTTATCGGCCCCGGAAACGGGTTGGCTCTGAGTCCCGATGCTCGCGGAGGAGTCGATCGTTCGCGCGCAGCCAGGCGCGCGCTTCACGGTATCGCGGACAAGCCGATGCCACGAGCTTCCAGAAGGCCTTCGAGTGATCCAGGCGCTTCAGGTGCATGATCTCGTGAATCAGCACGTAGTCGCGCACCCAGTCGGGCATGGCGACAAGACGCCAATTCAGGCAGATGTGACCATCGGGTGAGCAGGACCCCCAGCGCCATTTCTGGTTCCGGATGCTTACCCGCTTTACGCCGCAAACCGTGCTGGGCCGCCAGTTGGAGGAGGCGCGGCGGAAGCTCGCCGAGTGCCCTCGTCCTCAAGGCCAGAAGCACATCGAGCACTACACGCGGATGCGACGCTCGCGCGCTGCCGCTCGAGCCGTTCCTGTTCGTTGAGAATCCGTTGCCGCTGACTCTCGACAAACGCCTTCGCCTCGCGTTTCGAACCCCAACGCGGAATCGTGACGCGCACGGATCCGTCTTCGGCCACGCGGACGATGTAGCGCTTTGCTTTGGGATGACGGACGAAGAAAGGTTCTCGCGGTTCTCGAGGTTCTCGCGGTTCTGCGGTTCTGGTACAGGGGTTCTCGAACGGTTCAGCGGCGGCCGAGTTGTGTGACGGCAGCACTGACTGAATCGTGTTCTTCTTAATTCTTAATTCTTAATTCTTAATTTCTACTTTCACCCTAGTCCGTCATGAGCGCTCGGCCGGACTTCAGCCACAGAGCCGCCATCGATTACGAGGACGACCCCGGTGATGAACGCCGAAGCGTCCGACACCAGAAACAGCGCCGCGCTCGCGACCTCTTCGATCGTCGCCATTCGTCCGAGCGGACACTGTTCGTTGATCATGGCGCGAGCGGCTGGCGTGGTCGAGTCGTCTCACGCCTTCGGTCCCATCAACCGGTCCCGGAGCGAGACCGTTGACGCGAACGCCGTAGGGTCCCCACTCGGCCGCAAGGGTCCGCGTGAGCGAATCAATCCCGGCCTTCGCCGCCGCCGCATGGCTCTGCCCCACCGTTCCCAGCAGCTGCAGCGTGGCACTGATGTTCAGCACGACGCCTCGACGTGCCTTCAAATGCGGCAGCGCAGCCTTCGAGACGTTGAACGTGCCTTTCAGATCGATGTCGACGACTGTCCCGAAGCCATTTGGCGAAAGATTCTCGGCCAGGCACACGAAGTTTCCGGCCGCGCCGTTGATCAGGATGTCGATGCCGCCGAGCGTCTCCGCGGTCTTCGCGACCACTCTCTCGACGGCCGCGGGATCGCGGACGTCGCCGGCCACGGCAAGCGCGCCGACTCCCCGCTGTTTGAGCTCCTGAACCGTGGGATCGAGGTGTTCTTCTTTCCGGCTGGCGATCGCGACATTGCAGCCGACGTCTGCCAGCGCCAGTGCAATGCCGCGGCAGATGCCCGTGCCGCCGCCGGTGACGAGAGCGGTCTTGCCTTTGAGCAGATCGGATCGGAACGTCAACGCGCCTTCAGTTTACACGCGCTGGCGCTCTTCGGCCTCGGCTTCGTCCAGTTCGATGAGCGGCACCGGATCGGAAACGGCAGGCCGTCGGTCAGCTCCTGCGACTGCAGCATCCGCGGCACTCGATCGATGACGTCGAGCGTTGGAATATCGTCTCCCACGCTGGCCGGCTGCAGTTCCTTGAAGCGCCGCGCCTTCACGAGGACGTTGCCCTCGAGCGAGCCGACCGCCTTGTTGTAGGCGTCGAGACTTCCTTTCAGCTTCGAACCCAGATCGTCGAAATGACCGCCGAGCACGCGGATCGATTCGTACAGCGCCCGGCCAAGATCGCTGATCTTCCGCGCGTTCTCTTCCATCGACTCCTGCTGCCAGCCGTAGGCCACCGCCCGCAGCAGCGCGATCAACGTGGTCGGGCTCGCGGGAATGACCTTGCGCTCGACGCCGAACTCGATCAGCGACGGATCCAGTTCGAGCGCGGCGCTGAAGAACATCTCTCCGGGCAGGAACATCACCACGAACTCGGGTCGTTGACGGCACGTCTGCGAGCTGCCCCTTTCGCGCCCAGCTGCGCGAGGTGCGCCCGTACCTGGCGGGAGTGCTCGGCGAGAAGCGCCTGGCGTCCTGCCTCGTCCGGTGCTTCGAGCGCCTTGAGGTAGGCGTCGAGCGGCGCCTTGGCATCGACAATCACGTGCTTGCCGCCAGGCAGCCGCACGATGACGTCGGGCCGGATGCGGCGGTCGTTGCCGTTCAGCGAACCGTTCAGCGTCTGCTGTTCTTCGAAGTCGCAGTGTTCGAGCATCCCGGCGAGCTCGACCACCCGTTTCAGCTGAATCTCGCCCCAACGCCCGCGGACACCGGGCCGCTTGAGCGCATCGACCAGGCGGCGCGTCTCGGTCTGGAGATGCTGACCCGTCAGATCGAGCGCGGCGAGACGTTCGGCTCAGCGCGGCGCTGCTCTCGACGCGGCGGCGCTCGGGCATTCTGGATTTCGCGGTCGACCTGGTCGAGGCGTCTTCTGCAAGCGGGCCGAGCAGATGCTCGATGGCCTGCTTGCGCGCGTCGATATCGCCGGCCGCCTCGGCGCGGGCCGTCTGCAGCCGTGATTCTGCCAGCTCGAGAAACGTCCGGTTGTTCGACTGAAGGGCTTCGGCGCTGAGCGCTCGAAAGGTGCCCCGCAGCGAACGCTCGGCGTCCTGGTAGGTGCGCAGACGCTCCGCGTGAACCGCGCGATCTTTTTCGATCTCGGATCGAAGCCGAGCCTGTGCGGAGCGGCCGATCGACCACGCGATCAGTCCGCCAGCCAACGCACCGATGACAAGGCCGGCGATGAGAAGAGTTGGATGGGCATCAGTATCGCACGCGTGTCGAGCCGCCTACCTGGCCAGCACGGACAAGGAGCCACGATTCGGGCAGCTGGAGCTCCGCGGCATGCGCGGCCGCTGCCAGCCGCCGCCGTCGTTCGTCCGCAGAAATGACGGGTTGACCGTTCGCGTCGCGCGCGCGGCCAGTCCCGCCGAAATGCGCTGCAGAGCGTGGCGCGCAGCAATCTGCGCGCGGCGACGCCGGTCTTCGAAGGGGCCAGTCGTCGACTCCCTGCGAGCTCTGCGCGAGCCATGGCCCGTTCGCCCCGCAGGCGCTCCGAGCCGGCGCGACATCCACACGCTCGAACGGCAGCGTCGTCTGGAACCGCTCTTCGCTGGCGGTATTGAGGTGCCCTGCCGCCCTCAGCGCGCGATCGCGCTCGAGCCCGGGCGATAACCACTGGAAGCAGAGGCGTCGTCGGCAGAAGCCGGAGAAGCCGTGCCCGGGCGCGGCACGACGGGCAAAGAGCCCTGGACGCGCCCTTCGAGCTCGCCGCCAGGATAACCCACTCTGGTCCTCACTGCAGCTGGATTGTCCTTCGACATGAACTGAGCGTAGACGACAGGCGTGACGTGATCGGGCCACGCACGCCGGCGCTCGACTGGTCAGGCTGTGGGCTAGGGAGGTCACACAGTTACGGGCTGTCAGGCTGCGAGGCGCTCGACTCCAGGCTGGAAGCCTGAAGCCAAAGCCCAAAGCCAGCGAGTTCTTCTACTTGATGTTCACCCTCCACGAACACGTTGGTCCAGCAGCGCAGATCGCCGCCGCCGCCGTTGCCCGACGCGTCGTTGACCTGCCCGCGAAGCATGCTCGCCCGAGGCGCTGAAGTAGGCGTTGGTCTTCGCCTCGACGGAGAGCTTGTTCGGGTCGCCGTCGTTCTTCAGCCGGATCTCGTCGGTGTCGTAGGTGATGTCGCCCGGGCCCCTGTGCTTGTGCCACGTCACGCGGATATCGGGCTGGTCGCCGCCACGGCCGCCGCCACCACCGCCGCCTCCCCGGCCACTGTTCGCGGTGATGATCTGCGAGCCGATGATGGCGGTTGGCGTGTCGTCGCCACGACCACGGCCTCGCGGCCGCATCAGCTCCGCGTCCGCCTGCTGCCGGATCGGTGCCGCGCCCACGACCGCGCGCCGCAGCGCATCAAACCCTCTTCAGGATCGTAAGTGGCCTTCTGGTCGGCGGCCCACAGCTTCAACTCGACCGGCTGCCACGGCGCACCGGTCAGGTTCTGCGCCATGCCTCGCGGCGGACCGGTCTGGATCGGGACCATCCTCGGCGAACTTCACCCGCGGAGGCTCGTTGCCGCTCGCTGCGTGCTTGAAGTGATCGACCCAGTACTGTGGATTGAGCGAGACACTGGCACGGCGGTCGGCTGGCCGTTCGCGATGAGCGTCCACGTCAGCCGCTTCGTCCCGAAATCCTTCGGCACGACGATCGAGAACACGCCGTAGTTCCGGCCCGTCTCGAAGTGCGTCGGCTGCCCCAGGTCCGGACCGCCCGGTTCGATCCGATTGTTCGGCCCGATGGGGATCGTCCGAGCTCCTGATCCTTGTTGCGGTTGTAGTAGCCGATGAGGATGACGTTCGCGCCGTCCTTGCCAGGCCCCAGCCTTCGAACGCCGGGTAGATGGCCTCGCCCGACACTCCGAGCAGGGCGAGCTGCAACGGCAACTGGTTGACGCCCCCGGTCGGCGCGGGGTTCGTGATGGCTCCGGCGGGCGGGCTGGGCAGTGGCGGCTCGCTGCTGGCCGGCCTGCGCCGACAACCACCCAGCCGCCAATGGCGATCACCGCCGCCAGGGACGCGACAGCGAAGCGATGAGATTTCATGGGACCGATTCTCCCGATGACCGCAAAGAAAGGCGCCGCTCCGTAGAGCGGCGCCTCGGGTCTTGCCTGTTTACGCCGGACCCCGAGGGTCCGGCCCGTGATACTAGCTGCTGTTGCTGCTGCGTATTCTTCTGCGCCAGGTGAGCCTTGCGCGTTTCGAGCTTCCGCCTTGTAGTCGTCGTCGCTCATGTAGGTGACGTTGACCCACGCGTGCGCCATCTCGTCCGACCGTGCGATCGCCGTAGCCGACCCACACGTTCGGATCGGGATTCGACTTGTTCGCGACGGTGTTGTCGTGCCACGCGGTGATGCTTGAGGATCGTGCCCTTCGGCAGCAGCGGCGCCGCGTCGTCTGCGTAGACGTAGCTGTTGTGCCAGTTGAAGTTGAAGTCGTCGACGTGGCTCAGCATCTGCGTCTGACCGGTCGGCAGGATCGCTTCCATCGATCATCGCCTTGCCGCGCAGGTGCATGTGCGGCTGGAAGCTCTCGACGCGGCCGTTCTCCTTCATCACGAAGAAGCCCTGCGGTCGCCCTTCACCGTGTTCGGCGGCAGATGTCGACTGCCGGCACTGCTTGGTGGCGCCCATCAGGTGCAGCACCTGGCGGAACTTCGGCTCCTGGCCTTTCGGATAGAAGTAGATGCCGAGCTCGACGTTGTCGGTGATGTCCTCGCCGCCGTTCGGGTAGTGGATGTCCCACACGATCTTCGAGCCGGGCAGCATCAGCTTGCCGCTGTTCGGGCGCATGATCTCGCCCTGCTTGCCGACGGCCCATTCCATGAAGGTGCCGGCCTGCTGGATTGCCGTTGGCATCGTCGGGATTCTGCGCCAGCGGATCGGTTTCCGTTCTGCTGCAGCCGCGCGATCGCGTGATGCGTGATCTTCCGGCCCTTGACGGTGCTCGGACGAATCTCCATCGCGCGCACCCAGCGCGGCTCGGTGATGTCCCGTCTCGACGATCGGGCTTCCACCACGTGTCGTTGGCGCCGGCCTTCTGCGTCCACGGTCGTCGAACTTGACGATCAGATCCGGCTCGGTCTGGCCGAACAACTTCGCGAAGTTCCAGCCCTGCTCATTCGGCCACGCCTTCGGCGGACGGCATGTCACTTGGGATCGCCGCTTCGGCGCGCCGCCGATCGATCCAGCTGCGACGATGGTGTCGATCTGCATCGTCGCTCAGCGAGCGATCGTTCTTGAATTCCTGGATGCCGACGTTCTTGTCGATGTGCCAGGGCGGCATCTGGCGCGCTCGCGACGCGCGCGCTTGATCGACCGCGCCCACGGACGCGCATCTTCGAAGGTGACGAGCGACATCGGCGCGATCTGAGTCGGGCCGATGGCACGCTTCGCACTTCTCCTGGAAGATCGGCGCGATGTCTTTTGTGAGATGTCGGCTTTGCCGGGACTTCGGCAACGGGTGTCGCGATTGCGGCGGCAGCGCGAGGACACGCAAGAGGCTTCGCAAGTGCTCATGCGGAACTCCTATGGGCCTCCCACCCCCGGGGAGCTAATGAGTACCACTGCGCCATTGCGGGCAGAAATAGCTCAACGCAACCCTAACACCTTGTAACCCCTAACTGTCCAGAGAACTTTTCATTCGCCCGGCATTAGGGGGCCCCCGTGCTGGCCGCGTTTTCGCTGCTTGTTCGTACCCACGCCAGACGACCCGCTATTTCTTTCGATTTTTCGAGGAATTCTGCGCCGCCGGAACGAACAGGCGCCGCCCGCAGTTTCGCGAGCGGCGCCTGGGATCAGACCCGGGCTCGAACAGCTACTGTTGCTGCTGTTGCTGTTGCGTGTTGTTCGACGTGATCACCCGGCTTTTCTCGCGTCGAGTTCAGCCTTGTAATCCTCGTCGCCCATGTAAGTCGACGTTCACCCACGCGTGCGCCATTTCGTCAACAGTGCCGGTCGCCGTAGTCCGACCCACACATTCGGATCCGGGTTGGCCTTGTTCGCCGTCGTGTTGTCGTGCCACGCGGTGATGCTTGAGGATCGTGCCCTTCGGCAGCAGCGGCGCCGCATCGTCGGCGTAGTAGTAGCTGTTGTGCCAGTTGAAGTTGAAGTTGTCGACGTGGCTCAGCATCTGCGTGCTGCCGGTCGGCAGAATCGCTTCCATCATCATCGCCTTGCCGCGCAGATGCATGTGCGGCTGGAAGCTCTCGACGCGCCCGGCCTGCTTCATGCACGAAGAAGCCTTGCGTCGCCTTCGACCGTGTTCGGCGGAATGTCGACGTCGCCGCCGTTGGTGCGCCATCAGGTGCAGCACCTGGCGGAACTTCGGCTCCTGGCCTTTCGGGTAGAAGTAGATGCCGAGCTCGACGTTGTCGGTGATCTCCTCGCCGGCCGCGGAGTAGTGGATGTCCCAGACGATCTTGCGAGCCGGGCAGCATCAGCTTGCCGGTGTTCGGGCGCATGATCTCGCCCTGCTTGCCGACGGCCCATTCCATGAAGGTCCGGGACCGGCGTTGACGCCGCTGTCGTCGACGTCAGATTCTGCGGCGAGCGTTATCGGCTGCATCGTCCTGCGACAGCCGGGCGAGCGCGTGATGCGTGATCTTGCGGCCCTTGACGGTGGCGGGACGAATTTCGATCGCGCGCACCCAGCGCGGCTCCGGTGAGGCCGGTCGTCGTCGACCGGCTTGTCCACGCGTCCTGTCGTTGCGCCGGCCTTCTGCGTGAACGGCGGCGACGTGACGATCAGATCGGGTCGGGCCGCCGAACAGCTTCGCGAAGTTCCAGCACTGCTGCGTCCGGCCACTGACTCGGCCGGCGGCATGTCCTTCGGATCGCCCTTCGGCGCGCCGGCGTCGACCCACTGCGCGATCGTGTCGATCTGATCGTCGCTCAGCGATCGATCGTTCTTGAACTCCTGGATGCCGACGGTCTTGTCGATATGCCACGGCGGCATCTGGCGCGCCGCCGACGCGCGCTTGATCGACCGCGCCCACGGGCGCGCATCTTCGTAGGTGACGAGCGACATCGGCGCCATCGAATCAGGCCGGTGGCACGCCTCGCACTTTGTCCTGGAAGATCGGCGCGACGTCCTTTGTGCAAACGTCGGGCGATCGGGCACGCCGGCCGCGTTTGCCAGTGCGGGCATTGCGAAACCGATCAGCGCACACTGCACCAAATGCACCGAGGTGTTTCGACAGTACTCTCATCTCGGAACTCCTCCTGGCCGTGCCGGCCCTTCGCGTCAGCGTCGGGCTCAACGAGTCCTGATACCGCCGCTTAAATTGCCTTCAAAGTAGCACCGCACGTGCCATCTGTCCAGAAAAGTCTTGAGGTTACGGAGACGCAAACGCCGCACGAATATCTGGCCGGATGTAGGGTCTACATGACTTCGGTCCCCAGGCTCCGCGCCAGGGCCTGCACCTGTTCGAGCAGACCGCTTGTTTCGGCGCGGACTACGCCGCGTGTATCCCTCGCGTTTGCGAGGATTTATCCGGAGCCGAGGTCCAGCGGGACGAGCGAAAGTCGGTGACGCCGGTCGAGTCGACTGTGGCCAGCGCGAGCACCGACTTCCACCACGCGCCGTCCTCAGCCGGCGACCGGTCGGCGCCTGCCCGCTGCCGGCGCCGACCGCGGCTTCATCTGAATCTGCGCCGCGGTCAGACATGTTCGCGGCGCGAGAGTCGACGCGCAGCGGCTGGTAGAAGAAGTTGCCAAGGCTGCACTGCAGAATGACGCCGCCGCCGTAGACCTCGACGCCCGCGCAAGCGGTGCGGTCCGTGGCCCACGACGATCACCGCCCCGGCGTCGATCGCGGCGCGCGCAAAACGTTGGACGAATCGCGCAGGCTCGTCGCTGGCATTGGACGGCTCGTGCGCGTGGACCAGGGACGAATCACGACGCCGGCATCACGGCGCGCCACACGGATGGCCTCGAGGATCTCGGCGCTCGTCGGCCGGATCCACGACGAAGTCCACGCTGGTGCGTTCACCTTTCTTGATCGTGGCGCCGGCCGTCTTGAGCTCGCTCCCTCGCCGGCCGGTGGATCAGCAGCCGCCGGCGCCGACTCGCGCAGCGTTCGAAACGTCGCGGCGTCAACGGTGATGTCGGCGGTTACCGGAGCGGATTGACGCCGGCGCGTCCCTTGATCTCGCCGCGTGACGCGGTCGCGCGAGCGTCAGGCATTGACGACACGGCGACGCCGGAGACGGCGATGCGTCCAGCCCTGAGCGGCGCGCGCGCCTCCGCGAGATCCTCACGCGGTCCCCGCGTGCAGGATTCCCGCGGCGTCCAGCACGCGTCGCGTGGACAGCACGGCGTCCACGCCGTGGTCCGCTGCGTGATCCGTTCGCGAGGGTGACCGCATCGAATCCCAGTTCCCGCAGAAACTCGGCCTGCCGCGAACTGCCCCATGGCCAGCCGGACGAGGCGTCGGTCGCCGCCGGCGGCGGATCGCTTCGCGTCGCAGAAGGTTCATCTCGGGTTCGCCACCGCGAACGTGGCGCTGCGAACGGCGCTCCGCGCCGCGACAAACCCTGATCGCGCTCGGCCGCGCCCAGCGGATCGGTGATCAGCAGGTCGCCGGCGAGGGCGATGGTGATCCGGGCCCGTTGGCGGAATCTCGAGGAACACGCGACGTATCAGGCGGGCTCGTGGTGAGCAGGTAGAGGACGCCCAGCGCGACGAACGGACCAAGAACGATCAATAAACCGAGGACGGACCTTCGCATGATCACGGGTATGACAGGCGGGAGGGGCGGGAGAGGCAGGAAGGGCAGGACGGAAATGTCTTCATGACCTTCCCGCCCATCAGCCCCTCCCGCCCGTCCTGCCCTCAGGTGGTCAGAACGTCGCGGCCGACGGAAGGAGGGATGCGGTTTCAACGCCGCCAATCGATATTCAATCTCGGCGATCGCATCGTCGGGCAACGTGGCCTGCCGCACTTTCTGCGGCGTGCCGGGAACCGGCGGCTCAACCCGAATGGTCGTGGTCTTGAAAATCCCCTGCATCTTCATCACGTGGAGGCTCGATCCGGGAATCTGCTCCTCGAGATTGCGCATCAGGAGGAATTTGCTGTACGCGTCACGCACCTCGTCGGTCTTCGCGTGTTCGTGGAGATCCCAGATGCGTGCCATGAGATCGGCGCTACATCGCGTTGCCGGTGATGACGCCGTCGAGCCCGCAGCCGGAGCTCGTACAGCCAGCCGTCGGCAAAGCTCGCTCCGAAAATTCCCGCATCGGCGGACGGTTCCTGAGCTCGTCTCGCATACCGATCCGCGATGGGATCGGTTCTCTTCCTTGACGTAACCAAACGTCGGGAACTCGCGCGCGAGCTGCACGATCAACTCGGTCGAGGGCGCGAGCGCACGATTGCCGCCGCTCGTCTGCACGATGACCGGCCGCCGGGCGACATCCGCCAGCGCTCGAAAGTACCGTCCGTAGTCCTCCATCGTCTGGCCGGTGGTTGGCGGCATGGCGATGACGGCGTCGGCCGCCAGATCCTCGGCGCGCCGGGCAAACTCCAGCATCTCGGAGATGTCCTTGCCTTGCACGCCCGAGGACAACCGCGGCCCTTCGTCCCGCGAGCGTCTTCGTGAGCACTTCCATCCCGCGAAGCCGCTCGTCTTTCGTGAGCGTGGCGACGCTGCTCGAGCCCTGAGGCCACACGATGCCGGCGCAGCCGGCGCGATCCACGAACAACGCTTCTTTGAGTCAGGTCTTCCCAGTCGACCGCACCGGTCGCGGTGAACGGCGTGTGGAGAATCATGAACGCGCCGCGCATCGGCTTGGCGCTGCCGGCGGCCCCGAGGACCACACGGGAGGCGGCGACGCTCGAGGCGATCGTCGCGAGAAAATCGCGGCAGGTACTTAGTGGGCTCATGACAGTTCAGACTTCGCAGTGTCGATTTGAGATTGGCGTTTTCGATTGCCAGCATCAGACTTCTCGAGAATTTCACAATCGGTGAAAACGCCTCACGGCTGAGACGTTGAGGTTGGCCGTACACGAATCACGCCAACGTTGTTCTCGATCGCCACCGTCGTGCCGAACGCCGTCGACAGCTTCTGGATTCGTCAAGGGTCCGCGCGGCAATCTCGGGCGGCGACGACCGCGGGATGCCGGCGTCGAGACCGGCCCGTCGAAACGCCCGTCGGTCGGGTCAGGCGATCCTCGGTGAGCTGGCCCTTGTCGTAGCGGCTGACGGCAATCACGCTCTCGTAGTTCACCGCTTTCCAGCTCGAAGACACCTGCAGCAGCGCGTCGACCTGGCCGTCGTTGGCAAGCGGGCGGGTTGAACGATCCGCTCATGAGCGTCGCGTCCATTGCCACTGGTAGAAGAACTCGCCGAGCCCGTAGAAGATCGGCTTGCCTTTGTGAGACCTCGATCCCTCGTACCAGATGCGGCCCATGGCCGACGAACGCATCGGCGCCGTTGTCGATCGCCTTGTGCGCGAGATCGATCAGGAAGTCGGGCGGCATGATCCTCGAAGAGCCACTGCTGCGCCACGATCGGACCCTGGTGCGCGTGGATCGTCGCGATGAGGAAAGTCGGAAAGCGCCTTGCCGTTTCTGAATGCTGCGCAGAATGCCGGTCAGGATCGTCCTTGTTCATCTCGAACGTCTTGGTTCCCGGCGTCGCGCCGAGCTTGCATTGCAGACGTCGAGGAACTGCACCCGATCGGCTGGCTCGCTGTCGCGGAGCCGCGTCGCGTTCGTCGTCCCCGCCGGCGGCGTGTAGACCGACGCGCGGACCCGCTTGAGCGCGTCGAGCTGCTCTGATTGACGGTGTAATAAGTGGTGTACCTCAGCGGGTTCAGACCAGGGCGTCCGCCGACGTTGCCTTCCTGCTCGCTGGCAGCCGCGCGCGTCGGGTCGCCGTTCGGCGTGTGCATCCCGACGATCGCGATGCGTCCCTTCGGCGTGTCGAGAAACTGCGGCGCTCGCGCGTCCTCGAGATTCTTTCCGGTGCCGGCGTGCACGATGCCGGCTGCCGTCAGCAGTTCGGCTGTCGTTTCCATGCCCTCGCGATCGGCATCGAAGATGTGATTGTTGGCGCGGTTCATCATGTCGAAGCCCATCGCCTTCAGGTCCGCGGCGACGTCCTTCGATCCCATCATCCCGCGCAGAGGACCGTCGAAATGCGGGATGTCGGCGAGGATTGCCCTCCATGTTGCCGACGGCGATGTCTGCGTCTCTCAGCAGCTTGATCGCGCTTTGAAAGGCCGGCTCGTCGAGCATCGACGCGGGCCGGCGAATCATCACGTCGCCGACGCTGGCGAAGCGTGAAGGATCCGTTGATCTTGAGGGCCAGCTCGCGCGCCGGATCGCGAGGCCGCGTGGGCGGTTCGACGCGGCACCTGACCGGACCCGGCGTTCTGAGCGCGGCCGACGAGCACCGATCCAGCCAGCCAGGGCGACAATGCCAGATCCCCAGGCGCGCCGTGATGTCTGCATACCCACCTCGCGCAGCGGTCTACACCTTGTAAACTGCTCTGAATATGCCGCCTCTCGACGGTCTCAAAGTGGTCGATCTCACACGAGTGCTCGCCGGTCCCTTCTGCGCGATGCTCCTCGGCGACATGGGCGCTGACGTCATCAAAGTCGAAGAGCCCAGGCTGGGCGACGATGCACGAGGATGGGCACCGAACATTGGCGACTGGTCGCGCGTACTTTCTCGGCGTCAATCGCAGCAAGCGAAGCCTGACGCTCGATCTCAAGAACCGCGCGTGTGCGGACGTGCTGCGCGAAGCTTCTCGCCGGTTCCGACGTGTTCATCGAGAACTTCAAGCCGGGCAGCCTCGACAGGATGGGCTTCGGGTGGGACGCGGTGCACGCGCTCAATCCGCGCCTCGTCTACTGCTCCATCACCGGGCTACGGCCGCACCGGACCGCGGCGTCATCTCTCCGGGTATGACCCGGTCGTGCAGGCCGAATCGGGATTCATGGATCTCACCGGCACGGCCGACGGCCCGCCAGTCAGGACGGGGATCGCGACGAGCGACTATCTCGCGGGCCTCTACGCGTTTGGTGGAATTCTGCTGGCGCTGCGCGATCGCGATCGCCGCGGCGCCAGGCCAGCTCGTGGACATCGCGCTTTTCGATTCCGTGCTCTCGACGCTCTCGATGCCGGTCGGCGTCCTGCAGGCGACGGGCAAGAATCCGCGACGCATGGGCAACGATCACGTCGCCATCGCGCCGTACGAGACGTTCAGCGCGCGCGACGGCATGCTGATGATCGCCGCGGGAAATCCGCGGCTCTGGAAGCAGTTGTGCGAGGCCGTGGGCGTGGCGCGCCTCGTCGAGGATCCCCGCTTCCTCACGAACACCGATCGCGTGCGCAACCGGCCGGCGCTCAAGCAGGAGCTGGAGCAGGGCATTCTCGGCGTTCAGCGTCGACGAGCTGGTCGATCGCCTGAACGAGCATGCGGTGCCCTGCGGCCGCGTCCGGACCGTGTCCGAGGCGCTCGCGGACCCGCAGATCGAACCGCGACAGATGCTGCTCGGGTTCGACGATCCCGAGCTGAAGGGCTTTCGCGTCCTCGGCAACCCGATCAAGCTGTCTGCCGGCGGTCAGGCGACGCGGCGGCGACCTCCGCGGCTCGGTGAGCACACCCGCGAGATTCTGAGCGAGCTCGGATACGGCGAACACGCGATTGCCGATCTGGTTCGCGCGATTAACGCCGGCGCCTGAACCACACCAGTCCGGCGGATCACGAGCACGGCACCGACCACGGTGGCCGCCCGCCTGAAGATGACCCGCGACTGATCGAAAGAGACGCGCGGATTGCCGGCATCGAGCACCGTGCGCCCGATCTCGCCCGCCATAGTCGCGGTGACGAAGTGCTGGTGCATCGGACCGAACAGCGCGTCGAGCGTCGACGTCACGTCGAGCCGCCTCACGTCGTGCGCGAATCCGTAGCGGACATCCATCCGCAGAACATGGTCCTCGACAATCTCGTGCCGCTCGACCAGCGAAATCGGACGGCGGCTCCGGCGCCCCGAGGACGAAATGTTCTTTGACTTAGCCGCCACGACGCGCTCAATGGCCCGATCGAGCTCTTCGTAAGAAACGACGCCGTTGCGGTCGGCGTCGACGCCGGGAAATTCCAGCAGGTTGAGATCGATTCGGGCCGTGACCGATCGCCCGTCAATCGTGAGCGCGGACTCGGCTCTGAGAAAAGTCGTGAGCCGCGGCACTCGCGCAGAGGAGGACAATCAGGAGCAACGCCTCGCGCACTCCTATACCGTGATGTACTTCAACGGGTTGCCGCAGTCGGCCAGAAAACGCCTCGGAAGTCGGCGAAGGTCACCACGATCGTCATGGTGTTGTCGTTGGGGTGAAACGACACGCGCATGGCCGTCTTGAAATCCTTGTCGATGAACACGCGGACGTGACGGGCGGCATCGTTGATCAGGCCGCAGGGCGACACCGAGCCGGGCGCGACGCCAAGTTCTCGCCATGAGGCGCTCGGGCGACGCAAAACTCAGCTTGCCGTCGCCCATCTGGTCCGCCACGGCGCGCAGATCCACACGCTGTGCGGACGACGATCAGCAGGTAATGACGATCGCCTTTCTGATTTCGAAGGAACAGGTTCTTGCAATGCGCCGCGTCGATGCCAGCCCACTCGCGGATGCCGTCTTCGACGGTCGCCACCGGGGATGATCGAAGCGCTCGAACGGGATCCCGAGGTGCGACAGGTGCGCGAACACCCGTTCTGCGTGCTCACTCACGGTACGAGTACCGCGGCGCCGTCAATCCGTCCGGCGCGCACGTCATCGAGCGCGCGGTTGGCGTCGACGAGCGGGTATTCGGTAATCGAGGTCTGAATCCGGTAGCGCCCTGCCAGCGAGAGAAAATCACGCGCGTCCTGCCGGGTGAGGTTGGCGACCGATCGCACCGCGCGCTCGTGCCAGAGCAACTCGTGCGGAATCGAAGGAATGTCCGTCATGTGAATGCCCGCGCATACGACCGTCGCACCTCGCGAGGAATTCTTGAGGGCCACCGGCACGAGCGTCCGATAGGCGCGAACAGGATCGCGGCATCGAGCGTTTCAGGCGGCGCTTCGTCGGATCCGCCGGCCCACGCGGCACCGAGCCCTCGCGCGAATCCTGGCGATCGTTCGTCGCCAGGTCGCGTGAACGCGAACACCTCGCGACCCTCCGTGGCGGCAACCTGCACGAGGATGTGCGCCGCCGCCCCGAAACCGTAGAAACCCACCCGGCGGGCGTCACCGATCATCCGGTAGGCGCGGTAACCAATCAGGCCGGCGCACAAGAGCAGGGGCCGCTTCCTTGTCGCTGTGCGAGTCCGAGAACTTAGACGCATATCGTGCATCGACGACCGCGTAGTCGGCGTAGCCGCCGTCGAGTTGATAGCCGGTGAAGCGCGCGTTCGGACAGAGATTCTCGCGGCTGCTCTTGCAGAACGTGCACGTGCCGCAGACATATCCGAGCCACGGAATGCCGACCCGCTCGCCCAGCGAGAAACCCTGCACGCTGTCGCCGACCTGCTCGACGACGCCGACGATCTCGTGGCCGGGGACGATCGGCGCCTCGACGCTGGCAGCTCGCCGTCGACGACGTGAAGGTCGGTCCGGCAGACGCCGCACGCGCTCACCGTCCACGACAACGTCGCCGGGAAGGGCGGTCGGCGTCTCGCGTTCGTGCAGTCTCGAGCGCACCCGAGCCTGCACGGGAAAGACACCATGGCTCGCATCGCGCGAAAATTATGCGTCACGTAAGAGGTTCTGGGGGCCCGGCTCTAAGGAAACGGCCGAGAGCGATCAGCAGATCCGGGCGCGCAGTCCTGAGCACGTGTGCTCCGCGACGGCGACCGCGTTGTCGGCGTCGCGCGCACGACGCTCCGCGTCGATGACTTCGATGTTCGTCGCCGCGCCCGCGCGGAAAACTGAACGTCACGATTTCCACGACCTGCTGCGCCTGGCTGGCGCCCGGCCCTGGCGCTTTCGACCGCGCGCAGCGCCGACGCAATCCTGGCGCGCCGCCCGCACTTCGGACCTGCGCCGAGGTCACGGCGCCCGCGAGCGTCGCCCGCGGGCGTCGAGCGACGCCTGACGTTCGAGCTTCAGGCCGGATCGGAAACCGCTGTCGACTAACCGGAATCGCGGCCTGAAACAGGAACCGCCAGCTGCTTGTCGTCGTGAAGAACGGAGACGGATGACGTGACCTGCGGCTGGAAGATGGCATCGAGCAACCGGCAGCCGGTCCTTCGAGCTGTCTTTCAGCACGCGTTCGGCCAGATCTACATCGCCCGAGAAGAGCTTCAGATCGTCGGCGGCTCGAGCAACGCGCGGCGGATCGTCCAGCTGCTCCGACTCCGGGCGGCAGCGTCGAAGGCCGGCTCCTCGAGGGCGTCGACCGGACCGTCGGCGACGACGAGGACGCCGAGCGCCTCCTGCGCGCGGTAGACGCAGGAGCGCGCTCGCTTCGACCAGTCCAGGTCGGTCAGCTCCTGCTGCGCGCGAAGCTGATTCACGCGGCTGCCGATGCCCTGCTGCAGCTGCTCGTGTGGCGCAGATCGAAGTGCGCCTGCGCGGTGTCGCGCGCGCGTAGGTTTCGACCGACCACCTGGCGGCGCGCGATGATCGCCGGAAAGGCGTCGGCACGTGGCGAGCGCGGTCTGACGCGCTGGCCTCGTCGGCGCTGAGCTCGGCCACCGCGCGCCTCGACCGCCTGCGCGCGGCGCGCCCACCGCCGCGGGCGTGTGAACACGCCGATGCGCGCGTCGAGTGTCCCCGTCACCGGGTTGCGCGGCGTGACGGTGACGTCGTCGAACTTCACTCCGGTGTTGAGCGTGGTCGTCGTCGCGCTTGCCGTTGACCTGCGGCAGCGTCGCGGACCGCGCCTGCGGCCAGCAGCGCGTCGGCGCGCAGCACTGCCGCGGCAGCGAGCCGCCGATGTTCGGATTGCGGGCCACTCGCGCGCTCGATCGCCTGGGCAAACGTCAGGCGCTCGGTCAGGCTGCGGCATCTGCGCCTCGGAGCGCGCTGCACCAGCGCCAAAACCGCGGAGAACTCCGGCGAACCTCGAGAACCTTCTTCACCATCAGCCCTTTCTTTCTCCCGATACTCTTGACGACGACATAGAGCACCGGGATGAACAGCGAGGTTGAGGAACGTCGACGCGATCATCCCGCCGGCGACGGCGCGTTCCGACCGAGTGCCGCGCGACCTGGCCGGCGCCGCTCGCGAACACGAGCGGCATGACGCCGAGAATGAAGGCGAGCGACGTCATCAGGATCGGCCGCAGCCGGATGCGCGCGGCCTCGACGGCGGCCTCGCGCGATCGCTCAGCCCGCGCGCGCGCAGCTGCTCCGCGAACTCCACGACCGAGAATGCCGTTCTTCGCCGACAGGCCGATCAGCATCACGAGGCCGATCTGGCAGTAGACGTCGTCGATCGAGGCCGCGGCCCCACTGCGCGGCGAGCGCGCCCATGATCGCGAGCGGCACCGACAGCAGGATGATGAACGGCAGCGTGAGGCTCTCATACTGGCCGGCGAGCGTCAGGTAGACGAGCAGCAGGCCCAGTCCGAAGATCGTCGACCGACTGGCCGCCCGCCTTCGATCTCCTCGAGCGAGACGCCGGACCACGCGAACGACATGCCCTGCGGCAGCGCCCGGTTCGACAGCTGCTCCATGATCTGCAGCGCCTGCCCCGAGCTGAAGCCCGGCGCCGCCGATCCGTTGATCTCGGCCGACGCGGAACAGGTTGTAGTGCGTGATGATCTTCGGCGCCGTCGTCTCGCGCGACCGAGACGACCGTTGCTGAGCGGCATCATCCGGCCCGACGACGTCCGCACGTGATACGCGCTCGATGTCGCTCGGCGCCGCGCGGAACTGGCTGGTCGGCCTGCACGTAGACGCGATACGACCGGTTGTTGAAGTCGAAGTCGTTGACGTAGGACGAGCCGAGCAGCGATCTGCATGGTGTCCGGTCACGTCGCTGAGCGACATGCCGAGGCTCTTGGCCTGCTCGCGATCGATGGTCGACGACGAGCTGCGGATCGTTCGCCGTGAACTGCGTGAACAGACCGGTGATGCCCGGCGTCTGGTTTGCCTCGCGCCATCAGCTGCTGCGCGGCCGCCGTCGAGGCTCTCGATCGGTCCGCCGCTCTGGTCGAGCAGCTCGTAGGTGAAGCCGCCGAACTGCCCGAGCCGTTGATCGCCGGCGGCAGGAACGGAATCACCATTCGCGCCGGTGATCTGGCTGAACGCGCCGAACAACTGGCCGACGATGGCCTTGCGCCGACTGCGTCTGCGCCGGCCGTCGTTGGCGAAGTCCTTCAGCTGCACGAAACACGATGCCCTGGTTGGGCGCCGATCCCGGCGAAGCCGAAGCCGCCGGCCGCGAACAGGCGATCCGGTCGTCGGGCATCTTCTGCACGATCTGCTCGACCTGCGTCACGATGCCCATCGTGTAGTCGAGCGACGCACCCTGCGGCGCCTGGACGATGATGAACACGTAGCCCTGATCCTCATCGGGCACGAAACCCGTCGGCACGCGCGTGTAGACCCAGTAGGTCGCGCCGAGCAGCGCGACGAACACGAGCGTGACCACGGCGCGTCACGCGGATCAGCCGTTCGAAGCATGGACACCAGCATCGGCGTGCCGCCGTCGATCACGCGGTTGACGCCGCGGAAGAACATGCCCTTCGGCTTCTCGACTTGTGCCGAGCAGCAGCGCCGACAGCGCCGGCGTCAGCGTCAGCGCGTTGAACGCGGAGATCGCCATCGAGAACGCGATCGTCAGCGCGAACTGCTGGTACAGGCGGCCCGGTCGTGCCCGGGGAAGAACGCGACCGGCACGAACACGGCGGCCAGCACCAGCGCGGTCGCGATGACCGCGCCGGTCACCTCGCTCATCGCCTCGACGCGGCCTCGCGCGGCGGCCGATGGCTAGTCGTGGATGTGGCGCTCGATGTTCTCGATCACGACGATCGCATCGTCGACGACGAGGCCGGTGGCGAGCGTGATGCCGAAGAGCGTGAGCGTGTTGATCGAGAAGCCGAACAGCTTCACGAACGCGAACGTGCCGATCAGCGACACCGGAATCGTGATCGCCGGGATCAGCGTGGTGCGCCAGTTCTGGAGGAACAGGAACATCACGAGCACGACGAGCCCGATCGCTTCGAGCAGCGTCGTGATCGACTTCGCGGATCGACTCCGGACACGACCGTGCGTCGTATCGAACGCGATCTCGACCTTGCAGCCCCGGCGGAAACCGCGTCGACAGCTGATCGAGTCTCGCGCGTTGACGTCGCGGAACACCTGCAGCGCGTTGGCCGTCGGCAGCTGCAGGACGCCGAAACCGATGCGCGTTCTTCGCCCTTGTAGCGCGGCGCGGTGCGTATAGCTCTCGGCGCCGAGTTCGGTGCGGCCGACATCCTTCACGCGCACGAGCGCGCCGTCATCGGCGCGCTTTGAGGATGATGTTGTCGAACTGGCGCCGGCTCGGTCAGCCGGCCGACGGCGCGCACGCTCATCTGAAACGTCTGGCCCGCGCGCGCGGGAGGAGCGCCGACCTGGCCGGCGGCGACCTGCACGTTCTGTTCGCGCAGCGCCTGCACGACTTCGTCGGCCGTGATGCTGCGGCCGGCGAGTCGATCGGGATCCAGCCACAGCCGCATCGCGTAGCGGCGCTCGCCGAACACGATCACGTCGCCGACGCCGGGCACGCGCTTGCAGCTCGTCCTCGACGAAGCGATCGACGTAGTTGCTCGATGAACAGCGGGTCGTACTCGTCGTGCTCGGCAAACGCTGCCGGCCGCGAGGACGAAGTTGTTCGAGACCTTCGTCACCGAGATGCCGACCGCGTTGACTTCGCTCGGCAGCCGCCCTTCGACCTGCGAGATGCGGTTCTGCACGTCGACGGCGGCGATGTCGAGGTTGCGCGTGAGGTCGAAGCGTGATCGTGATCGCGCACGTGCCGTCGCTGCCGCTCGACGACGTGATGTACTCCATTCCCTCGATGCCGTTGAGCGCCTGCTCGAGCGGCGTCGTGACCGCCGATTCCGACCGTCTCGGCGCTCGCGCCGTTGTAGAACGCGATGACGCGTGACCTGCGGCGGCGCGAGCTCCGGAAACTGCGCGATCGGCAGCGTCGGAATGGCGATGGCGCCGGCCAGGATGATGACCAGCGAACAGACGCTCGCCAGAATCGGACGGCGGATGAAGCGGATCCGCGATCATTACTGTTGCGGCGCAATCGGTGCGCCGTCGGCCAGGCGCTGCAGGCCCGAGACGATGACGCGATCACCGTCACGCAATGCCGGACAGCACGGCGTAGTTGTCGCCAACGATCGGCCCGAGCGTCACGGGCCGCTGACGCGCCACCAGTCCCCCTGCCCGCCTTGCCCGCCCGGCCGCGCCCTGCCGCGCCTTGCCAGCCCGCCCTGCCTGCCCTTCGCCGCCCTGCCGGCCTTGCCCGGCCTCTTCCGCGATGAACGCAGAGTACTGGCCGTTGATGCGCAGCACCGCCGTCACCGGAACGACGAGGCCCTCGGTGGTTCTTCCAGACGATGAGCACGCGCACATACTGCGACGCACGCAGCGTCCCGTTCGGATTGTTGACGAGTACCCTTCACGAGCACCGACTGCGTCTGGTTGTCGACGTGCGGTGAAATGAAATTGACGGTCGTCGCGGCGACATTTCCAGCTCCGTCGGCGTTGAGAACGCGCAGTGGGAGACCCCTCTTGAGATTCGGCGCACGCTCGACCGGCACTTGCACCTGGATCTCGAGCGTCGCGTTCTGGTCGATGGTCGTCAACACGGTTTGCGGACTCACCTGATTGCCTACCCTCGCCGGCACATCGCCGATGACGCCCGCGGTCGGCGCTGTCACGGTGAAGTGACGAAGGCGTACTTGCTGCTCCGTGACCTGCGCGCTGAAGCGCCTTCAGCCGTCCTTCCGCGGTCTGCACTGGCGGTCTGGGTCTGTTCGAGTTCCTGCTGGCTGATTCGCGCCAGCCGTGAACAGCTCGTTCGGATCGTGCGGCCTGCTGACGCGCGAACGTCAGGTCGGCTTCGCGGGCCTGCCGCTCGGCTTCCTGGCTCGACACGGCCGCGAGCTGACGCTGGGCGTCGATCTGAAACAGCTGCGCGCCGGCGCTACGCGATCTCCGGATTTCACGAAGATCTCGGTGATCTGACCGTCGATTTGCGGCTGGACGGCCGTGGAACGGAGCGAGGCGAGCGTCGCGACGTACTCGGTCGAATCCTCGATCGGCGCGCGATGAGCGGTGTCGAGTTTGACGGCGGCAGGGAAATCCCATCCCGCCGGGCGGCCCTGAAGGTCCGCCGCCACAGGCCGCCGGCAGAATAGCGATGGCAGAAACAGCTACCGCCGCGATCCGATGAGAAAACATAGAGTGTTTGACTCTTGAAGCGAGTGAGAGGTTTCCGACCGAGCAGTATGGTAATGCAGAAATTGCAGGATTGCAGAAGTGCGGGATTGCAGAAAGTGAAGCGGTCTCAAGTCAGAATGAAGGAAAGAGGGCCAGAAATCACGCATGGTCGAGTTGGAATGGCTGATGCAGCGGGCGCCGCCATGGACAACGTCGCGGAAGACCTCAAGGAGCGAACGAACGATTCGCAATAAGATCGCTGAGTGCCGCGGAATGCCGAGGTGATCCGGCAATGGACCATTCTCCGTGAAATCGAACGCGCGCGGAGTTCCGGTGTCACGATTGACGATCTCGCGCGCAGTCGTGCGCGGTGACGACCCGCACCATCCGCCGCGATTTAGAGGCGCTCAGGAAGCCGGCTTTCCCGTCTTCGACGATCGTTCTCGGGATGACGGCCGCACGCGATGGCTCATCAACGGCCAGGCATTCAAGGGCCTGGCCGCCGGGCTCACGCTTGCGGAACTGTCGGCGTTGTATTTCTCCCGCACCCTCGTCGCCTCGCTGGCGGGCACGCCGTTCAGAGACGATGTCGAGAGCGCCTTCAACAAGCCTCGTCGGCGCTGACGCCGCACATGCGGCAGTTTCTCGACCAGTTGCCGCGCGCCATCGCGACCAAGCCCGATCCGATGCGCCGGCTCGCGGCGGGCGACGACAGGCAAGCGCGTGCTGACCCGCGCGCTCGAAGCGACGCTGCATCAGCGTCAGGCCACGCTCGTCTACCACTCGAAAGCGAGCGAGCGGACCAAGACCTATCACGTGCATCCCTACCGGCTCGCGTACGCACAAGGAGGGCTTATGCCTGCTGGCCTACGTGCCGGGTACGGAAGTCCGGACCTTCGCGGTCGAACGCGTGGAAGACATCTCACTCCTCGAGGAGCACTACACGCCGATCGAAGAACTGCCGGACGAAGCGTTCCCAATTCTCTCGGCGTGCATTCGGGACCACCCGAGCACGTCGAGATCGAATTCCGATCCGGGCGTGGCCGATTACGTGCGGGCGCGCGCCTGGCATCATTCGCAGAGGATTGCCGAACGCGGCGACGGCGGCCTGCAGCTCTCGCTGAATGTGTGCCTCGACCGCGCGTTGACGAGCTGGATTCTCAGTTTTGGGCCGTTCGCGAAAGTCCTCTCGCCGGAGTCACTCAAGAGCGAGATCGCCCATGACCTCGCCGATGCAGCGGCGATCTATCAGCGATGATTGCGCAAGAATTCTCGCCGTGGACATCGACGGCACGCTGCTCGACAGCCGGGGCCGGCTGCCGCCTGTCATAAGGATGCGATGGCCGAGGCCGCGGCACCGGGCGTGATCCTGGCCCTCGTCACGGGACGCAGTTTTCACTTCACCACACACGTCACCAGCGAGCTCGGCCTGCCCCTCACCGTCATCGTCAACAACGGCGCCGTCGTGAAGAATGCCGCCGGGATCACGCTGATGCGTCAACTGCTGCCGCGCGAAACCGCGCGGCACGTGCTCGCCAGCGTCAAGGGCTTCGACGACAGCGTCGCCGTCGTGTTCGATCGCAGCGACAACCGGCAGATCGTGTTCGAGCACATGGACTGGACGCACCCGAACCGGCGCGGCTACTTCGAAAAGAACAAGGCCTATATCGCCTCGGTTTCCCCGCTGGCGCAGGCCATCGACGAAGATCCGATTCAGGTGATGTTCAACGGCAGCGTGCAGCCCATGCGGCAACTGGCCGCGAGGCTTCGAGGGCTGCCGGGCGCCGATCGGTTTTCAGTGGCTCTCACCGAGTGCGAGCCACGCGACTTCTCGCTCCTCGACGTCAACTGCGCGGGATGCACGAAAGGGATCGGCGCTGGCGCGATGGGCGGCGAGCCTCGGCGTGAGCCGCGGCGAGGTGATGGCCGTCGGCGACAACCTGAACGATCTCGCGATGCTCGAATTCGCGGGCCGTCCCGTGGTGATGGGCAACGCCGCGCCCGAGTTGAAAGCACGTGGCTTTCCCGCGACCGGGACGAACGACGAAGGGGGCCTCGCCGCCGCGATTCGCACTCTTCTGAAAAATGAGAACACCCTGCCCAACTGCGGGATGCCGCGCGGAAGGTCCTGAAGCACAATAGACGGATGCGAACCAGTCTCGGCCCGTCGGCGCATCGCGCCGAAGGCCGTTCCGGACGCTCCGTTGCAGCCGTCCGAGCCGGCGCCGGAAGCGCCGAAGAGAAGAACAAGAAAGCCAAACTCACCGCCGGCGCTGGCAAGAGGCCCGAGCGCTCATCTGGGCCCACCGCAGGCGCCTGGGGGCCGGCCTCTCGTTGATGGTCGTCAACCGCGTCGCCGGTCTGGTGCTGCCGACCACTACGAAGCTACCTCATGGACGATGTGGTCGGGCGGCAGAACTGGGATCTGCTGCCGACGCTCGCGCTCGCGGTGGCGGGCGCCACCCTCGTCGAGTCGATCACCTCGTTTTCGCTCTCGCAGATCCTCGGCGTGGCGGCGCAGCGCGCGATCACCGAGATGCGCAAGGACGTCGAAGCGCACGTCATGCGCCTGCCCGTCCGCTATTTCGATTCCACGAAGACCGGGATTCTGATCTCCCGCATCATGACCGACGCCGAAGGCATCCGGAATCTCGTGGGCACGGGCATCGTGCAGCTCGCGGGGTCGCTGCTCACGGCGGTGATGGCCCTGTGCGTCCTCCTGTAACCTGAACTGGAAGCTCACGGCGGTCACGATTTTCGTGCTCGGCGCATTCGGCGGCGGCATGGCGACGGCCTTCAGGCGGCTGCGCCCGCTCTTCCGCGAACGCGGCCAGATCAACGCGGAAGTGACCGGCCGGCTCGCCGAGACGCTGGGCGGCGTGCGAATCGTCAAGGCCTACACCGCGGAAAAGCGCGAGGAGCTCGTGTTCGCGAAGGGTGCGCATCGCCTCTTCCGCAACGTGGCGAAGTCCCTGACGGGCGTGTCTGCCGTGTCGGCGTTTTCCACGGTCGTGCTCGGTGCCATCGGCATCTCCATGATGCTCGTCGGGGGCAATTCGATTCGCGCCGGGCAGATGACGATCGGCGACTTCGTGATGTACCTGACCTTTACGGCGCTGATCACGGTGCCGGTCGTTCAACTCGCCAACATCGGCACGCAGCTCACCGAAGCGCTCGCCGGGCTCGATCGCATCCGCGAGATCCGCAAGATGGCGACCGAAGACGACGAGGACGCGTCGCGGATGGTGATCGCCGACCTTCGCGGCGACGTCGCCTTCGACGACGTGACGTTCGAATACAACGCCGGAACACCGGTGCTGAAGCACGTGGCCTTCCACGCGCCTGCCGGTTCGACGACCGCGCTCGTCGGCTCGAGCGGCTCGGGCAAGAGCACGCTGATCAGTCTCGCGATGGCCTTCAACCGCCCGTTGTCCGGACGCGTCGTGGTCGACGGCCACGATCTGACGACGGTGCGGCTCCGCGACTACCGCGCCCACCTCGGCGTCGTGCTCCAGGACAACTTTCTCTTCGACGGCACGATTGCCGAGAACATCGCCTACGCCAGGCCGCACGCCGCCCGCGACGAGATCATCGCGGTGAGCAAGATCGCGCACAGCCACGAGTTCATCGAGCAGTTCGACCAGGGCTACGACACCATCGTGGGCGAACGCGGCGTCCGCCTTTCGGGCGGCCAGCGCCAGCGGGTCGCGATCGCGCGCGCGATCCTCGCAGACCCGCGCATCCTGATTCTCGACGAGGCGACCTCGAGCCTCGACAGCGAAAGCGAGTCGCTGATCCAGGACGGTCTGCGATCGCTCAGACGCGGGCGCACGACGTTTGTCATCGCCCACCGCCTGTCGACCATCCGCAGCGCCGATCAGATTCTGGTGCTCGAGCACGGCGAGATCGTGGAGCGTGGCAACCACGACCAGCTGCTGGCGCTCGACGGCAGATATCGCCAGCTGTACGACAAGCAATACAACTTCGAGCGGGATCGGTTCATCAACCCGGGCGAGGACTTCACGCCGGAACCGGAAGCGGCCGCGGTGCCGCGACCGTCCGCCCGGGCCAACAACGCGCTTTTAACCGAGGAGGCTCAGGATGAACGTTCCGAAGCTGCAAGCGCGCGTCGTCGGCATGCTGAAGGATCCGACCTTCGAGTGGCGCACGATTTCCGCCGAGCCCGACGACATCCAGTCGTTGTACTGAACTACATCGTCCGCTCGCCGCCATTCCGGCGATTGCCATGTTCCTCGGCCTGGCGATCATCGGCGTGCCCTTTGTCGGCCGCTTCGGCTTCTTCACCGCCCTGAGCACCGCGATAGTGATTTACCTCCAGACGCTCATCGCGCCGCTCGGTGGCGGCGATCGTGATCGAGCAGCTCGCGCCGCAGCTTCAGTTCCAGCGGATCGACGATCGACGCGCTGAAGCTCGTCGCCTACGCCTCCACACCCGTCTGGGTCGGCAGTGTGATCTACCTCGTCGTCTATCTCTCGCCGCTGATGATCGTTCCTGTCATCTATGCTGTCTATCTCTTCTACCTGGGCCTGCCGCCCATGATGAAGACGCACCCGAACAATGTCGTGCCCTTCATGCTCGTCTCATTCCTCGCGATCATTGTCGTCAATATCTTCCTGCGACTGCTGTTGTGGGTGTTCGGCCTGCCGCAGTACGGCATCTGAGCGTGGCGGCCAGTCGCGTCGCGAGATCGACCGTGTGAGCGCGTTCTCGTCTCTCTGCCGTGCCGTGGCGCCGCTCGTGCTGCTCAGTGCCCCTCGTCTCGAGCGCACCCGATCTGCGCGCGCAGACTGCCCCGGACTGGGTCGGCCACTATCGCGAGGCCGCCAACCGCCTGATTGCCGCTGCCACCGCCGATCACGCAGCGTGGGAGCGCCTGGCGCTGATGACCGACCTTTTCGGCCATCGCCTCAGTGGATCTCCTCAGCTGAATGCGGCGATCCGCTGGGCCTCCGAGGAAATGAAGCGCGACGGTCTCGAAAACGTGCATACCGAACGGGTGATGGTTCCGCACTGGGTGCGCGGCCGCGAGAGCGCCCAGATCGTCGAGCCGGGACATCCGGAAATCGCGATGCTGGGCCTGGGCGACAGCGTCGGCACTCCGTCGGGCGGCGTGCAGGCGGAGCTTCTCGTCGTCCGCAGTTTCCAGGAACTGGAAAGCAAGAGCTCGCTCGCCAGGGGGCGCATCGTTCTCTTCAACGCGCCATTCCACCACCTACGACGATTCACGGCCGGTTCGATCGAACGGACCTTCCCGCGCGTCGCGTCACGGCGCCGTCGCCGTGCTGGTGCGATCGATTGGACCGCCAGGCCTCAGGCTGCCGCCACACCGGAGCGCTCCAGTATTCCGAGGACACGGCGAAGATTCCGGCGGCGGCCATCGCCACGGAGGACGCCGATCGCCTGCAGCGGATGGCCGACCGCGGCACGCGCGTCACCGTCCGGCTGCAGATGGAGGCGCATTTCGAAGCCGATGCCGAATCGGCCAACGTGGTCGGTGATTGGCGCGGACGAGAACGGCCCGACGAGATCGTGGTCGTTGGCGGACACATCGATTCCTGGGACGTCGGCGCCGGCGCGAGCGACGACGGCGGCGGGTGCGTGGCGACCTGGGAAGCGGTCAGGCTGATGAAGCAGCTCGGCATGCGGCCCCGCCGAACCGTCCGGGTCGTCTTGTGGACCAACGAAGAGAACGGCGGACGGGGCGGGGTTGCCTATCGAGATGCGCACCGGGCCGAGCTTGCGAAGCACGTCATGATGCTCGAATCCGACACCGGCGTCTTCCGGCCAACCGGATTCGGCTTCACCGGAAACGATCGCGCGCGCGAAACCGTCCGTGCGATTGCATCGCTTCTCGACTGCGGTGGGCGCCACCGAAATCAGCCCGAGCGGCGGAGGCTCGGACATCGATCCAAGCGTCCGCGAGGCCGGGATTCCGGCGATGTCGACGGAAATTGCCGGCGAGTCAACTTCCTGATCCATCACACCGCCGCCGACACCGTGGACAAGATCGATCCCGACGACATGGCGAAAACGACCGCGGCGGTTGCCGTAATGGCCTACATCGTCGCGGATCTGCCTCAGCGCCTCGGTAACTGAAAAATGCGATACTCAAACGATGCGAACGTCCATTAAGTCGCTTGCCCTGGCCGCGATCCTTCTCCTGCCGGCTTGCTCGACCGAAGCGCAGTCGCCTCAGCAGGCAGCAACCGACGTTGTCGCAACGGTCGGAGAATCGAAGATCACGCTCGCTCAGACGGACGAGCGCGCGATGAAACAGGTGGCCGGGAATTTCGGCAGCCTCACCCTCGGACAAGCCATTTACGAAGCGCGGCGCGGCGCGGTCGAAGAACTCATCGGCGATTTGCTGGTGGATGCCGAAGCCAAGGCGCGAGGCGTCAGCCGCGTTGATCTGCTGAAGAAGGAAATCCAGGACAAGGTGCTGCCGCCGAGCGATATCGACGTCGCCGCGTGGTACAGGGCGCATCCGGAACGAGTCCAGGGAGCACCGCTCGAAAAAGTCGCCGAGCCGATTCAGGCGCTTCTGCTCCAGGAGCGGACTCGCGACGCGCAGACGCAATTTCTGGATTCGCTCAAAGCGAAGACGTCGGTGACGGTCTCGCTGGAAGCGCCGCGTCTGACCGTCGCCGACGCCGGCCGGCCGTCGCGCGGACCCGAGAACGCGCCGATCCAGATCATCGAGTTCTCGGACTTTCAGTGCCCGTTCTGCTACCAGGCGCATCCGACGGTGACGAAGGTCTTGAGCACCTACGGCGACAAGATCCGTTTCGTCTACCGCCACTACCCGCTGCCGAACCATCCAAACGCCCGCCCGGCCGCCGAAGCGGCTGCGTGCGCCGCCGAACAGGACCGGTTCTGGCAGTATCACGACCGGCTGTTCGACAACCAGAGCAAGTTGTCGGCATCCGATCTGAAGCAGCACGCAGCCACCCTTGGACTGGACACCACCAGGTTCGCAACGTGCGTGGACGCCGCAGCAAATACAGGATCTGGTGGACGAGGACATGAAGGCGGGTGAAGAAGCCGGCGTGTCGGGCACGCCAGCCTTCTTCATCAACGGCCGCGTGCTCGGCGGCGCTCAGCCGTTCGAAGCGTTCAAGCGCATCATCGACGAAGAGCTGAGACGGGAAGTAGGGCGGCATCAGCGACCGGGCAGGCCCACGACCAACGACGCGACGACCGCCAGCGCGGTCGCGACGAGACAGAGAACAGCAAGCGAGGTGTGATCGCCGCGCTCGCGCGTCAGCGGTTTGAAAAACCAGGACGTCGCGTAGCCGCCGAGAAATCCTCCCGCATGCGCGTAGTTGTCCACGCCCGGGAAGAATCACGCCGAAGACGAACAGGATGATCGCGTAGCGCATCGGCCTGGCCGCGCATCAGGCTGCTGCCGCTCGTGCGCCCGTAGTGAACGAGCGCCCCGAGCAGACCGAAGATCGACGCCGACGCACCCACCGTGAGGCTGGCGCCACGGAAGAACGGGATCGGCAGCGTGCAGGTAGCGGCCGGCGGCCGAACTCAGGAGAAAGCCACAGAGTCCGCTGACCGTATAGATGATGACCGTGCGCGCGGGCCGACGCATCTCCGCACTCGCGGGTCCCAGCCTGGCGGACCCACATCATGTTGAAGAGGATGTGCAGCAGCCCGCCGTGCAGCCAGGTCGCGCTCAGCAGCGGTCCACCACGAACCCATGATGAACACCGGAACAGCGCCGCTGGCGCCGAGCCGAATCAACGCCTCGGTGCTCGGCGAAACGCAGCGAGAATCCGCCAACCAGGTTGACGTCGCCGCCCGGACATCAGCAGCGATGCCAGCAGAGCAGAGGAGCCGCCGATGACGAGCGGGACGAACCCCATGTCGGCCCTGAGCTGGCGCAGGACCGGAGCGAAGCCCCACAGTCCGGGTTTCGGCGGCCGCAGCTGTAGCAGTTCTCGTCGTTGACGCCAACCAGCGACCCGCAGCCCGGACAGACGACCGAACCAGTAGTCCTTCGCTTGAACATTTTCCTATCGCGCCGGGGCCCCCAGCGCATTCTTCGCGTGTCTTAGCCCGGCCTCCAGCTTGTCCTTACTCTTCGGCCTCATGTTCGAAGCCAGGATTCGTTTTCGCAGCCTGATCTTCGTCGGCGTCACTTCAACCAGCTCGTCGTCGTTGATGAACTCAACGGCCTGCTCGAGACCGAGCTTGCGCGGCGGCACCAGGCGAATGGCTTCGTCGGCGCTCGACGCGCGCATGTTCGTCTGCTTCTTTTCCTTCGTGACGTTGACGTCCATGTCGTTCGGCCGCGAGTTCTCGCCGATGATCATGCCTTCGTAGACCTCGATGGCCGGCTCGATAAAGATTTCGCCGCGCTCCTGCAGGTTGCAGATCGCGTAGGCGGTGGCCACGCCGGCGCGATCGGCCACGAGCGCGCCGTTGATCCGCGACGGAATCGCGCCGTGCCAGGGCTCCCAGCTCGAGAACAAGTGGTTCATGATGCCGGTGCCCTTGGTGTCGGTCAGGAACTGTGACCGGAATCCGATCAGACCGCGCGCCGGAATCCGGAACTCGAGATTCACGCGCCCGCTGCCGTTGATTCACCATCTTCGAGTCATCATGCCGCGTGCGCTCGCCGACCTGCGCAATGACGGTGCCCTGATGATCAGCTCCGGCACGTCGATGACGAGTCCTCGACCGGCTCCACGATCTGCACGGTCGATCTCCTTGGTGACGATGTCGGGACGCGAGACCTGAAGCTCGAAGCCCTCGCGCCGCATCATCTCGATCAGGATCGACAGCTGCAGCTCTCCGCGGCCGACGACTTTCATCTGCTCGGGCGTGTCGGTGGGCTCGGTCGCGGATCGAGACGTTGCCGAGCAGCTCGCGGTCGAGGCGATCCTTGAGCTGCCTGCGACGTGACGTACTGTCCCTCGCGTCCGGCCACCGGCGACGTGTTGACGCCGAAGATCATCGACACCGTCGGCTCGTCGATCGCAACCGGCGGAATCGCAATCCGGTGCTCGACGTCGGCGATGGTCTCTCCGATGGTGATGTCCTCGATCCCGGCGAGGCAGACGATGTCGCCGGCTGCGGCCTCCTGGATGTCGACGCGCTTCGAGCCCGTCGAACGCATAGAGCTTGGTGACCTTTGTTTCCTGCACGTTCGTCGTCGAGCTTGCAGACGGCGACCGGGTCGCCAATCCTGACGCGGCCGTTGAAGATGCGGCCGATCGCGATCCGGCCCGAGGTAGTCGCTCGAATCGAGGTTGGCGACGAGGATCTGCAGCGGCGCGTCGGCGATCGCCGCGCGGCGGCGGCACGTGCTCGACGATGGCGTCGAAGAGCGGCCGAGGTCCGTCGCCGGCAGCGTCCTGATCGCGGGTCGCGGTGCCGAGCTTCGCGTTCGTATACAGCACCGGGAAGTCGAGCTGGTCCTCGTTGGCATCGAGATCGATGAACAGATCGTAGATCTCGTTCAGCACTTCCTGCGGCGCGCGCGTCCGGGCCGGTCGATCTTGTTGACGACGACCATCGGCGGCAGGCCGGCGCTCGAGCGCCTTGCGCAGCACGAACCGCGTCTGCGGCAGCGGCCCTTCGGACGCGTCCACGAGCAGCATCACGCCGTCGACCATCGACAGCGTGCGCTCCACCTCGCCGCCGAAAGTCGGCGTGGCCCGGCGTGTCGACGATGTTGATCAGCAGGTCGCGGTAGTGGACGGCGGTGTTCTTGGCGAGAATGGTGATGCCGCGCTCGCGCTCGAGATCGGTGCTGTCCATCGCCCGCTCGGCCACCCGCTCGTTCGAGCGCGGAAGGTGCCGCTCTGATGCAGCAGCGCCGTCCACCAGCGTGGTCTTGCCGTGATCGACGTGGGCAATGATCGCGCACGTTGCGGCGCAACGGATTCGCGACGCCAGCTCGATTGCTCGAGGCTAGAAGGCTTCTCGGCGGACAAAGACATTCTACCAGTGTAAGCTCTGAAGTTGGTGAATTGGCGAATGGGCGAATTGGTGAATTCACATTTCGATCGCCAATGTCACCCACTCACCAACTCACCAATTTCAGAAGAGCGGATGGAGGTTTGTAAACAAGGCGAGACAGAGCGTGTAGAGCATCGCGAACACGACAGCGATGGCGATCAACCCTCGTCGCGGGCAGACCTTCGCGAGCCAGATGAAGAGCGGGAAAGAGCACCGCGACGTAGCGGCCCATCCCGCTTCGACCTGACCGGCAAGACAGCGGCAGCCAGAGGTTCGCCGCCAGTGAAGGCGCCGCATGCCGCACCGAGACTCCGCCAGACAAACGGAACCGCGAGAATGGCGAACACCGCGGCGAGTCCGTTCAGCGAGTCATGGCGCCATCCGTTCACCCGCGAGAAACGCGCACGGGCGCGTGACGAGCGCATGGCCCAGGACCCAGAGCGGAAACGGGCGAACCACCCCGGATGGTAGCCCCACCGCTCGATCGTCGCGGCCCACTCAGACGCGGGCGGCCGGATATCGAAGATAGCAGCGAGTAGGCGCCGATGCCGAGCGGACGAGGAGGAGTCCGGCGGCGGCGCGCGGTCGATCTCAGCGTGGCGGCGTTCGAGCCACCGACCTGCTGCCGAGACGATCCAGGCGAGCGCGGGCCACATCATGATGCCGTTCACACGCGTCGCCGGTCGCCAGCGCGCCGCACAGACCGCCGAGCACCCAGCGCCTCGTGCGGAAGAGCATACGCACCTGACGGTCGCGGCCAGGAAGAGCGCCTCCGAGTATACCGTGCCGTAGATGAACGCGAACGGAAAGGTCGTGGCGAGCAGGACGGCCCAGGATGCGCGGCGCCGCGCGACGTCGAGGCGAGCCAGGTAGAAGACCAGCACCATCGCCACCGCGAATGCCAGCCACGAGATCGCGAGTCCTCCCAGTACAGATCCACCGACCGCCGGCCGAAGGCCCGGCCCATGTAGCGCATCAGAATCGGATAAGCCGGAAGAAACCAATCGATGCGGCCGCCTCCACGTGGCCGCCGGCGCCGCCTGTGTATCCGTAGCGCGCGATCTGCCAGGCTACCCCGAGTCGTAGCGCGCAAAGAGCATCCCAGAACGCACTCGGCGTGCCGAAACACGGTCTGCTCGGGCTGATAGTTCGGGAAGAGGACGTTGACGAAGAGCGTGAGGGGCGGCAGAAAATATCCTGAAGGCGATCGCAAGACCCGCGATTCAGGACGGTGGCGCGCACGCCGGGAAACCATACATCATGCCCTTTGTTCGAGTACTGCCTGCCGCGGTTGCGCCATCACTGAATTTCACGCGCGCGGATCGCACGCCGATCTGCCCGGCCTGCACGAGCACCGAGCTCGACAAGCAGCTCTCGGTCTTCGCCGTGAGCACCACGCCTTCGTCTCCGTCGCGGAGCGTGGCGCCGGCGCCGTGCGGTTCGTGCGGCGATCCCCACGCGGCCCGGGCTCCGTGCTCGATCCACTGACCTCGACGCTCCCGACTGGCCGCTAGCGCTTGGGCGGGGACCCTCGAGAATTTCCTGATCGCTCATCGCGGCCTTGCGCGACGGTGGCAATCACGGTACCGCCACAGATCCTTCGGATTCACCGCCTCGGCGTATCCATGTTGGTGTGGTGCGTGGTGCTTGTCGTAGTTGTCACGCCTCGGATCGGATTGAACCCGGCACGCCAGCTTCGATGAAGCTCAGATGATCGGTTGACCCGACCGCCTTCGATGGCGTTGCGTCGCGCGCCGATCGCCTTGAGCGGCTCGAGCCAGCGGTCGAAGATCGGCCGCCGGCTCGCTGTTCTCCTGCGTACAAGCCGTAGATCGGGCCGATAGCCGTTGTCGATGTTGAAGTAGACGTTGAACTTGTCGCGCGCGGCGCGGTTGGCGTCGCCGGCCAGATGCTCGGCGACCCAGGCGCTCGATCCGAGCAGCCCCTGCTCTTCGCCGCCCCAGATGCGCGACGCGAATCGTGCGGCTGCGGCTGCGCGCCCACCGCCTTCAGGATCCGCATCGCCTCGACCATCGTCGTCGACTCCATCGGCGTTGTCGGTCGCGCCGACGCCGGTGTGCCACGAGTCGAGATGCGCGCCGAGCATGACGACTTCGTCGCGCAGCAGCGGGTCGGTCGCCGGGCAATTCGGCGATGACGTTGTAGGCGTTGCCGCTGTCCTCGTCGTAGAACTTCGATCTGGACGTTGACGCGCAGCTTGACCGGGATGTTCTTCTCGCAGCATCCGCGCGATCATGTTGTAGTGCTCGCCGCTGAGCGTCAGCGAGGGCACCGCGCCGGGTCCGCTGGTCGCGTCCGGTGACGAACGACGGTCGCCGAACTCGCCGATGCTCGGCTTGAGAATCACGCCGGCGCCGGCGTCGCGCAGGATCTGCTGGTATGGCCTGGCGGCACGCGCCGCGTCCGTCCGGCCGGCGCGGCAGCATCCTGCCCGGGTCCGCGGCGGCGGCGTGCTGACCGCGGCCGACGCTCGTCGCATAGGCGGCGGAATTCGGCACGTAGTTCACGTCGCTCGGATCCGGCCGATCGCGGCGCACGAAGTTGGTCATCATCGGCTGCGTCATGACGATCGCGCCCTTCAACTGCGTCCGCATCGCGGTCGATTTCCTCCGGGCTCTTGCCGCCGACGAACACCGGCGCGGCGACGATCTCGCCGGCGGTCGCCGCCGACCAGCCGTCCGCGTAGCCGATGAGCGGCAGATACCGCGGCTCGATCATTTCAATCGGTCAGGCGCTCGAGCGTCCAGCCGCGACCGAACTTCCACGGCTCGAGGTGCACGTTCGACAGGCCATAGGACGCGAGCCGCTCGCGTATCCATTCGGAGGCGCGCTTCTGCGCGGGCGATGCCGTCAGCCTCGGACCAATCACGGTGGTGAGCATCTCGAAGACAGGAAGGGTCTGCGATCGCTCCATGCCCTCGGTCCGGATCCGCGCGAGAACCGCCGGATCAGCGCCAGTTTGCGCGAGCGCGACGACGCCCATCACAAGGATTCCAGCAGCAACGGTTGCGGCACGCTTCGTCATGACTCTCCTTTACGACGCGACTTGCGACTCGCGACTTGCGACTAACGATTAGCGACTAGCGACTGACAGCTGTTCGTGCCGTGACGAAGCGGGGCTCGATATCGACCGGCACGTCGGTCAGTTTGTCGAACGCCGCCTGAACCGGACGGTCGCACGTTGCCGAGCTTCTCGCCGAGTGCCTTTGCCTTCGCGTAATCGCCCTGCGCCTGGATCGTCATGATTTCCTTCGTCAGCGCGATGACGCCGGCCTTGATCTGATCGTGATTCACGGCGAACGTGCCATCGGGCCGCACCGCGAAGCCGCCTTGATCCAGCAGATAGTTCAGCTGCACGGCCACGCCGCGTCCGTGCGCTTCGTTCACGCCAAAGCGGATGGACCGGAATGCGGAAGCCAGGAAGGTCGTGTAGATCTGCCGCTCCATCGACTTGTCGAGCACGCCCTTGTCGATCAGGAACTGAAGCGCGAAGAGTAGCGCAATACGTAACTGAACGAAGTAC
>ERZ1370068.8339-contig-7200_pt1 | contig 43555 bp, 65 predicted proteins | sample MGYA00561227_ERZ1370068 | MGnify/ENA primary metagenome ERZ1370068 (study PRJEB38410, sample SAMEA6850437) | metagenome | study: Metagenomic assessment of the ecological functions of the soil: analysis of the soil microbiota associated with the...
GTGTACTTCGTTCAGTTACGTATTGCTGCTGGAATGATGCGGACCTGAGTATGGCCTGTTTGCCTGCCCAGCGTCCGCCCTTGCAAAACGCACAAATGACAAGGGGTTCACGACTGCGGCGACAAGGCCACGAGGCCTTCGTCGTCAGGCTCGGTGGTTCAGGCCTTCTGGTCCAGCAACATCCGCAGCGGCGCCGGGTGGTAGCAAGCCGTCACCCTAGCTGGCGACGTGGCCAATGCGCGGCCAGGAGAAGTGATAGGCCAGCAGCGGAATGCGATCTGGAGGCCAGCATGTCCAGCACCTTCACACGCGTGCTGGCCGACAGCTTCGGATCGGTATCGTAGGCGAACTCGATGCGCGGCTTTTCGACGAGCAGCAACCTGATGGTGCGTGAGATCGCCGATCGCGGCCAGGGTCTTGCCGTCCGAGGTGATCATGTAGATCGTGTGCCCGACCGTGTGGCCAGGGGCGGCGATGGCCTGGATGCCCGGCAGGAATTCCTGCTCCTGTCCTTGACGAATACGAGTGCGGTCGCGATTGGGCAGCAGGTTCTTGCGGGCGCCCTCCACGAACAACCTTCATGAAGCGCCGGGCTCCTTGATCGACACAGCTTTGGCCTCATCGGTCCAGTAGTCGAAATCGGCCTGGAGAGAGTAGATCTGGGCGTTCGGGGAAGTTGGGTCTGCCGTCATCGCCCATGATGCCCGCAGACGTGGTCGCAATGGGCATGCGTGGCGACGACCGGCGTCGATGTCCTTGGGATCGATGCCTGCGGCCTTCAGACTGGCCAGCAGCTTGCCGGTGCGTCGGGCCGAACATGGTGGATGAGCCCATGCCAGTGCTCGAACAGCACGAGCTTGTCACCCGTGTTCAGAGACCGAGCACGTTCTGCTCCAGGACGACCGTTGGCTGAGCGACAGGAAATTGTCGGTCAGCATCTTGCCGACCTCGTCCTTGGCGGCGCCAAGGAATGAACCCGACGGCTCGCCCAGCGGAAGGGTGCCGTCGGATACGATGGTTGCCTGCATGTTGCCGTGCGCGAAAGGCGATAGAAATAGGGAGCCTGATCCTTGGCGAAAGGCGCCTTGGCGTGCGCTCGCGGCAATTAGCAGCCGTTCGCCGACGGGACAGACCGCCGGCAATGGCGCCCACGCCGAGCGCGCCCTGACGACGCGAAAGAGTATTCGCTGTCATGAGTCTTTCCGTGATCGTTGTTGGTAGCGTGTTCCCGCGCACGCGAGGAAACGGTGGTCGGCAATTGCGGCCGGCTTGGGGAGGTTTGATAGAGGACGAATACTGACGATCAGCTCACCGTCGGCGGTTCGGTGCGCCTTTTCAGGGCTGGGCGTGGCTTGCCGCCATGAGAGCTGAGCGCCCCTTGGCATCGAGGCGGCCGTCGTAGAGCGCGCGGCCGGTGATGGCGCCCTCAAGCATAGCGTATTCGGGGCTGCAGCAGCGCCCGGATGTCGTCGATGCCGGCAAGGCCGCCCGGAGGCGATCACGGGAATGGCGATCGAGCGCGCGGCAAGCTCGGCCAGGTGGCCGGCAGATTGAGGCCCTTCAGTACGCCGTCGCGGTCGATGTCGGTGTAGATGATGGCGGCGACGCCGGCGTCCTCGAAGCGCCGCGCGAGCTCGATCGGCGCCGAGCTCGCTCGGTCTCGGCCCAGCCCTCGACCGCGACCTTGCCGCCACGCGCATCGATGCCGACCGCGATCGCGGCCCGGAAAGCGCCGGCAGGCCTCGCGCACCAGCGCCGGGATCGCGCACGGCGACGGTGCCGAGGATGACGCGGCGGACGCCCTTGCCGAGCCACATCTCGATGGTGGCGAGGTCGCGGATGCCGCCGCCGAGCTGCACCGGGATCGAGACCGCGCGCAGGATCGCCTCGACCGCCGGCGCGTTGACCGGCTTGCCGGCAAAGGCGCCGTTGAGGTCGACGATGTGCAGGTAGCGGAAGCCCTGAGCCTCGAAGGCGCGCGCCTGCGCGGCCGGATCGTCGTTGAAAACGGTGGCCTGCGCCATCTCGCCGCGCTTCGAGGCGGACGCAGCGGCCGTCCTTCAGGTCGATGGCGGGGAAGAGGATCATGCGGGGCCCGGCTCGGCCGTCGGTGCGCGATGCAGCTGTGGCCATCTGTTTGCTCGGTCGGCGATCAATGGGGCATGTTCGCTTGTCCAGTCAAGGTCGCGTCGTGCCATGCACGCCCCGAGTTGATTGCCGCGCCAGCGCCGGCCGGCGCCAGCTCAGCGAGGCCGACGCCGTCGACATCTGGATCGCGCGCTGGCTCAGGATCCGGCGCAAGGACCTGCTCGCTCGCTACGGCTGCGACCCGCGCCGGCTCTACGAGATCTGGGAGGAGAAGCGCTTTGCCGGCAGCCGCGCCAAGGCGCTCGAACTGTTCCGCGAGCGCCATCCCAGCCTGACTCGACCGCGTCGACTACGGACCGCACCGGCACCATGCACCGCGCGCGTGCCGCCGAGCTGCAGCCTGGGCTGTTCGATCCGGCCTGCGCATGCTGGTCGGTCAAGCGGACGAGAACAAATTCGGAACATATGCCTCGACGCGGTTATCGAGATCGCGGCATGTTCCCTCTACGTTCCCGCCGGCAAGTAGCGGTGTCCGGCAGGGAACGGCCCCTCCCATCTCGCTGCCCAACGAGAGCCCGCCATGCGCACCTACCTGATCACCTACGACATCGCCAATCCGGCCCGCCACAGCCTCGTCCAGCGCCATCATGCAGCTGGGCGAGGCCTGGGCCCGACCGCTCGACACCACCTGGTACGTGCAATCCTCCGAGCGCCCAGCGCCTCGAGCAGCGGCTCGAAGATCACCTGGACGGCGACGACGGGCTGCTGATCCAGCAGGTCGAGGCCAACGCCGTCTCTGCTCAACACGGCGCTGCAGCTGGTTCAGGCAAGCGCCGCGCCGAGGTCGCCGACGCGGATGCCGCCAATGTTGTTGCGTTCCCAGTAAGCCAGCGTGCCTGAAGCCAAAGCGGCCTGACGCCCGCCTCCGGCCTTCCCCGGGCCGACCTCAGGGCCGCCACTTCAGGAAGTTGGAGATGAGCCGCAGTCCCAGCGTCTGGCTCTTCTCAGGGTGGAACTGCGTGCCCGCGATGTTGTCTGCCCCCACCATCGCGGTCACCGGTCCACCGTAATCCGCCTCCGCCACCAGCGCCCGCGCGATCCGCCGGCGCGCAGGTGGAAGGAGTGCACGAAATAGGCGTGCAGCCCATCCGGCCCGGTCGGAATGCCGGCCAGCAGCGGGTGCGGGTTGACCGACGTCCAGCGTGTTCCAGCCCATGTGCGGGATCTTGAGCGCGGGATCGCTCGGCTCGATGCGCCCGCACGTCGCCCTTGATCCAGCCGAAGCCCGGCGTGATGCGGAACTCGAGCGCCGCGCTCGGCCATCAGCTGCATGCCGACGCAGATGCCGAGGAACGGCCGGCCCTTCTTCGCGCACGGCCGTCTCGATCGCTTCGCGCATGCCGGGCACCGCGTCGACGCCGGCCCGGCAGTCGGCGAAGGCGCCGACGCCCGGCAGCACGATGCGATCGGCGGCGGCCACGTCGCGCGGGATCGGCGCTGACCTCGATGCGGGCGTCGGCCTCGCTCTCGCGCGCCGCCCGCTCGAAGGCCTTGGCGGCCGAGTGCAGGTTGCCGGAGCCGTAGTTGATGATGACGACGCGCTGCATGGGACTCTGCGGTCAGGACCGCGCTCCCATCAGGCGAGCCGATCACCGGCCAGCGCGCCGCGGCGCCGACGTGCGCGTCGCCCGACGGCGTCGATGATCGGCTGCGACGGCAGCCAGCCGTCGAAGAAGCGGCGCTCGCATTCATCGACCGTGCCGCGCCGGAAACGGAGCCCAGCATGCGCCAGCCGCTTGCGGTCGAGGCGCCCAGCGCCGCAGCGTGTCCGCCTCGAAGCCGACCAGCAGGTTGAAGCGCGAACATCATCAAGCCCGATGGTGCTCTCGCTGAATCACGCCGAATTCCTGCAGTCAGACCTGCAAGCCGCCACGATCAGCCACGAGTAGCTCGAGCAGCGCCCACCACAGCCGGTGCACCAGCATCCACAGCGGCGCGAACAGGGCCGCGAGCCAGGCAGAAGCCGTCCTTGACGAACACCAGCTTGTCCGCCCGCGTCGATCGCGGTCGGCCGGCGGGTTGGGCGGCTCGTGCACGGTGAAAGTGAGCATGGCCATGCGGTTACATCCAACGGCATTGCGGATGCTCGTTTTATTCGGTCTTTGCGATCCTGGCGAGCGCATATGCATGGCCGTATTGTCGTGCGACATTGAATTTAGCGTGTGCCGATCGATCAGACCATTCGAGTAACCTCCATGGGCGACCCCCAATTTCGCGCGGCTTTCGCGGCCGCAAGCGCAGGGCGCCCAGGCGGACCGCGTGCCGCCGGGACAGCACCTGACCGACGACTTCCCCGTGCTGTCTGCCGGACCAACCCCAGAGCCCAAGCTGCAAAGTTGGAGCTTGGCGCTGCATGAGAGGAGAGCTCGCTGCATCGGCAAATGGAGCTGGGACGAGTTCGAACGCTTTGCCGCAGACAGAGGTCACCGTCGACATCCACTGCGTGACGAAGTGGTCGAAGCTCGACACGGCATGGCGGGGCGTCACGCTCGATGACGCTGCTCGGAGGCGCGGCCGGCACGAGCCGCCGCCGGGCTACGCCATGATGCATCTGCGACGGCGGCTACGACGACCAACGTTCCGGTCGAGGACCTCGATCGGCGGCAAGGCGATGGTCGCGACCCGCTACGACGGCGAGCCGCTCGACCGGCGAGCACGGCGGCCCGGCGCGGCTGCTGGTGCCGCATCTGTACTTCTGGAAGAGCGCCAAGTGGGTGCGCGGGCTGCGCTTCGCGACGACCGACGAGCCCGGCTTCTGGGAGCAGCTACGGCTACCACAACTACGGCGATCCGTGGCGAGAGCAGCGGTACTGCGGGCGACTGACGCGTGGCCGCAGCGCCGCGCGCCGCTGGCTGACCGCCGAGGTGGTCGAGCGATCGAGACGCCGCGCGCCAGCATCGTGCTGACGTGCCGGCTGGCCGGGCCACCGGCCGGGCAGCACGTCGACGTCCGGCTGACCGCCGAGGACGGATACCAGGCGCAGCGCAGCTACTCGATCGCGTCGCGCCGAGGACGGCACGGTGATGCTCACCGTCGAGCGCATCGACGACGGCGAGGTCTCGCCCTACCTCGACGAGTGAGCTGCGCAGTCGGCGACCAGCTTCGAGCTGCGCGGGCCGATCGGCGGCTATTTCGTCTGGACCGCGCGGCGATGGGAGCCCGCTGCTGCTGGTGGCCGGCGGATCCGGCATCGCGCCGCTGATGGCCATGCTGCGCCATCGCGCGGCGGCCAGAAGCGCCGAAAGCTGCCAGCGGTGTTGCTCTATTCTTCGCGCACCTTCGAGGACATCATCTATCGCCAGGAGCTGGCATGCTTGAGTGCGAACGCGACGGCCTCGACAGGTCATTCATACGCTGACGCGGAGACAACCGCCGGGCTAGGGCTGGAGCGAGAAGCGCGCCGCATCGATCGCGACATGTTGGCGAGTTTCGGTATTGCGCCCACGAGCGCCAGAGATCTTCGATCGGGACCGACGCCGCTGGTCGAGCAAACGGCGCGATCGCTGCGCTGGCGCTCGGGCCACCGGCCGGGACGTCTGATCAAGACGGAGCGGTTCGGGCTTCGACGGGGTAGGCGCTAGCTGGCCTTGGACGCGCTCCGGGTCAGCGTGCGGAGGCCGCGGCGCTCTCGGGCTTCACGAAAACATCCACACGCATGCCAGGCAGCAGGGGGCTCTGGCCGGCCAGCTCGATGACGATCTCCAGCACGTCGACATCGGTCGGCTTGCGCGGACCGCGCTGGCCGAGCCGGCTCGGTCCCGAGGCCTGCGCCATGGATGAAACCTTGCCCTCGAAGTCCGTGCCCGGGAAGGCATCCGGAGCAGCACCGCCACTGCTGGCCGACGCGCACCTTGCCGGACGTCGCGCTCCTCCAGCTCGGCCTTGACCTGCATGGACGCCGGGTTGCCGACCAGTCACCAGGACATTCTCCGGGCGACGGGCGTCGCCATCTCACCGACCTTGGCGTTGATCTGCAGCGCGGTGCCGGCCGCTGGCGCGCGGATGCGCGCTCAGCCGCAGCCTCCGCCAGCGACAGCTCGGCGCGGCCCGCCGTCACTGCCGCCTCCTGGCGCGTTGGTGCAGGGAGATTGTCGACGGACAGCGCCTTGCGCAGAGCCACGCGCGAGGTGTCCAGGCGCTCCTGCGCCTTGGCGACGGCATCGCGTGCCTTGTCGACGTCGGCCTGGCGTGGCACCGCTGGTGCGGCGAGCCTTAGCCAGCCGGTCGTATTCCTCGCGACTGATGACCAGCTGGCGCTCGGCGCTGGCGACGTTGTCCTCGGCTGCGCGGCGATCCTGGGCGAGGCGGCCCGTGCTCTCGTTGCCATCGCGATCGCGGCGACGGATGGCGAGCTCGGCGGTCGCGGCGTGCACGCGGGCGATCAGCTCGCCGTCGTCGAGACGGACCAGGATCTCGCCGGCGCCGCACCTTGTCGTTGAGCGCAACCAGAACCTCGGAGATGCGGCCCGCGGCCTGCGGCGATGCGCACCTCGCCGCCCGATGGCTCGACGCGGCCCGGCGCCGAGGCGGCCCAGCCCGACTTGGTGGTCGGCCTTGGGCGTCGCAGTCGGTGCTGGCCGTGGCGGTGCTGGTCGCGGTCGACGTGCTGCCCGTCGTGGTGACGGGGGCTTCACGACCTCGGAGTGGCGTGAGCTCAAGGTCTCCGGCACGTAGTAGCCGACCCCGAGCGCCACGATGGCGCGCCACGATCAGGACGTTGAGCGTTGAATCAGCCTTAAGCATTGGCTTTCCGCTTTCTGTTGCGCGCCAAGCTCGTGAACCGTCTCGACCCCTTCGGCGCGGCGCTCCTCGCCGACGATCAGGCCGTCCTCGATACGCAGGATGCGGTTGGCGAATGGAATGGTGCGCGGGTCGTGCGTGACCGCCAGCACAGCACGGCTCTTGTCCTTGGCGATCTCCGACAGCAGCTGCATGACGGCAACGCCGTTCTCGCTGTCGAGCGCGGCGGTCGGCTCGTCAGCCAGCATCACCGCCGGCGCGCCGGCCAACGCGCGCGCCACGGCCACGCGCTGCTGCTCACCGCCGCTGAGGTTGGCCGGATACGACTTGAGCTTGTGGCCGCAGGCCTGCCTGATGCAGCGCACGCTGGGCGCGCATGATGGCCTCGGAGCCGCGCTCGCCACGCACGTCGAGCGCGAGCCGCACGTTCTCCTCGGCGGTCAGTGTCGGGAACAGGTTGTAGGACTGGAAGATGAAGCCGCATGCTGCGCCGGCGCAGGGCGGCCAGCGCCTCCGGCGCCAGGCCCGTCGGTCGACTTGCCGGCGATGCGTGAGCGTTCCTTCCGTTGGCGTCAGGATGCAGCCCAGGATGGACAGCAGCGTGTGGTCCTGCCGCTGCCCGATGGCCCCATCAGCAGGGTAAGCTCGCCCGCATTGAGCGTCAGGCTTACGCCCTTCAGCGCGCGCACGCGGCCGGCGCCCTGGCCAAGCTCCTTGGCGATGTCGCGCGCTTCCAGCACGCGCTCGGTGGCGAGCAGTCGGTCATCGGTTGAACACCATGGCGGGATCGGGTGCATGACTTTGCCGATCGCGGACACCGCCGAGATCGCGCACATGCCGAACGTCAGGAGCCAGCAGCAGGATTGCCAGGCCCGGGCGACATGACGATCGGCAAGGCGGTGTTGCTGGCTCAGATAGACGACGGTCAGCGCGCATCAACCATGCCGAGCACGTAGCCGAGCACGGCGCTCAAGCCCGCCTGCGCCAGGATCACCCTGTGGATGTAGCCCGACGACGAGCCGAGCGCGCGCAGCGTAGCGAACTCGTTGAGATGGTCCTGGTGCTGGAGTAGAGCGTCTGCGCGACGATCACGCGTGCCCACCGACGCAGGCCCGAGCACAGCACCGCCGATCAGCGCCACGCCAGCACCGGTCGCAAACAGCCAGTGATTGAGACTGCGCGTGCGGAACTCGGCCTTCGTCAGGACCGCGCTGTCCGGCAGCTTGGCGCGCAGCGCATCCCGCACGGTGTTGGCATCGGCGTCCGGCTGCAGCTTGACGAGCACGTAGGTGAGATTGTCGGCCGGCATGTTGAGCAGCGACCGCGCGCGGTTCAGCGTCGTGAAAGACGAACGGCGTTACGGTGAACGAGCGGATGCCCTCGGTCAGCCCGGTGACGCGGACGCGCGAGGCACCGATCTGCGCGGTGTCACCGACGCCGTTGAGGCCGAGCTCCTCCAGATAGGTCTTGTCGATCATCACCGCATCGCGCGCGCCGAGACCCGATGACGTCTCCGGCTCACCACGTTCCACGGTGCCAGCCGCGCCGTCCTCGTAGTCGCTGCCGATCACCACCACCAGCGTCGTGCCGCCACTGGGCTTGCGCCAGTCGGTGAAGGAGATAACCAGCGGCGTCGCGCTGTCAGCACGCCGGCGTGGCAAGCGCGGTGAAACGCTCCCGCGTGCTGATCGGCTGGGCCTCCTCGAAGTTCTTCGTGCCGTAGGCCATGATCCACAGATCGCCGTCGGCGCGATCGATCGTGGAGATGATCATGGTGCGCGCACCGAGATAGAGCCGAGCTGCACGGCAACCAGCACGATCGAGAACAGGATGCCGACCAGCGTCACCGCCAGCCGCACCCGGTCATGGAAAAGATTGCGAAACGCCAGTGTCAGGGTCATTGCGTGGCCAGGGACCTGCTCCGGTCTCGCCACGGCTCCCACCGCGGGCTGTTGCCTGAATATCGCGAAGCACCGGTCGGCACTCCGCGCACTTGCTTGCGAGCTCGACCGCCCCGCAACGGTCACCCTTGGACCCGACGTGGGAAAATAACTGTGAAGATATAGGAACTCGTTGCTGTGCTTGCGACTTGAGGCGGAAAAGAGTAAACCCCTGCTGTGGGGTGCGTCGGGACCGGGGTAGATGCGCGTGGGATGGCGCTTGTGTGTCGGGCCCTGCCGCATTTTCTCCGCATCAGGGTTGCATGTCGCCTCAGGGACCGGGGCAACCACGCCGCGAATGGAGCTGTAAGCCTATGCTTTGCAGTGGATTTTGTCGTCTGAGGAAGGTTGCTCTCGGTGCTGCCGGCGACATTCCTGTTGACGGCTGCGACCTTTTCCGCCGGCGACCATCGCGCAGACCCAGCCGCCCATTACCGGCGTGTGGATCGATCATGACCGGCCGGGGCGCAGTAGAGATTCACACCTGCGGCAATCTGCTGTGCGGCCGCATCGCCTGGCTCAAGGACGCCACCGACTCCAAGGTGTGCCATGAAGGACAAGAAGGGCCGTGCCGCTGTGCGGGCCTGTCAGATCATCGGCAACCTGAAGCCTGGCTTCGAACGGCGTCTGGGAGGACGGCTGGATCTATGATCCGGACAAAGGACGATACGTTCGATGTCGAGATCCAGATGAAGGGCCGCGACCGGCTGCAGGTGTTGGGCTACATGGGTGTCAAGTTCCTTAGCGAGACGCACATGTGGAAGCAGCGCCCGAGCCGTTCACTGGCTGCAGCCCCGCACGCGCCTCCTAAGTCCCAACTCCTCGACACTAGCCTCGCCGCCAGAGGGTCAATCGACCCTGGCGCCTTTCATGCTGCGCGCCTGTTCGGCGCTCTTAGCGGCAGCTGCGACGCGGCCGACGAAGTCGACGCTGCGCTCGGCAACGATGTGGCGCTGCTGATCGAGGCGTCACCATGTGATAGCTGTCGTCCAGGATCACGGTGTCGACCAGGCCGCCAAGGTTCGCTTGCAGATACTGCGCGTTCCTCAAGCTTGCCATGTCGTCGTCGCGCGGATGCACGATGAGCGAGGGTTGGCGCACCTTGCTCCAGATCAGGCTTCACGGTCGCAACAAGCCGATTGGAGTGTGGCGAACGAACGCAGCTGGCGTGCTGAAAACGCCCGGCTTGTCCTGAGTCGCCGCCCTGCATGGTCGATACCACGAGCGCACGCACGCGCTCGTCTTTGAAGCCATAAGGCTCGTGCTCGGGCAGATCAAGCCTGGCGTGAGTGCGGTCGGCCGAACATAAGGCAACACGCGCGAATACCAGGGCATCGACCAGCCATCGAGCTTCAGGGTCGGTGCATAGAGCAGAAGACCCCTGCACGCTCTCGGCCGGCGCTGTGCCAGGAGCAGCGCCAGGATGCCACCCATCGACAACCCACCGGCGACGACGACGTCGCAGTATTCCGCGCAGCTTTTCGCGGCCTTCCTCGACGCTCGCGTACCACTCGGCCCAAGTCGAACGGCGAAGCTCTTCGGGCGTGCCGCAGTGACCCGGCCAGCTGAATGCAGGAGACGGTATGGCCTGCGCGAGCCAGCCACTGTGCTATGAAACGCAGCTCGGTCGGCGTGCCGCCGAGTCCATGGATCAACAGCACGCCAACGCTGCCGCCGGGCAGAAACAGGCTGCGATCCTGGAAGCAAGTCTTTTTGCTGAACGTTCATCTCTTCACGCGGAGCAGGTGGCAGTCTGCACGGCCCCATCACGCCGCGGCCATACACGCCTGGCGCGCGTGGCACCAACGCAGCAATCGTCGCACCCTGCCAGAATCCTCGGCCCGCCAGGCCCGGAAAGCGCGCATTTCGAGCCACAACCCGCGCCCGGCGGTATGGTTCCTGGGCTCCCCTGCATTCAGTTTTTCGTGACACGATGCAGAACCCGGTCGAGAAGCTTGAGGGCCAGGTTCATTTCGTCCCGGCTGATGTGCAGGCTGGGGGCCATCGTCACAACGTTCTTGTGGTAGCCGCCGATGTCGAGCACTAGGCCGTAGATCCTGCCGTCCACCTCCAGGTCGCCCCTCAGCGCCTTCTTCGACCATGCGATCGACGATGGCCTTGGACGGCGTGAAGCTGTCATGCGGCTCGCAGATCTCCACGCGCAGCGCCAGGCCCAGACCATCGACATCGCCGATGATCGGGTAGCGCCTCTGCAGCTCGCGCAGGCCCTGCAGCAGATAGGCACCCTTCTCCATGACCATGCGTCTCGTAGTCCGCTCTCGGTCACCATCTGCATGACCTCGAGCGGCGACGGCCGTGCCAATCGGATTGGCGCTGAACGTCGAGTGCGTCGAGCCCGGCGGGAACACGGTCGGGTTGATCAGCTCCTCGCGCGCCCAGATGCCGGCGAGCGGATTGAGGCCGTTGGTGATCGCCTTGCCGAACACGATGACGTCCGGCTTGCACGCCGAAGTGCTCGATCGCCCAGAGCTTGCCGGTGCGGTAGATGCCCATCTGGATCTCATCGACCGACCAGCAGGATGCCGTATCTGTCGAGCACCTTCTTGAGCTCGACGAAGTAGTTCGCGCGGCGGGATGATGTAGCCGCCGGTGCCCTGGATCGGCTCGACGTAGAAGGCCGCGTACTCCGCCTCGCTCGGCCTTGGGATCCCAGACGCCGTAGTACTCGGTCTCGAACAGGCGCTCGAACTGGTCGCACGCAGTGCACGACCGTACTCTTCCTTGCTCATGCCCGCGGGGCCGCGGAAGTGGTATGGGAACGGCACGAAACTGCGCCCGCTCGCCGAAGTGGCCGTAGCGGCGGCGGTAGCGGTAGGACGAGGTGATCGCCGATGCGCCGAGCGTGCGGCCGTGGTAGCCGCCCTCGAAGGCGAACATCAGGCTCTTGCCGCCTTGCGCGCGTTGCGCACGAGCTTCAGCGCATCCTCGATCGCCTGGCAGCCGCCGACGTTGAACTGCACGCGGCCCTTGGCGCCGAATTTGCGCGCCGCGTCGCGGGCGATGTGCGGCGGCAAGCTCGATCTTCTCGCGGTGCAGATACTGGCTGGCCAGCTGCGGCAGCCGCGTCGAGCTGGCGCTTGCATCGCGTCGTTGAGGCGTGGATTGGCGTAGCCGAAATTGACCGCCGAGTACCACATCTGCAGGTCGAGGTACGCGCGCCCCGCGGCGTCGTAGAGAAAGAGCCTTCGCAGCTCTCGAAGATCTTCGGCGGCTCGGCTGTAGTGCACCGTATCGCCATGCGGAGCAATAGCAGGGCCTCGAGCGCGAGCAGCTTCGTCCTCGTCACTCAGCGCGCCCGCGTCATCGTCATGCAGGCGGTGTACGCGAGCAGTGCTCATCTTCGTGTTCCACCATTACTGCTGTGGTGTGGTTCCACTCCCTGCTGCCCGGAGAACGCCCCGGCACAGCCCACGGATCCACGTCCACCGACCGTCAGTGGACGAAATACAGTGAATGATGCTCTCCAAGGCAGGTGCGGTCAATAGATGACCTGCAAGCCCCGCATTATGCAGCCGCTATCGGGCGGCGCACGCGCTCCCGGCAGCGCGCTCGCTGACGGAACGGCCCGCCACCGCTTCGCGCAAAGCCCAGAGTTTTCTCCAGCACGACGTCGCGCTGCCGGTCGAGCGTAATGACGTGATAGCTGTCCTCGAGGATGACGGTCTCGACTCGTCCACCGGATTCGCCTCAGGTAGTGGGCGTTGCGCAGACTCGCGCGATCATCCTGGCGAGGATGCAGGATCAGCGCCGGCTGGGTGACGCCGCCGAGGTCACCTTGACCGTCTTCACCAGCTTGCGCAACTCGAACATCGGGCCGCCTGGAATGCCTGAGGAAGCCGGCCTTGGAAGGGTCGCCGCTGTGGATCGCTTCGGCGATGATTGCCCGGAGGCGCTGGTCTTTGATGCCGAAGGAGGGGGCGCTCCGGAGAACCAGATCAGGTCGGCGACGCGCTTCTGCAGGACGAGGCGGAACAGCCGTGGCTGTACCAGGGGTACACCCCAGCCATCGAGCCAGAGCGTCGGCGCGTAAGAGCATCGTGCCGTTGACGACGTTGGGGTGCTGGGCCGCCAGACGCAGGGCCAGAACTGCGCCATCGGCAGCCGCCGACGAACACGTGGTCGCAACGCTCCGAAAGGCGCTTCAGGGCCGTCTCTGACGCTATCGTACCAGTCATGCCAGGTGGTGGCGGTAGAGTGCGTCGAGCGTGCTGCAGTGCCCCGCGAGCTGCGGGCAGTACACGGTGTGGCCGGCGCGGGCCAAGCCGTTGGCGATGTAGCGCAGCTCAACCGGCGTTCCGCTCAAGCCGTGGATGAGCAGAAGCCTGTCTTGCCGCCTTCGTGATAGACGCCGCGATCTTCTGTCGTCGCTGCCGCGACGCTGTCGGGTTGCACTGAGGACATCTTTGCAGAGTTTTCCTTGATCATCTACTCGCCTGCCGAGCGGCCGGAGCAACCGTGGCGACGACCCGTTTGTCGTTGTTGAGCCAAGCTCCGAGCTTGGCGGTGACCTCGAAGAAATCTCCGAAGGGAACATGCGTGGTGCCATTGCCGCGGCACAGCTCCAGGAGCTTGCCCTTGGCGAACACCAGATCGGCGCGGCCGGCGATGCAGAAGTCCGACCGCCCATCCCCGACCACGACCTTCACCGACGAAAAGTGCGGTTCGGTGAACGAGCATTTGCAGTTGCCGGCGAGGGCCCGACAATCGCTGCGCGCCGACGGGAAGGTCACCCGCCAGCGGTCGCTGCCTACCGGCTCCAGATGATTGGCATGGAAGTGGCACGCTCAAGCCGGCGCTGCGCAAGACGGTATCGATGACGATACATCGAAGCCGTCCGACACCACGGTCATCCGAAGCCGTTGCGTGCGCACTCCGCACGAACGTCGAGAAACCGCGATCGACGCTCACCCGCGATGCCGCCGCCACCAGCTCTTGTGGCGTCGCCCGCAGCAGGCTCACCTGACGCGTCATGCATTCGCGCGAGCCGATCTGGCCGGCCTGCCATTCCTCCTCGACGTCACGCCAGGAGGATCAGCAAATTGCTCCGAACAGCATGTCGGTCGCGTCGCAGGGTGCAATCGTCCCGTCAAAATCGACAAAGACATGACACTTCACACGCGCACGTGACACGTTAACCCAACCCCTTGATAGGAATGCCGCGCCTTGGCCTCAGGCTATGTCGGTTGCTTTAGCGGCGGATCAACGTGCTGCCAACGGTTTTGTTCACGACGTCCTTAACCATTCATCTATCGGTTGCGCCGATAGATGAAAATCACACGCGTAGGTGGTGCTAGATGGCGAAAACTTGTGACGGAAATGGCGTCCAGGCGCGTCATGTTGCAGTGCCGAGACAGATGGCCGCAGGAGCGGCAAAATCTACCTTGGCGACGCCCTGATGAGCGTTCAATCACGCGGTGCGTCGAGACCTTGCCGCAACGGCAACGTAGCCGAGCAGCGCGGCCAGCGAGCCGAGCAGGTGGGGAATAGGTAACTCGAACGCATATTTGCCGACCGCCCACACCAGCATGCCAGCAATGATCGATGCATACAGCGCTGGCGGGGCCACCGAAGCCAGTGAACAGTGCAAACAGCGTGGCGACGAACACGCCGGCGCTGCCGAATGCCGAAGCGGTCTCCACCAGCTCGTGAATGCCCTCGGAGGGTGATGGCAATGAAGAACGCCACCACGCTGAGGGCCAGCACCGTCGCAGGCGTACCGACCACAGCTTGCCGCCTTCGCTCAATCCGGGCAGCGTGCGGACTACGATGTTGTGGGACAGCTGCGAGGCCGGTGCATGCAACGCAGCATGCACGGCCGAGAGGATCGCCGATACGATCGCGCCGACGAACACGATATATACGGGGCCGACCAGATGCTGCTCGGCCAGCTTCGGGTACGAACTGCTCGGCATCTGCGACGTCGAGCCCGAGCTGGAGCCCGCAGCAAGCCGAGCAAAACCGGAATGGCGCCTACGGTAAGGTAAACGGCTCCACCGATCCACGGTGCCGGACGGGCGCGGCGTCGCAGTGCGCGCACCGAGGAAGCGGGAGATCAATTCCACCGCCACGATCGTCCCGCACAGCCGGAACGGCCAGGTGTTCGAGCGTGACGAGCAGGCTCTCCTCCCTATCGACGGGCACAAGGCGCGCAGGCTCGATCTGGGCGACGGCCGCGCAAACCCTCCCGCGCCGACTGCGACCACCGTCGCCAGGATGACGGAGACCCGCCACCACCGATACACCTTGATGAGTAGTCCGTGACGGCGTCAGCGAGCAGTCCGCCCACGACGGAATACGCCGCCACCAGCAGCGCTGCCAGCGTGATGGCGGTAGCCGAGGCCAAGCGCCGAGTTGGCGCTCAGCACCTGGCCGAAGGCGCGCACCTGTGCGGCGGCCCAGATCACCGATCCCGGCAGCAGGCACGATGACCACAAGACGCTCGACTGCCTTCAGAGTAGCGCTTCGCGAACAGGTCGGCGAAGGTGGTCAGTCCGCGCGACCACAGCGCGCGGCGCGAAAAGCAGACCGACAATGACGATTGCTCTCGCATGAGGCGAAAGGGTCGACAAGGGCGCCGGACAGGCCCTTCTCGTAGACGGCGCCGCCAGAGGCGACGATCGCTTCCCGCGCCGAAGTAGGTGGCAAAGACCGAACACCCACCAAGCCGGTGCCGAGCCTACGGCCGGCCAAAATGTAGTCCGTCTCGCTCGTCATACGGCGCGACACCCAGGCGCCGACGTGCGAACTGGGCCAGCTACGTACACGATCATTCCGATCAGCAACCCGTTCATGGCACCCCCAAACAGCGCAGGTGTGATTCAGATCGACAGACGCTCGATCCCTTGCCGCCAGCACTGGCGAATTTCTCGATCATCACTAGCGGCTCCAGAGCGTAACCTACGCGCAACCGGGCGGCGACCGCGGTCATCGCCTCAGTTCGCCCCAAATTATTTGCTTTAAGCGGGCTTGAGCATATCGACCGGCAATCCCACGTTGTGGTGCCCGCGCTTCCGCAGATCGCGAGGTTGAATTGAGCGCCCGCACATGGACTTTTGTCCAGCCGTCTCCGACCCGCTGTCATCCAAGCATCACGGCGCGCCGCCCTCATATTTGCCCAGCTGCCAGGCGAGCGCACGCCCGTCGGCGATGACGCGGGCCGATCTACGAGGCCTGCCAGGCCCGCGACGAGCAGGGCTTTCGGGTTGCCATCGAAGCATTGACGCGCAGAAGCCTCGAGGCCGGTATCGCCGGTTCGACTCACAAGGCGGTGGTCAGCGACGAGTGGCGGCAGGCGCGGCACCTGCGATGACGTGTGATCGATCGGCAGGTCGACCAAGCGCTGGGCGAACTGCGCGATGAAGGTCGAGCTGGATGCAGCTCTGGCAGACGTTGGCTTCGCAGGAGAAAGCGCGACAGCTGGCCACCACGGCGCAGAGCGGGTCTATCGATCCGACGCAATGAAAAAGGCGCTGGAGGGCGTCGCCTCCGGCATCGGCAAGGAAATCGGCAAACGCATCGAGCTGGCCACCGTAGACACGGCTGGGCCCGCAACACAATGCGTGCAGGCTTTCCTCGGTCCGCGCTATGGCGCCACCATTGCCGCTATCGTCGCCACCGGCACGGGGCGCGAATGCGGCGTCGATCCCAGCCAAGGCGGCGCCCGGGTGTCCACCGGACAGGTGCTCGTGGAGGGTACGGATTCAGCTCGCTGGAGCCGTCGTGCTGCTGGTGCGCAGGCAGCTATCAACATGGCTTCCGCACGCATCGGGCAGCGGGTGGTCGGCTCCATCCTCGGCCGCCTCGTGTCGGTGGTGGCTGGCGGCGTCGGCCTGATCCCGATCGCCAAGGATATCTGGGACTTCCGCCACGGCGTCCTGCCCATCATCGCGCACGGAGATGAAGTCAAGGATACCAGGACAAGGTGCGCGATGAGCTGGCCAAGTCCGTCAGCGAGCAGATCGGCGACAGCATCAAGGAGATCAGCGACAAGACCGCCGATCGCGTGGTGGAGATCTGGCTCGAGTTCCGCCGCGCTCACGCCAAGGTGGTGGAGCTGGCCGACCGCCAAGTGGCCTTCAAGCAGCTTCCTCGATACCGTGAAACCGGACGATCTTGCCAAGCTCGACGAGGGTGGTAGCGCTGGTGCTGGCAGGGCGAGGGGAGACGCGGCATCGCCCGGCGCCTGGACAACGGCACGCTGCATCGTGCCGTCAGCGGACTGCCGACCGGCGCCATCGAGATCGCCCGCGAGACGCAATCGCTGGAGGCGGCCCTGCAGTGGTCGGCCGTGGCCGGCGACAGCTTGGAGCAAGGTCGTCGAGTTCGAGATCTATCGGCAGGCGCGGCCGGACGCCTTCACCAGAGGCGAGCCTGCAGCGGCCGCTCGACCTGCAGGATCGGGTTGCCGTGATACGCCTTGCTGCCCTCCAACCGGCTGCTCGCGATGCGCTGTTCGAGTTGCCTGCCAACGATGTCAAGACGCTGGCCCGCACACTTGACGAAGCACAGCTCGACAGCCTCTCGCGCTATCTCACCGGGTTGGACAAGCCATCCGCCCTGCGCGTGCTGCACGTGGTGCGGACAGACGCCCGCCCGGATGGCCGAACTGGGCAAGCCGAGCGTGCGCGACGCGCTATCCTGTCGAGCAGCGACCGAGGCCGCGGCCCTTGGGCATGATGCCGCAGACCAGCACGGTGCCCGACCCGACCGTGCTGCTCGCACACGCTCAGCTCGTGATCGACGGGCGCGTCAGTCCGTTGCTCCTCTGGGAGAAGCATGCCGTGTGGCTTTCGGCAGCAGCGAGTGCTGTCACTCCTGCTGTTGTTGACGCTGAAGCGGCTGGTGTTCGGCACGCGCCCCAGGATCATAGTGCAGGAAGGCTTGCACCGCGGGCGTGGAGGCCGCGCCTGATGCGCCTCACTCACGTGCGAAAGGCTCGAGGATGAGCCGGTCGAGCGGGGGTGAATTGGTGTACGCCTGTGCCGTTTCGGGTGCCAACATCCTGCGCGATATGCGCGAGGCAATCACGCGAACACCCTGGGCGGCAATATGATCCGCTACGAGGCCCCTTGCTCGACCGAGACCATCGCCCGCGCGCTCAGTCCCTGTCCGAGCGTGCGCAGGCACAAGGCTTATGAGCCGGCGTGCTCGGCATCCGCATCACAGCACATCACGGACGGGCCATCGAGGTGGTGGTGGCGGGAACCGGCTTCCGGCAGGGTGGCAAACAGCGATGATCGCCTTGTCGGACAGGGTTTTGCCCACACAAGTTCACGAGGCTGTGGTGGCGTCCGCGCTTGCGGCTGCCATAAGTCGCGAAGCTCGCAGATTCGCTAGCTGCAGCCGCGCTCGGGGGTATGAGCCCGGCCACTGCGAAGGCCGAGCAACGGGGAGACGAACCTAATGGCTCTGAAAGCTCCAGGCATCCTGATCTTCTTGGTGTCGATCGTTCCTGGCACTGGCCGTTCTGATTCTCGAAGTTTGCCGGAGCGACCCATTCCGTTCTTCACCGGTGGCGACCTATTTCTTCGGCCTGCTGGCGGCCTACGTGGTCCTGCTGCTGGGGTGTATCATGCGGGGACTGTAGAGCGTCCGCTCAGCTCGCTTCTGCACAACTCGCCAAAATCCTGTGCCGATCTGTCGCGCGGCTTTTGGTGCTCTGGAAAAGAGGCCTCGATCGGGTCGTTATCCGGCGATGGCAAGACACCGGTTTCTTCGGGAGCGCATCCTCCTGCGGCGCACGCGCCGCTGGCAGAAGGAAGTTGCGCTCGCCATCATGCTGACGGTGGCCGCGATTGCCTTCATCGCGCTGCGCTGTTGCGTGGTGACGGATCTTCGCTGGAAACTGCGCCCTATGCGACGGCGCGCAAGCCCCCTGCACAAACTGGAGTCGCTCCGGTCTGTAGTCCACGGCTTGTCAAAGAAAGACCGGGCGCAGCAAACTCGGGACGCGCTTTCGAGGCTGAGCGCCGGTTTGTTTCCCGCCGTTCGTTACTGCGCGGTCCACCGCCGTCGATCGAGTAAGTTCGCGCCGGTGATGGAGGCCGCGGCCTCGCTGGCGCAGGAACGCTGCGAGCGCGGCAACCTGATCGACGCGTGACGAACTGGTTGGTGGGCTGCGCGCGACAGGCACTCTGCCTGCTTGGCCTCCTCGGTGATGTTCTCGGACTTTGGCGAGGTCGGGGATCTGCTTCTCGACCAGCGGCGTCCACACGAACCCCGGCAGATGGCGTTGGATGGTTACCCCGTGCTCGGCGAGCTCGAGCGCCACCGTCTTGGTGAAGCCGGCGAGGCCGTGCTTGGCCGGACACGTAGGCGCACTTGAAGGGCGAGGCGCGCAGCGAATGCGCCGAGCAGATGTTGATGATGCGCCCCCACTTCACTTCTTCATGCCAGGCACGGCAGCCCGCACCGTGGCTGGAAGGCGCGAGGAGAGGTTGATGGCGATGATGGCGTCCCACTGCTCGATCGGGAACTCCCTCGACCGGTGGACGACGTGCTGGATGCCGGCGTTGTTGACCAGGATGTCGACCGGCGCCGAAGTCGCGTTTCGGTCTTGGCGATCATCGTCGGCGATCTGATTATGGCGCAGCATGTTGGCCGGATCGAACGCGACGCGCGAGCGCCCGAAGCGCCTGCACCTCGCGAATGGCCTTTCTCATTGTCCTTTCCGGACCCGAGGCCATTGACGACGATGTTGCAGCCGTCTTGGCCAAGGCCATGGCGATGCCGTGGCCGATTCCGGACGTGGAGCCGGTACGACGGCGGTCTCGCCTTTGAGACTCATGAGGACCTCTTGTGTTGCAGCGGTAAGTGGGGCGGTTGGCGACATCCTGCCGCAAAGGCCCCCACTGAACATGGCCGTCGCTATTTGTGCGGCGAAAAGAGACAGGCAGAGCATCGGCGGCGCGCTACAAGCATCTACGGCCCCTGTCTCGGCACAACGCAGACCACTATAGGGCGAGATCGCTATGACGCCGGCAGCCGAGCTCTGACCGATCGGACTCGCGCCTGCCGGACATACCCAAGCCGATCGCCACCTACGTATCCTTCAAGCGGCACGGCGATACGCTTGTACTGTCCGGGCCGGCGGCCGCGGCGCAACGACGGCACCTGATGACCGGCAAGGTCGGCCGCGACGTGACCGTCGAGCAGGGCTATGAGGCACGCCCAGCTGGTCGGTCTCGGTCTGCTTGCTGCCGCCACAGGCGGCTGCCGGCGATCTCAGCAAGATCGAGGTGTTGAAGGTGCTGGGCATGGTCAACGGCGTGCCGGAGTTCACGGAGCATCCCAAAGTCATCAACGGGTGTTCCGATCTGTTCGTGGCGGTGCTCGGCGAGCGAGGCCGTCACGCCCGCTCCGCCCGTCGGCATGGGCTCGTTGCCGCGGTAATATCAGCGTGGAGATCGAGGCGATGCGCGTCCGCGAGTGAGGTGTCGCCTTCGGATCTCCATTTGGGGCTGAACCGAAGCGCACAACAAACCAGTCATCCTCGGGCTTGTCCGAGGATCCAGCCATCCGCAAACTGCCCGAGCAAGTTGACGGATGGATGGTCGGGTTAAGCCCGACCATGACACACAAGGCCCCGGTGGCGATCCCATCAGAACCGGAATGGCGCTCTGGGCCAGTGGCCTCAGGGCAGGAAGCCCTTCTCCAGGTCGAGAGCCTGGCGCGACGTCGCTCGCGCGCCTGGTATCGTCGGCAACCGACAGAGCCCACATCAATGTTGGTGCCCTTCCTCGAACGACGTGGTGGATTTCAGGCGTGCGCGCAGCGTCTCCCTGCCGCCATCGCGATCGGCTCCAGCACCGGAAGATAGAGCTGCTCCCAGTGCGTGCGCGGCGCGAGCGGCCCGGTTGACAAGCGCACGCCCTCGACCAGGTCGGCCGTCCACCACAGCGCCAGACCGTAGATGGTGGCTGGGCGTGCGACCTTCCATTCAACCTCGCCAGTGCGCGTCGTCTTGTTCTTCCGGTCGAAGCGCACGTGGTCCCAGGCTTGGCCGCGGCGCCGCCGTCGAGCAGGTCCGCAGGCGTGAGCCACCGCACATAGATATTGTTGAAGCTCCATGACGGCAGGCGCGAGAAATCGAGCCCGTAGCCGACCTCGTCCCATGCCGCGAGTTCGCTGTACAATCGTTCACCCAGCACCGGGCGGGCGAACTGCTCGACTGCGGCGGGGATGATGCTGCCGCCCGGTTTCAGGAAGCGCTCGCGCGCATCGTTGAGGGTGCCGATGATGTTCTCTTCGAACGGGTAGTTTCCAAGCGTTTCGGAAATGATCATGGTCGACGCGGTCGGGCTCGGCCACCTCGGTCGAGTGCATTTCGGCGATGCGGCAATTGGTCAGTCGATTGTGCCGCAGCAGCTTGCGAGCGATGGCGGCGATTTCCGCCGCCTCGTAGAAATCGACCCGCTGTGCGCGCGAGCTTGGCTGCCAGGAAACCCAGGAACCCAGTGCCGGCCCCGATATCGGCTACCGTCGTCCTGCCCTTGACGATGGCGTGCTGCAAGGCCGCGTGCAGGGCGGCATTGCGGACTCGATCGGCAAGGAGCACGCGGTGATATTCGATGCGCATTTGGTCAGGGGTCAGCGAATGGGGACTAGGACTGGGGTATAGCGCAATCTGCTTCCAGCTCCCTAACTGCATTCAGCGCGCCTGCCTTGCGAAAGCCCCAGAGTCTCGGCCATGGTCAACACCATCGTCATCCCACCCCACCAGCAATGTCCAGACCCTACCACCCAATCAACAGCCCGCAGCGCAGCCGTTCGCTCCGGGCATCCCCGCCGTCGACCGCTATCTGGATGACCGGCTACTGAGCGTCGTCCGGCATGTCGTCGCGGTTCGCCGCGGCTATCTGTTGCGGACTGATGCGCGTGCAGAGCGAGATGGGCGTTGACGGGTCCGGTGGTGGAGATCGGCCCGTTCGAGGGGCGCTTCTTCATCGCCCTGGCGCATGCGCTGGCGCCTGGCGAACAGGCGCTCGGCATCGATCTGCTTCGACTGGCCCAACCCGCGAGGTCATCGACCGCTTCGAGGCCAATTGCGCCAAGCACGGCGTGCCGGCCGACCGGCGCATCACCTGGAAGGCCGACAGCCGCACCATGACGCCGGACGAGCTGCTGGCCAAGCTCGGCGGGCGGCGACCCGCGCTTCGTCCACATCGACGGCGAGCACTCGCGCGCCGCGCTCACCAAGGACCTGGAGCTGGCCACCGCCGTGCTCGCGCCGGCCGGGCGTGATCGTGCTCGACGACATGCTGCATCCCGGCTACCCGACGCTGATGGTGGCCGTGCACGAGTATCTGCAGCGCCACCCCGAGATGTGCGTGCTGTGCATCGATCGACCGCGAGACGGTGGTCGCCGCCACCAAGTTCGTGCTGCTGCCGCACGGAGTGGTTCAAGCGCTACGAGGAACGCCTGCTCGAGGCCTACAAGGACAACGTCTGGCCGCTGGGCGCCGACTTCGAGCCGCACTGGTGCCTGGTGCTGTCGCTTGACACCGCGGCTGGCCGACATCACGTGAGGAGGGGAGCCGGCCCAGCTGTAACGCTCCCGGCGAGCACATCGCATCGAAGAAAATTTCTGTTGATCGGTGCACAAGTCGTTGAGCGGGCCACGATCCTTGCGCTGAGCATGCCCGTGGCGCACTGCAAAACGCGACGACGCTCAATCATTGTTTAACCGTAATGACTCCAAATAGTCGTGGCCCAACGAGCTTGGGCGCCCGCCCTCGTAGCCGCCCCGGCCACACGAGAGAGCATCATGCGCTTCCGCCCTCCGCTTCGCGTCAGTGTGACCCGGCACGACGACAAAGAGCAGAAGCTGAGGGACTTCTGTTTTCCAACACCTTGCCGCCGCAGACGATCGGGTCGCGGCAGGTCGATGCTCTCGCAGATTCAGGTGGTGGCTCGCTCGCTCGGCAGCCCGGTCGTCAAGGGCCATCGTCGGGCTTGCCGACGAGATCGCCGGGGCCGGCGTATCGGTGCGGGATGATCCTCGCCCAGGCCGACCACGAGACCTCTGGCGATGCCTGGTTCGACGCCGGCCGCGCGATCGGCTTCGATCACGAGGTGCGCTGGGCTCGGCACCCGCGCCTGATCGAGGCGCACGAGCAGCTCGTGCTCGGGCCGCAGACCTGCTGGATCGGCGATTGCATGCGCCGGGATCCCATGAAGTGCGACGCCTTCGAGAGCTATGTCGAAGGCTGCGGCGAGGCTGCCGGCTGCGCGCTGGTGTCGCTTGAGCGCCTGTGGATTGCCTGCGAGCCGCTGCTGGCGCGGGGGCTGCGCTCCCGGCGTCCATCTCCGAGGCCGGTACGCCCCCGAGGCGCTGGCCAAGCCGGACGGCGGGTCGGAGACGATTGCCGCCACGCGCCACTGAGTTACCACTCGGTTACCGAAGCTTCGTGCAAACACTGCCCGTGCTCGGCACGGACGGACTCCCTGTTCGGGCAGCGGTTGGGAAAAAGCGGAAAATGCCGGCAAGCCCTCGCAACGGGGGAGAACAAGGACGGGTTCCGCCTTCTGTTCAGTCACCGGTCGCTGATCCATTCTCCGGCCGGTCGGGCGATGCGCCCGCTCCAGGCGAATTTTCCGCCTTCCGGATGACCAGAGGTTCCCAGATGTTACTCGCTCTCCGCGTGCTCTTCAGCTTCGCGCTCATCCTGTGCGCAAGCGTTGCCCCATGCCACAGGACCAGCGTTTCACCCACGCCGGCGTGCAGGCCGACGCCAAGCGCGTATGAGGCCTACCTGCAAGCGCCAACTGGCAGCCGAAGGCCGCAATGACCGGGCGCGAGCTGCGCGCCGAGGCTGAAAGGCGCTGGCCGCCGGCACCGATCCGCACGCGGCACCGCACGCGCCTACGCCCAGGCCGTGGTGTTCGATGCCAACGATGCGGATGCCTGGCTGGGCCTTGCCCGCGCGCTGCTGGCCATCAAGGCCGATCAGGGCTAGCGAGCGCTACGATCTTCCGCGTCAACGCCTCGGGCGCCGCCTGGACCGCCTACGAGCGCGGGCAGACGCCCGCCGCCAAGGCGTGCCGCGCTCTGGGTCGCTGCATGATGCGCTGACGCGCCGCTCCGTACTGGCGCCCGGCCATCGACGCGCTGCAAAGCCAGCCTGACGCTGGTCGACAGCACGCGCAGGCGCGCGAGGCCCGACGACAGCTGGTGGCCGAGCACGGCTTCCGCATCCTCGAGTACAAGGTCGAGGCGGACGCGGCCGCTGCCGCGCCTGTGCATCCAGTTCTCCGAGCGCCTGGCGCCCGGCCAGGTCGACTGGTCGCCAGTACTTCACGATGGACGGCAAGGACCCGCAGGCGGTGACCGCGGAAGCGCGCCAGATCTGCCTCGACGGACTCGCCCACGGCAAGCGCTACGAGGTGCAGGTGCGCGAAGGCCTGCCGTCGGCGGTCGGCGAGAAGCTGCTCGAAGACGGCCGAGCTTGCCGTCTACGTCACGCGATCGCGCCGCCATCGGTGCGCGTGCCACGGGCCGCGGCTACGTGCTGCCCAACCGGGGCCAGCAGGGCATCCCGCTCGTCACCGTCAACACCGACACCGATCAAGGTCGAGGTCTACCGCATCGGCGACCGCAGCCTGGCGCAGACGCTGCAGGGCGGCGACTTTGCCAAGCCAGATCTCCTCCTACGACATCGACACCTTCAAGGAGCGCACCGGCGCGCGCGTCTATGCCGGCGAGCTGGCGGTGGCCGAGCCGCCTCAACGAGGACGTGACCACCGCCTTCCCGCATTGCCGAGGCCGATCCCCAAGCTGCAGCCTGGCGTCTACGTGCTGGCAGCCTACGCCTCCACCAAGAAGGAGGACGAGGGCTATCGCGGCAGGCCGCCACGCAGTGGTTCGTCGTCTCCGATCTCGGCCTCACCGCCGTCAACGGCGACGACGGCTTGCATGCCTTCGTGCGCTCGCTGGCCGACCGCCACCTCGGTCGTCAATGTCCAGCGTGCGCCTGCTCGCCCGCAACAACGAGGTGCTGGGCACCGCCAAGACCGACAGCCGCGGCTACGCCCGCTTCGATGCCGGCCTGCAAGCGCGGCGAGGGCGGGCTGGCGCCGGCCGTGCTGGTGGCCGAGACGCCCGACGGCGACTATGCCTTCCTCGACCTGCCGACCGCGGCCTTCGATCTCACCGACCGCGGCGTCAAGGGCCGCACAGCGCGCCGGGTCCCATCGACGCCTTCGCCTACACCGACCGCGGCGTCTATCGCGCCGGCGAGGCAGGTGCACCTGGCGGCGCTGGCCCGCGATCGCACCGGCCAAGGCCTCCGCGCGTTCCCGTCACCGTCATCTTCTCGCGCCCCGACGGCGTCGAGCACTCGCGCGTGACGCTGACCGACCAGGGCCAGGGCGGCCGCGCCACCACGCTCGATGCTCGCCGGCTCGGCCATGACCGGCACCTGGCGCGCCAAGATCCACACCGACCCCAAGGCCAACCCGATCGCCCAGGCCGCCTTCCTGGTCGAGGACTTCGTGCCCGAGCGCCTGGAGCTCAAGCTGGAGCCGGCCACGCCGGCCCTGTCCCCCAGGAGCCCGGCACCATCAAGCTCAGCCGGCCGCTACCTCTACGGGCCGCCGGCCACCGGCCTCGCCGTCGAAGGCGAGATCGCCGTCAAGGCTTCCGCCAAGGATGTCCCGGGCTTTGCCGGCTACACGTTCGGCCTGGCCGACGAGCAGGTCGCCCCGTGCGCAAGCCGCTCGAGGGGCTGCCCGCCACCGACGCCGAAGGCAAGGCCGACATCGCCGTGCAGCTGCCGGCGCTGCCCAAGACCAACCGGCCGCTCGAGGCCGACGTGATCCTGAAGCTGCGGGAATCGGGCGGGCGCACCATCGAGCGCACCATCACGCTGCCCGTCGACCTGAAGAGCGCGCCCGCGTCGGCATCAAGCCGCTGTTCACGGGCGGCCAGGCCGAGGAAGGCGAGCTCGCGCGCTTCGAGGCCATCGTGCTCGGGCCCGACGGCAAGGCCATCGAGGCCAAGGGCCTCAAGTGGGAGCTGATGCGCCTCGACCAGCGCTGGCAGTGGTACAGCCGCGACGGCTCGTGGAACTACGAGTCCGCGACGCAGCACGCGCCGCGTCGCCGCCGGCACCGGCCGATGCCGCCGCCGGCGCGCCGGCCAAGATCGAGGCCAAGGTCGACTGGGGCCGCTATCGCCTCGAGGTCAGCACCGCCGACGGCTCCGGCCTCGATCTCCAGCACGGTGTTCAGCGCCGGCTACTATGCCGACGAGGCGCCGACAGCTCCGAGATGCTCGATGTCGCCCTCGACAAGCCATCCTACCAGGCCGGCGAGACGGCGCGCGTCAAGATCGCCTCGCGCGCATGGCCGGCCGCGCGCTGATCGCGGTGATGAGCTCAGGGCCTCGCCAGCACGCAGGAGGTCGATCTGCCGGCCGGCGGCGGCGAGGTGCCGATCCGCGTCGCGCGACGACTGGAGCCCCGGCGCCTACGTCACGCGTCATGCTCTACCGGCCCATGGACGAGAAGGCCAAGCGCATGCCGGGCCGCGCGCTCGGGCCTGCGCTGGCTCGCCGTCGACCAGGCGCCGCGCATGCTCAACGTCAGCCTCGACCGCCCGAGAAGGTGAAGTCCGGTCGCCACGCTGACCGTGCCCGTCAAGGTGGCCGGCCTCGCCGCCGGCGAGGAGGCGCGCATCACCGTTGCCGCCACCGACGTCGGCATCCTCAACCTCACGCGCTTCGAGGCACCCAAGCCGCAGGACTGGTTCTTCGGCCAGCGCCGGCTCGGCACCGAGATCCGCGACGTCTACGGCCGCCTGATCGACGGCATGCGCGCCGAGCGCGGCAAGCTGCGCTCCGGCGGCGACAGCTCCGCCGGCGGCATGTCCATGAAGGGCAGCCCGCCGGTCGAGGCGACGCTGGCGCTGTTCTCCGGCATCGTCAAAGTCGGTGCCGACGGCACGGCGCAAGTCGAGTTCCAGCTGCCCGACTTCAACGGCACGGTGCGCCTCTCCGCCGTGGCCTGGAGCGGCGACAAGGTCGGCTCCGCATCGAAGGACGTGATGGTGCGCGATCCGGTGGCGCTCACCGTGTCGGGGCCGCGCTTCCTGACGCTGGGCGACCAGGCGCGGCTGGAGCTGGCCGCTCCACAACGTCGAAGGTCCGGCGGGCGCCTACAGCGTCACCGGCACAGTACGAGATCGAGCCCGGTGCAGCCAGTCGCAGCCCGGCTTCGAGCGCTCGGTCGCGCTCAACGCCGGCGAGCGCAAGCGCGAGGCGCTTCGAGCTGAAGCCCGGCGAGGTCGGCCTGACCACGCTCGCCGTGCGCGTCACCGGCCCCGACGGCATCGACGTGCGCCGCACGCCTGACCTTCGACGTCAAGGTGCCGGCGGGCGACATCAGGCGCCTGACGGTGCAGCTCGCTGCAGGCCAAGGGCGGCAAGCATCACCGCTCTCCGAGCGATCTCTTCCACGACCTGATCCCGCGCCGCTCGCAAGGTCGACCATCACGGTCGGGCCCACCGCCACGCTCGACGTGCCGGGCATCCTCGCCTCGCTCGACCGCTACCCCTACGGCTGCGCCGAGCAGACGACCAGCCGCGCCCTGCCGCTGCTCTACGTCAACGACGTGGCCAAGCGCATGGGCCTCGCCACCGACACGCTGCTGCGCGAGCGCATCGACGGCGCCATCGCGCGCGTGTTCGAGATGCAGGATAGCTCCGGCGCCTTCGGCATCTGGGGTCCGTCCGACGGCGACATGTGGCTGACCAGCTACGTCACCGACTTCCTGACGCGGGCCAAGGAGGCCGGCTACGTCGTGCGCCAGCACGCCCTTCAACCAGGCGCTCGACCGGCTGCAGAACTTCATCAGCTATGCGCAGGACTTCGAGATCGGGCGGCGAGGGGCGCGCCTATGCGCTCTACGTGCTCGCCCGCAACGGCCGCGCGCCCATCGGCGAGCTGCGCTACTACGTCGACACCCAGCTCGACGGCTTCTCGACGCCGCTGGCGCAGGCCCAGCTCGGCGCGGCGCTCGCCATGCTGGGCGACAAGGCCCGCGCCGAGAAGGCGCTGCAGGCGGCGCTGAGAGCATCGCCGACAAGGACGACGGCATCACCCGGCGCGACTACGGCACCGGCGTGCGCGACGGGCGGCGCTGATCACGCTGGCCTCCGAGACCGGCATCGCCAAGGCCGAGGTGCCGCGCCTCGTCGACGTGGTGGCCAAGGCCTACCGGGCCAAGTCCTACACCTCGACGCAGGAGCAGGCCTGGATGCTGCTGGCGGCGCGCGCGCTCGGCCGAGGAGGCCGGCAACGCCGCGCTCACCGTCAACGGCGCAGCAGCACAAGGGCCAGCTGATCCGTCCGCTGTCACGCCGGCCGAGGTCAGGCCGGGTCGCTCACCATCGCCAACGAGGGCGACGCTGCCGATCGACGCCGTGGTGTCGGTGATCGGCGCGGCGCTGACGCCGGAGCCCGCCGTCTCCAAGGGCTTCACCATCGAGCGCACCTACTACACGCTCGACGGCAAGAAGGTCGATCTCGCCAGCGCGACCGGCGGGACGAGCCAGCTCAAGCAGAACGAGCGCCTGGTGGTGGTGCTCAAGGTCGATGCGCCGGAGACGGGCGGGCGCATCCTCGTGGTCGACCGGCTGCCGGCCGGCCTCGAGATCGAGAACCCGCGCCTCGTCGACTCCGGCGACATCAAGAGCGCTGGACTGGCTCAAGACCACGGTGAAGCCCGCAGCACACCGAGTTCCGCGACGACCGCTTCGTTGCCGCCTTCGACTTCTTCGGCTCGGCGACCGGCGGCGCGGCCGGCGCAACGTCGACAGCGACGAGGAGAGCCGCGAGCCCGTCGAGCTCCGCCACGGTGGCCTACCTGGTGCGGGCGGTGACGCCGGGCTCGTTCGTGCACCCGGCGGCGACGGTGGAGGACATGTACCGCCCCGACCGCTTCGCCCGCACTGCCTCCGGCCGCCTCGAGATCACGCCCGCAGAGTGACGAGGTCAGTGGCGACTGCGTAGGGCGACAACTAAGGCGAAGCCGCATTGGCGCCGATCCACCGGCCGACACGGCGCAATGCGCGCCGCGCTTTGCGCCCTACGGGCATGCTGGCGGCTGCGGTCGCCGCTTCTGGCGGTGGCGGTTACCATCGCCGCTCGATCTGGCTGCGCACTGAGGCCGCTGCCGCTCGGCCGCGCCGAGGCGCTTGTCGGTCACCGTGCTCGACCGCAACGACCGGCTGCTGCGCGCCTACACCACGGCCGACGGGCCGCTGGCGCCTGCCCATCGAGCTGAAGGACGTCGACCCGCGCTATCTCGCCATGCTGCTGGCCTTCGAGGACAAGGCGCTTCCGGTCGCACCGCGGCGTCGACCCCTGTGCGATCGGCCGGCGCCGGCTGGCAGCTCATCCGCCACCGCCGCATCGTCTCCGGCGGCTCGACGCTGACCATGCAGGTGGCGCGCCTGCTGCAGCGGCGAGCACGAGCGCACCGGCGCCGGCAAGGTGCGCCAGGCGCTGCGCGCGCTGGCAGCTGGAGCGCAAGCTCTCCAAGGACGCCATCCTGCGGCTCTATCTGCGCCTCGCGCCCTTCGGCGGCAACCTGGAGGGCGTGCGCGCCGCCTCGCTCGCCTACTTCGGCAAGGAGCCGCGGCGTCTGTCGCTGGCCGAGGCGGCCCTGCTCGTCGCGCTGCCGCAGTCGCCCGAGCTGCGCCGGCCCGACCGCTTCCCGAGGCCGCGCGGCGCGCCCGCAACCGCGTGCTGGCCCACGCCGCCGCGCAGGGCGTCATCCGCGCCGACGAGGCAGCGCGCGCCATGGCCGAGCGCATGCCGACCGTGCGCCGCGAGTTCCCCATGCTCGCCCCGCACCTGGCCGATGCCGAGGTCGAGCAGAACAAGACGCGCCTCGTGCATCGCCTGACGCATCGATGCGCACGGTGCAGGCAAGCCTCGAGCAGCTCGCCGCGCGAGCACGCCAACGCGCTGGGCGGCCGCCTGTCCGCCGCGCTGATCGCCGTCGACCACCGCACCGGCGAGGTCATCGCCCACGTCGGCTCGCCCGGCTATCTCGACGAGGCCCGCTTCGGCGCCGTCGATATGACGGGCGCCGTGCGCTCGCCGGGCTCGACCCTGAAGCCCATCATCTACGGCCTCGCCTTCGAGGCCGGCCTCGCCCACCCCGAGACGCTGATCGAGGACCGCCCGACCCGCTTCGGCGTCTACGTGCCGAAGAACTTCGACCAGGACTGGCACGGCACGGTGACGGTGCGCATGGCGCTGGCGCAGTCGCTCAACATCCCGGCCGTCAAGGTGCTGGAGGCGCTGGGCCCGCCCAGACTGTTCGGCCGCCTGGCCCAGGTCGGCGTCACGCCGGTGCTGCCCAAGGGCGCCGAGCCGACGCTGGCGATCGCGCTCGGCGGTCTCGGCCTCAGGCTCTCGGACCTCGCCAGCGCTCTACGCCGGGCTCGCCCGCGGCGGCGAGCCCATCGCCCTGAAGTACCGGCGCGACGGCAGCCGATGCCAAGTCGGCGCGGCGACGCCCGCAGGCTCCTGTCGCCGGTCGCCGCCTGGTACGTCGCCGACATCCTGCGCAACGCGCCGGCGCCGGCCAACGCCAAGCCGGGCGAGCTCGCCTACAAGACCGGCACCTCCTACGGCTTCCGCGACGCCTGGGCGGTGGGCTACGACGGCCGCCACACCATCGCCGTGTGGGTCGGCCGGCCCGACGGCGCCGCAACGCCCGGGTCTCGCCGGCCGCACCGCCGCCGCGCCGCATTGCTGTTCGACGCCTTCGCCCGCCTGGCGCCGCGCCGCGCGCCGCTGCCTGCGGCGCCATCAGGCGCGCTCAATGTCGCCGGCCGCCGACCTGCCGCCGCCGCTCAAGCGCTTCCGCGAGGCGAGGACGAGTCAGCCGCCCGGCGCCTATCTCGAGCCTGCCGTGCAGATCGCCTTCCCGCCCGACCGCTCCGAGCTCGACGTCGAAGATGGCGACAGCGCCGCGCATCGTCGTCAAGGCCGAGGGCGGCGCGCTGCCGCTGACCTGGCTCGTCGACGGCGTGCCGATCGCGTCCGATCCCGACCGACGCGAGGCCGAGCTGCCGGCGGCGAGCCGCGGCTTCCTCAAGCTCTCGGTGATCGACGCCAGGGCCGCGCCGACCGCGTCACGATACGGCTGAAGTAGCGGGTGCCTTGCGCCGATCCGGTTTGCGCTGATGACTCTGCTCGACTTCGGGTATAAGATCGCGCATGCTCTCTCATGCATTGCAGCCACGTGAGGCAGGCGAGCGATGCCGGCTCTGGCACTTCCCAGCGCGTCGGTCCTCGGCTCGCTGCGATTGCGGCTTCTGGGCGCCGCCGGCTTGCGCAGCAGCGCCGGTGTCGCCAGGCCGTCCCGCTCCCGGCGCTCGGCGCCGACCTCGAGGCCACCTCGGTCTCCGGCCTCTCCTCCGGCGCCTTCATGGCGAGCCAGTTCCATATCGCCCATTCGCGCATCGTCGTCGGCGCCGGCATCGTCGCCGGCGGACCTCGGTTGCGCCAGCGCCGAGATGCCGTGTCCGCGATCGCTGGTGCCGGGCGCGAGCCGTCGTCTGCTTGGCAACCAGACGGCTGCATGCTGAACAGCGTCTGTAGGCCGTAGGGCGTGCCCAGCCATCGCCGACGCTCGCAGGGCCAGCGTGCAGCGCTCGCTTGCGTCGTCGGCCGCATCGATCCGCTGGCCGGCTTGCTCGCGCCCGCGTCTACCTGTTCAGCAGCACCGCCGACCGAATCGGTCGTGCCGCCGATCGTCGAGGCCGCCGGCGACCTTTACTGCAGCCTCGGCGTGCCAGGCGCGCAGCGTCACGCGTCCGACGACACGCGCCGCCGGCCACGCCTTCGTCACCGAGACGACAGGGCATCGCTTGCGGCCAGACCGAGTCGGCCCTACATCACCGATTGCGACTACGACCAGGCCGGCGGCATCCTGCGCCACATCTACGGCGACGCTGACGATCGCGCCGCCGCGGCCACGGCGCCGAGCTCATCGCTCTTCGACCAGCAGCGCCTTCGCGCGGGGTCCTCGGCGAGCAGCCCGGCCTCGACGCCGCGGGCGCTCGTCACGTGCCGCCGGCTTGCCGCGACTGCCCGGACTGCCGCGTCCATGTCGTGTTCCACGGCTGCGATCAGCAGCGCTCCGAGGTCGGCAGGCGCAAGTTCGTGAAGGACACGCGGCTATCGCCGAGTGGGCCGACGGCAATCGCCTGATCGTGCTGTTCCCGCAGGTGAAGGCAACAGCGACGGCCTCAATCCCCGCGGCCTGCTGGGATTGGTGGGGCTATACCAGGCGCGCGACTACCTGACGCGCAAGGGCCCGCAGATCGTCGGCCGTCAGGCGCATGCTCGGCAGCTCGCCGAACACGCCGCCGCAACTGAACTGACGGCTCAGCCGCGCCCAGCAGCACCTTGGCGCGAGCGGCGCGCCGTTGGTCGCCCCGTCCGCCACCACGGCAAGGGTGCCTACCGCGGCGCCGGCCGCCCGCCGTCGCCGGCGTCGCGGAAACCAGTCGGCGAGAAAGTCGAGCAGCGCGCATGCGCGGCAGCGACATGCTTGGCGCTCGGATAGAGCGCCCACAGCGCGCGTTGGTGGCGACCTCGTAGTCGGCCGAGCACCTGCACGAGCTTGCCGGCGCGCTAGCTCGCAGGCCACCTCGAGCTCGGAGGCGCGGATCAGGCCGAGCCCGTCGACGCGCGGCACGGCACAGCAGCTCGCCGTTGTTGGACCTGAGCGGCCCGCTCACGCGCACCGCGGTCTCGGCGCCGTTCCTGCTGAACGACCACTGCCGGCACTCGCCCAGCATCAGGCAGTCGTGGCGGGCGAGGTCTTCGGGCTCGAGCGGCCGTCCGGCGCGGGCGAGGTAGGCCGGCGAGGCGACGACGACGTGGCGGTCGGGCGCCAGCCGCTTGGCGATCAGCGAAGAGTCCGCCAGCGTCGCCGGTGCGGATGGCGACGTCGTAGCCGTCCTCCTGCAGGTTGACCTGGCGGTCGTGCAGGTCGACCTGCGACGTCGATCTCGGGAAAGGCGCGCACGAACTCGCACAGCGCCGGCGCCACGTAGCGCCGCCCGAGGCAGGCGGGCGCCGCGATCTTGAGCCTGCCTTCGGGCTTGCTCACCTTGTCGTCGACGCTGGCGCGCGCCGCCTCGATCTCGGAGAGGATGCGCTCGACGTGGCCGAGGAACGTCGCGCCTTCCTCGGTGATGCGGATCGAGCGCGTGGTGCGATCGAACAGCCGCGCTGACAGCTCGTCCTCGAGGCGCCTGGATGCGCTTGGAGATGGTGCCCGGCGTCAGGCCGAGCTCGGTGCCCACCGCGGACGAGATTCTGCACCGCCGCAACGCGGGCAAAAATGCGCATGTCCTGAATGTCCATTGCCGTCCCCACGCCCGCGACGTATTCTCCGCGTCTTGTCGGGCGCTGGCCAGCCCGACAGCATTGTTATCTAGTTATTATATGCTGCTGCACGCACTCTAGCCGCGAACGCGCGGTCCGTTCAAACGGGAATTGAGACGACACGTCTCCCAGCCATTGCCCGCGGCCTGCCACCTGTGCACGTGCGCCCAGCGGATTTGCAGGCTCGTTTAAGCCGGCTGCTCGGCAGCACGCCAGCCGCGATCGGGCTGCAGGATGCCGCAGGCCTAGCGTCGCTCAGAAGCGCTTGAGCAGGCGCTCGAGATACTCGAGCTCCAGCGGCGGCCGAGTCGGTCTCGCCCAGGCGGCGGCGCAGCTCCTCAGGATCTCGCGCGCCCGCTGGATGTCGATCTGGTCGGGCACCTTGACGCCGACGCCCGGATCGGGGCCGTCGGTGCGCTGCGGCGGCCGGCCCATCGGATCGAGCTCGCCCGGCGGATCGTTGAGGCCGAAGCGCGACGGCATCTGCCGCAGCATCTGCTGGGCCATTTCGCGAGCGCCCTGCCGCAGCTGCTCGAGCGCGCGCGCCTCCTCCTGGGTGCGCGCCGTCGAGGTCGCCGTCGCGCAGCGCTCGCTCGGCGCGCTCCATCGCCTCGCCCGCACCGTCGAGCTGGCCCGGCGCCTGCAAGCCGAACTCGCGCAGGCCGCGCTGCAGCCGGCCCAGCATGTCGCGCAGCTTGCCGCTGCCGGTCGCCCAGCGCGCCCTGCTGGTCGCCATCGCCCTCGCCCTGCTGGCCTTGCTGACCCTGTTGGCCGCGCTGACCTCGCTGCCCCTGCTGGCCCTGCTGACCCTGCTGGCCGCGCTGGCCTCGTTGTCCCGCGCTGGCCCTTGCTCGCTCTGGCTGGCGCTGCTGGCCGAAGGTGTCGTCGAGCAGCTGCTGCTGGCGGCCGATGATGTTGCCGAACTCGTCCATCATCTGGCCGAAGCGCTGGTTCTGGCCCTGATCGGCCATGCGGCCGGACTGCAGCCGGTCGAGCAGGTCGCGCAGCTGGCTCAGCATCTGCTGGGCCATGTCGCGATTGCCGGAGCGCGCCATGTTCTCGAGATTGCTGCAGCATCTGCTCGAGATCTTGCTGGTTCAGGAACTGGCTGTTGCGGTCGATGCCCTGCATCGGCGGCTGGTTCTGCGCCTGCCTTGGACAGCTGCTCCAGGAACTGCGCCAGCGCCTGCCTCAGCTCCTGCATCAGCTTCTGGATTTCCTCGTCCGAGGCGCCCTGCTCGAGCGCCTTTGCAGAGCGCTCCTGGGCGGCGCGCAGGCTGCGCTCGGCATCGGTCAGGTTGCCGTCCTCGATGCGCAGCGCAATGTTCCACAGCTGGCGCGATCACGCTGTTGCGTCCGGCGCGCGTGCGCATCGCGCTGCAGGCGCCAATAGGCCGAGCGCAGCCCCAGGAACACCTGCAGGTCCTCGATGAACTCCTCCGGCTCCAGCGTCAGCGCAGCGATGGCGCGGGCCACCTGCGGGCGGTCGCGCGGGTCCTCGGCCAGCCGGCGCCGCTGCTCGACGACGGCGCGCGCCAGCGGCTTGGTGAAGCGCCGCTCGGGCAGCACCAGCTCGATTGGCGCGCTGCGTCCGGTCTGGCCGGCGAGGTCCTTGGCGACGAGCGACAGCTCGACGCGTCATGCCCGCCCAGGGATGATCGCCGATCTCGTGGAAGCTTTGCCCTTCGGCCTGCTTGGGGTAGGCGCGCGGCAGCCGCAGCGCCAGCGCCGGCGGCCGCTCGTGCGGCGGGCGCGCGCCCTTCTTGGCTCCGGCCCGCGCCCAGGCGGTCGCGGTCTTGTCCTCCTTCGGCCGCACGCGCGGATGCGGGTCTCGGCGGAGACGACGCCGTAGTCGTCCTCGACCTTGAAGAACAGCTTGAGGGCGCCGCGCGGGCTGCTTCTCGGGGTCCTTGGTGATGGCAATCTTGGGCGGATGATCGGGGATCACCTGGAACGGCCAGCTCAGCAGCTGAATGCCGCCGGCGTGCACCGTCACCGTGCCCGACTTGCGCACCTCGAGCTTGAGCTCCGGACACGTCCGTGGCGCTGGCGGCGGTCGGCGCCTCGATGCGCTGCTACCGCACCATCGCTGCCCGGGCACCTCGAGCGACAAGGCCGCCCATGGCGGCGCCGGTGCCGCGCACCACCAGCAGGCTGCGGTCCGGTATCTCGAAGGGCGCGGCCGGCTTCTCCTGCGGCCGGGCCAGGCCGTGGCGCGCCGTCGGCCAGCATGATGGGCGGCCTGCCGGTGTAGGCCGGCGGCGTCACCCAGGCATCGATGCGCGCTTCCGCGCCCTTGGCGAGCGCCCCGAAGCGGAAGGCCGAGCGCAGCCGGTCCGGACGCGCTGTCGCCGACCACGACCAGCAGCACGAAGACGCCGAGCAGCAGCAGCGCGCGCAGCGCGAAGGGATCGTAGCGGTCGGTGCGCGGCGAGGGCGGCCGACGCGCAGCTTCTGCAGCAGCGCGGCCAGGCGCTGGCGGTGCACGCGCCACACGCGCCTCGGTGCGGGCGTCGCCGGCGCCCAGCGTCAGCGTGTCCTCATAGGAGGAGGCCGGCCGGTGCTTGATGCCGGACACCGCCTCGACGCGGCGGATGGCCTCTGTCGCGCGACGGCCAGCGCACCCGCACCAGCGCCACCAGGGCGGCGGCGAACGCCAGCGCGAACAGGCCGAGAACGATCTTATGCGGCAGCTCCGGCAGCCTCGGCCACAGCCCGGCCAGCGAAGCGCCGATGAACAGGCCGGCCAGACCCGAGCACCAGCCAGGCGCGCGGCCACAGCTGCTCGAACAGCAGCGCCCATTTGCTCAGGCGCACCTTGCGCTCGAAGGCCCGCTCGATGGCCGGAAGCCGTAACCCGCTCGCCTGCCGATGGTGGTATTTGCCGTGCTGCCATCGGCGCCACTCTAGCATGCGCGTGCGCCCTGCGCGCCCGACACATTAACGGTTTTATTTGCAAGAGGTTGCTGACGCAATGGGGCAGCACCGGGGCGGGCAACTTTTGCGCCGGCCTGCCCAGCGGAGTGGCGTTCGCTACGCGGGTCTAGCTCCGCGCCGCGTCCTCGTCGACTTGAAGCGACGATCGCCACCTCGCGCTCTTTTTGCTCGAACCAAGCCTAGCTGCTGCCGACCGGAGGGCATCCGAGTAGGTCTCGTAGTATTCGCCCCGTTCGTAGGCCCGCAGATTCTGAGCTGGCGTGGCAGTCGCGGTATGGGTAGCGCTGCGCGTAGGTGTCGTCCTGCTGGCGGTCTTTGTTGCGCTTGTCGGCGGCATTTGCAGGGCCCGCGATGGCGAGCACCAAAGCGGCCGACAGCACACCCGCCGCGATTGTCTTCACTGCGCTCTCTCCGTTGATGGGATGCTCGTTAGGTAGTGAGCCGGCAACGCGGTTCAACCTGACGACACGCGTGGTGGGCCCTCGATGCGGATCCTGCCCTTGTCATCGGAATGTGCGAGCAGCAATATCGAGGACCAGCGCGCAGCTGAAACCGAGGCTGACGATGCGTCGAGCCCGTATCCTCCTCCAGCATCGCCGCGATTGGCTACGATGCCCGTAGCGAAAAGCTGCTGAGGTCGAGTTCGTCAACGACGCCTCTATTGCTATCGCAGCGTCGAAAGCCGACGTGCACAGGCTTTGCCGCCGGATCGAGAAGGGCACCTTCTTCAACGCGCACATCAGGGATGCGTATCCGTTCGAGCGGCTGGTGGGGACGGTCTAAGGCGCAATCAGGTTCCGTATTTGGCCAGCCAGTCGCTCTTCGCTTCCGCCAAAGCTTTCGATCATCGCCTCAAAAATTCACCGGACAACCGTGCGAGGGCAGCGGATGCCCACGCGTGTTGCCAGGAGCGCGATGGTGCGGGAAGCTGGTGCGGCCGTTGCCTTCGCGGAACGGATGAATCGCATTCAGGTCGGCGAAAGTGCGCGCTCGCCGAGCGAACTCATCGACAGGCGTCCGCGGAGAAATTGCGTGCCACAAGGCCAAAGAAAAGCCGCGCCATCTCTAGCAATAGTAACCAGGATAGCAGAACGTGCTGCGCCCTTCGTCAGACCAACCGTCCTGTAGCGCCCGGCCTAGTCGTAAACATCGCGGAACGGATTGGTGGTGGATCGCCCTAACGGTGCCGAACTAACAAACCGACCGGGGGCAGCTCCGGAAGCTCGTTGTGCGACAATCGCGGCTTCGAACTGCTCGCGAGCGCGGCAGCGTCGCGCAGCCCGGGAATGTTGGTGAGGATGTCTGTGCCAGGGTAGCAGTAGGGATCTGGCTCGGCCCCATATCGCAGCCCATCAACCAGGCTGCTTGCCGTATCTCGCGATGATCCGCCGCCGCCGCGCACTCGGCCGACAGAGCTCCTGCGCGATCGAACTCGCGGAACATCCTCTTCATCTCGGCGGACAAGTGCAGAAGGCCTCTACGAGCCGCACTGATCTTCTCGAAGTCCGCCCGAGGCCTATCGTGAAGAGCGTCGCTGTTGCCGTTGTCAGACACAGCTGCGGCTGGCGCTCCGGCTCTTGGGCCGTTGGCTGTCGATCGCTTCGCGGCTCGCTTGGATTTTTGTCTGGTATGCTCGTCGTCTCGATGACCACATGACGCCGAGTTACACGGCGACGTGGCGCCCTGCCGCTCTGTGCACTGGGTCCCCGCCTCCGCGCGGGGATGACGCCAGTTGGACCCGCGTCCCCTACGGCGAACGTCCCCCGCGCGAGGCGGGGCCCGGAACTCTCCGTCTCGACACGGGGGCGGCCGACGCGTTGTCGCGCGATATCCGCCGGGCCCGTCCATTGATCGTCGCCCGGGACTCGTCGAAGCAGATCTTCCCGCTCGGGGTTCATGCCCTCCGATCAGCCGCAGCTTCCGCGCGCGGTTCCATTTCTTGAGCCGCTTCTCGCGCAGGATCGCCGCGTCCATCGCTCGTGCATCTCGTAGTAGACCAGCCGATGCACGCCGTACCGTTTGGTGAAGCCCTCGATCAGGTCCTGCTTGTGCGTGCCGACGCGAATGAAGATCGCTCGTCACGCCGACGTAGCGGTCGTGCCGTTGCGCTTGCTCGCCAGAATATAGACGCAGGGCCGCTTGGGCATCGTGCCATTGATACCAGTCCCCTGCCGATCTGTGCACTGGGTTCCCGCCTCCGCGGAAATGACGCCGATTGGATGCGCATTCCGCCCCACAACGTCACCCCCGCGGGCGGGGGCCCGAGATCTATCAGGCGGGAGCTGGTTACCGCGTCGCGACACACATCACACCAACCGTATACTCCGCCGCGGCGATGGCTGAAACAGGGGTGCGGCTCGAACGGCCGCGACTTGAAGCGGGTGGAACTGGACGCCGATGAACCAGGGGTGGTCGGGCAGCTCGACGATCTCGGGCAGCAGCCCGTCGGGTGACATGCCGCAGAAGCGCACGCCCGCCTCCTCCAGCCGCGCGCGATACTGCGGTGTTGACCTCGTAGCGGTGGCGGTGGCGCTCGGAGATCTGCGTGTCGCCGTAGATCTTGGCCACCTGGCTGCCCTTGGCGAGCTGCGCGGGATAGGCGCCGAGCCGCATGGTGCCGCCGAGATCGCCGTTGAGCTGGCGCTTCTCCAGCTCGTTGCCGCGCATCCACTCGGTCATCAGGCCGACCACCGGCTCCTCGCTCGGCCCGAACTCGGTGGAGCCGGCCTTGGCGATGCCGACCAGGTCGCGCGCCGCCTCGATCACCGCCATCTGCATGCCGAAGCAGATGCCGAAGTAGAGGCACCTTGCGCGTCGCGGGCAAAGCGGGCTGCCAGGATCTTGCCCTCCGAGCCCGCGCTCGCCGAAGCCGCCGGGCACCAGGATGCCGTGCACGTTCTCCAGATAGGGCGCGGGGTCCTCGCCCTCGAAGCATCTCGCTCTCGATCCACTCGAGCTTGACCTTCACGCGTGTTGGCGATGCCGCCGTGGAACAGCGCCTCGTTGAGCGACTTGTAGGCGTCCTTGAGCCCCGTGTACTTGCCGACGATGGCGATCGTCACCTCGCCTTCGGGGTTGGCGATGGCATCCGAGATGGCCTGCCACTTGGTCGAGCTTGGGCGCCGGCGCATCGGCGATGCCGAAGGCGGCCAGCACCTGCGCGTCGAGCCCCTCGCGGTGATAGGCGAGCGGCACGTCGTAGATGGAGGCGACGTCGAGCGCCTGGATCACCGCCTCCGGCGCGCACGTTGCAGAACAGCGCGATCTTGCGGCGCTCCGAGGCCGGCACCTGCCGGTCGCAGCGGCACAGCAGGATGTCGGGCTGGATGCCGATCGAGCGCAGCTCCTTCACCGAGTGCTGCGTCGGCTTGGTCTTGAGCTCGCCCGCGCTCGGGATGAACGGCAGCAGCGTCAGGTGGATGAACACCGAGTCGCCCGCTGGGCAGCTCGTTGCCGAGCTGGCGGATGGCCTCGAAGAACGGCAGGCCCTCGATGTCGCCGACCGTGCCGCCGATCTCCACCAGCACGAAGTCGATGCCCTCGTTGCCCGACAGCACGAACTGCTTGATGGCGTCGGTGACGTGCGGGATCACCTGCACGGTGCCGCCCAGATAGTCGCCGCGCCGCTCGCGCGCGCAGGATCTCCTGATAGAGCCGGCCCGTGGTGATGTTGTCGGACTTCTTCGCCGGCACGCCGGTGAAGCGCTCGTAGTGGCCGAGGTCGAGGTCCGTCTCCGCCCCGTCGTCCGTCACGAACACCTCACCGTGCTGGTAAGGGCTCATGGTGCCGGGGTCGACGTTGAGATAGGGGTCGAGCTTCCGCAGGCGGACCGAGTAGCCGCGTGCCTGAAGAAGTGCCCCGAGGGCCGCCGAAGCCAGCCCCTTGCCGAGCGAGGAGACCACGCCGCCGGTGATGAAGATGTACCGCGCCATGGGCCTGCAGAATACATCCGACGCGCGCGATTCGAAGAGCCTTTTTCGCGCCATCCACGGTTGTTCATGACCCACGTCAGAATCCGTTGTAGCTGCGCCAAACCGGGGGTCAGACCCCTCGCGACCGTGTTTGCGTGAAGCGCTAACGCTGCGGCGGGTCTGACCCACGCCGCCCGCACCATCCGGCTCTGCAGCTCCAGGACGGCGATCATGCAAGCCGACGCGGTCCTCGGCGGCCTCCGCCAGGATCGAGAAATAGTTGGGCGTGTCCGGCGCGATCTCGGCCGATCACCTCGCCACATACTCGAAACGCAGATCCGCCTCGTGCTTGCGGCGCAATGGCCTGCATCTTCGAGTTCTCGGCGAGCGCAGCTCATGTAGAGCCGGCGGATGCCGCGGTTGCGTGCGGCGCGCACGATACCGGCCCATCAGCTCGCTGCCGATGCCGCTTGGTCCTGGTAAGCCGTCTCGCACGGAGAAGGCGGCTTCCGCCTCCTCGCCCCAGGCGTCGCCGAGGCCGGCGCAGCTCGGCGGCCGCCCGCACGCGACCCTCCAGCGATGTAGCCGTAAACCACGCTGCCGAACTCGGCCATGCGGCTTGGCATAGTCCTCGATGAAGCGAATCGGAGACGGAATGCGCAAAGCGCATGCGCCGGCTCTCCTTGTCGAGACCGCAGCAGGTGGTCGCGGAATTTGTCCGTCTCCGTCGGCCACAGCTTCCGCATCGTGCCTTGCTGGCCGCCTGGTCGGAAAGTGCTTCGCTCATGATCGCACTCCATCCGCTATTGCGCACTCCATGCTTGTTGTCGTTGGGAGCGCGGGTGAGCCCGCATCTGGGATCTCATCATGCACTGCACAATCCGTGACCCGACGGTGACCATGGTGATGGCGAGAAAACGGCGACTAGAACAATGAAATAGCCGTGATGTTGCGCCGCCACATGCGCCGGCGCATGGGCATGCGCACGCGAATCGCGCATCACCTGGCTGCACCGAGCACAGTGCCGGCGTCATGCCCAAACGGTGCAGCCGCCGCTCCACGTGCCCTGCGCGTCACACGCAGCCGGTCGAACGCGTCGCTCGCCTTGACCCGTGGCGTTGGCCGCGCTAGCCGAGTGCGGCGATGACCCGTCCTACGAGCACAGCTATCGCAGCGCTCCGTCGCCGACGGCGTTGATCGAAGCCGACCCCGCGCAAGCGCCGGCCGCAGCTAAGCTTCGATACAGCTGGCGCGCGCGTGCTTCGGATCTTGGCGACGCACGCGGCGGTCTGCGCGGTGTCGGGCACGCGACGCCTGGCGCCCAGAAGGGCGCTATATTTTTGGGCCCGTCGGGCGCGGCAAGACCATGCTGATGGACCTCTTCTTCGAGGCGACGACGTTTCGCCCGAAGCGGCCGCGTGCACTTCCACGAGTTCATGGCCGAGGTGCACGACGCGCATCGGCGCGGCGCGCAAGACCGTGCCGGGCGACCCGATCCCGCACGTCGCGCAGGCGCATCGCCGCCAAGAGCGCGCTGCTGTGCTTCGACGAGCTGCACGTCACCGACATTGCCGATGCCATGATCCTGGGCCGCCTGTTCACGCGCCCTGTTCGAGGCGCAGGTGGTGGTGGTGGCCACCTCCAACGTGCGCGCCGGGCGAGCTCTACAAGAACGGCCTCAACCGCGCGCTGTTCCTGCCCTTCATCGACGCTGATCGACGCAGCACATGGAGCTCGAGGAGCTGCTGGCGGCCAAGGACTTCCGGCTCGACAAGCTCGTCGGCAAGCCGCTCTACTTCACGCCGGCGGACGCGCGCGCCAAGGCCGAGATGGACCGGCTGTGGGGCGAGCTGACCGGCAATCATCCGGCGCGCCCGACCGATCTGGAGGTCAAGGGCCGCAAGGTGCGCGTGCCGCTGGCGTCCATGGGCGTGGCGCGCTTCTCGTTTGCCGAGCTGTGCGAGGCAGCCGCTCGGGCGCCAACGACTTCCTGCACATCGCCCACGCCTTCCACACCGTGCTGATCGACGCCATTCCCGTCCTCGGCAAGGCGCCGCGCGACGTGACCCGCCGCTTCGTCAATCTCATCGACACGCTCTACGACAGCCGCGTGTGCCTCATCGCCTCGGCGGCCGCCGAGCCGCAGGCCCTCTATGCGGCCGGCGACATGCGGCTCCTCTTCGACCGCACCGCCTCCCGCCTGATCGAGATGCGCTCGCAGAGCTATCTCACTGGCCGCATGGACCGGCTCGGCGCCAGCCACGTCGCCGTGACCTGCACCGTGCAGCGGCATGACGCCGATCGCCCGCGCATGGCGGGCGCGCTTTGCCTTGAACGGTCGCGAGGTTTCAGGCTAACCAACCCAATCGAGCTGGCGCCAAACCGCCGGCGCGCAACCATCCATCGGCGAGGAGCATCAGTCATGGCGCGTAAGAAGATCGCGCTGATCGGCGCTGGCATGATCGGCGGCACGCTGCGCGCATCTCATCGGCCTCAAGGAGCTGGGCGACGTCGTCCTCTTCGACATCGTCGAGGGCGTGCCCGGCGGCAAGGGCCTCGACATCTGGCAGGCCGGCGCCGTCGAGGGCTTCGACGCGAAATACAAGCCCACCAACGCCTACGCCGACATCGAGGGCGCCGACGTGATCATCATCACCGCCGGCGTGCCGAGGAAGCCCGGCATGAGCCGCGACGATCTGCTCGGCATCAACCTCAAGGTGATGGAGCAGGCCGGCGCCGGCATCAAGAAATACGCGCCCAACGCCTTCGTCATCGTCATCACCAATCCGCTCGATGCCATGGTGTGGGCGCTGCAGAAGGCCTGCGGCCTGCCCGAAGAACAAGGTGATCGGCATGGCCGGCATGCTCGACACCGGCCGCTTCCGCACCTTCCTCGCCGGACGAGCTGAAGGTTTCGGTGGAGGACGTCACGGCGCTGGTGCTCGGCGGCCATGGCGACGACATGGTGCCGATCGCCCGCTACTCCACGGTGGCCGGCATCCCGCTGCCCGATCTCGTCAAGATGGGCTGGCTCAAGCCAGGCCCGGCTCGACGCCATCATCGACCGCACGCGCAAGGGCGGCGGCGAGATCGTCAACCTGTTGAAGACCGGCTCGGCGTTCTATGCGCCGGCCTCCTCCGCCATCCAGATGGCCGAGAGCTACCTCAAGGACAAGCGCCGCGTGCTGCCCTGCGCCGCCTTCCTCAACGGCGAGTACGGCGTGAAGGGCATGTACGTCGGCGTGCCGGTGGTGATCGGCGCCAACGGCGTGGAGAAGATCGTCGAGATCGATCTCAATGCCGGCGGAGCGGGCAGATGTTCCTGAAGTCCGTCGAGTCCGGTGAAGGGCCTGATCGAGGCCTGCTCGAAGATCGCGCCGCACCTGGGCGCGTAGCGCCATCCCGGAGGCGCGGAGCGCTGTCCAGTCTAACTGCTCGTAACG